>Ga0272446_1003266_pt1 | contig 20725 bp, 14 predicted proteins | sample YNPCB0061_FD_194587 | JGI IMG/M metagenome (GOLD analysis project Ga0272446, IMG submission 194587) | Hot spring microbial mat communities from Yellowstone National Park, WY, United States - YNP-CB-006-1 | ecosystem: Environmental > Aquatic > Thermal springs > Hot (42-90C) > Sediment | place...
CCGCCAGGCGCGAGCGCCTGTTCCCATTCGTGCGGATCCACCAGGTTGTGCAGCTGGATCAGATCCACCGAGTCGACGCGCAGGCGCTCGAGTGAACGCCGGATTTCATCGCGCGCCTGCTGGTAGGTGCGTTCTCCTGTCTTGGTGGCGAGAAAGAAACGCGAGCGATGTTCGGCCATCCACGGGCCGATGCGTAACTCGCTGTCACCATAGCTGGCAGCGGTGTCAATGTGATTGATTCCATACTGCAGGAGTAGTTCGAGGGTTCGGTCAGCTTCTTCCTGCGTGACACGGCTGAGCGCCGCGGCGCCGAAGATGGCGCGGGTACTGTTGTGGCCGGTGCGACCAAAGGGGGCAGTGGCAATCATGGCGAGGCTCCTTCTGTGGTCAGGCTGTGCGATCACAGTACCACAACCGGGGCACTTGTCAAGATTGCGGTGCGCCACATTCGCCGCAATACCTCGCGCCCGGACGCGCCGGGTGGCCACATTCCGGGCAGAACGTTCGCGGCGGCGCCAGAAGGATCGTCGCGCCCACCGCGGCCCGGCGCAACGGGATGATGTCGCGTGACTGGCGGCGTGCCACGGCTCCCGCAGCGACACCAATCGCCGCCAGCGCCGCTGCGATTGCCAGCCATGGTTCGACCAGCGGCACCGTTGCAGCAGCGAGCGTGATCTGTATGTCACGCGGGCGATTGTCGCCAGCGGCGCGCGGGCTGTGATACGTGATTGCCGTCTCTGCGCGGATGGATGGCACAACCCTGCGCGCTGCCGGTTCGAGCACATCACTGTCGCCGGCACCAAGGAATGCGCCGCCACTGCCTTCGGCCAGCGAGCGCAACGCATCTATTCCCCGTCCGCCAGGAGATGCGGCGACACCGAGGGCATAAATCGGCGTTCCGGCGCGCGCCGCCGCATCGGCAACACCAGCGAGTGAAGACCGGCTGCCGAATCGATCCGGGCAGACTGCGTCATCACGGCAGTCACGCCCATCGGCAATCAACATCAGCGCGCGCCGTCCAGGCGTATCACGCAGCAGTGTAACCCCGGCGGCAACCGCGTCGTACAGGGCCGTACCCCCTTCGGGGCGCAGGCGACGCAACACCGGCACGATCGAAGCCGGATCGTCACTCAACGGCTGCATGAGAACAGGGCGGGCGCCGAACGCAATCAGTGCCGCGCGGTCGCCAGGGTGCAGGCTCGACAGAAATGTCGTTGCCGCTGCCACCGCCGCTGCCCGCCGCCCCGGATCGGCCATGCTGGCTGAACTGTCGATCACCAGAACCACGGTCAGCGGGCCAGATCCGTGCGCCAGATCAACGACCTGAACGAGCCGGCCATCCTCACGAACCTGCAGGGTCTCCAGGCTGGCTTGAGCGAGTGCATCACCTGTCGCATACACCGTGACCTGTGGGGCGCAGGTGGTGTCAACCTGTGTGATCTGCCACACCGGCGCGGCGGCATGCACCGGCGTGGCACCGATCAGCAGCAAAAGCACAATCAGAGCAACGTGCAACAATCTTGCACCGCGGTGGGGGGCGCAGCGCGCAGGAATGGCGGCGCCGCCGCGGATCATGGTTGCTGCGCGTCGCCGGATCAACAGCGCACGGTTCATTGCCGTCTTCCTCCTCAAGCATGGAAGGTCATTTGCTGAGAAAGACGGCATGTGCCCCACGATGGTTCCCATACCGTCAGGGCTGAAGCACGGCAACCTCGAAGTGCATCCCGTCCAGTCGTGAGAAATGCCCGCCCCAGTAGAAACCGAAGTTGCCGGCAATGGCCGCCAGTTCGCGCACCGAGCCGCGCTGGCCAACCAGGGCTGGAGTGGCATTCAGCCCGTTCAGATTGCTTGCCGGATCAAAGTTGATATCGAATGCCGTACCAAACGCATGGTTACTCAGGCTGTCGGCAGTCGTATCCTTGTGACCACGGATAAAACGCGGGTTGTACGCGCCATTCCAGATAATGACCCGGTCAAGCACACCTGCCTCCTCCCAGGCCTTCCACAGGCGCAAGAGCTGATTCACCGCCAGCCGATGCCAGCGGATGGCGCCATTCGCCGGCGCGCCGCGAATGCCACGACCAATCAACTGCGGAATCTGGATCGTGACGATCTGTTCCTGCTCCCAGGAGCCCAGAATCTTGATGCCGTCCTTATCGCGGCTGGCATCCGGCACAAACTCGTAGGCACCAAACATTGCCTGGCGTTGCGCGGCACTCACCAGCGGCTTGAGCGTTGCCGGCGGCGGCGGCCAGGCCGCGCTCTGCCTGTCGCCGGGTGGCATGGGAAAACCTCCGGCCGGTACGGTGACACTCCTGGTCACCGGCGACTCGATGACCGGCGGTGGCGTGGCTGGCTTCGGGGTCCACTGAGCGACCGGGGGTGGCAGGGCAAGCTGGCTCTGGCGCTTCACCGGCCCACCCGGCATCTGATAGAGCGTGTCGAGGGCAAACACCTGGATCGTAAGGGTGATCCCCTCGTATACTTTCTGATATGCGGCGGACAGTGGTGCCCCGATCCTGGCGGCAGCCGCCGCCTGCTGAAATGGCGACGCGGCATTATAGGCGGAACCGCACGGTTTATACGTTTCGATCCAGAGTTGCTCACGCAGCGATCCTTCCGGTGTTGTGCTCAACAGGCGCACATCGCTCCAGTCAGTCTTTGTTTCGGGATTCGCGACCGGCGTATACAGCGTATCGCCACAAAAGACCTGTAATGAGTACTGGCTACCGGCCACCGTTATCCGGTAACTGCCGCTGAGCGGTGCTCCGAGACGCTGTTCAGCCGCCAGCCGATGGAACGACCAGCCGGGATGAAACTGGATGTTGCCGGTGGTTGGCTTACTCCCACTGATTCCGGCAGCATAGCTCGACTTCAGTAACTCAAACTCGACAGTGCCTGGCGCGGGAAAGTTACCCGAAATCAGCGTGCTGAGCGTCTGCACCTCGGACCACTTCTCACCCTCGTTGAATGCGGTATCACGAGCAAAATGCTGGTAGTTATACTGCCGACCGTTCACCATCAGCCACGCAGAACGTGGCGAGCTTGCCGCAAGTGATGCGCCGAAACCATGCCTGGCAGCATGCAGGTGAAACGCCGCGCCAATGTTGAACCCGCCGCCGCGCAATGCCGCTTCATTCTGGAGAAAGGTCCAGAGCGCCTGTTGCTTTTGCGGTGTGTCGTCAACAGAGAGCAACGCAGCCGGCGGCCCGAGCACCATCGGTGTCGGTGGTGCAGCTTCTTCTGGCAAGGTGAATGGTGTGAGCGCACCGTATGCCGCGCCACGCCGCGGCGGTGACCAGCGGAGCAATGCTGCATCGGCCAGCAGACCATGGCGCTGTTGCACAGCAAGCGTCAGACGGCGGAGCGCAACCGTCTGCATGTGGGACAGTTCGCTTCCAGGTGCGCCTTCAACCGTGATCCCGATACTGATACGATCAATGTTGCGCAATCGCCCGAGTTTTGCCAGGCCGCTGTGGCGCGCCGCGCGCGTTTCGTCAACCAGCTGCGTGATTGTTCCATCGGCAGCAACATGGTAATGTGGAGCACGGGTATTCGCGGGCGCGGTATAACGCGCAATTGCATGCCCGGCTGGCGCCGGGTCGCGGTGAAAGACAAGCACCGCAATCGCCGCGCCGCGCCGCGTCTCGCTGGCGGAACGTGGCGCCGGTTGCTGGTGTATCACCAGTCGCTCGCTCATGGTCGCTCCTCTTTCTGTCACAAACACGACGTACGCGGTGGCGTACCGGCAGGGTGGCCTGGCGGGCGGCACGCCCTCCAGGGTCAATCATCCGGCGGCGGGAAGGCGGTCGCAACGCGGAACAGAACGCCGTCCCGCCGGCGGACAGGCATTGGATTCTCCCGGCTGGCCGATTGCGCGCGTGACCGCGTCACTCCTGTCACGAAGGAGCATCAACCGCTCAGGATGTGGGGCCGACGCCCATCGAAGGTTGCAAGGTCAGCGCATTGTAGCATGTTCCTGTGTGGTCCACCGTATGGTATAATCTGGCGACCTGACAGGTACATTCACAATGTTGCTCTCGAGGCGACCCGTTAGCCCGGATGCTAGGGCGTGAAGGTGGAAGCTGGTGCAAGTCCAGCGCTGTGCCGCAACTGTAAGCTGCCGCTCATTTCGGCAGCAAGCCAGGACGCCTGCCTCGAATGCGTCGGTGCCCTTCTCGTGACAAGGAGGTGACGCATGCAGCCGCCAACCTGATCGTTTACCGGTCTGGACGCCTGCTTTCGCTCACCCGATCCCACGAAGGAGATCGGGCTTTTTTATGCCTGGTTCGATGGATTGAACCGCCCGCGTACGATGTCACGTTGTTGCTCTAGTGGGAAACATCATGATACGCCTGAACATACTGCGCCGTGTCGCGCTTGTATTCCTTCTGCTGACCCTGGCTGCCTGCGGCGCGACAGCGACCGCGCCGACGACCGTTCCGCAACCGACCGGCACGCCGGCAGCCGCGCCGACGACCGTTCCGCAACCGGCCAGCACGCCGGCAGCCACGCCGACGACCGTTCCGCAACCGACCAGCACGCCGGCAGCCGCGCCCGTCGTGGCGCTGACCGATAGCGCCGGCCGCGAGGTGGCGCTGGAGGCGCTGCCAAAGACGTTTGTCTCACTCGCGCCAAGCACCACTGAGATCCTGTTTGCTCTCGGGTTGGGCCAGCAGGTCATCGCGGTTGACGATTTCTCGAATTACCCGGCTGAAGCCGAATCACTGCCCAGGATTGGTGGGACCGACTTCAGCTACAACTATGAACAGATTGCAGTGCTGCAACCCGACCTGGTTCTGGCAGCCGGGATCACGTCACCTGAGGCGGTGGAGAAAATCGAGTCGCTCGGCATCCCGGTGGCGATCCTTGGAACACCGGAGACAACGCTCGATGGCGTGTTTGCCGATATCGAACTGGCTGGCGGGTTGACCGGGCGATCGGAGCAGGCGCGTCTGATCACCGGCGCCATGCGCGCGCGCCTGGATGAAATCAAGGCCCGTATTGCACCCGTCACCGAGCGTCCACGCGTGTTCTGGGAGCTCGATGCCACCGATCCAGCAAAACCTTTCACCGTCGGGCCCGGGAACTTTATCAGCGACCTGCTGAACATAGCCGGTGGCGAGAACATCTTTGCCACGGCCGACTCGCCGTTTCCACAGGTTAGCGCCGAGCAGATCGTCGCTGCCGATCCGCAGATCATTCTGCTTGCCGATGCGCAATACGGTATTACGGTCGAATCGGTGCTGGCGCGCCCCGGCTGGGAGACGATCACGGCGATCAAAGAGAAGCGCGTATACCCGATCAATGACGATCTCGTCAGCCGGCCCGGCCCGCGCGTCATTGAGGGTCTCGAGTCGATCGCCAGGTTGCTGCACCCGGATCTGTTCGGGAGTTGATGGGTGAACGTATTGCCTCACGATTGGGGAAATGCGGGCCATCAGCCACCCGACACGGAGATTCGCGGGAAAGCCCCGGTATGGAAAGGCATTATTCCCTGGAGAAGCGTAAACACTTCCTGTCAAACAAGGAACATGGTGTGTGGAACAGTTCCACCCACCGGCAGGACGCGACCGGCGTTGATACGTCGTGGCCAGGCGCACGTCGGCGCGGCTTGCTCGGCGGCGCATTGTTGGCGACGTTGATCATTGCGCTGTTGAGCATCGGCGTGGGCAGCATTGCCATCCCGCCAGTCACGACGCTGAAAATACTCCTGGCGCGTTTGCCGCTGGCGATCACACCAGACTGGCCAGCAGCCTACGAATCGATCTTGATCGACATCCGCCTGCCACGTGTGGCCCTGGTCGCCTTGAGCGGGGCCGCACTGGCATGTTCCGGTGCCGCATATCAGGGCCTGTTTCGCAACCCGCTGGCCGATCCGTACCTGATCGGCGTGGCCGCCGGCGCAGGGCTTGGTGTCGTTCTGGTACTGCCGCTGCGACCATTCGTGCCACAACTTGGCACCACGCTCGTTCCGCTGGGCGCATTCAGTGGCGCACTCACAACTGTGGCGCTGGTCTACATGCTCGGGCGTTCCGCCGGCGGTTCACCCGTCACATCGCTGGTGCTGGCGGGCGTCGCCGTTGGATCCATGGCCGGCGCGATCATGACCTTCCTCCTGCTACGCAGTGGCGCACAATCAGGGCGCGTCCTGGCGTTCCTGCTGGGCGGCTATGGTGGCGCCGGGTGGGATGCGGTGCTGGTCACCGCGCCGCTGGTGCTGCTGGGCAGCCTCGCGCTGTATGCGTTCGCCCGACCGCTCAACGTGCTGCTGCTTGATGAGGAGCAGGCGCGACAGATCGGCGTCAACGCACCACGGGTACGGCGCATGGTAATCATTGCCGCAACACTGACAACGGCGGCGGCGGTGGCATTCAGCGGCCTGATCGGGTTTGTCGGCTTGATCGTGCCACATGTCGCCCGCCTCATTGGCGGAGCGGACCATCGCCGCCTGATACCACTCGCGACCGTTGGCGGGGCAGGTTTCTTAATGCTGGCCGATCTTATCGCGCGCACGGCGATCACGCCCCAGGAGCTTCCGCTTGGAGTTGTCACCGCCCTGGCGGGCGCGCCCTACTTTCTCTACCTGTTGCGCCGCGCGAGCAACCAGTCGTGATATCAGCCAGAAGTTGTCGCTCGCGCTCCTCGCAATGACCGTTCTGTGGGCGAAGGTGCATCAACTCGAGGAAGCAGTATAGCTATCGGCTATCGGTGCATCACATCAGTCGAAGCCGCGCAGGTATGATGGAGCTGGTGGTTGATTCGATTGTAGCAGGTTACCCGGGGCGCAATGTCTTGCGTCACGTGAGCCTGCACGCGCGCGCCGGCGAACTCCTCGCGCTGATCGGGCCGAATGGTGCAGGGAAGACCACCCTGCTACGCACAATCGGCGGCACGATCCGGCCACGCGCTGGAAGCGTGCGCCTTGACGGGCGCGATCTGCTGCGTCTCAGCCCGCGCGAACGCGCCCGGCTCGTAGCGACAGCGCCGCAGGGCGCGACCTTTCCCGCCGGGTTCAATGTGGCGGAGACCGTCCTGCTCGGGCGCCATCCGCATCTACCGCTCTTCGGCGGCGAGCGTCGCCGCGATTTCGACGCGGCACGCACCGCAATGGTGCGCACCGGCGTCTGGTTCCTGGCCGGCAGACGGGTCGAGTCGCTCTCCGGCGGCGAACAGCAACGCGTCTTGATCGCGCGGGCGCTGGCACAGGAACCGCGTGTTCTATTGCTCGACGAGGCCACGGCGCACCTCGATCTGCGTTACCAGGCCCAGGTGCTGCGCCTGGTGCGCGCGCTGGCGCACGACGGCCTGGTCACGATTGCGACGCTGCACGACCTGAACCTCGCAGCCCTCTATGCCGACCGGCTGGCGCTCCTGGACGACGGCGAGATCACTGCATACGGCACACCTGCAGACGTCCTGCAGCCGGAACTCCTGAGCCGGGTCTACGGGGTACACCTGTCCGTCACACGGCATCCTTCCCGCAATACACCGCTGGTCACCCTGGCTGATGACGAAGCACAGGCACCTGATCCAGCGACCTGCGGCGCCTGACTCGCATGCCGCACCCATCTGGCATGCGGCATCAACCCCCAGCGGGCATGGCTCCCCATGCCCGCCGTTGTGCACCGCTGTGGCGCGCATTCACCCCCGCCGCCCACACATCGCCCCATTCCGCCTCCTGATCCAGCGGCGATTGCCACAATTCGGTAACATCGCTGGCGCGCAACAACTGGCCAAAGGTCGTCGGGATGAACGTCACACGGCGCAGATGCCGGCTCGGTACCGCAAGCGGCAACTGAAGCAATGGGCCGAGTGTAAAGCGGTAGTAGCGCTCGCCGGCGCGCGGATGATGCGGCTGATCGGGTAGCAGTTCGCGGCGCAGCATGATCTGCACCGCGCGCACCGCCGCCAGGTAGCGCACTGCCCAGCGCTCGGCACCATACGCCGCCGTCTGGTAGAACGCCAGGTAGTCGGCGATCAGGGGCGCCGGCGCATGCGCTACTGGCACTCGATACCATCCTTCGACGCGAACTCGTTCCAGATCTGCCGGCCGTGGTACCACACACACCATGACCGGCGCGCCCCATGGGATGTCGTCAAGCCTGTGCATGGGCCCATCCTTCTCGCGGCGCGTCACTGAACGCGCGACGCCAGTTCTGGCGCATACCGTTGCAGATCGGTGCGTAGCCGCAACAACGCAAGATCAGCGGCTTTGGCTTCGAGCATAATATCGAATGGCGGCAACCCGCGCGCGGCGTTGAGCAGGGCGATGAATTCGAAGGGGTTCAAATAATCGCTATGCTGGCCGGGCCGCGGTGCGAGCACATGGGGCGCGCCGCGGGATTGCGGCTGCATGTGCGCTTCGGTGCGCTGCGTGCTGAAGTGTACCTCTGGGCGCACACCTGGCGGCCAGGTTGCCAGCGCCAGACTGAGCGCTTCCGCCAGGCCGATCCGTTCCGGATTATGCAGCTGCAAATGCAGCGCATCGAACACAACGGGTACACCGGTGATCCGGTGAAGACGCAGGACGTCGAACAGGCCGAACCGTGTATCATCGTGTTCTACGGCAATGCGCCGCCGTACGGCAGGTGCCAGGCGCTCGAATCGCGCCGCAAACCGCTCGATCGCTGCCGCCCTGTCATCGCTGGCACCCCCGACGTGCAGCACGACAACACTCTCCGCGCCGGCGCCGAGTGCATCGAGGAGCGCAGCCTGAAGCCCAACCACCTGCCCGGCACGCGCCGCGACGTCTGGAGCCGCAGTTCCAAGCGCGGATGAAAGCGCCGAATGGACGGTCAGCCGGATGGCGGCGCTTCGCGCCAGCGCACCGGCTTCGCCAAACATGTCGGCAGCGGCGCGCTGTGCCAGCATCGCCCCGGCGCTGTCTTCGGCTGCCAGAAGATCCTCCGGTAGACGATAGAAGCCGATATGGTGCGCCTGTAAGTAGCGCAGCACCTCGCATACCCGGAGCAACCGCAGGCTTACATGCGTGCCCGCCTCGGCCTGGTGTACGCCGGCGTTGCGAAGCCGGTCGTGGCCCAGTATTCTGGTGGCGACTCCCAGGCGTAGCATCAGACGATCACCTGGATTGTGGCATTCAGGGAAGATGATTACACGATTTCGTATAGTATATTCCGGTTTCGTGTATCTGTCAAGTGCCGGGATCATGGATCTACATGGTCACGATCGGACATACACCGGGTTGGTATACAACCATGGCATGCCACGCCGGTACCCTTCGAGACGATACACTCCCGGGTACATGACCGAATGGCGCAGGATCTGGATGCCGCGCGCCAGGATCCGGCCGTTGTAGATGAGGTGCAGTTCGGCGTCGCGCCCGGTATCGGCGACGAATGTCAGCGGGCCGCCCTTCAGGCTGGCATCATCACCTGGATGCCAGCGCTCGGCGCCACGCGCTGCATGAAACGTCAGCGCCGGGCAGTCGCCGTCGAGCCGGTTGACAAAATAGGAATGCCCGGCAGCGAGCGCGTCGAGGATGGTGCGTGTCGCTGCACGCGGATCGGCCGGGAGACGATCCGGCAACAGGATATAGTTCGTCAGTGTGCCAAACATCCAGCGGTAGGGAAAGACCGCGACTCTGCCCCAGGGCGCCTGGCGAATGAAGGCATGGGCGTCCACGCCGCCAACACCGTAGGTGCGCCTGCCGGCCATGTTCAGCCGGTCCCACCAGGCGAGCGTTTCGGGCGTGGGACCGCTGATGCCCAGGCGTGGGAAGAAATAGAGTAACTCCTTCGTACGCGGTGTCAGGTGCTCGCCCCAGTCGCTCATGATGTTCCATACTTCAAGCCCGACGCTCCGGCCATCGCGGTCGCGCGGGCCGTCGATCCCCCAGTCATCCCAGCGATAGATCTCTTTGAAGTCATTCTTCACCCGTTCGTCGGGATGTGCAATGATGCCGGAACCGCCGGCAGCATAGACCTCGTCAATAAATGCCTGCGGCGGGAGGTGGTGATCGACCAGGCGATCGATGCCGAGCACGAGAAAATGGTTGCGCGGCGGTGTGATTTCATACCCGGCAATGACGAGCACATCATGCAGCCACCCTTCCCAGGCTTTTGCCCGCAGATCGTCATGGTCGGTGATGATGATCCAGCGCAACCCGGCATCGCGCGCGGCGATCGCCAGATCCTCAACGCTGCCGCTACCATCGGAGAAATGGGTATGCATGTGGAGCGCGCCGGGATATGCGTGCATATGCTCTGCCTCCAGCCGCCGCGTCAACCATACCACCGGATGCTGCGCACGGCGATCGGTATTGTAGCACCTGGGAAAATGGTATACTGCTCATTAATGGCGGATCTTTTGCGATCATGCGCTCCCGCCACGATAACCGCGCACCCCCGTATCAATGAGCCATCACGACCATACCATTCGTGCGCTGTGCGTACTTGCCTGCCTGATCCTGTTCTGTATGCTGCCCGGTGCGCATGCGGCGGCGCACCCCGGCCCGAACCTGCTGAGCAATGGTGGCCTCGCGCGCGGAAGCGTGACATTCGATACCTTCGCTCTGCTCCGACCAGCCGCGAACCAGGCGCCGACCATCAACCCGGCTGCGAGTGTCACCGGCGGGGCAGCGCCGTTGCGTGTCCGCTTTGCGGCGCGTGCCGCCGATGCTGACGGCACGATCAGCACCTACCAGTGGCTCTTCGGCGATGGTACGGAAGCGCGCATCGCCAACCCGACGCACACCTATCAGGCGCGCGGTAACTATCAGGTCACCCTGAATGTCTGGGATAACGACGGCGCCATACGCTCTGCGCAGCTCCGTATTGGCGTCACGGATGACACGTCACCCACCATTGATATCGTCACGCCATCCGGCACCACGACCCACACCACGCGCGCGGTAACGCTGGTGCTTGCCGGTATTGCGGCGACCACTACAGGCGTGATTGACTCCGTATACTGGGATAACCTGCGCACCGGGCAATCCGGCACCGTTACCGTCATGGCTGCTGCGCGCCTGAACTGGACCACACCGCCGATCGAACTGGCGCCCGGGCGCAACGAGATCCTGATGACGGTCATTGATAACCGCGGCCGCGCCGCAACTGATCGACTGATCATGGTGCGGCACGTCAGTGGCCCGCAGATCAGCGCGGTGCGCGTGGCAACCACCCGCGTGCGCCAGTATGAGCGCTACCAGGTTGATTTTCAGGTGGCGACCGTGTCGGCCCATCCGCTTTTCACGTATGACGAGAAGCCGCCGCCGGGTGTCATGCCCGGTATCGGCATCACGGTCGAGGGTGTGATCACCACCCCCTCGGGGCGCATTGTGCGCCAGCCGGCGTTCTATCGCGAAGATGCGACGCGAGAGACGAGAGGAGACGAGACCTATTATGCCCCGGCAGGCGCAACCGGCTGGAGCCTGCGCTATGCGCCTGTTGAACCTGGCGAGCATCGCGTGGCGTTGCACGCCCGTGATGCCAGCGGCAGTACCAGCGTCGTTGCCGGGCGCTTCACGGCCCTGCCGCCGGAGCGCAAAGGGTTCATTGGCGTCAGTGCGCACGACTCGCGCTACTTTACATTCAGCAACGGCGAGATCTTCTGGCCAATCGGCCCGGCCTGGGCAGGCGATCCGGAAGACGGGCAGGGCTTCAACTTCGACCGGCCCTGGCTGGCCGGTTCTGGAATCTATAGCAGCAACTGGGCACGCTGGAAATCAACCGCCGAGCAGCTCGGCAACGAAGGTTTCTCATCACGGCTGAGCTTCCAGGAGCACTACCCCGGCCATGAACTCTCACAGGAACTGTTCTATCCCGATGGCTACCGCATGTGGCTGGGCAGCTTCATTGATGATGCATTCGCGCCCCGGCTCATGCCCGATACCGACTACCAGATCAGTATACGGCTCAAGACCGTTGATCTGGCCGGCCCACGCGACAAAGGGCAGCCTTACGGCCTGGTGGTGAAGCTACACGACTGGCCTGAGGAACCGGGCTTCGAGCGAGTGAACCGCGCAAACCGCTCGCTCATCCCGCGCATCAGCGTGAACCGCGACTGGCATACCGTCGTTGCAACCTATCGTACTGGCGATGACGAGGGCGCTGGCCAGCCACGCGCCGACCTGAGCATCTACCTGGAGAACGTCACGGCCGGCAGAGCCTACATTGACGCCTTCTCGGTGCGCGAAATCCTGCCCGGCGGCCGCCTCGGCCCGGAACTGATCCGCAACCCGCGCGCCGATCTCCACACGTATGTCGAACAGCGACCGGCGGCCGCGATTGATGACCATCTGGCGCAGGCCGAGCGCGCCGGGATCTTCTTCAAAGTTGTGGTCCATGACAAGAATGACTGGATCCAGAATCACCTGCTGGCGCAGGGCATCTTCGCCGACACCGGCGACGGGTATTACCAGCCGCGCGGCACGAAGGCCCGCTGGTTGCTCGAGCAGTGGTGGCGCTACATCATTGCTCGCTGGGGATATTCCACAGCGGTCCATTCCTGGGAGCTGAACAATGAAGGTCCACCCGATGACGGCAGCGGTGACCATGCCCGGATGGCGCAGGAGTTTGCACGCTTCATGGACGAGCATGACGCCCACCCGCACATGGCCACGACCTCGTTCTGGTGCTGCTGGCAACCAGCCTTCTGGGGTGATCGCGCCCGCTTTCCGAACATTGACTATGCCGACATCCACGAATACCCGCAGGCTGACACCCGTTTCGCCGATGGGACGCCGGTCGCCTATGACGTCGCGCGCTTTCAGGCCGAGAGCAGCCTCGCCTACGCCGCCAGTGGCGTCGGGATGCCGATCATGCGTGGCGAGGTCGGCTTCCTGTACGAGCCGGTATACAGTTACCTGGCACGGCCCAATCCTGGCGTCTGGTTCCATAACCTGCTCTGGGCACAACTCAATGCCGGTTCCCTGTTCGACCCGGGGTACTGGGATCGCGCGCATATGGAAGCTTTCGATGCCGCCAGGGTCGCCGCCGCCTTCGCACGCTTTGTTGACACGCTCGATGACCTGCCGCGTGGGGGGTATGGTGACGCAGCGCCCGGAGTGAGTAACCGTAACCTGCGGGTCTATGGGCAGACGAACCCGGCCACCGGCCGGGCGCACCTCTGGGTTCAGAATACGCAACATACATGGCGCAACGTGATGGGCGTCGAGGGGCCGCGGGCAGTAACGCCGCAGAGCGGTACGGTGACCATTGCCATGGGCGCGGTGGGAACGTATACCGTCGAATGGTGGGACACAGCCACGGGTACGGTTCGTCGCAGCGAAGCGCTGAGGACCGACTCACAGGGCCGGCTCACACTGTGGATCAATGCCCTGCGGAGCGATCTGGCGCTGAAGATCCGCCGCGTGCCGTAACGGAAATCCTGGTACACTACGCGATACTCACGGATTATGACAGTTGTAGCTACCGGTAGGGAGATGAGGCATGGACAGCTTCAATGCTCACATCGAGGCCAGCAAGGGTCGCTATTTCGACGAACTCTGTACATTGCTGCGTCAGCCCTCGATTGCCGCACAGGGCGTTGGTATCGAGGAGACTGCTCTGCTTGTCGCACAGCGGCTGGAACGGGCCGGCGCCAGGGTGCAGGTCTTTCGTATGCCCGGTGCCGCGCCGGTGGTGTATGGCAGTATCGGCGCCGGCCCGCGTACGCTGCTGATCTATGATCACTACGATGTTCAACCCCCCGAACCGCTCGACCTGTGGCACTCGCCGCCGTTTGAGCCTGCGCTGCGCGACGGCAAACTATATGCGCGCGGCGTCGCCGACAACAAAGGCAACCTGATGCTGCGTATCCAGGCGATCGAGTCGTGGCTGGCCGCAAAGGGCGATCTCCCGTGCCGGATCAATTTCCTGATCGAGGGTGAAGAAGAGATCGGCTCGGTCAACCTGGAGGCGTTCTGCCATCATTATCGCGACCTGCTCCGCGCCGACGGCTGCCTCTGGGAAACCGGCGGCGTCAACGCCCTCGAACAGCCGACTATCATGTGCGGTGCCAAAGGCATCTGTTATGTCGAGCTTGTGGCGCGCGGCGCAAGCTATGATCTGCATTCTGCCAACGCCACCATGGTTCCCAATCCGGCCTGGCGGCTCACCTGGGCGCTGGCAACGCTCAAGGCGCCTGACGAGCGAGTCCTCATCCCCGGCTTCTACGACCGGGTGCGCCCGCCGTCAGCAGCCGATATGGCGGCGCTGGCAAGCATTCCGCTCGATGATGACGCGTTGCTGGCCGACTTCGGCATTCCGCGGTTCCTCGGCGGCATGCATGGTCTCGAACGCCTCAAGATACACCTGTTCAGCCCGACATGCACGATCTGCGGCATGGTTGCGGGGTATACCGGCGAAGGCTCAAAGACGGTCCTGCCATCCGAAGCGCGCGCCAAGATTGACTTCCGTCTGGTGCCCGACATGGACCCGGCCGAGGTTGTCGCGGCGTTACGTCGGCACCTTGATGACCACGGCTTCGATGATATCGCCATTCTTGAGCACGGCCACGAGAAGCCGGGCCGCTCCGATCCTGACTCCCACGTCGCCCGGGCAATGGCAACGGCCATCCGCCAGACATACGGTCAGGAGCCGGTCGTCTACCCGACGATGGCCGGTACCGGCCCGGTCTACCCGGTCTGCATCGAACCGGGTACGCCGATGACCTCGGGATGTGGCACAGGTTACCAGGGTACGCTCATCCACGCGCCGGATGAAAACATCCGCCTGGATGACTACTGGACTGCGATGCGCTGCATGGGGGCATTTATCGCCGCGTTCGCTGCATAGCCGTTGAACCCATCCGGCACGCAGGAACGACCAGCGAGACCACGCGGTGTGCGGCGATATCTGGTGCAGTGTACGAGGGCTACCGCTCTACGTGCCGTAATCCGTTGACGAACAGGCGGCGCATTGCCGCAGCAATCCGCTCGCTGCTGTACAAAAGATCCTGGCGTTCGAAACTGTAGAGTTGTGGCGAGGTTGCAGCCAGAATGACGTCGGCGACAATCGGCCCGTCAATTGCATCAATCTCGCCACAGGCAACCGCTTCGGCAAGCAGCGCGACGATCGTCTCGTGCAACCATGCATGAAACGGCCCACGAAAACCCTTCTTGCGCCGCGCACCGGTCGCAGCATCCTCAATCGCGGCAAACATTGGTAGATGCGACTCGGTCAACTCGATTTTTTCGGCGATCAGGATGTCGAGTCGCGCCAGTGGCGACGGCGTCGTTACGGTATCGTTGACCAGCGCGCCGACACGCTCCTGAAACGACACCAGATCCTCTTTGATAAGCGCGCGGCAGAGTTCACCCTTGTCGGCAAAGTGCCGGTAGAGCGTTCCCTGGCCAACACCCGCCGAGCGCGCGATCTCATGCATGCTGGTGCGATCGGCCCCCTGCCCGGCAAACAGGCGCTTGGCCGCTGCCAGAATCTGTTGCCGGTTCTCACGCGCGTCGCGCCGTTGCCGGCGTTGTGTCTGCTCCACGTCCACGAGTGATGTCTCCGTTCGCTCCTCTTGACAAACGGATACCTGTCCGCTATACTCCTCTAAACGGACAATCGTCCGCTTAGATTATATAACAGCCGTCAAGTATGCGCGACTCCCATGCACGCAACTCGTAAACTGGCACGGTATCTCGCGCCCTACCGTCTCTGGGCGATTCTCGCGCCATTGCTGATGGCGCTTGAAGTCGCGATGGACCTGATGCAACCACGACTCGTGCAGCACATCATTGACGACGGGATCGCGCGTGGCGATATGGTAGCTGTGTTCACCACCGGTGGATGGATGGTCGGCGCAGCGCTGATCGGCCTGGTCGGCGGGATGGGATGCACGGTCTTCGCCATTCTGGCAGGCCAGCATTTTGGCGCGGATCTGCGCGGCGACCTGTTTCGCAAGGTACAGTCGTTCTCCTTCGGTAATCTCGATCGCCTCGACACTGGCGCGCTGATCACGCGCCTGACCAATGATGTCACCCAGGTTGTCGAGATCGTGATGGTGCTGTTGCGTATTATGGTACGCGTCCCGCTGCTGCTGGTGGGCAGCCTGATCATGGCGGTGATCACGAGTCCGCGGCTGGCGCTGATCTTCCTGGTCCTGATTCCCCTGGTGCTGGCTGCGCTGAACTGGATCATCAATAAGACCTTCCCCATGTTTGGCGACGTGCAACGGCGGCTCGACACGATCAACACCGTCCTGCAGGAAAACCTGGCCGGTGTGCGTGTCGTCAAGGCATTCGCTCGTTCCGGTCACGAGCAGCAGCGTTTCCACGGTGCAAACGATCGTCTGATGGATCAGAACATTCTGGCCATGCGCACCAGCGCCGTCACGATGCCTCTGATGATGCTGGCGATGAATGGTGGCGTCGTGGCGGCGATCTGGTTCGGTGGGATCAGTATCACCACCGGCGACCTGCACGTCGGTCAACTGGTGGCATTTATCAACTATCTCACGCAAACGCTGATGTCGCTGATGATGATCAGCATGCTGGTCATACGCATCGCGCGCGCCGAAGCATCGGCGGGGCGTATTCACGAGGTGCTGGAGAGTGAGCCGGAAGTTCGACCGGTGCCCGGCGCGCGTACAGCCTTTGCGCCACGGGGGCGCGTGGCCTTCGAGCACGTCTGGTTCAGCTACGATGGCACGAGCGAGGCGAATGGTGAACGTTCAACCTTCAACGTTCAATCTTCGCCGCACGACTACGCTCTCAAAGACGTATCCTTCATCGCCGAACCAGGCCAGACTGTTGCAATCCTTGGCGCGACCGGTTCAGGTAAGTCCAGCCTGGTGAACCTGATCCCCCGGTTCTATGATGTCACTTCAGGGCGCGTCACGCTTGACGGCATTGACGTTCGCGACATTGACGAGGCCGCGCTACGCCGGGCGGTTGGCGTTGCATTGCAGGAGACCGTTCTGTTCAGCGGCACGATCCGCGACAATATTCGCTACGGACGGCCCGATGCCAGCGACGATGAGGTGATTACCGCAGCCAGGATCGCCCAGGCGCATGCGTTCATCATGCGTTTCCCCGACGGCTATGATTCGCCTGTCGGGCAACGCGGCGTCAACCTCTCCGGAGGGCAGAAGCAACGTATTGCCATCGCCCGCGCGTTACTGGCCGAACCGATGATCCTGATCCTCGACGACAGCACCAGCGCAGTGGATGTCGCCACCGAAGCGCAGATCCAGGCCGCGCTCAGGAGTATGGCGCAGCGCCAGACGCGTATCATCGTGGCGCAGCGTATCAGCGCGGCGCTGGGCGCCGATATGATCCTGGTGCTGGATGATGGGCGAGTTGTTGGGCGCGGGACGCACACTGAATTGCTTGAGAACAGTCCGATCTATCGCGAAATCTACGAGTCGCAACTGGCAAACGGAGTACTGTCGCATGACTGAGGAACGCGCCGGCCGGCCACAGACGAACGCTGAACCGCCACCGCTGTTTGGCCGTTTCGGGCCCGGCCCACGCCTGATGGGCAAGACGGAACGCGCGAAAAATGTGCGCGGTACGGTGCGGCGCCTGTGGGGATATCTTCGCCGCCAGCGCGGCGCGCTGATCATCACCAGCGCACTGGTGGCAGGAACCACCGTGCTCAATGTCATCAGCCCGTACCTGCTCACGCAGGCAATTGACCGGTATATTCTTCCCGGCGACCTGCCCGGCCTGCTACTCATCAGCCTGGTGATGCTGGGCGCCTTTGCCCTCAACTCGCTGCTGACGTGGCTGCAAGTCTTTGTGATGGCCGGCGCGGCGCAACGCACGGTGCGCGGCATTCGGAACGATCTATTCGATCGCCTGCAGGTGCTGCCATTGCGCTTCTTCGACAAACGGGCACACGGCGATCTCATGAGTCGTTTGACGAACGATGTCGAAAATATCAACCAGGTGCTTGCCGACGGGATCATTCAGATTGTGTCCGGCGCGCTGAGCATGGTCGGTGTTGCTGCGGCCATGCTCTGGATCAACCCGCAGCTTGCAGCCGTCAGCATCGTAACGGTCGTGACCATGACGCTGGGGCTCAACCGCTGGGTGGCGCCACGGACGCGCACCGGCTTCCGGCAGCAGCAGGCGGCGCTTGGCGCGCTGAACGGGCTGATCGAGGAGACGGTTACCGGCCAGCGCGTGGTGAAAGCGTATCATCGCGAGCCGGTAGTACTTACCCGGTTCGATGCCGCCAATGTCGAATTACGCCGGGCGGCATCGCGGGCGCAGATCTTCGCCGGGTTCGTCGGGCCGCTGATGAACATGGTCAGCCATCTCGGCCTGGCGGTTGTGGTAGGGGTTGGCGGCTGGATGGCGCTGCTTGGCATGACCACGGTCGGCACAATCGCCGGGTTCATCAATTATGCTCGCCAGTTTGGCCGCCCACTGAACGAACTGGCAACCCTGTACAATGCCATTCAATCCGCAATCGCTGGCGCCGAGCGGGTGTTTGCGATTATTGACGAGCCTGCCGAGGCGGACGCGCCTGGCGCGGTGCGGCCGGAACGCATCCGCGGCGAGGTCGTCTTCGACGATGTGAACTTCGCCTATGAGACGGGCGTACCGGTACTCAAGCACGTCAGCCTGCGCGCGGCGCCGGGCCAGACGATTGCGCTCGTCGGCCCCACAGGGGCGGGCAAGACCACGATCGTCAACCTGCTGACCCGCTTCTATGAGATTGACGAGGGGCGGATCACGATCGACGGGCAAGATATTCGTGCGATCAACAAGGACGAACTACGCCGCCAGCTTGGTATCGTGCTGCAGGACACCTTCCTCTTCAGCGGCACGGTCAGGGACAACATCCGCTATGGCCGGCTTGATGCCACCGACGAGGAAATCGTTGCCGCCGCGAAACTTGCCAACGCCGACCAGTTCATCCACCGCCTGCCGTATGGCTACGATACCATGCTCTCGGAACGCGCCAGCAATCTGAGCCAGGGGCAACGCCAGCTCCTCGCGATTGCGCGTGCCATCCTGGCCGATCCTGCCGTGTTGATCCTCGACGAAGCGACGAGCAGCGTGGATACGCGCACCGAGCAACATATTCAGGAAGCGATGTTACGCCTGATGACCGGACGTACCAGTTTCGTCATCGCCCACCGGCTCAGCACCGTGCGCAATGCTGACGAGATCCTGGTGATCAATGGTGGCGAGATCATCGAGCGTGGAACCCATGCCGACCTGCTGGCGCAAGACGGGTTCTATGCCGCGCTCTACGCCAGTCAGTTCCGCGGTACAGCGCTCTATGCCGGAAGCGTTCCAGCATTGATGGAGACCGCGTAACCTGAAGGGTCAGAAGCAACTGCGGAGCATCCCACGCTCATTCCATAAGGTGCTGCATATGACGGCACACTGCCAGGAGCTGGTGTGTATTCATCGACCCGATAATGTTACGGATGACAGGTTCCATCATCCGCTTAACCCCGCTCATACCGAGTTGCGCTGACTGCTCGACCACAAAGCCCACGTTCGCAAGCTTGAGTGGACGTAGGAAATAGTATTCCAGACCACTGTCAGTTAGCTCCAGTACGAGATCCGTCAGTGCTTTGCGGTGGCGCGTGCGATCATGAGCATGCTCAACCGTCTGAAGCACGGCAAGGGTCTTTGTACGGAGAGCATCAGAATGGTAGAAGCGCAGGAATGGTCGGCCCGGCGGCGGAATGTGAACACCTGTCACATCTGGTTTCTGCGGATCATTCACAGTATATTCCTCACGTGTGCACGTTTGACGCCGTGCAATTGCAGCGTGTGTAAACGCGCTGTCACTGAGTATACCATGTGACGCTGGCTGGGCCGCGCAGTTTCAGCAGATGGCCGTGCAGCAGGATGATGTCTTGCTGGATGCAGACTTGCCGGCAAGCATGTGGGATACGACCGAATGGGAATGGGAATGAAGCGCTATGAAGATCATCATTCTGGGCGCTGGAGCGTCCGGCATTGCCGCTGCGCGCCGCCTGCACGACGCAGGTGTTGCGGTTCAGGTGCTCGAAGCGCGCGACCGTATCGGTGGGCGGATCTGGACCGATTACGATTTTGCGTCGTTCCCGGTCGAACTGGGCGCCGAGTTTATTCACGGCGAGCACGCCGTCACTCACCAGCTGGTCGCTGCTGCCGGCGTAGCGCCCGTCCCGGTCGATCGTTACGGGAAGCTACGCTGGAGCGACGGTGGGCCGGCACTGTTGCTCGATGCCCTGCCGTCCGAGCGACGCCGCATGATCGTCGCCCTGTTCCGTGCCCTCGATGCGCTGCGCGAAACCTCGGACCCTGCCGACCGATCGCTGGCGGCATACCTGCGCGCGCATGGCTTCGACACCGGCGCGCTAGAAGTCGCGGACGTGCTGCTGGCGCAGACATGCTGTGCGCCAATCGAAACGCTCAGCTGCGCCGACCTGGCGCGCGAACTGCGCGCCGACCGCGCCGGCAAGCGCGAGTATCGCCTGCGTGAAGGGTATACTGCGCTGCTCACCTGGTATGCTCGCGACCTCGACATTCGCCGCGGCGCGGCGGCGCGCCTGGTGCGTCACTCATCAGGCGGCGTCACTGTCGAGACCGATTCAGGCGCGTTTCATGCGGATCGTTGCGTCGTCACCTTGCCGGTCGGCGTATTGCAGGCCGGAACGCCTCGCTTCGAGCCACCACTAGGCGCCGGCAAACAATGGGCGATTGGCGCGCTCCGCGTCGAACCGGGCACCAGACTGCTCTACCGCTTCGATGAACCGCTCTGGGATCGCGACCTGACCTTTATGGCGCACGCCGGCGTCGCTG
>Ga0272446_1003267_pt1 | contig 20720 bp, 16 predicted proteins | sample YNPCB0061_FD_194587 | JGI IMG/M metagenome (GOLD analysis project Ga0272446, IMG submission 194587) | Hot spring microbial mat communities from Yellowstone National Park, WY, United States - YNP-CB-006-1 | ecosystem: Environmental > Aquatic > Thermal springs > Hot (42-90C) > Sediment | place...
CGCATTATGGTTATTTCAAATGTTGCAACGAGGGCAACGCCCGCATCTACTTCCAAGATCATGGCCTCGTCAGCATTGGCCTGCGGCCCTGGACGGTCTATGGCGTGGGCCGTGACCTGGGCATGACCAGCGAGCCGACCAAGGCGATCAAGGCGCTTGCCGTAGGGCGACCCTATCGCATCGCTTACGGTGGCTGGCAGGATCTGCAATATGTGGATGATGTGGCCGCAGCTTTCGTGCGTGCATTGGAAGCCCCGTATCACGGGGCCAAGTCGTACAATCTGCGCGGCGACGTGGTGGACCTGCCCACGTTCCACGCGGCTTTGTGCGAGGTGGCCCCCGAGGCCCGAGAGCGCATCACCTACGGCGAGAGTCAGATCGGCATCGCCTACAACCTCAGCGATGCGGCCTTGCAACGCGACCTGGGACCGCTCGCGAAAACGCCGCTGCGCGAGGGCATCGCCCAGACGCTGGAACTCTTCCGTCGCCTGCATACTCAGGGTCGCCTGGACATGGCCGACTTGAGCTAAGGCAGCGCGAGCAAGACGCACACCCCCTCGCCGAGGAAGAACGATAGGCCAAAGCCGTTCTCAAAACGGCGCGACGGGCATTTCGCTGCGGGTGGCGGAGGGGTCGTTGCCCAGGGGGCTACGCAGCGGCAGACGCAGCGTGAAGATACTGCCTTTGCCCAGTTCGCTGGCCACGGTGATGTCGCCGCCCTGCTCGCGCATCATTTTACGGCTGACGGCCAGCCCCAGGCCGGTGCCCTTGGAGCCTTTGGTCGAGACAAAAGGTTTGAAGATCTCTTGAAGCAATTCTGGATCGATGCCATCGCCGTTATCAAAGACTTGGATGCGAGCAAAAGGCTCTTTAACGCTGCCGGCGAGCGGCTCACGTGAAGTGGCAATCATCACTTGGGGGTTGTCGTGGCCCTGGACAGCATCGAAGGCATTGCTGACGATATTGAGCAAACAGCGGTGCATGCTCTCGGGGTCGGCCGGCACGAGCGGCAGCGATTCGTCGAGTTTGGTTGTTAGCTGGATGCCGCGCTCCTCAGCCCGGGGTTGCATCAGTTCGACGACATCGCCCACAATGGAGTTCAGATCGACCAGGGAGATTTCCGGCTCGCGATCCTTGGAATAGGTGAGCATATCCATGACCAGCTGATGCACCTTGGCCTGATTCTTGCGAACGATCTGCCAACCCTTCAGCGAGGCGGCCTCGTCCTTGTCTTTCAGACCATTCTCCAGCAAGTCGCTGCCCAGCATCAACCCTTGCAAGATGTTTTTGATGTGATGTGATAGCGCCGCCACCGTCTGGCCCACGGCCGCGAGTCGTTCGGCGTTGAGCATGGCCTGGTAGTAGCGGGTGTTTTCGATGGCCAGGGCGGCCTGGTGGGCGATGGCGATGGCCAAGGTCAGATGGTCGCCGGTGAATTTTCCTGTCTGGCCCCCGGAGGCCAGTTTGATCGCTGGCGTCGAGGTGTCCAGATACAACACGCCCAGGGTTTGATGCCGGCCGCGCATCGGCACACAGATGACCTCGCGGATCGAATTACGGACGATGCTTTGCACGGCCTGAAAGCGTTCGTCGCGTTGGGCATCATTGACCAGAATACCCTGCTTTTGCTGCAACACATAGTCAAGGATGGTTCGGCTGACCGGCACCTTTTGCCCTGCTTGCAGCGGATCACGCCAACGCACAGCGCGAGGCTCAAATTCGCTGGCCGACACCGGCCCGGGGTCAGGCCCCAGGCCATAGCCCTCTTGCAAGGGGCTGGCCACGCGTAGCAGAATACAGCCTCGGTCCGCCTGGATGGTGCGAAAGATCAGTTCCATCAGCCGCTCGAGCAACGGCTCCAGATCAAGGGTCTGGCTGACGGTTTGGATGGCCTCGTAGAGAACGCTGAGGATCTGGGCGGTGCGGGCGGGGGGGCCCTCGAGCCGATCGGGATGCGTCAAAATTCGCGAGCCTTCCGAATCGCTCACCGTTTTGACGATAGCCGAAGCCACCTCAAAATCTTGACGGGTGATCAAGCTGATTTTGCTAGCCAGATCTTCGCTGGGGGCCTGCTCGCCGCGCTCCAGCGTGTAGACCATCACGGTTTGGCCGATCTGAATATGATCGCCCGGACGCAACAGCACATCTTGGATCGACTGATTATTTACATAGGTGCCGTTCGCGCTGCCGACATCGCGAATACGATAGCCCTCGGGCGTGCGCGTGAGTTCGACGTGCCGTCGCGACACCTCGGTGTCGGTGAGCCGAATCTTGCTACTGGAGTCCCGCCCCACACCTAGAACGTCGGCCTCCAGAGGAAACTGCCGGCCTTCGTCCGCACCATGAATGACGATGAGTCGCGGCACGCTAAAACTCCTCGTGGGCGGATCAGCGGATTAGGGATTATAGACAACATAGCAATGGCCCGAGGCGCGGGCAAGAGAGTGGCCCGACCGGTTCGGCTGGCTCCCACGACGCGGCGGACGGTGTGCCTGGCCCACGCGGGATGCAAACTGCCGCTCAGCAATCGGTCTTGCCTTGGAGCGTCGCTTTTGGTTCCAATACCGCCGCGGTTCGATTTTGCGCAGCTAGCGCGTCGCACTCTGCGCGTTCTGCGCTCTTGACGCGTTGTTTGTGGAAGGGCGGTTGGCCATGCTTGCTTCGCCGATTCCTTCGCTGAGTTCACGGCTTCGGGTTCGGCTCGAAGTGCGCACGGCTGGCTCGCGACCTGTTGTGTATGAACCGGCGGATGGCGGCTTTCTGATCGGCAGTGTGCCAGGTTGTGATCTGCGAATACCGGGAGTGAACCTACCACCGGTACTGGCGTTGATCACGCGTCACGCTGCCGGAGCTACCTTGCGGAAGCTCGCGCCGATCTTGCCGATTCTGGTCAATGGCGAGTCCATCAACGCTTGCGAACTACTTCATGGGGACGTGATCACGCTGGGTCCGGTCGAAATTCGCGTAGGGATGGAGGGTTTGGCCGAACCAGCCCCCAGTGTGCCCGATTGGAGTGAACGCGAACGCGCCTTGCTTGCCGAGCAGGCCGAGTTGGCCCAACGCCGGGCCGAACTGGACGCCTTGGCTCGTGAGTTGCCTGCACAACTGGCTGCTCGCGAACAGCAACTCCAACGCCAACAGGCCGAATTGACCGCAGTACGCAGCGAATTGGCCCAGCTACGTTCTCAGTTGGCCGAACGCTTCCGCGAACGACGCGAGAAACTCTTGGCCCGGCAACAGGGCGTCCACCGCGCGGCCCGCAAACTAGCTCAGCGAAAACGCCAGCTCGAAGCCCGCGAAAAGGCCGTTTATACCCTCGGCGAAGAGACGACCCGTGCCCGAGCGGAAGTCCAGTCCGCCGCCGAACGCCATCGCCGTGAGCGGGCCGAGCTGGAAGAGCGTGCAACGATGCTCGCTGCTCGTCAGACCCATCTGGAACGCCGTGAAACCGAGCTGGCCGCCAAGGAAGCGGCACTGGAAACGGCTCAGAAGCAGCACCAGGGGGAGTTGGTACGTCTTGAACGCATTCAGGCGTCCATCGATCAACGCCAACGCATGCTGGATCAACGCACACTAGAATTAGATAGCCGTCAAGAGCAACTGGCTCAGCAAGAACAAGAATTGCTTCAAACCCAGCAGGCGCTGGCTACTCAGACGCACGAACTGCAACGGCAAGCAGAATCATTGGAAAAACGCGAGGCGGACCTGGCTCAACGCCTGACCTTGCTGCAAACGCAACAGGAAAACCTCCAGGCCCTGCGCGCTCGGCTCGAAGCCCTGCGGGACCAGCTTCGCTTGCAAGAGCAAGATTTGGCCGATCAACGCATCATGCACGATGCTGCAGTCGAAGAACACACCCGCCGGGCTCAGGAAATCGAACGGCTTCATGCAGAAGTGTTGGCCGATCGGCAAGCCTTGCAACGCGAGCAAGAACAGTTCGCCCAGCGGCGTGCTACCCTCGAACAGGCCATCGTCCAACTGAGGCAGACTCGTGATTCGTTGGATGCCGAGCAAAAGGCTCTCGAGGCCCGCATGGCTGAATGGGAACGCAACGCATCGCGATCGGCGGATGTCGAAGAGGCCAGCAACCGACTAGCTGCAAAGCATCGAGCTTTGAAAGAACGTGAGAGCGCCTTAGAGCAACGCGAGCAGCAACTTCAAGAGCGTGAAGCGGAGTTGGCCCGTCGAGCAGCCACCGCCGAAGAACTGCATACGTTGCAGGCAGAACTCCGCCAGCAGGCCAGTGAGCTGGCTCGCCGCGAAGCCGAACTCGCCGCCCGGCAACAGGCACTCGCCGACGAAGCAGCGGCTTCGACGGCGGCCCAGGAAGCAACCGTCGTTGCGACTACGGCCCCGATGGCAGAGAGCAACGACCTGGCCGATCGCGCGCTGGCGGAGTTGCTACAGACCCATGGTTTAATGGATGCCGAGGTGTTGTCTTCGTTGTTGTCCGAGGCCCGACGCCAAAGGCGCTCCTTGAGGCAATTTCTTCTCACACAGGGGCATCTTTCGCTGTATCAACTGGCCTTGATCGAGGCAGGAAATCCCGAGGGATTGCTGCTCGGCCCGCTGCGCATCGTGGACAAACTCCCCTCCACGCCGCGCGAAACCGTTTTCCGCGTCTTTGATCCGCGTTCCCAGCAACAGGGGGTCTTGAGGCATTTAGCCGATAGTGAGATGGCCGACGCGGTCCGGCCAGATGAATTCCGCTCGCGGTTTTCCGCTGCGCAAAGCGTGGTGCATGGCAACGTGGCGCAGGTGCGCGAGGTGTTGGAGATACACAGTCGGCCGGCCGTCCTGTTGGAATGGGTCAACGGTCTAGCCAGCAGCGATTGGCCCGGCTTGGCCGCTGCTCCGGGAGCTTGGTTTCGCCTGGTCTGTCAGGCGGTCTTGGCCTTGCATGCCGCGCATGAACACGGCCTGTGTCACGGCCATCTGGAGGCCAATTCGTTTGTGCTAAGCGAGGATGGCACGCTCAAGCTATTGGGCCTGGGGGAGCCAGCCTGGCTGAGCCAGGCCAAGGTCTACGAGGAAACGCCGGCGGCGGATCTGGTTGCCTTGGGGCATCTGATGGCTGGCTGGGCGGCCACGCCTCCGGGAGGAAAAGCCGTCAAATCCAAGCCATTGCCCGAGGAATTGGCTCGCTTGGTGCAACGGGTGCAAGCCGGTGAGTTTGATTCCGCGCAAAGCTTGATCGAAGAACTCGATCGAGTCAGTGTTCGTGTTCCGGCCAGCGGCACCGCCTGGGAACGGTTGCTCAAATACGTTGCCGAACAAACTGCCGAGACACGAGCAGCCTAGTCGGCCAATCGAGGATTAGCCGAACGAGCAGCAGCGATTTCGGCGTCGCGCATGGCGCGGAAGCGTTCGACATGAGCGCGGACGCGGGGCGACCAGTCGACACGGCGAAAGCGGTTCCAGGTGGCATCGGCGCGGTCGGCCTGCTGCTCGAAACTCTCTTGGTAGAGGATGCGGCCTTGCTCCACTAATTTCACCATCAACGGTTCGGCATCGACTTGTTCGTCGCGTTCGTGAATGATCAAGATATCCGCACTTGCCGAAACACGCAGATAGCCGGGCAGCGTTTCCTTGCCCGGTGAATTGCTGAATTTGATGTTGGGATGCTCGGCCGTTGCCGTGCGCTTAAAGGCCGCTGCGACCGTATCCCGATGGACCAGCCGCCACCAGTAACCCCCCGCGCCGGGGAAGAGCATGGTCGGCTCCTGACCGGTGGCCTCGCGGAAATGTTCGTAGACTTGACGCACGGTGTCGGGGGTCACCTCGTCTTCGAAAACAATCGTTCGCGGCTCGATACCAGCTGCTCGCATCTGTTCAAAGTAAAGAACACATTGCGCAGCGATGTTACCACTATCCACACGAATGCCGACACGAGACGTTTCTGGATGGGAGCGAATGACACGCAAGGCGTTGTGCAGGCCAACCGTTTCCGCATCGACTAGATCGCACAGCAGCGAGGCTTGCCCCAGCGCACGGACGAAGCGATCCATCATTTCGTATTCGGCCTCGGCCAGACTGCGATCCCAGCGTTGGGCAGCACACATCATTTCATGTCCAATCGTGCCAATCGAGCGGAATAATTCGGGCCAGAGGAATTCAGCCATATCGTTGGAAGTAAGGGAGCCGCGGCCGCCCACATAACGCGCGAGCAACAGCACCAGATGCGACAGATCGTTGGGAGCTGACCGCAGGCCAAACTCGGCATCGCGTGGGGTGGCTTGCTTCATCAGCCGGGCCTTGGTTGCCTGGATGATCGGGGCAAAGTAACGGCACATAGCCGGTTCGAGATAGGAGATCAGGCCCCCGGGCCCCTCGAAAACCAAACAGGGCACGCCAGGTAAAAAAGTCTGTCCTCCGGGGAAGCCATATACATCCACGGGTAAATAAATCTCGTCTCCAGGTTGTGTATCGAGCAGAGACCGCCACAGCGCTGACGGATAAGCACGCGTAGCAGCCTGGGAGGTGAACCAAGCCTCGGCCAACTCCAGATCCGCGCGTTGCAGAGGCCGGTCGAACCATTGTGCAAGCATCGCTTCATGCCCGGCCATGATCAGGCCGGTGGCGTCGGGTTCGGGAAGGCCCTTGCGCAGGGTCAGCGTGTAGCAAGCCGGCATCTGGGCGATGTCGGGGACAGCGGCCCACATGGTGCGTTTGTAGGTATCGGTGGCACCGGGAAAGCCGCCCAGCACAAAATGACGCGCGAAGAACTCGCGGCGAAGTTGTTCCCGGCGAGTGGCGAAGCGATCGAGCATCAGGCGACCTCCTGGAGATTTGGGAGTTGTTCTACGACTCCTGAGCGTTCCTGGAAGTGGCCGGACTCCTTTCATTTGTTGCGGTGAGCAGGACGTGCTTGGATATCAAACAGCCCGAAAATCTCCTCTTCGGAAAGACCTAAGCAAGCAGGAGTGGGGTTAATTTCAAGCATCTCGTTAAATAAAGCACGCTTTTGATTGAGAATTTCAGCAATGCGTTCCTCAATGGTGCCAACACTGATGAAACGCGAAACAAAAACGCTATCTTTTTGCCCCAGTCGGTGAGCGCGATTGATCGCCTGATCCTCGATGGCTGGATTCCACCAGCGGTCATACAAAAATACGTAATTGGTGAACTGAAGGTTTAAACCCACACTTCCCGTACCGTAACTCATCAGCACCACTCGATGACTTTTGTCAGCCTTGAATTTGTCGAGGATGGGTTGCCGCTGCGCGTGCGGAATCTTGCCATGGTACAGCAGCGGTTTGTAGGGGGCCAGATGCTTGGCTAACTGTTCCAACGGTTCGATCCATTGGCTAAAGACGATCGCTTGCCGATCATTGGCGGCCACCTCTTCCATGAGATTTAAGAGCAGGTCCAGTTTGGCACTAGTGCCGGTTCGTAGATCAAAGTTACAGATTTGCTTGAGGCGCATCACAAGCTCAAAGACATGCTGAACCGTGATGGTATCTCCCAGAGCGTTGAGTTCGATCACGCCCTCTTTTTCGGCTTTGTCGTAGGCCTCGCGTTGCGCGGGGTTTAACTCAATGAGTTCATCCTTGATGATGCGAGGGGGCATGTCGTCGAGAACCATTTCCTTGGTGCGACGGAGGATGTAGTCGCTGGTCAGAGCGGGGATCGCCTTGGGCGGAGTGTGGGGCGGAATCAGGTCGGGTGCGGCAAAGGCGAAGATATTCACCAAATCCTCGACGCGATTCTCAATCGGAGTGCCCGACATCGCCCAACTGCGTTCGCGGCGAAGCGCGAGGACCGCCTGCGCGGTTTTGGAGCCGGCACTTTTGATGCGTTGAGCCTCATCGAGAACGACCAGATCGAAACGGACTTTTTCATTTTCGATGAGTTCGACATCACGGGTGATCAGTTCGTAATTGACTAATTTCACCGGACAATTGGAGTGATGCCAGATCGCTTTGCGTGTCTCATAATCCCCGCTGACCACCTCGAAGGGAACATCCGGTGCCCACAAGCGTAGCTCTCGCGACCAGTTGATGACCAATGGCTTCGGGCAGACGATCAGCGTGGTGTGGATAACGCCGGCATGGAACAAAAGCCGCATGGATATAATCACTTGAACCGTTTTGCCAAGCCCCATTTCGTCGGCAATCAAGGCATGATGGCGCGGCATCAAGAAAGCGATCCCCGCTACTTGGTAGGGAAAGGGCTTGAAAGGTAACTCGACCCGGCCGTTGAACAGCGACTCCAGGGGCGGTTGCAACAGATAAAGCAGACGCTCTTTGAATAGCACCGTATCGCGGGCCGGCTTGAGGCGTGTCGCCGCGATCGGGGCCGGGGGACCGACAAACTCGCGGGGCAACCCGACGCTCGATTCGGCTGCCGTCGGGCAAGGCGTCTCGGATTCAGGCGATATCCAAGGCACCAGGTGCCGGCCGGGACGCGGATGCATCCGAGATGGCTCAGACGGGGGGTTAAGCAGTTGGTCCGGCGGAAGCGGGAAACGCCAACCCTGACTGGTAACGTGCATCGACAAGCTACCCAGGCTGCGAATCCAAGGTGGCTGGTGCAACAAGCCGGCCGAGCGGATCGTCGGATGCAACGGTCGGTCCAAGCGCGGATGTCGCCACGTCTCACATGCAAGGCCAAGCGAAATCTCGCCAATGCAAAACTCTAGTGCCGAGTGGGCCTCATCCATCACGCCGTATCCCCCCGAAGATGACTTCGCTCCCCATTGATCGGGAAGAACGTCGCAGGACTTGATGCTCATCAAAAGGACGAAAGTCGGCCCGGGGCCGACTTTCCCAAACCACGACGATCTTAGGGATGGCCGAACCTGCGGCAAGGAAGCGGGTTCGGCCGAAGCAAACGACTCAGTTAATGCTGATGGTTTCGCCGCCACTTCGGGTGATGAAGGCGATGAAGGCCTGGGCCGACACGTTCTCACTGACGAAGCTCACCGAGCCGTCACAACGCAGGGCATTGACCCCGCCGGTGTGGAACGAGTAGGGCGAGGTGTGGTTGGTGGCGTTGATGAAGTTACATCCGCCGTTGATGGTTGCTCCGGTTTGGGTGGCCGCATACATGCGCAGGCGTGGCGTGCCGTTTTGGTCGCACCACGAGCCACGGGCGTAGTGATCGACTTCATTTAACGGAGTCAGGGGGATAGAGGCTGCCGCCGCCACTGTCGAGGGAATGGCCATCACGGCCCGGCCCCGCATGTAGACCGACAGACCGCGGCCGGCAAATTCGGTCATCAGCAGAGTGTTACTGGTGCCGTCCGTGATGGAAAGCAGCGTGTTGCCCCCATCGGGACCGATGCCCAATGGACTCAGAGCGCCGGAGTCGCCCAAACCGGCCGCCGGGGTCTGCATGCCGGCCACACAGGAGGAACTCAACACCTCCGTATGCACGCCGCGCATGGGCCAATAATCGGTGCGTGAGTAGCGGTGCCCCAGAGGGAAGCCATAGCTCGCCATGATGGCATCATAATTGGCGAGTTGAATACCGTTGGGCGTCGAGGGGCAGATGAAGAGCTTCACCGGAATGGTGGCCACGGTGTTGGTCGAACCCGGAGCGGGCGGCGGCAGGTTCAACGGGTCCAGCACCGAAATCTGCCGATTGGCCAGACGGATCAGGTTCTCCTGTTCGACAAATTCCGCCACCATCACCAGGGCGGTGTGGCCTTGGCGTTGGTCGCCATAGGGATTGCCCGGACGGGGGTTGGCGGGGAAATTGAAGCCATACGCGGGCAAGCGACCACGGTTACTCTCATAATTGTGGAACGCCAACCCCAGTTGTTTGAGCTGGTTTTGGCACGTCATGCGAGCGGCGGCCTCGCGCACTTTTTGCACGGCTGGCAACAGCAAGCCAATCAGAATGGCAATGATGGCAATGACGACCAACAGTTCGATGAGAGTAAAGGCCAAACGAGACGGACGATAAAACATACAAATCCTCCGAAGGGAGAGGGATGAAGAGGAACGGAACTACTGACTTAACTTCGTTCGGAGTCGGAACAATTATTCGTTGTTATAGAAACGAGTCTAAGTAGTTAGTGATAACTAGTACTCTCTTTCTTTCTACCAAGTTACCTCGACACAGGCCAGAGAAATTTCGGTAACTTTCTCACTTTTTTCATCCCTTGGACGCATTCCTCTGGCTCAAAGTTCCACTTGGGCCGGCGCAATCACCAAATCATCCTGTCCTTCGGGGATGCTGGGCAGCTTGTATGCTTTGACCCGCCAGCCGTGATGCTTCAGCACGCCTTTGAACGGCGGTTCGCCGGTGACATTGCCGGTGAGTTGGATCGCCGAGGGATCGAACCCTTTGGGCACCTCAATCGGTGTTTCCTCTTCGCCGGGCAAAATCCGCTCCAGCGTCACATGCTCCAGCAACACCTTGCGCGCTTTGGCATGCAACTCACGCAGACTACGGCCGATGGCCTCGTCGCTGGCGGCACTGATGTCTTCCAAGAGAAAATCGACGAGCCGCCCTTCACGCTGTAGCAGGGCCAACAGCCGGATCGGTTCGCTAGGCAGACGCGGTGGCTTGCTCGGCTCCGGAGGAGGCGGCTGGACAATCGTGGCAATCTTGGCTGCCTTGTCGGCATGGCCTAGCGTGGTGAAAAACGCCTGGATGGCCAGACCATAGCGGGAAAAATCGCCGCCACTGGCCACCACTAGCACAAGGAGTTTCAGCACGACAACGGCAGCAAGCGTAACGATCGCCGTGAGTAAATCGAAGGTCATGGCACACCTCAAGGCAGCGTTTCAGAGAGTCTGACTTGCGTGTTGTATGGGCCACTCGGCACAATACAACCTGTCCCGCCGAGGCAAAATCAAAGAGAGGCCCATGCACGGCTCGAAGGTTTTTCGTGACCCGGTCCACAATCTAATAGCCTTTGATGATTCGCCGGGCGATCGTTTGCTGTTGCAGCTGATCAACACGCCCGAGATGCAACGGCTGCGACGCATCAAACAACTAGGCGTAACCGAGCTGGTCTTTCCGGGTGCTAATCATAGCCGTTTTGCCCATTCGCTCGGGGTGCTGCACACGGCGCGGCTGTTTTTGGATCAGTTTGAGCGATGCGAGGGCAAGCGACTGTCCGAAGGCACACGGGTGCTGATTTTGTGTGCGGCGCTGCTGCACGATATTGGGCATGGTCCGTTCTCTCATGTGTTTGAGCTGGTCACCAATGTCTGGCATGAAACCTACACACTTGCGATCTTGCGCGACCCTCAAACGCAGGTGCATCGTTGCTTGCGGGAGTATGATCCGGCCATGCCCGAACGGTTGGCCAGTTTTTTCGATGAAGATGTTGAGGATACCAGTGAGGTGCCCGAGTATCTCAAACGGGTGGTAAGTGGGCAGCTCGACGCCGATCGCTGCGATTACCTGCTGCGGGACAGCCACGCCACCGGCACCAACTATGGCGATTTCGACCTGATGTGGATGTTGGCGCAGTTACGGCCGGACCCCTCGAAGAAGGGATTTTATTTGACACGGAAGGGATTAGCGGCAGCAGAGACGTACTTGTTTGCGCGGTATCACATGTACCGCACGGTGTATTTTCACAAAACATCACGGGCGGCAGAGGTGATGTTAAAGCTTTTTTTTCGTCGCTATCAGGAACTTCGAGACGCTCAAGGGGGTCCATTGTCCGTTGAGGAAGGGCTAGAGCGAGCCATTAGTGGACAAATGTGCTTGCAATCGTACCTCGATCTCGACGATCATAGTGTCACCCAGCTGCTCAAGTCGGCCGCACGACAGGCCGACCCGACGCTGGCCCGACTGGCCCGTGGACTGCTCGATCGCACCCTTTTCAAAAGTGTCGATGTGTCGAGCTTGGTTGCTCAACAACAAGTGAACAAAATCATGCGCTTCAAAGAATTGATGCAAGCACGCCTGCAAGCCCTGAACCTCGACCCCACTTATCACTTCGTCGAGGACACCGCCAGTGATACTCCTTACGAACCCTACGAACCCGATCCCGAACGCCCCGCTCGCCAAATCTTCGTCGAAGCCGACGACGGTCGCATCGTCGAAATTAGCCAACTGTCCGAGGCCCTGCGGCAACTTTCCAAAACCTACACCGTGATGCGCTACTATGCCCCGGCTGAGTTGCGCGACGAGATGCGTCGCGCCTTGCAACAAGTTCAATCCGGTCGTTAACTCCCCCAACCCCTGTGTGAGGCCGCTTCCCTATGATCGAAGGAAACTGCTGGTGGTTGGCTGCCGTGATCGCGGCTCATCCGCAGCGCCGGGTTCAGGGGCGCACGCGGTTGCAAAAGAGCATCAAACTCTTGCAGCGTCTGGGGCTGCCTACGGACTACCGGTTTGCCCTGTTTTTCTACGGCCCCTATTCCGAGGGGATCGTAGCGGATGTGCGTTTGCTTGAGTGCCTGGGGCTGGTGCGTGAGTCGACCCTGCCTGGTGCGGAGGGAACAAGCCCCACCTATGTGATCGAGGCGGCAGAGACAGCCCAACGTGCAGAAATCAATACATACCTCCCTGCGATTGATCGCTTGCAACAGGCCGATCTAGTAATCTTGGAGTTGGCCGCCACCCTGGATGCTTATCGCGAACTAGGCCATGCCACCTCCCAAGCCTTGCAGCGAATGCGGCACAAGAAGGCGAGCAAATGGAGCGTGGAGCGTGAAGCCCGCGCCTTGGAGTTGCTTCACGACTTAGGTTTGTCGTGGTAAACAACCACTCGGTGCCGACACACCTTTCACGTCGGCACCGCTGCGGCACTTGTTCATCACCCAAAAGCAACAGATGCCTCTATCTAACGCATGCTCTTTTCAGCTGGGCGTCGTACCGTTTACTCCGCCACGCGATGCTTCAGGGCTTTGGGCAAGGCAAACACCTTGCGATGCTCGCGCAAGTCATCGGTCAGCCCCAAGCGTCGACGAAATACGACCTCGGTACCTTTGTCCCGCTTGACCAACTCCATCTCGACGCGATCCCCCCCGGAGCCGCTCCACGCAAACACGACCAGATACTCCTGCTCGAACTGCACCGCCTTGAGGATTTCCTCACGCACTGCCTTGTTGTCGATGGCTTTTTCCAGTTCGGCTTTGCTACGAATCACCCTCGGGGCAAATGGGGCATCCTCGGCTGCTGTCCAACCGCCGCTGAGGGAAAGTTCACGCGGTTTGGTGGGGGTCGGTTCCGGCTCGGCGGGCCAGACGGCAAGGCAGGCAAGGCAAAGCAGAGAGATCATCCGCGACCTACCTTTCCCAGTTCGTAGCTGAACTCTTTGGGCAACACGAAGACTTTGAAATGCCAGCGCAGGTCGCGCGTCAAGCCAAACTTGCGAGTGAAGATGGCCTTTTTGCCTTCGAGGGTCATTTCCATCTTGTCGCCGCCCGAGCCACTCCAGGCAAACACCACCACATATTCCGAGGCGAAATTCACTTCTTTGGCAATCTCGTCGGCGGCTTCTTTGCCGAATTCTTTCGAGAAGTCGGCCAGCGAGGTGATCTTGCTGGTTTTCAGGGCGCGTTCGCCCATCGGGGCCTTGGTGACTTTCAGTTCACGCGGCTTGCCAGCGGGTTCGGGATCGGCTGCCCAAAGGGGGGAAAAGACCAAGCTAATAATGCAGGCACACCTCAGCCAACGCATGAGTAAGGCTCCTCAAGATAGGAAAACGAGCGACGGCGGTTATCCTACGAACCCTGGGGAGAACTGGCCAAAACCCCTTGAACTTCACGTCGGGACGGATATGATGGAATTACCATGGTGGGTGTAGCTCAGTTGGTAGAGCACCAGATTGTGGCTCTGGACGTCGCGGGTTCGAGTCCCGTCACTCACCCCTTCACACCGGCCGCTTCCCGAGCAAACTGGCAGCCGAGGCTTCCGGGTTCAAACTCGCGACAAGCCCGTGGCCGATGCGGATGAATCAGGCATTCGCAGGCATGCCCCACGGTGCCGGCAAAGGCTACACAACAGCGATCACCTCCCGGTCCCTCGTGGGGACGCGTCGCCAGCAGCTGTTGGCCCATCCAGCTAACCACAGGCAACTCCAAAGTACGCATGCGGACGCGTTCGACAGGCGAGAGTTCGATATAGCCCGGCGTGCCGAAATAATCGACACAACAAGCGCCACAGCGTTGGCAATCGTAAGCAAACGGGTTCACCAACTCACCAATGCCCCGGCAGGGTTTGCAAGGCGTCACGGAAAGCGGCTGGCGTCTGGAAGCGGTCGCGTGGATCGCGTTCAATCGCTTTCATCAGGAACCGAGCCGTTTGGTCGTCGAGATCGGGGCGATGTTCGCGGGGATCGCGACCGGGGCTGTTCATGTGGCTGAGCAGCGTTTGCAAGGACTGAGCCTTTTCCCAGGGCAAAGTATAAGTAAACATTTCGTAGGCGGTAACGCCCAGGGCAAACATATCCACCCGGGCATCGGTGGATTGCCGACGAATGACCTCAGGGGCCAAGTAGTTGGGGGTGCCGGTACGGTTGCCCGGCCTGCCAAACTCGGGAGTATTGGGGATAGCCAGGCCGAAATCAATCAGTTTGATCACGCCTTCATTGGTAACCATGATGTTGCGTGGGCAGATGTCACGGTGGAGATAGCCTGTCTTGTGCAGATATTCCAGGGCGTTAGCAATCTGCGTGAGATAGTTGATGCGGTTGCCGTCCAGCTTGGGGCTTTTGGTCTCGCAGAGGAAGTTGAGTCCCACCCCCTCGACGAGTTCCATGACCAGATAGTATTCCCCTTCGGTGGTCAGGCCAAACTCATACGTCTGCACGATATTTTTATGTTTCAAAGCCAGGCAGATGGTACCCTCCAGAGGTTTGTTCAACCCCTGAAACCGGGCTTCAAACTGGGCCGTCTTCTGCTTATCCAGCAGCTTCAAACAGACGGTGCGGCCCAGGCTTTTGTCGCGGGCGCGCCACACCTTGGACATCGAGCCTTGCCCCGTGCGATTGAGCAATTCAAAACGGTTGCTCAGTTTGATGCGCGGCAGATGGGCCGTGCGGCTCTTGGGTTTGGATTGGAACAACTTGGTGAACACGTCAAAGAAGCCCATCGGTTTACTCCTCAGGCGTGCTCGCAATAGTCGATAATCTGAGCCAGCTCCGTTCGTAAATTCTTACGCTCGACAATGCGATCGACAAAGCCATGTTCCTTGAGAAACTCGCTGGTTTGGAAATCCTTGGGCAACTCCAGGCGTACCGTGTTCCAGATGGTCCGTTTGCCGGCAAAGCCAATCAGCGCGCCCGGCTCGGCCAGGATGATGTCGCCGACCGAGGCAAACGAAGCCGCCACCCCGCCCATGGTCGGGTTGGTAAGGATCGAGATGTACAGGCCGCCCGCTCGATCGAAGCGGGCCAGGGCTGCGGAAATTTTGGCCATCTGCATCAGCGACAGGATCCCCTCTTGCATGCGGGCTCCGCCGCCGGAGCCGGAGACAAAAATCAGCGGCAACCCCAGACGCAGCGCCTCTTCGCAGGCTAGCGTCAGCTTCTCGCCCACTACCGACCCCATGCTACCGGCCATGAAAGCAAAATCGGTCACGCCCAGGACCACCGGCCGACCACGGATGAAGCCGCGGCCGACGACGGCGGCATCGTGCATGCCGGTCTTTTGCTGCTCAGACTGGATCCGAGCGGCATAGCTGATGCGATCTTTGAAGCCCAGGGCATCCACCGGCCGCAAATCCGTGAACCACTCCTCGAAACTATCTTCGTCCAGCAATTGCGCGATGCGCTGCTTGGCCGGCAAGTAAAAATGATAGCCGCACTCCGGGCAGACATTAAAACGCGACTCGGCCTCTTTGCGGAAGATGGTGGCCTTACACTGCGGACAGCGCAGCCAAAGCCCCTCGGGGACGCCCCGCTTGGGGCGATCGGTATCAGCAGAAGGCATGCCGCCGGGTGTCATAAACAAGGCCCGTCAAAAGGAAAACAATCTCACTCAGTGTATGACAGTTCGCCACACGTGCAAAGCCCTTTCATCACACCGCGAGCCCGCCTTGGCGTCAAGAGCATCTATTGATATATTAAACCGCGTCTGCTGTTGGGTCATGAAGTGCCCCGGGACGGAGTGACGCGGCTCCTGAGGTTGGTCAGCGCTCAAGGCGTGGTGCTGCTGCTCTGTTCCAGGCAAGATTATGAATCCCGAAGAGATCATTGAACGCTATCGTGACCTTCAGCGCTATGTGGGTTGGAACGACGACACGCCGCATCGAATCCAGACCATCGCTCCGCTGCTGCTGCCCCTGATTCCCCAACTCGTCGAGGACTTCTACTGCGAGATCCAAAGGCACCCAGCCACCAAACGCGTGATCACCGGTGGGGCCAGCCAAGTGGAACGGCTACGCGGCACCTTGGAACATTGGCTGCGGGAATTGCTCTCGGGCCAATACGATCAAGCCTATGTGATTCGCCGTTGGCGGGTTGGCCTGCGTCACGTCGAGATTGGTCTGGATCAAGTCTTTACCAATGCGGCCCTGTCGCGGTTGCGCAGCGGTCTAGCCCGTGGTTTGGTCGATCGCTGGACGGGAGAAGCGGCCGAATTATTGCTGCATCTGGCGGCCCTGCATCAGGTGCTGGATTTGGATTTGGCGATCATCGAGGATGCCTACCAAGCGGAATATGCGGCCCGGCTGCAGCGGACGGAGCGTTTAGCGACGCTGGGGCAGATTGCGGGGGGCATTGCCCATGAGTTGCGCAATCCCCTGAACGTCATCAAGACCTCGATTTATTTTCTGCTCCATGCCAAGAACATCACTCCCGAGAAACGGGTCGAGCATTTGCAACGCATCGAAAGGCAAGTCAACCTTTCGGATGAAGTGATCACCGCTCTTACCAATTTCGCACGCATGCCGGTTCCCACTTGTACCCCTTTTGATGTGGTGGCCTGCCTGCGGGAAATTTTGGAACACACGACCGCCTTGAAGGTGTATGATGTCATCATGGATTTTCCCAGCGTGGCCCCGTGGGCTTTGGGGGATGCTAGTCAGATGCGGATTGTTTTTGACAACCTGATCCGCAATGCCCGCGAGGCGATGCTTCCCGGCGGCCAACTTACCCTGGCGGTGTCCGGTGTGGGCGATCGCGTGGAAGTCGCGGTCAGCGACACCGGCGATGGCATCGACGAAAACCAAGTGTCTCAGGTGATGGAACCGCTTTACTCCACCAAAACTCGCGGCCTGGGCCTGGGGCTGGCCATCGCTCGTTCCATCGTCGAGAAAAACCAAGGCACCATTCGTGTTGCCAGCAAAAAAGGTCAAGGGACTACCTTCACCGTTTCCCTCCGTGCTGTCCCCCCCCCTAGTGGAGGTGCTTCGTCGTGAGCCAAAAACCTGCCGCGGTCTTGGTCGTCGACGACGACGTCGATATTTGCCGCAACGTCTCGGACATCTTGACCGATCTCAACTTCCTTGTCGATGTCGCTCACGATGGTCCCTCCGCCTTGGAAATGGTGCGGCGACGGCCTTATGATTTGGCCCTGCTGGATCTCAAAATGCCCGGCATGGATGGCCTGACACTCTATCGCGAGTTGCGCAAATTGCGTGCCGAGATCGTCGCCATCGTCATCACTGCTTTTGCTGGACCTGAGACGGTCAACGAAGCCTTGGCCGCGGGCGCTTGGCGGGTTTTGCCCAAGCCGGTCGACATTCATCACTTGTTGTCCTTGACGCAAGAGGTGCTAGAGCAGCCGCTCGTGCTGGTCATCGACAACGATAGCGATTTGTGTCACATGCTTTGGCATGCCCTGCGGGAAAAAGGCTACCGCGTCGCCCTGGCCACCGACATTCCCAGCGCCGAAGAAAAGCTCAAGGACCACACCTTCCGCGTCGTCCTCATCGACCTGAAACTCCCTGCCGACAACCCCAAAGAACTCTTTCAGCTGGTACGCCTGACCAACCCCGAGGCGCGTACCCTGCTGATTACCGGCCAGGATTCCGACATGGGCCTAACGATTCAAGGTGCTTTGACCGAAGGAGTCGATGCCGTCTGTTACAAACCGTTTGATGTGCAGACTTTGATTTCCACTGTGCAAAAGTTAACTCAGGCTCCACTGGCCTCGGACAGCCCAGTTTCTTCCTCCGAACCCAGCCCGGCCCAGCCCAGTGATTCGGCCCCCCCGACCCATGCACCCGAGGACCACGCTTAGCATTATGCCTGAATCGCTTGTCGTTCTCGTCATTGATGATGATGCCGACACCTGCTCCAATCTCCAAGACATCCTCGAAATGGACCACTGCCAGGTCGAAGTGGCCGGCAGCTTTGCCGAAGCCCTGCGGTCTCGCGATTGGAGCCGCTACGCCGCCATCTTGTTGGATCGACGCCTGCCCGATGGCCTAGCCGAGGATTTTCTGCCCATTCTGCGCGAGCGTGCGCCCCAGGCTTCGATCCTCATGGTGACCGGCTTTGCTGACCTCAACGGGGCCATTACTGCCTTGCGGCACGGGGCCAGCGATTACATCCTCAAGCCGATCAATCCCGATGCCCTGCGGGCCACCATTGCACGCCTGATCGAGCGGCGGCGACTCACCCGGGCCAAGGAACAAAGTGAGGCTGCCTTTCGCACCTTAGTTCATGCCGCGCCCTGTCTGATCTTGATTGTGCGGCCGGATTATACCGTGTGTTACTTCAGCAAGTTTGCCGAGGAGATGACCAGCTTTGCCGAGGCCGACGTGCTGGGGCACAACTGCGTGATCCGCCTCATTCCCGAGGAGCATCGGGCCACGGCGTTGGCTACCCTGGATGAGGTTTTTGCCGGCCAGATCGTCCGCGGCATCGAGAGCCGGGTTCTCTGTGCCGATGGCTCCTCCCGCTGGACGCTCTGGAACGCCATCCGCCTGCCCGAATACGAGGGGGGACCAGCCGTCTTGGTGGTCGGCCAGGACATCACCGGCATGAAGCAGGCCCAGGAACGCACCTTGCAAGCCGAACGCCTCGCTGCCATCGGCCAGATGGTTACGGGGCTAGCCCACGAGAGCGGCAACGCCTTGGCTCGCAGCCAGGCTTGCTTGGAGATGGTGCGGCTGGAGGTGGCCGATCGCCCCGAGGCCTTGAGTTTGATCGACCGCTTGCAAAAAGCTCAAGACCACTTGCAACGCCTATATGAAGAAGTGCGCAACTATGCCGCGCCGGTCGTCTTAGAACGCAAAGAATACTCGCTGGATCGCATCTGGCAGCAAGCCTGGGCCAACCTTTCGGTCCATCGCCAAGGCCGACAGGCCGATCTCTTCGAGGATCTCGACGGTACCGATTTGACGTGTCGGGTCGATGCCTTTCGCCTGGAGCAGGTCTTTCGTAATATCTTTGAGAATGCGTTGTCGGCCTGCTCCGATCCGGTAGAGATCGTGGTCCGCTGTCGCCCGGCTCGCTTGCAGGGTCAGCCGGCTTTGCGGATCGAAGTACGCGACAATGGCCCCGGACTGACCCCCGAGCAGGCACGCCGCATCTTCGAACCTTTTTACACCACCAAAACCAAAGGCACCGGCCTGGGAATGGCCATCTGCCAGCGGATTGTCGAGGCCCACGGCGGCCAGATTTCCGCGGGAGGCGAAGCCAACACCGGGGCGGTGATCCGTATCCTCTTACCCACGGAGGGAGTTGTATGAGCGAGCCGTTACGCATTGCTGTTGCCGACGACGAACCCGACATGCGCGATTACTTTGTCCGCATCTTGCCCCGCCTGGGCCATCAGGTGGTGGCCGTGGCCGAGAATGGTCGGCAGCTGGTACAACTCTGCGCTACCGCTCAGCCCGACCTGGTCATGACCGACATCAAAATGCCCGAGATGGACGGCATCGAGGCCGCCGTGCAGCTGTACGCGCAGCGGCCGATTCCCGTGATCTTGGTCTCGGCGCATGAGGAGCAGAACCTATTTGAACGTCCCGGCACCGATTACATCCTGGGCTATCTCATCAAGCCGATTAAAGAGTCGGATCTCAACCCGGTGATCGCCCTCACCATGCGTCGCTTTGAGCAATTTGAACATTTACGCCGTGAGGCAGCCGACCTGCGTCAAGCCTTGGAGGATCGCAAACTTATCGAGCGGGCCAAAGGCATCTTGATGAAGCGAGCTGGTCTGGATGAAGCCGCTGCTTTTCGCCGCCTGCAAAAAACCGCCAGCGACCGCAATCTCAAACTCGCTGAGGTCGCCCGCTCCATCCTCACCGCCGAGGAAGCCTTTCATTTGTAGGGGTTGCGGTGGCCGTAAAGAACTTTCTCAACACAGGCAATATACCCAAAAAGGCAATAACCGAGTTTAAGCAGAAAAGGTGAAGTAGCTAAGCATCGTCATCGGCTTAAAAGGGGAAAAAGAGATTGAGCCACCCCTCTGCGTGGTTTAGTCTCGTGCAGGGTAATGCTAACAGAGTTTCGCCAAACCGCAGGGTGGACCTGCAAGGTTAGAGGCGACTCCCCTTGCTCGAACCTAAGGAGGTTCGTCCATGCGCTCCAAATATTCTTTCCGTCCGCGTATTGAGACTCTCGAAGAACGGGCCGTCCCCGCCACGATCAAGTTGGTGGCCGGCCAACTGTTCATCAGCAATCCCACGGCAGCCTTGACCGTCACCTCGCTGGGTGCCGGCCAGGTCAAAGTTCAAGATGGCTTGAGTTCTCCTGTCACCCTCAGCGGCGTCGGTAACATCTTCATCACTGGCACCAACAAAGCCGATGTCATAACCGTGGACGCACCAGTGGCCACACCCTTTGCCGGCAACGTACTCATCAACGCTGGCAACGGCAATGATGCCATCTATCTATTAGGTAAAATTGGCGG
>Ga0272446_1003268_pt1 | contig 20715 bp, 23 predicted proteins | sample YNPCB0061_FD_194587 | JGI IMG/M metagenome (GOLD analysis project Ga0272446, IMG submission 194587) | Hot spring microbial mat communities from Yellowstone National Park, WY, United States - YNP-CB-006-1 | ecosystem: Environmental > Aquatic > Thermal springs > Hot (42-90C) > Sediment | place...
GGGAATTCTGAACGGTTGGAATGACTTTACTGGGGGTGCTAGTTGAGGGCATCCTTGAGGACAGTACGGGCGGCCAGGTGGTTTCGGGTAGAAACAAGGATTTCTGCTTCACGCTCTAAACGGGAGGCGGTGTTTTGGGTTTCTAGGAGGGACTGCTGTTCTTGGGGTACTCCTTGGAGGTTACTGGCTACCCAGTAGGAAAGTTCTAGGGGGAGGGTCGGTAGGTCGGCGGGTAGCTCTAGTTTCTGATCAGATAGTTTGGCTGAGAGGCGCACGACATCTTGTAGGAGTTGGCGGACATCGGCGGCCAACTGGCGCAGGTCCCTGGTGGTGGGTTCGTCTTCCAGCCACTCGACTAGGGCTGTGAGGTAGGGCTTCTCACGGATGTATTCTAGGACGCGGAATCGCTGTTGTCCGATCGTAATCATTTTCATGCGATCATCTGGCAGGCGCTGGAACTGGAGAATTTCAGCACAGGAGCCGACGTTAGCAGTTGTGCCCTGGGTCGGGTCATACATGAGCACCCCAAAACGCTTATCACTTTCCAGGATAGTGTTCATCATAATCCGGTAGCGGAATTCAAAAATATGCAGCGGCAATGGCCGGCCAGGGAATAAGACCAAATCCGGTAGGGGAAAGAGGGGAAGCTCACGAACAGCGATCGATGAGGGCATTGCCTAGCTACCTTGAGAATAACAACACAATTCTTAATGTAACCGATTTTTACAGAAAAGATTCAAAGCCGACTAACTTACCTAACTAATAAAATCACCACGCCGGAAAATAGAGCAAACTGGGGCAGCTGTGGTCGACTAGCTGCCAGATAATAGTTGACTGAGTTAATCGATGGGTGATCTTCGATTAGTCAATTTACGGTATCGCCCCAGGAGTAGTTATGTCTAGACCACAGCCTTAGTTTTAGATATTTTTTTCACTCAAGTCCCGAATCATGTGGTCGAAGGGCTGGTCTATAAAACTAGGGTCACTGACCCCAGCGGCTTTTACCTGCTCTTTTACGATATTTCTCATTAAATTCATGCCATAAATAGTAGGGCCTATGGGCACCCCCAGGGAATTGTAGGTTTCTCGTAATCCTTGGAGAACCCGTTCATCTAGGACGTTGGTATCGGCGGCAACTAGGGCGTAGCTGGCGTAGCGGAGGTAGTAGTCCATATCCCGCAGGCAGGCCGAGTAGCGGCGAGTGGTGTAGGCATTGCCGCCGGGTCGGATTAGCTCTGGTTGTTGCTCAAACAGCTGATTTGCGGCTTCCCGGACGATCGCTGCGGCATTGGCATTGATCACCGTTGCGGCCACAATGCGGTCAGTGCCGCTGGCAAAATAGGCCTTGAGGTTGTCGATCGCATCCCGGTCTAGGTAGCGACCAGTGCCATCGTAATTTTTAATTAAATTTGTTACAGTGTCGCGCATGAAAAAACTGATCTCCTAACCAAATAATTAAATAATTACATCCCGTCCATCTGGGATATCAGGTTAACCTTAATATCTAAGATTGATTTGGGATGAAATCACAGCCACAGAAATCATTATAAAGTTGTCGGGTGAATCCCTAGCGATTGGTCAGGGAATCCTGAGAAATTCCTTCACAAATTACTGGGGCCGCAGCCAGAGGTTGCTCAGGATGGATCTAGTCAATAACTACAGTTCTTTGCTGGTGTCAATGGTCTTAGGGGCGGTATTGGGGCTGGCTATGTATTTGCCGCTCATGGCGGGTCAGCTTTCCCTAGCAACGGCCGGATTTTATGCCTTGGGGGGTTACACAGCAGCCATTATGTCAAGCTGGGGGGACGGGGCAAATTTACTGTTTGTATTTTTAGAGATGTTGGTGGCTGGGGGGGGGTGTGCCGTTTTGGCAATAGTGCTGGGGTTGCCGGTGTTGCGATTACAGGGGGTGTATTTAGCGATCGCCACCATTGCCTTTGGGGAGATCCTCCGGATTATCTGCCTCAATCTAGAGGTCACCGGCGGCGCAGTAGGTATTTTTGGAATTGCCCAGCCCTTTGACAGCCAGCTTGGATACCTCTGGTTAGCTCTGCCCACTTTAATTGGGAGTATGGCTTTGGTCTATCGATTGGAGCGAATTAAGGCTGGGCGGGCAATGCAGGCAATCCGGTCTGATCAGCTAGCGGCAGCGACCCTAGGAATCAATCCTAGTTACTACAAGTTGATGGCTTTTACTATGGGGGCGGTTTTGGCGGCGATCGCCGGGGTAATCAGTGCCCATTTTCTCAATACCTGGAACGCCCGCCAAGGCACCTTTGATACTAGTATTACCCACTTGGCCTTTGTACTTTTAGGGGGTGCACGGACTTTTGTGGGGCCAGTGGTCGGGGGAATGGTGTTGACGGCCTTACCAGAGGCCCTACGGGCCCTATCTGGGATCAGCGGCATTCCCCTGGGGCTGGGCCAGTTCCTCCGGGATGGGCGGTTGGTTATCTTTGGGTTACTGATTGTTGTGGGGAGTATTTTCTATCCCAGGGGTTTAATAACCCCGCAATTATTGGGCCGGTGGAGCCGCCCAAATTGAGCAGGGCCAGTCTTAAAGGATGTTTGAAAAGGTAAAGACGGTTAAAACCGTCACTACAAATCCAGAAGCTCGTAGTGATGACTTTAGTCATCAAAATGACTTGACACCAGACTTTTCAGACATCCTCCTAGTTTTAGATATAGTCACGAATTTTTTTACGCCCCATGCCAAGCATTTTAGAAGTTGACCAACTCAGTTGTCGGTTTGGTGGGTTAGTGGCTGTGGATGCGGTTTCCTTGGCTGTAGCTCAGGGGGAAATTTTTGGCTTAATTGGCCCCAATGGTGCGGGCAAAACCACCCTGTTTAACGTGATCAGCGGTCTTGTGGATGCATCGGGGGGAAGGGTAATTTACCGGGGGCGCAATATTACCAAGTTCCCCCCCCATCGAATTGCTAGCCTGGGTATAGCGCGGACATTTCAGAATCTCAGGTTGTTTCAGGAGTTGTCGGTGCTGGAAAACGTGGCGATCGCTCGACACCTGCATAATCCAGCCAGCCTTTGGTCGGGTATCTTTGGTTTAGCCGCGGCCCAGGAGCAGGCCACCTACAAAAAAGCCAGGGAGCTATTAGAGCTATTCCATCTCGATCAGCAGAGGCACCGGCCCGCCCAGGATTTGGCCTATGGAGACCAGCGGCGTTTGGAAATTGCCAGGGCCTTGGCCATAGAGCCTCGCCTGTTACTTCTTGATGAACCGGCAGCAGGCATGAATCCCACTGAAAAGCAAGCCCTCAGCCAGTTAATCCGGCAAATCCATGACCAGTTTGATTTGACGATCGTCCTAATTGAGCACCATGTGCCCCTGGTGATGGGGCTGTGCGACCGGATCGCCGTGTTAAATTTTGGGCAACTGATTGCCCTGGATAGCCCGGCTCGAATTCAAGCTAGCCAGGCGGTAATCGAGGCTTATTTGGGGAATGCGTAGATCATGCTGGAAATCTGTCGACTTTCAATCAACTACGGAGCTATCCAAGCCCTGCGACAGATTAACTTGACGATCGCTCCCGGGGAAATCGTTACCTTGATTGGAGCCAATGGGGCAGGCAAAAGCACCACCCTCAAAGCAATTTCGCGGCTAGTGCCCATCCAAGCTGGGCAGGTTTTTTACCAAGGGCAGGATTTAGCAGGCGATCGTCCCGACCAAGTTGTTGCCAGGGGCATCGCCCACAGCCCAGAAGGTAGGAGAGTTCTAGCCCGTATCAGTGTGTGGGATAACCTCCAACTGGGGGCTTACCTGCGACGCGATCGCCTAGGCATAAAAGCCGACCTAGAGCAGATGCTTGCCCTATTTCCCCGATTGGCAGAGCGGCGCAGTCAACTAGCAGGCACCCTCAGTGGTGGTGAGCAACAAATGCTGGCGATCGCCAGAGCAATGATGAGCCGCCCCCGGCTGCTACTCTTAGACGAACCCAGCCTGGGGCTTGCCCCCCAAATTGCCCAAGAAATTTTTGCTTTGATCCGTCGTCTCCACACCAGTGGACTGACAATTTTACTAGTCGAGCAAAATGCTTCCCAAGCCCTACAAATGGCTGACCGGGGCTATGTGCTAGAAGCCGGGCAAATCGTCTTGGCTGGCCGGGCAGCTGAACTATTGGTTGATGAGCGGGTCAAACAAGCCTACCTGGGCTAGCAATATTAAGACCCGTTGTGATGTTTAATTTAACCTGGGTTTGACTGCCCCGGTCTCTGAGCAGGGGTGCTGGCCCAGCAAAGACTTGGATTTGCAATACCCCGACCACCGTTGCGATCGGCTGGGAAGCTACCTAATGTGAATTCGGGATAATAGTCATCTTGGCAATCATATTGCTTGATTTCAGCGGAATTTCATTGGATCAATGGTCTTAACCCAAACCAGCGTTACCTATTATCAAAGACTAAAAAGGCCACCATCTTGAATCAAGACCAATGGCCAATCCTAAAAAAGATCAATTACTCAACAAACTGCCCGCCATCCCAGAGCTAGCTGGCTATCTCTAGCTGATCAATTCTCAGCCAAATGTTGGAAGTAGGCACAGGCCACTTGATCAAGGCGTAGTCACCTTTGATATCGAGAACTTCACCCTTGGTTTCAAAAATATAGCTAGAGAAGCGGCTGTCGCTGGCTTGGGCTTCGAGGCTACCCAATAGTTTCTCTCGGATGGCTTTGACGAAGGCACCTTTTTTTACACTCATGGCGGCTAAATTTTTATTTGACTAACGTACTGCGTCTAATCTTACCGAGACTGGGGCGATCGCTCAACACCCAAGCAAACCAGAAATATTCCAACCAAAAGCTTTAACTGACTAGATGAACTATATATTCAATACATCCAAGTGAACCACTAAAAACAGCCCCCACAGTTGTTAGCTGGTGGCTTGGGCGGGTTGTTGGGTAGCGCTGCTCCGGCTGGGTGAACTGGCGACTTCGATCGGAGTTACTTCGATGTGATTTAGTAGAGTGGTAACAAAGGCAAAAAGCAAAAACGGTAAAGACAATACTAAAACTAGACCTACGGTTGCTAGGGCATAGATCTGGCGGCTGCTGCTCCACAGGGCTACCGCAGAGGCTAAGCTGATGAAAATGACAATTAACCAGATCATAATCTGGGCATAAATATCCCCAAAGGATAGGGTACAAACTACGCGGTATTTTTGCTTGTTATTCATAGAGAAATCAGGTAATCTAATACTTCCTAGGTTAAATATACTGGCATGATTTAGGATAATACTCAATGTTTTTTTAAAAATTTCAATGTAAGTTAATATCACATAGAGAGTAATGCCAGAAATTATAAATATTTATCAACTGAGCAGACTTCCTTAGGATTCCTGAAAGTAGCAAAATTTTTATAGAAATATTTATAACTATTTGAGTATGACTATCCGAGTGGGTGTGGTGGGGACTGGCTTTGCCGCTAAAGAAAGAATCAAAGCTTTTCAGCAGGATGACCGGACAAAATTGGTGGCGATCGCTGGCTACACCCCCACTAAAACCCAAGAGCTTGCTGACACTTTTCAGGTAAAATCCACTCTGAATTGGCAAAGCTTAATCAAAGATTTTGGTTTAGATTTAATTGTTATTTCTAACATTAATAGCCTCCACGGGGAAATTGCTGCCATGGCGTTGAGTTATGGACTACATGTGATTGTGGAATATCCTCTGTGCCTAGAGATTCAGCAAGCTGAGCTGTTATTGGATTTAGCCCATAGCCAATCCCGCTTGCTCCACGTCGAGCATATCGAACTGCTCGGTAGCTTGCATCAAACTTTTAAGCAGCATCTTCCGGCCTTGGGCAATTGCTTTTATGCTCGCTATGTAACTATCAATGCCCAGCGGCCTGCGCCCGATCGCTGGACTTACCACCGGCAGCAATTTGGGTTTCCTCTGATGGCGGCTCTATCGAGGCTGCACCGTTTTACCGATTTATTTGGCACGGTGGTCACCGTCAGTTGCCAAAATCGCTATTGGGGAGAAGGGGAAAACTTTAAGGCCTGTTTGTGCACAGCCCGACTCAATTTTACTCAGGGTCTGGTAGCTGAAGTTACCTATGGCAAGGGGGAAGTTTTCTGGCAGGAAGCTCGCGATTTGGCTATCCATGGAGACCAGGCGACTTTGGCTTTTGTGGGCGACCAGGGGAGCTTAATCCGGGGTGAAGGGGTGCAGGAGATTGCCTTGGGTAGCCGTAGGGGGCTGTTTGCCCTAGACAGCAAAATGGTGATTGATCACCTGATTGCTGGCACGCCTCTCTACACCAGTGCCAATGCTAGTTTCTACACCCTCAAGGTGGCAGAGGCAGCCCGAGTGTCGGCTTTGAGCGGCCAAACTATTGCTGTGAGTGATGTTTAGAGTTTTTAATCTGGCTTTTAGCTGATTTTCAATTGGGGGCCGAGCCTAGTTGTCCGGCTTGGATCATTTGGACTAGCTGGGGAATTAGTTTCTTAAAGGCCTGGCCGCGGTGGCTGAGCGATCGCTTCACGGCTGGGGTCATTTGAGCGAAGGTTTGCCCCTGGCTGGGCACGTAGAAAATTGGGTCGTAGCCAAAGCCGTTGTCACCCATGGGGGAGGAGGTGATGCTGCCTGGACAGATGCCTTCCGCCACCAGGGCGATTGTACCATCGGGGCGGGCTAGGGCCACGGCACAGATAAACTGAGCCGATCGCACCGGCTGGTTTCCCAATTCCTTTAATAGTTTCTCGATCCGATCCGGGTCTGTAGCCCCATAGCGGGCCGAATAAACTCCAGGCCGGCCGCCCAGGGCATCGACAGCCAAACCGGAGTCATCTGCGATCGCCCAGTGACCAGTGGCTTGAGCGATTTGAGCTGCTTTGATTTCAGCATTCTCCCTAAAGGTTGTTCCGGTTTCCTCGACCTCCAGACCCTCTGGCTTGAGCCGTAGCTGGCAATCAATGCCCTGGAGGTGATCCTGGAATTCGCGGAGTTTGCCTTGGTTACCTGTAGCTAAAACAATTACTGGTGGATTCATAGCTAGGGATTGGTTGTAGCTAGGGCGTTCTGGGATTGCATAAACACAACTTCAGTCATAAATACTCCAGTTTCCTCCGCATCCAAGCAGCGGGCTGCCATCTTGGAGACATCTAAAACTCGGGGCGGGATGTAGGGGCCGCGATCGTTAACCCGGAGAATCACTGATCGCCCATTTTTCTGGTTAGTTACCTTCAAATAGGTATCAAAAGGTAATGAAGGGTGGGCAACGGTCAGGGCATATTGGTCGTAGGTTTCGCCATTGGCGGTGATCCGTCCATGGAAATAGGGCCCATACCAAGAGGCTAAACCGGAAAAACTCTGGTTAGTGGGAGTCAGGTTGTGCATAGTGGCTTGGGCTGCGGCCAAGCTGAGGGCTGGTGCCCCCAGGGCTAGACGGAGGTTATTAGCCAGCTTGATGGCAATTAACTCGCCGTTGGTAGGAATATTACGGTGGAGGGTTTCATCTACGACCAAGGCCCAGCGATCGCCAAGTCGGACAGCTGGTACTTGGTTGATCATCGCAGGCTGTAGTTGCTGGGCATCCAAATTGGGTATGGCGATTAAGCTCCGCAGGTTTTGGGCTAAGTTATCCGCGTCTTTAGCAGCGGATAGCTCCACAATCAAGGTCTGCTGCAACCACACCTGGTATCTTCCCCTGGCATCAGATTTGGTGACTTGAACCTGGCGATCCGGTTGCCGGGTTTGGGTGATCGCAACCGCCTGCCAACCAAACAAAATCTGCATCACCTTTTGGGGTAATGAGGTGTTAGACATGCCCGCGCTGGAAAGCCTCAGCCAAGATTGGCCCAAAGCTGCAGGGTTATTTTGTAATGTCCATGAATAATTGACCAAGGGTGGGTCAACCTGGCAAAAGTTTTCTTGGGGAGTGTCTATCCAGGCGGGAGCGAGGCGTGCCTGTGGCATCGGTGGAGGTGTAGCGATCGCCCCTTGGTTAGAGGCAGTCAAAAAGGCTAAAGTGGGATACCCAAGTTGCATGGCTGAAAATCCCAACAGTTCAAAAAATGGCATATCTCAAATACAGATGGTAAAGACGCTGGTGGTTATTACTGCTAGGCAAAGGCTAGTCATTGGTTCCAATTAGCTAAAGCTAACAAAGAGTCGACAATTACAGCAGAGCAAGTCAACTTATTTACAAATGTGTTGAGAAGAAAATCGAGGTTAGTGTAATCTTTCAAGCAATTAACTTGATACATTTAATCACTCAAACTTCCTTCTTCAAGGTCACCTGTAGGACTTTTCATGAGTGTAAAAATTATCTGACTTGAGCGGTTCAGAGACAAGCAATCATGGAATTGATTTAGTCAGAATCTCGACAGACCAACCACGAGCTTGGGCTTACAACCTTGACTGCCAGATAATTTGCATAGCACTTCCTTGAAATCAGTCCTTAAGTTGGCTTTCATAATGCACTGGTTGATTGCCCTGATCACAACTAGGTAATAATCCCACCTTTTGGGCTATCGGGGATCATAGTATAGGAAATTCTTATGTTAGCCGCAGTCTTTCAAGTAAGCTATTTCCTCGGCTAATTAATTCGGATAATTGAGTTTCGGTAATTGTGTTAATGCCGACCACCAAAAAAAATTCTTTGGTTTTTTCAGGGGAGTAAAAGTATTCGGAGTCGGCTTCTAAAATAGTTGCCACATAGCTCAAGTAACACCTGTACTCGATTTCGCTTGGATCAAGGGAGACCAAACGACTAACGGGCAGATTAAATAATGTAATTACTTCTCCGGCTTGGTCTAAAAGACAACCCCCTTGGGCGATCGCTTTGAGGATCTGGTGGAGTTTGACATTAGACATATCTTGGTGGTTTTGGAGGCGATCACTCAGGATCGCCTTCACCTCCGTGAGGGTGGTCGGGACAGTAATATCGTCCTGGAACAGCTTAATCAGCTCCTGAATCACTACTGGTCTATCTTCTGGCAGGGGGCGTAGATTTTGTTTTCGTAAAAATGTCGCGAGTTTCCCGGGAGCGATCACTGCTTTGTCAAAAGCGTGATCTCCCCCAACACCGCAATTAACCAAGGTCAGCTCCTCTGGCAAGACCAAATTGAGATTTCGGCTGATTACTTCTAGGAAATTATCCCGATTAACTACGGTTAGATCCCACAGATTAGTCAAGTCGATGGTCTGAGCTTCAGTAATATCTAGAATTACGACAAAAGCCCGTTCCTTGGGAATACCGATCGCTTTGCGGTGACTAGCATACCTCTCTAAGAAAGCCGTGTAATCTTGACCAGTTTTACACTCTAACCACAGGGGCTGCTGGTCAATTAGAAAAAATAAATCTAAGCCAAATTTGTTAGTGTTGGCCAAAATAATATCGGGGTTGACTAAGCATTGATATTGGAGGCCATTTGCCTTCAGTAAGCTACAAGTCTTAAGATAAACGAACCTTTCAAACCAGTCTCCATTAAAAAAATTGGTGAAGTTGCGCTGGGGAGCTGCTTGGATTAGCTTATCGGCTGGGGAATAGTAATAGTAAGACAGGAATGAGTCATCCTTGAGCATCCGGCAGAATTGGGTACAGTTGGCCACATCAACTTGGGGCTTGTCTAGCAGATTGAGGCGAAATCGACCACCAGTTTGCAGTGAGATTTTGATTTTTTTAAGCAGAGTGCTGAGGCTGGGGTAGCGTTCTCCCAGGTACAAGGCGAGGCGATCGTAAACCTGATCGGCATCCCCCGGCTGGCGATGGCCGGCCACCTGCACATGCCGCTTAGCTAGCCACTGGAGCACATCAAGACTACCAGTACTTTCGCCGTGGGTAAGTTTGCTAATGGTCGATCGCGGTCGAGATAGGCGTTTAGTTGTCAACGGGGACAGGTTTTCAAACACCTGCCTTAGTTCGGTGATGGTTTCGGTGGTGACTTGGCTAGATTGGCAGGCCAACTCCACTTGGGCTTGGAGTTGCTTCAAAGAAACCTGGAGACTATCTAAATCAGGGGCGTGGGTAATCTGTGACTGTAACTCATCAACGGCTTTAGCCAAACGCCTTAATTCTTGGAGAATCTCGGTTTTAGCTTGCTGGTCTTGGCGGCGACTTAACACAGTGGCTGCGATCGCCCCCACAGTCCCCCCGGCCAGGGCCAAGCCGGAGCCGCCACTGGGCATCACTAAAGAAACCGTTGCTCCCACTACCAGAGTAATTGCCCCCACCAATAAGCCATTTGTGATCCACTTACGCATCCGAAACCCCAAGCATCATTAACTAACTGATTTACAATGTAGATGCTGTTCGGGGTTTGATGGGTAAGCTGTATTCAGTTTGATATTCATGGTTTTTGCCTAGGTTTTTATATAAATTCCTATTTAGCTTTGTAGTTATGGTTTTCTTGTCTTCTAGTTTACAATCACGCCTTAGGGAACCACTGAAAATTGGGAGGCTAGCTGTTCATAGTCGAGTTTTCCAGTCGCCCCTGTCGGGAGTAACTGATCTGGTATTTCGTAGATTGGTACGCCGCTTTGCCCCCACTTCTATGATGTACACCGAAATGGTAAACGCCACGGGGCTACACTACGTGCGGGAGCTACCCAAACTGATGGAGATAGACAAGAATGAAAGCCCCATCAGCATCCAACTTTTTGATTGCCGCCCTGACTTTTTGGCCGAGGCCGCCATCATGGCTGTGGAGGAGGGGGCTGACACGGTAGACATCAACATGGGCTGCCCAGTTAATAAAATCACCAAAAATGGAGGCGGCTCTTCCCTACTGCGGGAGCCGGAGGTAGCTGAGGCGATCGTCCGTAGTGTGGTCAAGGCAGTACCAGTGCCGGTGACGGTGAAAACCCGGATCGGCTGGACAGATCAGGAAATTAATATCCTGGATTTTGCCCAACGGATGCAGGATGCTGGGGCCCAGATGATCACAGTGCATGGGCGCACCCGGGCCCAGGGCTACAATGGCCCGGCAAAGTGGCAGTGGATTGCCAAGGTCAAGCAAAAGTTGACCATTCCTGTAATTGCTAATGGTGATATTTTTTCGGTGGAGGCGGCGGTGCGTTGCCTAGAGGAAACTGGGGCAGACGGGGTGATGTGTTCACGGGGAACGTTGGGTTATCCCTTTTTGGTGGGTAAGGTGGATTATTTTCTGAAAACTGGGCAGATGCGGCCAGCCCCCAGTGCGATCGCCCGCCTTGAATGCGCCAAGGAGCACCTGATTGCCCTTTCTGAATACAAAGGTCAGCGGGGAATCCGCCAAGCCCGTAAACACTTGACTTGGTATGCCAAGGACTTTCCCAGGGCCGCTGAACTGAGGGGCAAACTTTGTTTGATTGAGCAGGTGCAAGAAGGGATAGATTTAATTGACCAAGCGATCGACTACCTCGATCACCTGCATTCCTCTGTTGAGCTGGCGAAGAATTAGGGACTGCGATCGCCTCGGCTAGCGGAAGACTAAGACCAGCTTGATTGAGCCTTTTCTCTTCCGGGAACAAATTAAACCCATGCCAAAACCTCAACCCGCAGGTTGAGGTCTTCATTTTCTTGGTCAGAGCTTCAGAGCTATAGTTAGGATTACTGATTAGAGAAGCCTTGATAGACAAAGTAGGTGACCATGGGGACGATCGTTGCCACGCTCAACAACACAATCACCCAGATGGTTGAATTTTTCTTGTCTGTTTCCTCAGAGGATTTAAAGGTGCTGGCGACCTTAACATCATCTTTGAGCTTTACGGCACCGGGGTCTGGCTGCCCAGACAAAACGGCCGCTAGGCGATCGCTGACCGCTGCAAAAGCTTGATTATATCTATTGTCGTCTTGGATCAGGGGAATGAGAGTTTCCTGGATGATGCTGGTGGCGATCGCCTCTGGCAAATCTATTCCTGGGCCAACCTTAATTGCCGCTGTGTTGGTGACATTGTCCAAAAGCACTAACACTTGTTTACTCTGCTGCTCTGCGGTGGGGAACCATTTCTGAAATAGCTGTTCAATAAAGGTTTCAGCGGTTTCACCGTAGTCAAATCGGTGAATTGTTACTAGGTGCACTTGATTGCTGGTAGCCTCGGCTAATTTTTTGAGGGTAGATGTGATTGCGCCTTCGTTACTGAGACTGAGTATACCAGCTTGGTCAATGATCCTGGTGTCTTCAGTCAAATCGGGAATATCGTAAATGCTGGTGGCTAAGGCTGGTGCTCCTCCCCAGAGCCAGAGGCTTAAAACGAGTCCGACGATCATACTAAGAATCTTCATAAAAAGAGCTAGAAATTAATTACGTGGGCTAAATATCCATCACAATTATTACTACTATTACCACGGTGCCCCGCCGATTTGGCTTCATAGGCTGACTCAGATACTTAAGTTTATGGATATTAGTTTATGGATATTATGGATAGTTTTGGTGACTGTTAGAGCTTTTCGGCTATTGAGAGCTAAATGAGCGATCGTCCGTTGCTATTAATTTTGAAAATAGCTAATTTTAACTTTCTTGCCAGCAATCTCAAGCTACGCCAGTCACCACACATGGAAAAATCTGGGCTAGTAAGTATTTATACTTTGGGTCAACGGATGCTAACAATCAAATACCGCTACTTGAGGATTTCACTTGCTATCAACCCAACAACCCAGTTCCCTATCCAAAAATTATCTAGAAACTAGATTTAAACAATAGCCACTTTGCCTAAGTCATAGATTTATCATAAATTTAATAGTCTTCCTAGTAGTAATAATTACAAGAAGATTAGCTTTTATAAAGTTAAGTATCAAGATGCGACATTGCCTACATGGAACCCATAATTCATAAGTTAATTTATAAATTTAGCCTCCAGATTAAAAAGGCCTTCTAATGTTCCTAGGCAGTGAACTTGAGCATGGTAAATCTTAAATAAATAATGGTATTACCCAAGAAATCAGAAATCATGATTACCATTAGAAACAGTGACGCTGAAATAGCCACAACCCTTGCTCTAATTAAGGCTTTCACCAGTCTTTGTCTAAGGAGAAACACCCATGATTAAGTTTCTAGTTAGCATTCTTGTGTTCGTTATGAACACTTTATATGGAAATAAACCCTACGAGCGTTTCTACGTTCTAGAAACTGTTGCGAGGGTGCCATATTTTGCCTACACCTCTGTACTGCATCTGTATGAAACCCTTGGTTGGTGGCGTAAAGCTGATTGGATGAAAGTCCACTTTGCTGAGTCGTGGAATGAACTACACCACCTGTTGATTATGGAGGCTCTAGGGGGCGATAAAAGCTGGATCGATCGCACCTTAGCTCGCACCAGTGCCTTGGTTTACTATTGGATTTTGGTAGCGATTTATATTATCCATCCCAAAGCTGCTTACAACTTCATGCAGCTAGTTGAACAACACGCCTACCACAGCTACAATAAGTTCCTCAAAGAAAATGTTGAAGCCCTAAAAGCACAACCAGCCCCGGCGATCGCCATCAATTACTACCGCGATGGAGACCTGTACCTGTTTGATGAATTTCAAACCGGGCAAGCAGCCGGTACCCGTCGTCCTCCGGTAGATAATCTATACGACGTATTCTTAGCAATTCGCGATGACGAAATGGAGCACGTCAAGACTATGATCGCCTGTCAGAGGTCTGATGCTTACCAAAGCTTCCATAGTCCCCACAGCCCGGAAAATAGCACATTATCCGCCTCCAACTTGGAAGCCATCAATAAAGCCGCTGAACTTGCTGTGGAAAACATGACAGAATACAGCCAAGAAGCTACAACCAAATCCTAAGATCAGACCCTATTTGTGAAGTTTTGATCGGCTTACTCAGTGGTTTGATTAGTTGAATACCAAATAACTGGACTTGATTCCTACCCGCACCCATTGCGGGTATTTTCTTGTCAAGATTGTTTCAAAAGTGATTAAATCTTAGGGCATTTGGCTGTTCCCAGCAGCAGTTTTGGTCAAGACCCAGCTTATAATCTTCTCTGCTAACTTTATTGTCATTCCCAAAAACTGCTAGTTATGGAAGTAACCAAAGGTAAATTAGACCAAGTTTTGATCATCAAGCCCCCGACTATTTTTGAGGATTTTCGGGGAACCTACGTAGAAACCTACAATAAGAAAATCTATAAAGAGGCTGGAATTGCAGTTGATTTTGTTCAGGATGATATTTCAGTTTCTAGCCAAAATGTCCTGCGGGGTATCCACGGGGATCAAAAGACTTGGAAGTTGATTTCCTGTTTGGCGGGGAAATTTTACTTGGTTGTGGTGAATTGGGACGAAACTTCGCCCCAGTATCGACAGTGGGAGTCTTTTGTGTTGTCTGAGCAGAATCGATTACAGGTGCTTGTGCCGCCTAAATTTGGCAATGGTCATCTCGTCTTGAGTCAGCAGGCAATTTTTCACTACAAACAATCTAGCTACTACGATCGAGCGGGGCAATTTACGGTGCTATGGAATGATCCCCAAGTTAAGATTTGGTGGCCGATTAAAGAGCCGATCGTCTCGCGGCGGGATGCTGGCCTGGAGTAGGGCCAACTCTGGCAATTAGATTCTTTTAGGCTAGGAAACAATCCGAGAAAATCAGCTCAACTGGGCAGAGTTACCAGGTTAATTTCTTGAGCAAAATGGTAGTAAATGATTTAGGATCACTATCAAGTCTTGGGTGAAATAGTTAAGGTTAAGTTACAGACATGGGCAGCACTTTTGGCCACGCATTCCGAATTACTACCTTTGGTGAATCCCATGGCGGTGGAGTTGGGGTAGTTATCGATGGCTGCCCGCCTCGATTATCTATATCCCCTGAGGAAATCCAATCTGAGTTGGATCGACGCAGACCAGGGCAGAGCAAAATCACTACCCCCCGTCAGGAAGCCGACACCTGCGAGATCTTATCTGGGGTCTTTGAGGGAAAGACTTTAGGTACGCCGATCGCAATCCTAGTTAGAAACCAAGACACCCGCCCCCAAGACTACAGTGAAATGGCCCAAGCTTACCGGCCTTCCCATGCCGATGCTACCTACGATGCCAAGTATGGTATCCGCAACTGGCAAGGGGGCGGCCGTGCCTCTGCGAGGGAAACGATTGGCCGGGTAGCGGCGGGGGCGATCGCCAAAAAAATCCTCAAGCAAATCGCTCAAGTGGAAATCATCGCCTACGTTAAGCGCATTCAACACCTAGAGGCGGTGGTTGATCCCAACATCGTTACCCTGGAATTAGTGGAAAGTAATATTGTTCGTTGCCCTGACCCAGACTGTGCCGAAAAAATGATCGAGCTAATCGAACAGACCCGCCTAGCTAAGGACTCGATTGGCGGGGTGATCGAAGCAGTAGCTAGGAACGTCCCGAAAGGTTTAGGAGAGCCAGTATTCGATAAAATAGAGGCAGACTTGGCTAAAGGAATTATGTCCTTGCCCGCAACCAAGGGGTTTGAAGTTGGTTCAGGTTTTGCTGGTACTCTTTTGACTGGCAGCGAACACAACGACGAATTCTACACCGACGAGACCGGTGAAATCCGTACCCGTACCAACCGCTCCGGTGGTATTCAGGGGGGGATTACCAACGGTGAACCAATCGTTCTGCGGGTCGCATTTAAGCCCACCGCAACCATTGGTCAACAGCAGCGTACTGTAACAACCCAAGGGGAGGAAACTCTCCTAGCCGCAAAAGGTCGCCATGATCCTTGCGTTTTACCGAGGGCTGTGCCTATGGTAGAAGCAATGATGTCATTGGTTCTATGTGACCACCTGCTACGCCATCAGGGTCAATGTAGTTATCAACTCTAAGTCAATACAAGCCATGACAAGTGCGATCGACTCTGGATTTGTCGTTAAATTTTGGGGAGTACGGGGGAGTATTCCCGCCCCTGGTGCTGACACCGTCCGCTACGGCGGCAACACATCTTGCATAGAAATGCATATCGGTGGTCGCAGGTTAATCTTTGATGCAGGTACAGGGATGCGGATGCTCAGCAAAAGCCTCCAGCCCCACATGCCGATCGAAGCCTACATGTTTTTCACCCACTACCACTGGGATCACATCCAAGGCATTCCCTTCTTCTCACCTCTATTTACCGAAGGCAACTGTCTCCACATCTATGGAGCCGTTCCCACTCCAGGATTATCCATGAAGGAACACTTCAACGAACGAGTGCTCCATATCAACTCCCCGGTGCCCGTCTCAGACATTAAAGCCGACGTAAAATTTTACGACATCGTTTGTGGCAGTAACTTTAGTCTAGAAGACATCCAGATCGCGACCGCGGCTTTGAACCATCCCAATGGAGCCATGGGCTACCGAGTAACTTGGCGGGGAAGCTCGGTGTTTTATTGCACTGACACCGAACATTTTGAAGACCGCTTTGATGAAAACGTCCTGTATCTAGCCCAAAACGCTGACCTGATGATTTACGATGCCATGTACACCGATGAAGAGTACAACAACCCCAAATCTCCCAAGGTAGGTTGGGGTCACTCCACTTGGCAGCAAGCCCTCAAGGTTGGCGAGGCAGCGGGGGTCAAACGGGTAGTAATCTTCCACCACGAGCCAAACCACAGCGATGATTTTATGGATCAGATTGCTGAGCAGGTGAAGGTGATTTCTCCCAATAGTTTCCTGGCAAAAGAAGGTATGGAAGTTTCTGTTATCTAGCCGAGTTTAGGGGGTAGTTTCGGGGTAAAAATAAATGTAGCTTAGTTAGCTTAGGTAAACTTTTTTAATAAATCCCGAACTTAAAACTTCTATGCCTCTTCCCCACCATAAGGCCAAGGCTTTGGCCAGTTCTAGCCGCCGCCCTGCTAAGGAGTTGTGCAGTGAATGTGGGTTGTGTGATACCTACTATGTCCACTATGTCCGGGAGGCCTGTGCTTTTATCAATCAGCAGATGCCCCGGCTAGAGGAGCAGACCCACGGGAGAGCCAGGAACTTGGACGACCAGGATGACTGGTATTTTGGGGTTAACCAGGGGATGGTAGCTGCTCAGAAAAAGGAGCCAATTCCTGGTGCCCAGTGGACTGGGATTGTGAGCAGTATTGCCATTGTGATGCTGGAGAAGGGCATAGTCGAAGGGGTCGTGTGTGTCCAGAATACTCAGGAAGACCGATTTCAGCCCCGACCAATCATTGCCCGCACTCCTGAGGAGATTTTGGCAGCGCGGGTTAATAAGCCGACTCTTTCGCCTAATTTGTCTGTGTTGGAGCAGGTGGAAAAATCTAGGATGAAGCGGCTTTTGGTGATTGGAGTTGGTTGCCAAATTCAGGCTTTGCGGGCTGTGGAAAAACAATTGGGTCTTGAGCAGCTTTATGTTTTGGGTACGCCCTGTGTAGATAATGTAACTAGGGCTGGACTCCAGAAGTTTTTGGAGACTACAAGTAGGTCTCCAGGTACGGTTGTGCACTATGAGTTTATGCAGGATTTTCAGGTGCATTTTAAACATACTGATGGTTCGATCGAACGAGTTCCCTTTTTTGGTCTTAACACTAGGGAACTTAAGGATGTGTTTGCCCCTTCGTGTTTGAGTTGTTTTGATTATGTGAATGGGTTGGCGGATCTGGTGGTTGGCTACATGGGCGCGCCTTTTGGCTGGCAGTGGGTGGTGGTGCGGAATGGGCGTGGTCAAGCCATGTGGGAGCTTGTCCAAGACCAAGTGAAAACTCAGCCAGTTATGTCCCAGGGCGATCGCCGGGCGGCAGTACAGCAGAGTATACCCGCCTATGACCAAGGGGTTACTCTCCCTATGTGGGCTGCCAAGTTAATGGGAGTAATCATTGAAAAAATTGGCCCAAAGGGCCTGGAGTATGCCCGCTTTTCCATTGATTCGCACTTTACCCGCAATTACCTGTATGTGCAACGCAATCATCCGGAGAAGTTGGCTGACCATGTGCCGGAATTTGCCAAAAAGATTGTTGCTCAGTACAGGTTACCTGAAAAGTAGATGGGTTATGGTCTGGCTTTGCATACTACTAGTCCTGAGTTGGGGGTTGCGATCGCTCTTCCCAATGGCACAATCCGCCACTCCACTTGGTACTTGGAACGGGATTTAATGCAGTATCTCCACCTTCATCTCCAGCAAGCCCTACAGCCGCAAACTTGGTCTGATTTGGATTGGCTGGCAGTTGCGATCGGCCCTGGTAGCTTCACAGGTACTCGCCTGGGGGTAGTTACAGCCAGAACTCTCGCCCAGCAGTTGGATATTCCCCTAGTGGGGGTATCTAGCCTAGCAGCTTATGCCTGGTGGTTATGGGGGCAGCAGCCGCATCTACCGGATACGATCGCTGTGCAGATGCCCGCTCAACGAGGTCAAGTGTTCGCTGGTATCTACCAAAGAAAAACTGGCTTGCATACCCACCTAGCTGATACACTTATTTCTCTAGATTCTTGGCGATCTCACTTGAGTGACATACAAGCCATCTATGAACTTTGTGAAGTTCCCGTCAACCTAGGTATGACCACACCCAGTCTCCTAGAGCTTGGTCGTCACCAGCTTGCATCTGGCCCGCTCCACCCTTGGGCCGCAGTTTTACCTTTCTACGGCCGACACCCAGTAGATTAATTAAGTTGATTCTAATAAATTGAGATCCAGAGGCTGCTTAAAATGGAAAGTAATTTTAGTCTAGTTAAGAGGTTAATACAATTAGCCGTAACCAGTTGACTTTAGCTTTTTTGCAGTAAGTTCCAGCAGACAGAAACTCACTAAATTAACTGTGATTTTTAATTGTAATTTTCAGTTAACTTTCCTTTAGATCAAGAATAATCATGATGTCTAGCGGTTATCCACACTTACCACTACCCGGTCTCCTTGGCATAGTAGTAAGTAGCTGGAGGTAGGTACTACTTAAGGCTCGGTTCACTGAATCCCAAGGTAAATATGAGCTTCTCAATTCAATCTATTTATAACTGGTATCGCGATACCCTGCGTAATCCCAAGTACCGCTGGTGGCTAGTCCTTGGTACTTTGGTTTATGTCATCAGCCCCTTTGACATTGCCCCAGATTTTATTCCGATCGCAGGGCAAATTGATGATGTCATTTTAATCACGCTGCTAGTGAGCGAAGTATCACAGTTCATAATTGAAATGGCTAAGCAAAAAGTTGCAGCTAAGCCGACCGAAACTGATACCAAACCGGTAGTAGATGTGGATTCAGTCTCCCTAGACTCCTAGAATAATTTGGTCTCTGCGTTGTCTTTGTTGATGTAAGTTGTCAGTTTCTCTTTAGAGGTTGAGCGTATGAAAGCATACGCTCTTTTTTTTACTTGTTTTGGCAGTCTTTATTGATTATTAGACCTCTTGCGTAATTAGCTGGAGCCTAACAATCTCCTAGTAGTGCCATGCTGCTTTGAGGGATTTGTGCAAGAGGTCTATTGTTGGCAAGGGCAGGACATATTACGAATCTCGTTAGCAGTCAAGTCCTGCATTCCCCGGTTTGGGAAATATTTTGGAAGTTCCTAGGTGTGAAATTCTAGATGAGAAATTAAAGATGTAGAATAAAAAATTAATGCTAGTTTGACATCATCTTTTGTTTGAGGCGCTGGGGATCGCCCTTATCGATAATGCGGCCATTTTCTAGGAGAAATGCTCCATCGGCATAATCTAATTCTTCAAGGCGGTGGGTCACCCATAGGGCAGTGATGCCCCTAGTTTTGACTAACTTTTGAACCTGTATGACTAGTTCAATTTGGGTATCTGGGTCGAGCAGAGCTGTGGGTTCGTCTAGGATCAACACGGGGCAGTGACGAGCGATCGCCCCAGCAATAGCAATCCGTTGCTTTTGTCCACCGCTGAGGGCATAGATGGGGCGACGCTGCAAATCTAGTAAGTTGACGGCCAAGAGGGCTTCCTCTACCCGCTCTCTAGTTTCAGCTTGGCTGAGGTTTTCTGAAACCAAGCCAAAGGCCACATCGGCTGCAACCGTGGGCATAACCAACTGATGATCAGGGTTCTGGAAGACAAAACCTACGGGGGGTTGAATTTCAATCCGGCCAGTCTGTAGAGGCAAGAGGCCTGCTAATACTTTTAAGAGTGTGGATTTACCACTGCCGTTAGTACCCAACAGCATCCAAAATCCGCCCTGGGGCACATCTAGGCAGCAGGAATTGAGAATGGCTGGGCTGCTTTCTTGCCAGCTAAAGCAAAGATCCCGGACGCTGATGGCTGGGGTAGTCATTCCTCGGTGAGGGCTGAAAAGAAACCAGGAGGCTTACCAGCGGCTGAGCCGCTATTTTTCTGGGAAATCTGGACGGCACAAATTTGATCGGCAAGAACTGTGATGCGTTTTTCTGGCTGGCGATCGCAGGTCAACTCCAGCGGCTCACTAGATTTTGCTTGCATAGCCGATGTAATGGTTTGGTAGAGAGTGTGGGCATCCTCTTCGGTTTTGCGCTGTACCGACAGGGGAATTGGGTTAGTCTTCAGGGTGAGATCGATCGTAAACATTGAGCTTGATTGAGCTTTGTTATTTTTGATGCATGGCTTTTTAATCATAGCTCAAGCACTGATCAGTCTATGTTAAGGGAAATGGAAACTCTCTTGCACTAATAGTTAATTCCCTTATAATGTAACGAAAGGTAACAACAACTCATAAAGTACCTCGACTTGAGAGTTTACTTTGGGAGTAAAGCCCTGCAATCCTACAGATACATCGGAGTTATCATGACAATAGCAATAGGAAGAGACCAAGAAAGAGGCTGGTTCGACCTAATCGACGACTGGCTGAAGAGAGACAGATTCGTATTCGTAGGCTGGAGCGGATTACTGCTGTTTCCGTGCGCCTACCTAG
>Ga0272446_1003269_pt1 | contig 20705 bp, 17 predicted proteins | sample YNPCB0061_FD_194587 | JGI IMG/M metagenome (GOLD analysis project Ga0272446, IMG submission 194587) | Hot spring microbial mat communities from Yellowstone National Park, WY, United States - YNP-CB-006-1 | ecosystem: Environmental > Aquatic > Thermal springs > Hot (42-90C) > Sediment | place...
CAGAAAAGCCCAGTCCTATTGGCTGGCCGCTGATACGGTTTAACCCACCTCACCCGAATCCCTCCCCGCGATACGCCCGTTACGCATGTAAAATCTTATGGGTCAGAAGCGTCTCGGGCAACCATAGCCACTATGGCATGGGACTATGACAGCCGAGAGCGGCGAAATCCCGGCTTGCTCCCGGCAACTTTCCTCCCCATGGTCCCGCACTCAAGAGAACTGCTTGAGAAAGATGGGGTTTAAGAAGCCGCTTATGGCCATAACGACCACGCCAGCCCACCGCATCCCGGTCGCTGACTATGTGTCCGGCATCGCCGCCGGCGACCGCGCACTGCTCGCCCGGGCCATCACTCTTGTTGAAAGCACGAATCCCGAGCACGACCGCCTGGCCCAAGCGGTATTGCAGGAACTATTGCCGAAAACCGGCAAGGCGGTGCGTCTCGGCATCACCGGCGTTCCGGGTGTGGGAAAATCGACGACCATCGACCAGCTCGGAATGAACCTGATCGCCGAAGGCCACCTTGTCGCCGTTCTGGCGATCGACCCGACCTCGAAGCGCTCGGGCGGCTCCATTCTGGGCGACAAGACCCGCATGAGCGCCTTGGCCCAGGAGAGGAATGCATTTATCCGCCCATCACCATCCTCCGGCACGCTCGGCGGCGTAACGAAACGCACGCGCGAAACGATGGCCCTCGTCGAAGCCGCAGGGTTTGACGTCGTGATCGTCGAGACGGTCGGCGTCGGACAATCGGAGGTGGCGGTCGCCGATATGGTGGATTTTTTCCTGGTGCTGCTGCTTGCCGGCGGCGGTGATGACTTGCAGGGGATAAAGAAGGGCGTCATCGAGCTTGCCGACATGATCGCCATCAACAAGGCCGACGGCGACAATATCAAGCGCGCGGAAAGCGCCGCCGCCGAGTACCGCAACGCCTTGCAGATATTCACGCCGCACGGCGCCAGCTGGTTCCCTCCGGTACTCACCGTTTCGGGCCGCGAAAACCGCGGACTGAAAGAGCTCTGGGAAAAGGTCCTCGAGCATCGGAGCAAGATGACGGCGACGGGTGAATTTATGGCCCGCCGCCAGGCTCAAGCGGTGGCATGGATGCGCGATATGCTTGAAGATCGGCTGATGGGCGCGCTCAAGGCCAACCCTCGCGTTGCCGCAGAATTGCCCGGCATCGAATCGGCCGTTCGCAATGGAACCTTGCTGCCAACCCTTGCGGTCGAGCGGATCATGGACATGATGGGACTTTGACACTCTGGGGGCGTGATGCTCAACGCCCTATAATTGTTCCATGGGAGATCGACCCGATCCACACCCGACGGTCCTGCTGACTGGCTTCGGCCCGTTTCCGGGGATCACCGTGAATGCCTCAACGGCCCTGGTCAAAGGGCTCGCTCGTAGTGCGCGCCAAGCAATCCCCGACTTTCGCTTCATCGCGGCGATACTGCCGACCGACTGGGACCGCGCGCCCCCGACCATCGCTCGGCTCCATAGACGTCACGCGCCGGTTCTAGCTTTGCACTTCGGCGTTGCCGCCAGCGCCCGCGGCTTTCGCATTGAGACGGAGGCCCGAAACATCTGCCATGCTTCACGCGATGCGGCGGGCAACCTTCCGGCCGCCTCAAGGCTGATGGCGGAGGGCGCGGATGTCTGTCCTGTCACAGTTTCAGCGCCGATGCTTGCTGCCGCGCTTCAAGCAAAAGGTTATCCCGTCTCACTTTCGGACAACGCCGGCGGCTACCTCTGCAACGCTGTGCTTTACCATTCATTGACGATTGCAGGTGGCCCGGGTCGAAACTGCCAAGTGGGCTTCGTTCACATTCCGGCCGACGTTTCAAGACCACCGTTGACGCTCACGGGCGCCATCGCCGGCGCCTTTGAGATCGTCAAGGAAGCCCTCGCAAGCCTTACCATCAATTCCCCTCCACGTTAACCTCGTCCCGGCGCTCTGGCGCGTTGCTTGCTTCTAAGGACCGGGAAGAAAGAGGAGACGCGCGTGTCGCTGGACCGTCGTTTATTACTCGGCGCAAGCCTTGGATTGGGCGCAGCCGCTACCGGGCTTCATGCCGCTGAGAGCCGTGCATCATCACGGCGCGTTGCCGCCAACGCCGCCGATTTCGCTCCCGGCCTGACGCCCGATCTGGGCAACGACCAGTCGGAACGGCTGCAGTCCGCAATCGACCGCGCCGCCGAAAACAACCGCCCGCTCGTCCTGCCCCCTGGCAAGTTCATCGTCAGTGATATTTTTCTCAGACCTTCGACGAGGCTGATCGGAGCAGCGCGTACGACGGTCCTCATGTTCGGCGGCGGCCCCGCCTTGTTGACCGCCGACGGCGCCAACAGCCTGGTTCTCGACGGCTTGACCTTGGATGGAGGCCATAAACCCTTTGATGGCGCGCGTGGCGACGCGCTTCTGGCCCTGTCAGGGTGCCAAGGGATTCGCCTCACTGATCTTGACATCCGCAACAGCGCCGGAACCGGACTATCACTCGTCGCTTGCTCAGGCCGCATCGAAAGCGTGACGATTGCAGAAGCGCACAACGCAGGTATGAAATGCCTCGATTCGACCGGCCTTAGCGTCACCGGCAACACCGTCACGGATTGCGCCAACAACGGCATTCTCATCTGGCGCACAACCCCGGATGAAGATGGATCGCTCGTCATCGGAAACCGCGTTTCAAGAATCCGCAATGCCGCCGGTGGCACCGGCGAGTACGGCAACGGCATCAACATCTTCCGGGCCGGAAGTGTGCTTGTCGCCAACAACCGCATCACCGATTGCGCCTATAGCGCCGTTCGTGGCAATGCCGCCTCCAACATCCAGATCATCGCAAATAGCTGCGAACGTCTCGGCGAAGTCGCCCTTTATGCTGAGTTCGGATTTGAGGGCGCAATTATCGCGAACAACTTGGTCGATTCGGCCGCCACCGGCATCTCGGTGACCAACTTTGCCGAAGGCGGGCGCCTGGCCGTCATTCAAGGAAATCTCATCCGCAATCTTTTCCGCCGCGAGCAAGAACCGGAAGACAAGCGCGGCGAAGGTATCGGCGTCGAAGCCGATGCGGTCGTCATCGGCAACACGATTGAGAACGCGCCGACGGTTGGCATCCAGATCGGCTGGGGCCGCTACCTGCGCGACGTTACGGCCACCGGAAACGTCATCCGCCATGCTCCCGTCGGCATTTCGGTGGCAGGCGCCAAGGCCGCTGGCAAGTGCCTGATTGCGAACAACCTGATTTCTGCCGCCAAGCACGGCGCCATCCGCGAGATGCAGTTCGGCGAAATGCTTGGGCCCGACCTCGTCGGTGAAATCCCGGCGGGCGAACGCATTCACCTGATCGGCAACATCGCCGTCTGATCGCGCCCGTTGGCGCAGCGAAGAAATGTGTGAGCGGACGGGGGGAAGGTAGACCGGTGCGCCGCGGCCCGGCCAAGTGGGAAGACGGGGGGAGTCGGGACTTGGCCGGGCTTCGCAGCATCTGGTGTGCACGGGGGGAGGTGACACCAGCTTGAGTTCAAGATTATCCGGACAAAGATGAACTCATTCTGAACGCCACGTTAAATCCTCGCAACGTTGCTCCTCCCCCCGGAAAATTCCCATCGAATCAATAAGATTTTCCGGATTGTTCGGGCCATGCCCTGGGGTATTCGGAAAGAATCAGGCTAGCGTCGAGCCTGTTTTTTTCAGACTCGCACATAGGTTGCATCGATGCTGGCCCCTGCCGCGCCGCCCACTCTGTCGTTGTTGGAGCCTGCTGTCGACGTCATGGAGACAGCGCGCAAGAAGCTTGAGGAAATTTTCGGTTACAAGGATTTCCGGCCTCTCCAGCGCGAAATCATCGCCACCGTACTCAACGGCCGTGACTGCCTGGCCCTGATGCCGACGGGGGGCGGCAAGTCGCTTTGCTACCAGATCCCGGCGCTCGTCCGTCCCGGAACCGGCATTGTCGTCTCGCCCCTCATAGCGCTGATGCAGGATCAGGTCGACGCTATGCGCGATCTCGGCGTCAAAGCCGCCTTCCTGAATTCGACACAGGACCGGGTGACTCAGGACACCATTGAACGCCAGTTCGCCGCCGGCGCGCTCGATCTTCTCTACGTCGCTCCTGAGCGCCTCGTGCAGGAACGCACGCTCATGCTTCTCGAACGAACCCGCATCGCACTCTTCGCGATCGATGAGGCGCATTGCGTATCGCAGTGGGGTCACGATTTCCGCCCGGAATATCGCCAGCTCAAGGTTCTCGCCAGGCGGTTCCCCGGCGTGCCGCGCATCGCCCTGACGGCAACTGCCGATGAGCGGACGCGGCAGGACATCGTCTCCGAGTTGTCACTTGAGAACGCTGCCGCCTTTGTTGCGAGCTTTGACCGGCCGAACATCCGCTACACGATCGCCGAGCTTGGCAGCACCAGCGCACGCGAACGCCTCTGGCAATTCATTGAGACCGAACATCCGGCCGACTCAGGCATCGTCTATTGCCTCTCTCGCAAAGCCGTTGAGGAGACAGCCGCCTGGCTTTCCGCGAAGGGGCGCAAGGCCCTCGCCTATCATGCCGGACTCGAAGCCCCGCTTCGGGCCGCCGCGCAGACGAAATTCCTCACCGAAGATGGCCTCATCATCGTTGCGACGATTGCCTTCGGGATGGGCATCGACAAACCCGACGTGCGGTTCGTCGCTCACCTCAACCTGCCGAAATCGATCGAATCCTATTACCAGGAAACCGGCCGGGCCGGCCGCGACGGCGAGCCTGCCAATGCCTGGATGGCCTATGGCCTCCAGGACATCGTGCAGCTACGGCAATGGATCGCGCAGTCCGAGGGCTCAGAAGCCTTCAAGAAGGTCCAGCGGCAGAAACTTGACGCCCTCATCGGCCTCGCCGAAATGGCCGGATGCCGGCGTCAGACACTCCTCGCCTATTTCGGCGAGATGCGCTCCGAGCCTTGCGGCAACTGCGACAATTGCCTCAATCCGCCGCGCACCGAGGACGGCACCGAGATCGCAAGAAAGGCCCTTTCCGCTGTTTACCGGACGGGCCAGCGCTTCGGAGTGACCTATCTTGTAGATGTCCTTCTGGGAAATTCTGACAGCCGTGTTCTTCGCAACGGTCACGACAAGCTATCGGTTTTCGGCATCGGCAAGGACATTCCACAGCCCGCCTGGAAGAGCCTCTTTCGCCAACTGACCGCGCAAGGCTACCTGGCCGGCGACGAGGAAGGCACGGGCGCCCTTGTGCTGACCGAGCGTTCGCGTCCGCTGCTCCGAGGCGAGGAACGCTTCTTGATGCGCATGACGCGGCAATCGGCGAGAACATCGAAGCGCACACCGTCACCGGCCGCAAAGCTTGCGAAAGAAAATCAACCGCTCTTTGAAGCCCTGAAAGCCTTGCGCCTGCAGCTCGCAGCGCGCGCCAAGTTGCCGCCCTATGTCGTCGCGCAGGATAGAACCCTCATCGAACTGGCCGAAAAACGCCCGGCCACAGAAGCCGCACTGCACGACATCATCGGCCTCGGATCGAGCAAGATCGCGCGCTACGGCGCCGTCTTCCTCGAGACGATTGCCCGTTTCAGAATGAACCCTTTGCTCATCAACAGACTCTCACCGACTGCCAACGCCACGCTTGCCGCCCATCTCAGCGGCCTCGACGCTGCGGACATTGCCGCCGAACGGGGGCTTGAGATCACCACGATTTACGGTCACCTCGCCGAGGCGATCGATGCCGGCCTGATCTCGGCCCGTGATGTTCTGCCTCTCGATGCCGCCGAACGGGACGAGATCGAAGCCGCGTTCGAACGCTATGAGACCCGTGAAACCGGCAAGATCGGACCCGCCTACGCGGCGCTCGATGGCCGCTATGATTACGGGATTCTGAAATGCCTTCTGGCGGACGGCGTTTGAGCCTTACCGCCCTCCGTTCGCTGGCACCGAAAGCGCAAGCCTTTCACTGATCGTCGAGCTGAGCTTTTCTAGCCCCACTGTCCATGTCGCTCCGCGCGAAGAAAAAAGGTTCGCTTCTGATTTCAGGATCACTCCATCCCGGAGAACCCGGAGCCCGTTGGCACGGAGCGTCTCGCCCGTCGTCGTAATATCGACGATAAGCTCTGCCGTCCCCGCGGCGGGAGCTCCTTCGGTCGCCCCCGCGCTTTCAATGATCCGGTAATCTCCGAAGCCTTTGGCGGCGAAGAACCGCCGCGTGAGGTTCCGATATTTCGTCGCAACACGCAGCCACCGGCCATGCGCGCGCCGGAATGGAATAGCGATTTCCTCAAGATCGCTAACGGTTGTAACGTCAATCCAGCAGGCAGGAACGGCAACGACAACGTCGGCAAATCCGAAGCCGAGCTTCCGCAGAAAGCCAATCCGTACATCCGCATCCGAGATATTTTCGCGGACGAGGTCTTCGCCTGTAATGCCGAGATGCACGCTTCCGCTCTTCAACGCATCAACGATTTCTGCCGACGACATGTAGGCGACGTCGACGTCGGCTAACTCATCAATTTCGCCGCGATAACCCCTCGCATGCCCCACCTTGCGCACAGTGAGTCCGGCCCGTGCGAACATCTCCGTCGTCTGCTCCATCAGCCGGCCCTTGGAAGGGATCGCGAGCGTCAAACGGCTCATGACGCACCTCCCCGAATGGCCGCAAGAAGCCGTTCTGTATGGATGGCACCCCCGACCGCCGGAACATCGACACCGGCACCTGCGACCCGCATCAGGCCGTCATAGCGCCCGCCACCTGCAATCGGACTCTGGCTCCCGAGCACCTTTGTGCGAACCTCGAACACAAGCCCGGTATAATAGGCAAGCGTACGTCCGAACTCAGCGGCAAACGTCACCCGATCGAGATCTATGCCCGCGTTAGCGAGCAACGCAAGACGCCGGTCATAGATTTCAAGCGCCGTCGCAGACCGTGCACACTTCATGATCTCACCAATCCTAATTCCCGCCGTCCTTGCTGGCCCCGCGACATCGACATAGCTGCCGATGAGCGCAACGGCCGACGCATCAAGCGGCCCTTCGTCACGATCTTCCGCAATATCGAGCAAATGATCGGTGATGTCGGCGAGACTGCGTGTCCCGATCAACTCGATCGCGCTCTGATCGAGATAGCCGGCGACCGCGGCCTCGCTTTGCGCCCTGTCTTTGCGATTGAGAGACGCGAGGAGCGAGTCGGGCACTGTGAGAGGCCTAGTGCGCGCATCCATGGCGAAGGACTTGAGAGAATCGCGAAATGCGAGCGGCCGCGAGAAAGCATCATCAAACCGCTTCTTCCAGCGCGGCGTCAGGCCCGCTGCATCGAGAACGCTCGAGAAAAGACCGAGATCGCCAAGCCTCAGCGACCAATCCCGGAGGCCGGCCCTTTCGATGGCGCTGATGACGATCGCAACCGTCTCAACCTCCGCGACTTCGCGCTCCGCGTCCCCGAAACGCTCGATACCGGCCTGCCGGAACTCCCGGGGGTGGGCGGCATCGGCACCTTGGGGCTGAAAACGAAACGCGGCCCCATTATAGCAGTAACGTGCCGGCGTTCGCGGATCGGCATGACGCGCCAGATGCAGCCGGCAGGTGGGAACCGTGAGGTCGGGACGCAGGCAAAGCTCGGCACCGTCAGGATCGGTGAAGACGTAAGTCCGGGCCCTGAGGCTCTCGCCGATCACGTCCAGAAACACATCGGCCGGCTGGATGATCGCCGGCGCGACCGCGTCATAGCCCGCCTTCGTGAAGACCGACATCAGCGTTTGCGCCTGCGCTTCGAGCGCCTCGAAATCGCGCGCCGTTTCCGCGGTCATGGCCTAGTCCTGATACCGCTCGATGAGCTGTTTGACTTCGTCGATGAGGCGCGCTTCCGGAACGGAGAATTGCGCCGGCCGCGTTGCCTTCCACTCCCTGTTGTCTTTGATGGCAGCAGCCACCTTGGCGCCTTCGATCAGGTCCTTGATCGTAACCTCTCCCTTGGCACGCTCATCCGAACCCTGGATGATGACGCAGGGGCTGTTGCGTTTATCGGCGTACTTCATTTGCGCCTTCATCCCCGATGGGCCGAGGTACATTTCCGCGCGGATGCCGGCATTCCTGAGCTTCTGCGTCATGTGCTGGTAGCGCGCGACCTCGGCCCTATCCATGACGAGCACGACGACAGGACCGAGGGCTTGGCTCCTCTTTTCGCCGATGAGCGACAGGGCCGCCTGCAGACGCGAGACACCGATCGAAAAGCCGGTTGCCGGAACCTTCTCGCCCGTGAAGCGCGCAACGAGATCATCATACCGCCCGCCGCCCCCAACCGACCCGAAGCGAACGGGCTTGCCATCCTCACCCTTGACCTCGAACGTCAACTCAGCCTCGAAGACTGGGCCGGTGTAGTATTCAAGGCCGCGGACGACGGTTTGATCAAGGCGAATGCGATCCTCGCCGTACCCCGCTCCGCGAACCAGATCCTGAAGTCTTCCAAGATCCGCGAGTGCGTCTTGATAGGCTTGCGCCGGTTCGCCCACGGGCCTACGGGCTACCACGCCCATATCGGATTGCGACACCGGCTGCGACACAAACGTGATGAGTTCTGCGACTTGTTCGTCCGAAAGTTCGGCGCCCTTGGTGAAGTCGCCGCTCTCGTCCCTTCGGCCCTTCCCGAGCAGCTGACGGACCCCGTCCAGTCCAAGCCTGTCAAGCTTGTCGATTGCTCTGAGAACGATCAGCCGGCGAAGCACATTCTCAGCTCCCGACAGGCCGATCTGCTCCAAGACTCCGTCGAGGAGTCGCCGGTTGCTGACCTTGATTACATACTGGCCGCGCTTGATGCCAAGCGCCTCCAGCGTATCCGCAGCCAGCATGCACATCTCGGCATCGGCCTCGATGCCCGGAGCGCCAACCGTATCGGCATCGAACTGCATGAACTGGCGGAACCGGCCCGGCCCCGGCTTCTCATTGCGATAGACGTTCCCGAACGCATAGCGCCGGAACGGCTTCGGCAGCGTCTGAAAATTCTGCGCGACGTAACGCGCCAGAGGTGCCGTCAGATCGTACCTGAGGCTCACCCACTGCTCGTCCTCGTCCTGAAACGAGAAGACGCCCTCGTTGGGCCGGTCCTGATCGGGCAGAAACTTGCCGAGCGCGTCGGAATACTCGATCGCCGGCGTCTCGAGCGCCTCAAACCCATAGCGCTCATAGACCTCGCGGATCTTGACGATCATTTCGTTGAGCCCGCGGAGCTCCTGCGCCTCGATGTCACGAAAGCCTTTCGCGAGGCGCGCTTCGGGACGCGCGTTGATCTTGTCTTTGGACATGAGGATGAGCGGCGGACCAGTCGAAAATGGAAAGGTTGCCGAGACACCCGAGGGGCCCGGCCAGCGAGCCCGCCTTATATCGGATCACCGGAGGCGGGGAAAGTCGGCTGAAAAGGTCGAAAATTCGCGCCACTGCCGAGGCTTAGTGTGCAGGGGCAAGGTTTCGCGCCCGGCCGCGCTTGCGCAGCCGGCCCTTGAGACGGTGAAACATGGCCCGCGGCAGCCCCGCAAGATCGCGCGCCACGATGAGGTCATAGAGCGGCACGCTCGTCGCGCCGAACCCGCGCTTGAAAGAGTCATCTCCGACCCCGAGGTCGAAGCGGCGAATGCCCTGCGCAACGAAGTGCTTCATCGCTTCGATGATGATGAGGCGCCCCGGCGACAGATGACCCCACCCATCACCGATCGACACGCGCAGAAGCATGAAGACGCCGTCGTGCACGATGCCGAAGAGAGTCGCGATGATCTCCCCCCTCGCTTCAAGGGCGAAGAGTGCCGCAAGTCCCGCTTCCGAGCCATCGATTGCGGCCCGCTCATAGAACGCACGATAGGCAGGCTCATCGAGAATGTACTTGCCGCCGCGCGCGGCCCGCCGCGCCGCCTGCTGCTCCTCGAGAACGGAGAAGACGTGCGCGATCTCATCGGCTGTTGTCGCCCGGTAGAACCGACATCCCCCTTCCTTCGCCCATACCCGATAGCAACGCGCAACGTCTTTCCGGTATTTCTTGCCGCGCGACTCCAGATAGTCTTCGACGGTATCGGGTACGACGACCAGATTGCCGGAGCGCCGAGATGGTGCGATGCCGGGACGTGCGAGTAATGGATTGGCGAGCCCGCCAATCTCCGCCGGCATGCGTTCGAGCCTTATGAGATCGACATCATGCAAGGCCCGCCGAATCGAGCGCCACGTTCGCCGGATCGAGCGGCGTTTTCTGAGTCGAGCCGGGCCAAGGATCGGTCCGCCATATCCGGTAACGCCGAGATCGGCAAAGCGCGCCACTTTGAGTCTGCGCTTTTTCTTCACGACCAGAGGCAGGATCAGCGCAACCTGACCGCTGTTGCGTTCGGTGACGACGACGAGCCGTGGCATGGCCCGTTCTGCTGTCGCGAGTTCCTCGTAAAGCATCGTCAGCCATTCAAGCGTCTGAAAACCTGTCGAAGTAAGACCACTCCCGACCGCTTCGAGCGCAGCGAGCGCATCATCCGCACCATCGAAGACTTCGGTGATGAAGCGCGCACTGCGCCACAGCCCAAAGCGCGGCTCGACGTGAGCCGTTGCATCGAGCACAGCGCTGTTCCCCACTTCGACCGTCGCCATACGCAATACACTTCAAAGGCGATATGCCACGCCGCCTGTTTCACGAGCGCCTGCCAACACCCACATGGTCGACTTCGCTCGCGTGCACGGCTCCCGGGACTACGCCCACGGACCGTCAGTATCGTGCATAACCTGAAAAGGTCAATTAAATTGGCAGGACGCGCCAGTAATTCCATGGCGCGGTTAGAAAATCTAACCTGGACCTGCGATGACGGCCGCGGCAAAGATGAAGAACACGGTCTCATAGACCTGTTCGACGGCCCCAAGCACGTCCCCCGTGTAGCCGCCGATTCGGCGCCATGCGACATGCGCCATCAGAGCGGCCGCCGCAAATGCAAAGAAAGCGGCAATCCCGAGCGTCATGATCGGCAAGGCGAGAAATCCCGGAACCACCCCAAGGACAAGAGTGGCGGCGATCTCCCGCCCCGTCATCGCCGATTCCATACGGCTGACCTTGGCCTCGCCCCCGGCATAGGGCAGCAGAGACAGTGTCAGCACTGCAGCAAGCCGCGCTCCGGCATGCCCCGCGATCAAGACGCGCGCCGCCGAACTCTGATCGAGCGGCAACAGGGCAGCTCCCTTTAGCGCCAATACGGCGATAAGCGCGATGGCCCCAAACGTCCCGATCCTGCTGTCTTTCATGATTTCGAGGCTACGCTGAGGCCCGGCGCCGCTGCCCAGCGCATCGAACGTGTCGACGAGCCCGTCCTCATGCAGCGCTCCCGTCAAGGCAATTGCCGTCAAAAGACCGATGACCGTCGGCAGCGGTGCGGGAAAGATGAGCGCCGCGAGCGCCATCACGCAGCCGGCAGCAACTCCGACAAGAGCGCCAATGAGCGGCATGTACTTCGCCGCCCGCGCCAACCAGTCGGTGGGGAGCGTCTGGCGTGCCCCTACCGGCAACCGCGTCAGAAACTGCAGCGCAATGAGAAGCAGCCGCACCTCGCGCGCAATCATGCCGGATGCTCGCCCGGTAGATCGGCCATATCACGCAGCATCAGCTCTGCTGCACGGATGAGCGGGACAGCTAAGGCGGCTCCGGTTCCTTCGCCAAGCCGCATCTCGAGTTCAAGCAACGGCCTGACGCCGAGATGATCGAGCAGCGCCCTATGCCCGGGCTCTGCCGAGCAATGGGCAAAGACGCAATTGCCGAGAGTCTGCGGCTTGAGCCCAATCGCAGCGATGGCCGCAGCCGTCGAAATGAAGCCATCAACGATGATGAGGCGGCCGGCGGCAGCCGCAGCCGTCATCGACCCGGCCATCATTGCAATCTCGAATCCGCCGAATTCGCGAAGAGCTTCGAGCGCCCGTGTCGGCCGGTCTCGTCCAGAGACCGGTGCACGCGCAAACGCATCCGAGAGAACCTGCCGCTTGTGATCGATTCCGCGCGCCGGCACGCCCGCACCGGGGCCGACGAGCAAAGCGAGGTCGATCCCCGTCAAGGCATGCGCGATCAAGGCTGCAGCGCTTGTGTTGCCGATGCCGACCTCTCCGTAGCCTACGATGCCGACATTTTCGCGGTCGAGAAGTGCATCGACGGCGCGGCCATTTTCGAGGGCGGCGAGGCATTCCTCGTGAGTCATTGCCGGTTCATGGCGCGCATTCCGCGTTCCGCTGCCGATCCGGCACTCAACAAGCAGATCGTGCGGCGGCAAAGGTTCAATGATGCCCGCATCGACAAGAGTAAGACCGACGCCGGCAGCCCGCGCCAAAACATTGATGCCCGCAGTGCCGGCGAGAATGAGCTTGGCGATCTCGCGTGTCACCGCCGAAGGATACGCCGTAACTCCCTCCGCTGTCAGACCATGGTCGCCGGCAAAAACGAGAATCTTTGCGGCCCCGAGGTCTGGCTGCAGCGAGCCGCGGATCATCCCGATTTGAACGGCGAGATCCTCAAGCCGGCCGAGTGATCCGACGGGTTTTGCCTTGCCACGGAGGCGGGCCCGAAGCTCCTCACCAAGCTGATCGCGCAAGCGCGCTGCGTCATCCATCACGCTCATGCGCCAATATAATCCTCGACCCGGTTTTTCGGCTGCGGCACGTCCGTCGAATATTTCGCCAGCCCTTCAAGCCCTGGTGGAACGGGACCGCCATGAGCCCAGTCGAGCAACTCGACCGTGTGCACGACAGGGATGTCGAGCGCCGTCTCAAGTTGGCGAATGCAGCCGATGTTTCCCGCTGCGACGACATCCGGCCGCAGCGATTTGATATGCGCCGCCTTGCGGTTCCGAAGGGCGCCCGCAATTTCGGGCTGAAGGATGTTATAGATTCCCGCTGAGCCGCAGCACAAATGGCCTTCGGGAATGTCGAGGACCGTAAACCCGGCCTTCTTCAGCAGCGATTTCGGCTGGCTCGTGACGCGCTGTCCGTGTTGCAGCGAACACGCGGCGTGATAGGCGACCTTGAGGCTCGACCATCGCTTCGGCGCGCCGATGTCGTAGTGATCGAGAAACTCGGTGACATCCCTGGCCATGGCAGCGATGTCCTTGGCGCGTTTTGCATACTCCGTTTCGTGCCTGAGCAGATGGCCGTAATCTTTGACGGTCGTGCCGCAGCCTGACGTGTTGATGATGATGGCATCGACGCCGCCCTTGGCAATTTCCTTGCTCCAGGCTTCCACATTCGCCCTCGCCAGCCTGACGGCCTCTTCTTCGCGGCCGATGTGCTGACTGAGCGCCCCGCAGCATCCCGCCCCTGCCGACACGATGACATCAATGCCGCCGCGCGCAAACAGCCGGATCGTGGCGTCGTTGATCTGTGGCCTCAAGACCTGCTGGGCACACCCTGCGAGCATGATGACCCGGCCTGTCCTGACGCCGGTCGGCTTGGCGGTGCCGGGTCCGCGGAACCGCCCGGCGCGAGGCGGCTCGCTCGGCGCGAGATCGGCCATTGCCGCAAGCTCGCGAAGTTTGAATGTCCGCAGTGCACCGGTGAGCCGCCGCCCGATCGGCGCCGCGCGCATCGCCCAGCGGAAGCGGCGAGGATAGGGCAGTATCGCCGTCAACACGCGCCGTATGAGTCCATCCTTCAGGCTACGGCCACCGGACTTTTCGATGCGGCGGCGGGCAATATCGACAAGATGCATATAGTCGACGCCGGAGGGACACGTCGTCATGCAGGAAAAGCAGGAGAGGCAACGATCGATATGGACTGAGACCTCGGACCGGACACCATTGCCTTTCTCGAGCATCTCTTTGATTGCATAGATGCGCCCGCGCGGACTGTCCCGTTCATCCCCCAGGATGACATAGGTCGGACACGTCGCCGTGCACAGCCCGCAATGCACGCAGCGCCGCAAGATGCGCTCGGCCTGCGCGATCTCAGGATCGTCGAGCTGCGCCTTGGTGAAATTTGTCTGCATGCCTGAGCTGACGTCTCTAAAGGTTGGCGTACATGCGCCCGCGGTTCAAAAGGCCATCCGGATCGAAGGCGAACTTGATGCCGCGTGTCAATCGTTCGATTTCTGGCCTCATCGGCTCGAAAACATCGACACTGGCTCTCACTTCGGGCTGCGCCCGAATGAGCGTCGCGTGCCCGCCGTGCGTGGCGACAGCCCTGCGCACATCGGCTGCCCCGGCATCGGCAGCGGAAGGAACCTCGAGCCAGATCAAGGCACCCCCCCAGTCGTAGAAGGCGACCGCATCCATGAACTTGCGGATCGAAAACACGATCTCGGCAGCCTTTGTTGGCAGCGTGACGATGCGCCAGAGGCTTGTCTCGGTAGAAAATGGCATGACGGAGAGTGCGCGAAACTCGCTCCACAACGTCCAGGTCTCCTCCGGATCGAGTTCGATCGGCGTGCCATAGACAGCGAGCGCGGATTTGAGTTTATCCCTGCGGGCTTCGATCGCCGTCGAGAATGTCTCGAGCCGCACAAGCGTCACCGATTGGTCGATGCCCTTGAGCTTCCCTCGTTGCAAGCGCGAAGCACAGCTTTTTGGCAAGTGCACGGCTCCCGAGACCTCAAGCGGCGTTCCCATCGCAACGGTCAATGCCTCAATGGCGAGATCGTCCGGCAGACCAGAATAGGCGAGCGTCAGCATCGTTTGCGGCAGCGGTGCCACCTTGAAGGTAACCTCCGTAAGCACCGCGAGCGTACCCCAGCTCCCGGCCAACCCCCGCGCAACGTCAAGTCCCGTCACGTTCTTCATCACCCTGCCACCGGACTTGAAGAGTTCGCCCCGGCCGTTGACAGCCCTCACGCCAAGGAGATGATCGCGTGCACTTCCGACGGCGATCCGCCGCGCCCCGGAAAAGTTCGTTGCGAAGATCCCACCGATCGACAAGGCGCCGCCCGGCGCACCCGTTGCCGGACCGAGATCGACAGGCTCGAAAGGGAGCATCTGTCCGCGTGCCGCCAGAATCGACTCGATCTCATAGACGGGCGTTCCTGCCCGTGCCGACATGACGATCTCGGTCGGCTCATAGAGAGTCACGCCTTTCAGGCCCGCGGTCGACATCACGACACTGGATCTGACGGCGCGGCCGGCATTGCGCAAGGCACCATGCCCGACGATCTCCACGCTGCGTTTCTGGCTCACAAGCTTGGCGATCATCGACTGCAATTCCCACTCGGCCGCGGGACGCATGAGTTCGGTCACAATGGCACCATGGCTAGGCGGCCTCCGGAGCGCTTCCAACATTCCCTGCTCTGAGCCCCTCGCTGAGGCCGAGCGGGAAAACCTTGGCAGGATTGAGCCGCCACGTCGGATCGAAAACCGTCTTGATGCGCATTTGTACGGCGAGATCGGTTGCCGAGAATTGCGCACTCATCAACTCACGCTTCTCGATACCGACGCCGTGCTCTCCCGTCAGGCATCCGCCGAGTTCAACGCAGAGCCTGAGGATCGCTTCACCCGCCATCTCCGCACGCTCGGCTTCACCGGGAGCGTTGGCATCATAAAGAATGAGCGGATGCAGGTTGCCATCACCGGCATGAAAGATGTTGGCGACCTTCAGTCCATGCTCGGCACAGATCTGGCTGATTCTTGTCAGGGCATGGGGCAACTGAGCGAGCGGGATCGTACCGTCCATGCACAGATAGTCCGAAATGCGGCCGATGGCACCGAATGCCGCCTTTCGGCCAGCCCAGATCCGCGCACTTTGTTCGGGGCCGGAGCTGATGACGACCGTCTTGGGATCGTGTTTGGCCGCGATCTCTGCGATGCGGCCGAGGAGAATGCCGATCTCGTTTTCCGATCCCTCAACCTCAATGATCAACAACGCTTCGACGTCGAGCGGATAGCCCGCGCCTGCAAACGCCTCGCAGACCTCGATCGCGGCCCGGTCCATGTATTCGATGGCGACAGGAATGATGCCGCTAGCAATGATGGCTGCAACGCAGCTTCCGGCCGCTTCCGGCGAGCGGAAACCGATCATCATCGGACGCGCCGCCTCCGCGGCTGGGATGATCTTGACCGTCGCCTCGGTGATGACACCGAACTGCCCTTCCGAACCGACGACAAGACTCAACAGATCATACCCGCTGCGCTCAAGAACGCTGCCCCCGATTTCGACGATCGTGCCGTCGATGAGCACCATCTTGATGCCAAGGACGTTGTGCGTCGTCACTCCATATTTGAGGCAATGCGCGCCGCCGGAGTTCATCGCCAGGTTCCCGGCGAGCGTGCAGGCAAGCTGAGACGACGGGTCGGGTGCGTAGAAAAAGCCCTTCTCGGCAACATGCGCCGTGATGGCGAGATTTGTAATGCCGGCCTCGACCCGTGCGAACCGGTTGGCGTAGTCGACCTCGAGCACGCGATTCATTTTTGAAATACAAAGAACGATCGCATCTTCGCTCGGCAAGGCGCCGCCGCTCAAGGATGTGCCGGCACCGCGTGGAATGACTTTCACGTCATTTTCAAAACAGTACTTCAGAATTTTTGAGACTTCATCCGTCGTGCGCGGAAGAACGACCAGCATCGGTACGCGGCGATAGGCCGTAAATGCATCGGTCTCATAGGCACGCCGGCCCTCCTCATCGAGGATCAGCAAATCCATGCCGACACGATTGCGGAGCCCTTCGATCAGGATGGGGCGCCGGCGCAGCACGCCGACGTCAGGTTCAGGAAGCGCGATGTGCGGCATCGTCAAGCGTTCCCACGCCGATCATACGATATTGGCCATCAGCCATTGGGCCCTCTCGATTTCATAGCCCGCGGTCTAATGGACGTGAGCGGCAATTTCTGGATATCCTCGCACGGGCAATCGTGACCGGCAATATGGTGATCGCTGATACCCACGGCCCGCCCTGGGCGGAAAAAAACAATCTTGAAGGCACACCTCAGCGGCGTCCGCGCAGGTCACGCAGATCAACAGGGCCACGCGGCTCACGCATCTCCCCGGGCGGAGCCCTACGGGCCCCAGCAAAGCACTGGCCAATGCACGCCTGAAGCTGCGCATCGCAACTGGGTGACGACAACAGCTTCGTCGCCATGCGGCAGGCGTTATGCTGCGCGCGGCAATTCTGGACGCACGGATCGGCAAGAACCCCGTCGCCAGCCGTCACGATGAGCACCGCAACGGCGATACTCGCCGCCACTTTCAATTGCGATGCAATCCTGGACATACGCCTCCTCTTCCCGGCGTCGGCATCCGGGTCAAATGAAGAGTGCTAGCCGATCAACTCTGAACGCGGGCTGAACCTAAAATTGCAATCTTCCGCAACCATTCCACTAGAACGCAAACTCTTCAAAAATATGGTCAATATTACCCCGCCACTCGCTGTTGTAGCGAGCGAGCAGCTCATCGGAAAATGTCCGCCCGGTCGCCGCGATCCGTTCAAGCGGGGCGAGATAGATCGTCTCATCCTGATTTTTGGCGTTAATGCGCCCGCGATTTTTCAGCCCCAGCCGCGCGATGCGCAGCGCCTGGCGGGCGAGATCGCCCACGGTTGTCCCCCGGAACGGAGTTGCAAGCGCGGACCTGGGAACCGAATTTCGGAGCTCCTCGCGTTCCTCAGCGGTCCAGTCCCGGACCATGTCCCATGCCTGATCGAGCGCCGTCTCGTCATAGAGAATACCGGCCCAAAAGGCTGGTAATGCAGTGATCGTTCCCCACCGGCCGCCATCGGCGCCCCGCATCTCAAGAATCCGCTTGAGCCGAACTTCCGGAAAGAGTGTCGTTAAGTGATCGGACCAGTCGTCGAGGGTCGGGAGCTGCCCCTCAAAGCCCGCCAGACGTCCGGCCATGAAATCACGAAACGACGAACCGGCGACATCAATGTAGTCGCCATTCCGGTAAACGAAATACATCGGCACATCGAGCGCATATTCGACATAACGCTCATAGCCCATGCCGTCCTCGAACACGAACGGAAGCATGCCGGTTCGTTGCTTGTCGGTGTTCTTCCAGACCTCGCTGCGCAAAGACTGAAAACCGTTGGGCCGCCCCTCGGCGAATGGCGAGCAGGCAAAAAGCGCCGTTGCGATCGGCTGCAACGCCAGCGAGACCCTGAGCTTCTTCACCATATCGGCTTCCGAGCTGAAGTCGAAATTGGCTTGAACCGTCGCCGTTCGGTACATCATGTCGAGTCCGAGACTGCCGACGGTCGGCATGTAGCGCGTCATCACCCGGTAGCGCTTTTTCGGCATCCGCGGGACCTCATCAAGGCGCCATTTCGGTGAGAAACCGACGCCGAGAAACCCGATGGCCAGATCTTCCCCGACATCGAGAACTTCGCGTAGGTGCTCCTCGGTTTCAGCCGCCGTCTCATGCACCGTTTCGAGCGGCGCACCGGAAAGCTCGAACTGCCCTCCGGGTTCAAGACTGATTGTGCCGCCTTTCTCGCCCTCCGGCCTCTTCAAGCCGATGATATTTCCGTCTTCCTCGATAGCGACCCAGCCATAACGGCGGATCAGCTCTTCCATCAGGGCACGGATCCCATCCGGACCTTCATAGGGGACCGGGGCGAGGGAAACCGTGCGAAATACGAATTTCTCGTGCTCGGTCCCGATACGCCATTGCGAGCGCGGCTTCTCCCCGGCCGCGATCCAGCGGACCAGATCGTCGCGCGTCTCGATGGTCGCGCTTTCCGCACCCTGTTCTCGCGTCGACATGCCCGAGCGGCCCTGCCTTTTTCCCTGTTTGCGCGCGAGGCTGCTGCCGCACGGCCAGAGCCTTATGGCGAGGCGCGGGTTGAACGGCAAGAGTTCCATGCTTCGCTCTAATGCCGCCGCCAATCGCCGAGCACCGCGTTGACGAGCGCCAGCGCCGCTACAGCAGCCGTATCGGCGCGCATAATGCGTGGCCCGAGCGAAAGGGGAACGACAAACGGCGTGGCCAGAAGCCGCTCGCGCTCACCGTGCGAAAATCCGCCTTCAGGCCCGATCAGAACCGCGATTGGCCCAGGAGTAAGCTTCCCCAGCTCCTCAATCGGGTCAGCGCCACCATCATGCTCGTCGCAGTAAATCAACGGCCGCGCATCCTCCCACGCCGCGAGAGCGTCGGAGAGGCGAATCGGCGCATCGACCTCAGGAAGGCGCAGGATACCGCACTGCTCCGCCGCCTCAATGGCGTTGGCCCGCATCCGCTCACTGTTAACTCTTTCAGCAATCGTTCGTTCGGTGATGACCGGCCGCAGGCGCTTGACGCCCATTTCGGTTGCCTTCTGGACCATGTAGTCGAGCCGCGACCGTTTGAGCGGCGCGAATAGATAGTCGATATCCGGGCCGCCTTCCTGCCGGCGCGTCTGATGCAGGATATTGAGCGTCACCCCGCGCTTGCGGACCTCGGAAAGCGTAGCCGCCCACTCCCCGTCGCGCCCATTGAACACGAGAAGCCGCGCGCCGGGACGTAGACGGAGAACCGTCACCAGATAATGGGACTGCGGCTCCCCGAGTTCGCAGGCCCGCCCTTCCGCAAGGTCGTCCTCGACAAAAAGTCGTTCCGATGTCAGATCGCGAATGGCCATGCTGCGGTCTTATCGAAGCCCCGCTCCTAGTCAAATCGACATCAAGCCAGAGTGCGCCAATGCCGCGAGTTGCATCGCCGTCCCCTGCCCGGTTAGCCTCTCTCAGATCCCCGGAGAACGTTTTTTTCCATGAGCATGGATATTTCCCCCAAATCCAAGCCGCGCGTAGCCGACGCGCCGCCGTCGAACTGGGTCGACCGCTGGGCTCCTATCTCCTGGCAGCCCTATTTGCGGCTCGGGCGCTTTGACCGCCCGGTCGGAACCTGGCTTTTGCTTTTCCCTTGCTGGTGGTCGCAGACGCTGGCTCAGGTCTCATCGGGAGAACCTTACCCCAACGTCAAATACCTGCTGCTCTTCGCCATTGGCGCGATGGCCATGCGCGCATCTGGATGCGCCTACAACGACTTTATCGACCGCGATATCGACGCTAGGGTTAAGCGCACCGCCAGCCGGCCGATCCCATCTGGCGAAATCAGGCCGGATACAGCGTTGAAGTTCGTGATCGTAAGCGCGCTCGCGGGCTTCGCCGTTCTCTTGAACTTCAACTCCTTCACGATCTGGCTCGCCATTTCCTCGCTGCTGATCGTCGCGACTTATCCATTCGCCAAGCGCGTGACCAATTATCCACAATTGGTCTTGGGCCTCGCCTTCAATTGGGGAGCGCTCGTCGGCTGGGCCGCGATCAAGGGTTCGATCGGCCTGCCGGCACTGGCCCTCTATGCCGGCTGCGTGCTTTGGACCATCGGCTACGACACCATCTACGCGCACCAGGACAAGGAGGATGATGCGCTCCTAGGCCTTGGCTCGACGGCGCTGCATTTCGGTGAGCGAACCGTTTCATTCGTCGGCGCCATGTATGGACTTGCTGGCATCTGCTGGCTCGTCGCGGGCGCCTTGGCCGGTGCCCACCTCGTATACTTTCTCTCCGTGATCCTGGTGTTTCTACAGATGTCGTGGCAGGTCTCAACGCTGGACATTTCTGACCCCGCCAATTGCCTCCGGCGCTTCCGGTCGAACCGCGATGTCGGGGCCGCCGTATTCCTTGGACTGCTTGCCGATATGGCGCTTTCGTGGCTCGCGGGCCTGAGCTGAGAAAACGCCTGCGCCAAGATGAAAAAAAGACATCTCGCCGCACCGAGATCGGCGGCCGTCTGGAAGAAGCGGCAAAGGTCATGAGGGCCGCGGCATTTTTTTTT
>Ga0272446_1003270_pt1 | contig 20699 bp, 16 predicted proteins | sample YNPCB0061_FD_194587 | JGI IMG/M metagenome (GOLD analysis project Ga0272446, IMG submission 194587) | Hot spring microbial mat communities from Yellowstone National Park, WY, United States - YNP-CB-006-1 | ecosystem: Environmental > Aquatic > Thermal springs > Hot (42-90C) > Sediment | place...
TAATTCTGCTCTAATGAAAACTCAGTTGGTATTTCACCTTCAGAATTTTCTACATCAAGCAACAATCCCGGTTCAGGTGTTGGTAATTTGACAGTTGAATAAATGTGAAATTCTCCCGGTTCAAGTGTAACCTGCTGATTAGGATTTGTAACTAGAATGCTGTCACCGCTGAAGAAGTCATACCACCAGCCAGTTGTACTAAAATTAGAACTCGGACTTAACGGACCAACATAAAAGTTTCCAATTATTGCAACATCCATCGTTGGGTGAAATAGATTAATTTTCTTTATGTAACCACCAACATCCATTGTAAAATTTGTTGTACTGAATGCTTCATAATTCTTTTTGAGATTGATAAGTTCTCTGAAAACTTTATAAAGATTTTTTCTTCTCAGATCATTAAGATAATCCCATTTAACAGGCTTCTCCCCTGTCCTTCCGTTGAAATCAATACTTATATCATAGCCAAGTTCACCAAATTGCCAGAACATCTTCGGTCCCGGAATCGGGAATAAAAATGTTGCAGCAAGTTTAATCCTTTGCAGTGCAATTGAAAGATTTCTGATATTATAATTACCTAATGAGTTTCCAAAATTCAAATTTTTATACATTAGTCTTTCTTCATCGTGACTTTCCATATAAGTAATCAGGTGAGGATAATTCCATCCGCGATTTTTGTAAGAGCCCCAACTCAAACTTGACTGATAACCCATTGAAGCTTCGCTATACTCGTAATTCAGATTTCCCCAAAGTAACATTCCGTAATTTGAAAGAACAATTTCTTCAGAATTATCTGCAAAGTGCTCGAGTATTACATAAGCTGTTGAATCAACTTCCCAGATTTTATCTGCCATTCTTGTTAAAAGATTAATCCTCGATTGATCATACTGATTCCATTGCCCAACATCATTCGATACATTTTGAGTGAATCCTTTAGACAAATCAAAGCGGAATCCATCAAACTTGAATTGTTTTAACCAATACTCATTTACTCTATCAACAAAATACTTTGTTGCATTGCTTTCATGATTAAAGTCATTAAATACACTGAATGGATGAGTTGCATTCTGATTAAAGTAAGGACTGTTTGCCGCAGGTTTGTTTTGAATATCATCCCACCACATCATTGCGAGTGGTGAAAGGTTATCAGCATGATTTAAAACCATATCAAGTATTACAGCAATTCCATTCTGATGACAAAGATCAATAAATTGTTTTAGCTTTGTTGCAGTGCCGTAATATTTATCAACTGCGGTGTGATAAATCGGATTATAACCCCAGCTTAAGTTTCCACTAAATTCCATGATCGGCATAAGCTCAATTGCATTAACACCAAGAGATTTCAGATATGATAAGGTATCGATTAAAAATTGAAAATTTCTTTGTGTGGAAAAATCACGAATGTGTAATTCATAAATCACAAGATTTTCTTTTGGCGGCTTTTGAAAGTTCTGAACCTGCCACTGATATTGTGATTGCGCAGTTTGAAGAATGCTGACAATCTTTTCAGTCTTGCCAGATGGATATGGTTTTAAGTTCGGATATGTAATCGGGGGAATGTATTGATCATTCCATGGATCTAAAATCTTCTCTGAGTAAGGATCGCCGACACGAATTTTACCATCAACAAGATATTGAAAAGCATATTCAAGCGCAGGAGTTAATGATGATAATTCAATCCACCAGATAACACTATCCTGATTAACATAATGTCGTTTCATAAAATAATTTGTTTGCACTTTCCAATCATTAAAATCACCAATCACATAAATGAAATCTTTATACGGTGCAAAGAGTGCTAATGTAGCTGTTACAGGACTTGTATAGTTTATACCCGGCCTTATTCCATTAGGTAAAGGAGCATTTACAATCTGAGGATTAACAAACATCATAAACGAAGTTGAATCAACAGTGTTTGCAGTATCAACTCCAACTACTTTAACTATATGAGCTCCAACAGAGAAGTTTGAATAATTAAAGTTGTAAATCAATCTTGATGAATCACTCTGAGCGACCTGATTTCCATCAATAAATAAAGTTACTGTTTGTACATGAGTTTGAATTTCAACTGCACGAATGTCAATTGGTACTGTCTCGCCTTCTTTTACAAATGCAGGCGAACGCTGAGGATCACCAAACTTTACTTCAACTTGAGGATTTTGAACAATCAGATTTAATCCTGGCTGATATATATCAACAAAGATATCAGGTCTTGTTTGTTTTGTTGCATCAGCACTTCTGAACACGATTGCCAAAGCATAAATTATTTCAGATGAATTTGTAACAGAATAAAAAGCTCTCGGATATCCGATTGTAAGTTTATAAAGATTTGGACCTAACCTTGTCAGAGCTGGTTGAGTCTGATTGTTTCCCCAACTTCCAATTACATGCTGCCAATTTCCAAAATTAGTATTTACTCCAGTGTGTGCATAAACTGTTCCCGAATAATTCAACAGTTCTTCTGCACCGGGTTGAGTAGCATCAAAAAATAAAACTATGCTATCAAGCTGAGTCGGATATTCAGGTTGAGTTACAACTATTTGAGCAAATAGAGTAGAACTAAAAATTATCAAACTGAAAATTATTTTTTTCATATATCTCTCATTTCTTATTCGGTTTTTTTGATACCGGTTAATTGAACAATAACTTCTCTGTTTCTGGAACGATTATCAAAATCAACAAGAATTAACTGTTGCCAGGTTCCCAAAAGAAGTTTTGAATTTTTGAATGGAACAGTAAAAGATGATTTCTGAAGCGATGCTCTCAAATGAGAATGACCATTTCCGTCGTGCCAGGTAAAATTATGATGATATGATTCATTTTCAGGAATTAATTTTTCGAAAAGCTTTGGATAATCTTTAAGCAATCCTGGTTCATATTCTATTGTAGTAATTGCAGCAGTAGAACCAGAAATAAAAACAAGTGCATTCCCTTCCGAAAAATTATTTTCCTGAATTATTTTTTCAACCGCATCTGTGATATCAATAATATCGCAGTTGCCTTTTGTTTTAACTGCGAATGAAAATGTTTCAACTGTTAATGTCATAAAACCATAATTATTTTTACAAAAATTATCAAAGCATCTTTCAATAAACAAGATTAAACGCAGAAGCCAAAAATCGAGCGTACAATAATCACATAAACTTTGGTAATCAGTTCATTCAAAAGTAATTTTCGAGTGTATTTTTATGAATTTCAGAATAAATAACGGAAGGATTATGAACTCACAATATTATATAGAACTTGAGCACAAATACGGTGCACACAATTACCATCCGCTTGATGTTGTAATTGCAAAGGGAAAAGGAGTTTGGGTTTGGGATGTTGAAGGGAAAAAATATCTCGATTTCCTTTCAGCTTATTCAGCAGTTAATCAGGGACACTGCCATCCTAAAATTGTAAATGCAATGATTGAACAAGCTCAAACGCTTACTTTAACTTCAAGAGCTTTTTACAATAATGTTCTCGGTGAATATGAGAAATTTATTACAGAACTTTTAGGTTATGATAAAGTTCTTCCAATGAACACCGGAGTTGAAGGCGGCGAAACTGCAGTTAAACTCGCAAGAAGATGGGCTTACGATGTGAAAGGTATTAAAAAATATAATGCAAAGATTATCGTAGCTAATGATAACTTTCACGGCAGAACAATGATGGCAGTTTCTGCTTCAACAGATCCTGATTCCTATGAAGGTTACGGACCGTTTCTTCCCGGATTTATAAAAATTCCTTTTAATGATATTCCTGCTTTGGAAAAAGCATTAGAAGATCCAGATGTAGCAGCATTTATGGTTGAACCTATTCAAGGCGAAGCTGGTGTTGTTGTTCCCGATGCTGGTTATCTGAAAAAAGCGCACGAATTGTGTAAAGCCAAAAATGTACTTTTAGTTTGCGATGAAGTTCAAACCGGATTAGCACGAACTGGTAAAATGCTCGCTTCAGATCACGACAATGTTAAACCAGATATATTGATTTTAGGTAAAGCTCTTTCCGGCGGAACGATGCCTGTTTCTGCTGTACTTGCAAATGATGAAATTATGTTAACAATAAAGCCTGGTCAACACGGTTCAACATTCGGTGGAAATCCATTAGCTGCTAAGGTTGCAATTGCGTCATTGCAGGTTTTAGTTGAAGAGAAACTTGCTGATAATGCAGCAAAAATGGGTGAATATTTCAGAAGTGAAGTTCAGAAAATGGTGAATGAATTTGATAATCTTGTTCTTGTAAGAGGTAAAGGATTACTTAATGCAATCGTTATTAAACCAACTTCTGATGGCAAAACTGCTTGGGATGTTTGTGTGGCTTTGAAAGAAGAAGGGCTGCTTGCTAAACCAACTCACGGTGATATTATAAGATTCGCTCCTCCGTTGGTTATTAATAAAGAAGAAATTGATTTTGCAATTGAGACTATAAGAAAAGTTCTGAAGAAGTTCCATTAATTTTTTTGATAGAACAGAAAAGCCGCTTCAGAATAACTGATGCGGCTTTTTCATTATAAAAGTTATTCATCACTATTATTCAGCTAAAACATCCTTGAACAGCTCCTTTGATTCACGAATTACTTTGGTAAGTTTTATCAGTCTTTCTTCAACGCTTTCGATGTCGTTACTCTTTGCAGATATTTCAATACCAAGAGCTTCATCACCAATTGCTTTAGCGCCAACAGAGTAACTCGATCCTTTCAATGTATGAGCTAATTCCTGAATCTTTTTCAGATTTCTTTGCGAAATAAACTCTTTCAAAGTTTCAAGTTTAATTTCAGCATCTTTGAAGTAATCGCCGAGCAAATCTTTTTCAAATTCTTTGTCCCCCAAGCTAACCTGATTTAATCTGTCGAAATCGAACAGATCAGATGCTTTATCAACCACTTTCTTATCTCCTTGAGGTTTATTTTTATGAATCCCTAAGTATTTATCGATAATTTGAACAATTTCTTTAGCCACAACGGGTTTGGAAATGTAATCATTCATTCCTGCAACAAGACATTTTTCTTTGTCGCCAAGCAAAGCGTGCGCTGTTAGTGCAATTATTGGAACTGAATTCAAAGGTGCATCAAGTTTTCGAATCATTTTAGTAGCCGTGTAACCATCCACTTCAGGCATCTGAATATCCATCAATATCAAATCATAATTTTTAGATTTATGCTCACTTACTGCCTGCTCACCATTAAGCACAGCATCAACCTGATAACCAAAAGAAGTAAGAGTTCTGATAGCAACTTTCTGATTTATAAGATTATCTTCAGCGAGAAGTATTTTGTATTTTTTCCTTTGCTCGACCAATGATTTATCGAGCTGATCGCCCAGATTATCTAATGCTGCACTTTGATGTTCTTTATCAACTGACTGTTTCTTTCCTAAGATATTGCTTAAAGCCGGTTCAACATAAAAGTGAAATGTGAATTTCGTTCCAACATTTTCTTCACTTTCAACTTTTATATCACCTTCCATCAAATTCAAAAATTCTTTGCAGATTACCAAACCAAGTCCGGTTCCTCCAAACTTTTTTCCTTCAGAACCATCAACTTGTGAAAATGGTTTGAACAGCTCAGAAAGCTTATCAGCTGGAATTCCAATACCAGTATCTTCGATTGAAGAGACAATTTTGATCTTTGATCCGTTCTGTCCGGCTACTTCAACTTTAATTCTTATTTCACCCTCTTCAGTGAATTTAACAGCGTTGCCGAGCAGGTTAATATAAATTTGCCTTATTCTGGTTGGATCGCCAACAAAATTCAATTCATCATTCGGAGGAAGATCTTCAATTATTTTAATTCCTTTTTCACGTGCTTTTTGATGAACAACCATTATCGCCTGATCAACTACTTTCCTTAAATTGAAGTTGAGTTTTTCAAGTTCAATTTTACCTGCTTCAATCTTTGACAAATCAAGTATTGCATTGATTACATCAAGAAGTGATTCAGCTGAACTTCTTGCAGTTGAAATGAATTGTTTTACTTCATCTTCATTTCTGGCATTTCCATCTTCAATTATAGAAAGTAAACCAATAATGCTGTTCAGAGGCGTTCTTACTTCGTGACTTAAATTTGCAAGAAATCTGCTTTTAACCTGACTTAAGTTCATCGCCTCAGCAGCAAGTTTTTCAGATTTTTCTTTTTCTTTCTTTAATGATTCCTGATATTCATCCCTTATTTGTTCTGCTTTAACCTGTTCAGTTATATCCTGAAGATTTCCTTCAATAATTTTCTGATTATTTTCAGGCTGAGTAATCAATCTTGCATTAATTTTTAAGAAAATTTCATCGAAATCTTTTCTGATTAAAGTTAATCTTAAATTTTCTACAATTCCTTTTTCATTCAGTAACTCAATCAAATGCTGTCGTTCGTCGGGATTTTTATAAAATGCCAGAATATCTTTTCCAATAATTTCCTCAGCTTTTTGATAACCAAGAATTCTTGCCATTGCATCGTTAGCAATTAATATTTTCCCATCAAGTGAAGTTTGATATATACCAATAAGCGCATTATTAAAAATTGATTTGTATTTCAGTTCAGATTTTTCTGTAGCTAATGAATGCTCGGCAACTTTAAGTCGTAGCTTGAAATTTATTGCACTACCGAAAATTGAAAGCAAACTCATAAATAAAACGAACGCAAGAGATTCAATGGTGTTTGGCAGAATATAAATTCGCTGATCGTTAATAAGAATTGCGGCGGCAAAAACGAGATTGTAATAAATTGCTGCGATAATTTGATTCACCACTTCCCAGCTTAAAAATAATGCAGAAGTGAAAATTACAAGTCCAACTATCTGAGAGTTTACAACAATCGTCTTCGGCATCAGATATATCATTATTGCAGATGAAATGATTATCGTAAGCAGAAGTATGTGAACCAAAAGGGTAGAATATTTTTCAGAATTTTTTGAATTAACAAAAACCAAAATCAGAAAAGCAATTAGTGTGGCAAATAATCGGGTAAAATAAATTTCTAATTGAAGGTGTTGATAATACCTGACTTCAAAAACCATTGCGAACAATCCGGAAACAGCAACCATAAAAGCAATAACTTTAAGAGGAGTTACGAGATGCTTCCTGGATTCCTGCCTGATTTTCAGATAGTTTTCTTTCTTGAAAAATGCTGCAGGATTTAATAAAAATTCTATTAGAGTTTCTTTTCTGTCCATCGAACTTTTGTAAAAATTTCAGTTAAATCTACATATTAATTGAAAATTTAACTGATTCTTTAATTATTTTTAACCATCAGATTTATTTATAAAGGCAAAAATGAGCGATTTTCTTTACTCCATTGACCTGATGATTTTTTATTTCTTTAATCATACAATTTCCTTGCCTATTTTGGATAAATTTTTCTCCCTGATAACAAGTGTGAATAACTGGTACATTGCTTATGTTATTTTACTTGGAATTAGCTGGACAAAAGGCGGGAAAAGAGGAAAAATTGCTGTTATCGGAGTAATTTTACTTATAATTGTTTCCGACCAAACCGGCTACAGATTGCTTAAAGAATTATTTGCAAGACCCAGACCTTGTGACATTCTCACTGATGTTATTACGCCAGTTGGTTGCACAGGAACATACTCTTTCCCATCAAATCACGCTTTAAATAATTTTGCTGCTGCATTTTTCTTTTATAAACTTTTTCCAAAACTGAAATGGGTTTTGTTCATTACTGCTGGCTTGGTTGCAATCTCAAGAGTTTACCTTGGATTACATTATCCTTCTGATATAATTGGCGGAGCTTTAATTGGAATAGTATTCGGTTATATTTTTTCAAAGCTGGCTTTAATTGTTGAAAAAAAATTTTTTACTGTAGATTCAACTACATCTAAAACAGAGAATAATAATACTCAGGATACAAAATGAAATCATTAAAATTTTTATTCGTTTTATTTTTTATAACAACTTCTCTTTACGCAGAAGTTGATTCACTTACTATAATTAAAAAAGAATTCTTTAAATCAACTGAAGACACTTCGGCTTATGTTAAAATATCTTATCCTCAGATAAGCGGACTTAACAATTCAGAAGTCCAGAAAAAAATTAATTCATTCCTTGAATCAGAATTTATGCAGGCAAAAACCTGGTATGATGAATTTACATCCGATACAGATTACACATCAGAGTTTCCGCCGGATTGGGTATTTAGTTTTGAAGCAGATTTCAGAGTAGCTTATAACAGCAAGGATTTTATCAGCATTGTAATGGATTATTTTGAGTTTACCGGTGGTGCTCACGGAAACTATTATTCCGTTGGTTATAATATCAGAACTTCCGATGGTGCAGTGCTTACTCTTGATGACATTTTAAAGCCAAATTCCCTTCAGGCTCTATCAGAATTTTGCGCTGATGAAATTCTGAATATGTTCAATGCAAATTCTTTGAATGAAGCCGGATTGTTTGAAGATGAATTAATCATTTCAGAAGATCAGGACTTTTTCATTACTCCAAGCTCACTTGTCATTCAGTTTGATCCTTATGAGATAGGACCATATGCAATGGGTTCAATTGAGGTTGAATTAAAATTTAACATCATAAAAAATATTCTTAAAGAAAATCTTCCTTTTCATAAATAAATATTTGAAGAAAAATGCGAACAGAAAATTTAAAAATCAGAAGGGCTGAAAAATCAGATATACCTAATATTCTGATGATGATAAAAGAATTAGCAGAATACGAAAAATTATTGCACGAAGTTGTAACAACAGAAGAACATCTTGAAAAAGTCATTTTCGGTGAACAGAAATTCGTTGAAGTTTTTATTGCAGAACTTGATGGAGTTTTAGCCGGACAAACAATTTTCTTTCACAATTTTTCAACTTTCATTGGAAGACCTGGTTTATACATTGAAGATCTTTATGTACGACCTGAGTTTCGAGGAAAAGGAATCGGCAAAGCTTTGCTGAATGAAGTAATTAAATTAGCAAAGCAAAGAAATTGTGGCAGAGTTGAATGGGTTGTGCTCGACTGGAATAAACCCGCAATTGATTTTTACAAAAGCATTGGCGCAAAACCTTTAGACGAATGGACTATTTTCAGACTTACAGAGGATAATTTCTGAAATCCATTCATCAAAATTTTCTTTAATCAATCGACTAAATTTATCTATCTTTGCACATAATTTTTGAACTTTATAAGAATAATTGAAAGGAAATTTATGATTTCTAATCGAAGAGTAGTAGTTACAGGAATGGGCGCTTTAACTCCAATTGGACTATCTGTTCAGGAATTCTGGGATGGAATGATGCAAGGAAAAAGTGGTGCAGCTCCAATTAAAGGATTTGATGCTTCCAGAGTTGAAACTAAGTTTGCCTGTGAATTGAAAAATTTCGATGTTACAAAATATCTTGACAGAAAAACCGCACGACGACTCGATCCTTTTGCTCAATATGCATTGGTCTCTGCCAAGCAATGTATTGAAGATAGTGGTTTAAAGCCTGAAGAATTATCTGATGAAGAAAAATTTAAAATCGGTGTAATTTTCGGCAGCGGAATTGGTGGTATTCAAACATTCTATGAGCAATCTGTTATAAACCGTGAACAAGGACCAAACAGAATTTCTCCGTTCTTTATTCCAATGTTAATTCCGGATATTGCTGCCGGACAAATTTCAATGCAATATGGTTTTCAAGGTCCAAACTACTGCACAGTTTCTGCTTGTGCCACAGGAAATAATAATCTGATTGATTCATACCTACTTATTAAAAATGGATTAGCTGACAGAATGATTGCCGGTGGAAGTGAAGCATCCATAAATGAAATTGGAGTTGGTGGATTTAACGCAAACAGAGCTCTATCAACAAGAAATGATTCACCTGAAACAGCTAGCAGACCATTCGATGCGACAAGAGATGGATTTGTGATGGGTGAAGGTGCAGGAGCGCTTCTTTTAGAAGAACTTGAGATTGCTAAGAAAAGGGGCGCAAAAATTTACGCAGAAATTGTTGGCGTTGGTCTTTCTGCTGATGCACATCACATTACTGCTCCTCATCCTGAAGGAACAGGAGCTATTCTTTCAATGGAAATGGCTCTTAAAACTGCAGGAATTACTCCTGATAAAATTGATTATGTAAATATGCACGGAACTTCTACTCCGCTTGGTGATATTGCTGAAACTAAAGCCATCAAAAAAGTGTTTGGTGAATATGCATACAAGATGAATTTATCTTCAACAAAAAGTATGACAGGACACTTGCTTGGTGCTGCTGGTGCCGTTGAGGCAATAGCATCAATTCTTGCTGTAGTTAATGATATGATTCCACCCACAATCAATTTCGAACATCCTGATCCTGAGTGTGATCTGAATTATACTTTCAATAAACCCCAGCAGAGAATTGTGAATTATGCTCTAAGTAACGCGTTTGGATTTGGTGGACATAACACATCTGTAATTTTTAAGAAATTTAAAGAATAGTAAAGATGAACATTCGATTAATAAAATATTTTCTTTTAATTGGTTTATTCTCTCTGGTCATTTATGCTGGCGATAATCAAAAAGCCAGATTAGTGGTAAAGATTAACGGATTAAAAAATGATCAAGGAACTGTGAAGGTTGCGCTTTGTAATTCACCCGAAAATTATAAGGATGACAGATCGCCTTATAAAGCTGCAATAATTGAGATACGAAATAATCAGGCAATTGCTGTTTTCGACAACTTACCAGCCGGAAGTTATGCGATTAAAGCTTTTCATGACGAAAACAATAATGACGATTTCGATACAAACTTTTTGGGAATTCCTAAAGAAGATTACGGTTTTTCAAACAATGTAAAGGGATTATTTGGACCGCCTTCGTGGAATGCAGCAAAATTTATTCTTAATAAAAACGATCAGGTGATTGAAATCAACTTTAAGTGAGTGAGTTAGAGATTTTTTTGTGAATGATGATTTTATGACTTTTTTATTTTAGCTCATTGTTTTATTGTTGTATCAGAAATTAGGCGATGGTAGTCATAAATGCCTCCTAGAGTGCTAATGGTTCCCTCCTTAGTAACCCTTGCAAACTACCATCGCCATTTTTATTGCTTCTCTTCAAAAACCGAATCCGGAATCCCAATATTAACTTTATAATTTGAATACTTAACAATCACATTACCTTTTGTCGGCGCATCAGGTATTCGCTTTCTTTTCGATGGGGGATTTCCATCATTGGAAAATGCTTTGGGAAGATTGAGTTTGTCAATATTAAAAGAGAAAACCATTTTCTCAGGTAAAGGATATTTTGATGAATCATTGTAGTATAATTCAATCGTAAATGTTCCGTTGGTTTTAGTAGTGGATTCCACTTTTCTGATAACTTTATTAACCGGATCAATCCAAAGAGTTGAAAGAATAATATTTGATTGCTCTCCTACCGGAATGATTTTTACAAGTGAAGTTTTTATTCCGTTAAGCATAACATCTTGCTCATAAATTGCAGTATAATCTTTTCTTGTAAGTGCCGCAGGAGAAAAATCAAGTCCTTCTTTTGGGAGAAGTGCAAACCCCTCTGATTTCAATCTTATTTTATCAGGCTGCTTGAAATAAATTTTTGCTTTCGAATCGGGAACTTTCAGGAAATCAACATCAACTTTTATCTCAACATCAACTTCATAATCTTTTACACGGTTATAATTTGTTATTACGGCGTTAATAAGTTCATCAGCAATTTTCTGTTGCGGAAATATTTCAGTTACAGAAATCAATAAAAACAAAATTATGATTTTCATAAAATCCTCTTTATGTAAGAATATCTTTTCTTTTAAAGATAATTAGCGTTGCGCCAAAAAATAAAACAACATGCAATGCCAAAACTCCGATTGATTTAAGAATTTCCGGCATATCAATCGGGTCATCAAAAAATAACTGCCATGAAGAAATATAATTAGTAAAAAGATATGGTCTTATGGATTGAAGTAAATCAACATTGATTGCAGAAAGAATTACGAAAACAATAATAACAGCCATTGTACCCACAATTGGTCCGATTGCATTTTCAACAAGCGAAGAAAAAAGATAAGCAAGTGATGCGACAACTGTCATTCCTAAAGAAGCAAATCCATAAGCGCATAAAAATCTCCACAGAACATCTTTCTGTTCAAAAATAATTATCATTTCACCTCTGATAATTAAAAGTTCTCCGACACCAAAAATGAAATAACCAACAACCAGACTCATTAAAGCTAGCCAGAGAATAAGCAAGTTTGTATAAATTATTCCTGCAATAAATTTTGCTGTAACAAATTTTTCTCTGGTAACAGGACGGGTTAACATTAATCTGTAAGTTCCTGCTGTAGCTTCACCTGCTAGTAAATCGCCTGCAACTAAAGTAATGAGAAACGGAATATGAACTGTTAAACTTGTCAGCACAATATAAGAAATCAGATAAGTGTTTAATAAGTTTCCAACAAATACAAAAGATTGCTGAATATTTCGTGTCATAAAATCAATAGTGTTTTTACCTTCGAATACCATTGCGATATGAATTATGGGGACTAATATTCCGATGGCTATGAATCCAATATAAGTTCTCCATTTCTTAAAAATTTTATAAAGCTCAATATTAATTAAAGTTATCATCAGGAAGCCTCTTCTGTAATTTTTAAGAAATATTCTTCGAGTGAACGAGTTGGAATAATTGAACTAACATCAATACCATTTTCAACAAGAAATCTATTTAACATAGCAACATCATTGTTATCGATCGAAAATTCCATTTTGTTGTTTGTTATGCCTTTTAATTTTTGATTCCAAGTTGTATTCAATAAAATTGTTTTTGCTTTTTCGACATTATTAACTTCAAAAGTAACAGAAAGATTTGAAGCGTCAAGCAATTCTTTCACAGCGCCTTCAACCCTTGCAGTTCCTTTGTTAATTATAATCATACGATTGGCAACTTGTTCAACTTCGTAAAGTATATGTGAGGAAAGAAACACTGTTTTCTTCTGGTCACGGCTAAGGTGAATAATAAGATCGCGTATTTCTTTCATTCCCATCGGATCTAAACCGGTTGTAGGTTCATCGAGTATTATTAATTCAGGATCATGAAGTAATGCCTGAGCTAAACCTAAACGTTGTTTCATTCCATGAGAAAAAGTTTTCACTTTGCTTTTATATCGTTCTGCCAATCCAACTAATTCTAGAACTTCCATAATTCTTTGTTTGGAAATATCGTGTCCTGAAATTCTACTTAATATTTCCAGATTTTTATATGCTGAGAGATAGCCATAAAAATCTGGTTTCTCAACAATCGCTCCTACATTTCGAAGGATAGACAATCGTTCTTTTTGCAAATCCTTTCCAAAAATTTTTATGTTCCCTTTTGTCGGTTTAATTAAGGTAAGCAACATCCGTATTGTTGTACTTTTGCCAGCGCCGTTAGGACCTAAAAATCCAAAAACATCCCCTTTGAAAACATTGATGTTAAGATTATCAACAGCTTTAAGGTTTTTAAAGTTTTTAGAAAGATTTTTTATTTCAATTATTAATTCGTCTTTAAAATTTTCCATTATTCTTAAAATAATTTACACTGAAAAATTACTTATAAAAAATTTATTATCTAATCCAAACTTTTTGCGTTAAAAAAATTTTTTTTAAAACATTTGTTTTTAATTGATGAAGTGATAATTTGTGAATGAAAGTTTGTACTGAAAAAATTTTTTTATTACTTCTTGCGTGAAGAAAAATTTTTGATTAGTTTCACGCCCACATTAATCTTTGGTTCAAACAATAGAACCAAGAAAAAATTTTTTCAGTTCAATACACACCAATAATTAAACAAGTTTTTTAATAACATAATCCGCGGGAGAGTTGGATGCAAATAAAAAGATTTTTTACCGTCGAGGGGAAAGATCCTTTATCAGATTTTATATTCGAAAAACGCACTTCAGAAATACGCAATCCGGATGGTTCAATAGTTTTTAAGATGGAAGATGTTTACGTTCCTTCACAGTGGTCGCAGGTTGCAACAGATATTATTGCTCAGAAGTATTTTAGAAAAGCTGGCGTACCAAAGTTACTTAAGAAAGTAAAAGAAAAAGGTGTGCCTAATTGGTTGTTACCATCAACAGCAGATGTTGAAAGATTACAGGAATTACCCGAACACGATAGATATACTTCTGAAAAAGATGCTCGCCAAGTTTTTCATCGCCTTGCAGGAACCTGGACATACTGGGGCTGGAAAGCAAAATATTTTGATACTGAAGAAGATGCAAAAATATTTTATGATGAAATGATGTATATGCTTGCCAATCAAATGGCAGCACCAAACAGTCCTCAATGGTTTAATACTGGTCTGAATTGGGCTTACGGAATTTCAGGTCCTTCTCAGGGACATTATTATGTTGATCACGAAACCGGTGAACTTGTTAAATCAACTGATGCTTACACTCATCCTCAACCACACGCTTGTTTTATTCAGTCAATTAAAGATGACCTCGTTAACGAAGGCGGTATTATGGATCTTTGGGTTCGTGAGGCAAGATTATTTAAGTATGGATCAGGAACGGGTTCAAACTTTTCTGAACTTCGCGGTGCAAATGAGCCTTTGAGCGGCGGCGGAAAATCTTCAGGATTAATGTCTTTCTTAAGAATTGGCGATCGTTCTGCAGGAGCTATTAAATCTGGCGGAACAACCCGAAGAGCTGCGAAGATGGTTACATTAGATTTAGATCATCCTGACATTGAAGAGTATATTAATTGGAAAGTTGTTGAAGAGCAAAAAGTTGCTGCATTAGTTGCAGGTTCAAAACTCTGCAATTACCATTTGAATGCAATTATGAAAGCCTGCTACGATGAGCATCCGGAAAACGATAGATTCAATAAGCAGCTGAATAATAAACTAAAACATGCAATCATCGAAGCACGCAAAGCACAGATACCAAATAATTACATTGAAAGAGTAATTCATTTAGCAAAATTAGGATTCAAATCAATTGAGTTTCCGATATACGATACCGATTGGAATTCAGAAGCTTATGCAACTGTTTCAGGTCAGAACTCAAATAACTCTGTAAGAGTAACAAATAATTTTATGCAAGCTGTGATTAATGATGGTGATTGGAAATTATACTGGCGAACCGAGAAAAGAAAAGCTAAAAAAGAAAACAGAGAACCTAAACCTTGTAAAGTATTAAAAGCACGAGATCTTTGGGAACAAATTGCTTACGCAGCCTGGTCTTCTGCTGATCCCGGAATTCAATATCACGATACAATTAACGAATGGCATACTTGTCCAGCCGGCGGAGAAATAAGGGCATCAAATCCTTGCAGTGAATATATGTTTCTTGATGATACTGCTTGTAATCTTGCTTCAATTAATCTCGTAAAATTTTACGATGAAGAAAACTTTAAATTCAATATAGATGCATTCAGACATGCTTCAAGATTGTGGACTATTGTTTTAGAGATAAGCGTCGTAATGGCACAGTTCCCAAGCAAAGAAATTGCAAGATTAAGTTATGAATACCGCACACTTGGATTAGGTTATGCAAATCTTGGCGCATTACTAATGCTGCAAGGAATTCCTTACGATAGTAATGAAGGATTTGCGATTGCCGGTGCACTAACTGCTATTATGCATATGACAGCGTATGCAACATCTGCTGAACTTGCAAAAGAAGCTGGTCCATTTCCACGCTATGAAGAGAATAAAGAGAATATGCTGCGTGTTCTTAGAAATCACAGAAGAGCTGCTTACAATGTTCCGAATGAAGAATATGAAGGTCTGACTATTTTTCCTGTTGGAATCAATCCAAAACATTGTCCTTCAGACTTACTTCAAGCTGCAAGAGAAGATGCTGACCGTGCAGTGGAATTAGGAACTTTATACGGTTATCGAAATGCTCAGGTTACAGCAATTGCACCTACCGGAACAATTGGACTGGTAATGGATTGCGATACTACTGGTGTTGAACCAGATTTTGCTTTAGTAAAATTCAAAAAATTGGCTGGTGGTGGTTACTTCAAAATTATTAACCAATCTATTCCGCCGGCACTTGAAAAACTTGGTTATAACAAAGACCAGATAAATGAAATTATTAAATATGCTAAAGGCGCTGGTACACTTGAAGGTTGTCCATATATTAATCCTCAGTCATTAAAAGCAAAAGGATTTACTGATGAGATTATAAATAAGATTGATAAAACCTTGCCTTCAGTTTTTGATATTTCATTTGCCTTTAATCGTTATACAATTGGTGAGGAGTTTTTAATTAAGACTCTTGGTTTCCGCGAGGATGAAATAAACTCTTATGATTTTGATTTACTGCAAAGACTTGGATTTTCCAAACAGGAAATTGCAACAGCTAATGATTACATCTGCGGTACAATGACAATTGAAGGTGCACCATTCCTGAAACACGAACATTATCCTGTTTTTGATTGTGCAAATAAATGTGGCAAAAAAGGTACAAGATTTATCAGACCAATTGCACACATTAAAATGATGGCTGCAGCACAACCATTTATTTCAGGTGCAATCTCCAAAACAATTAATTTACCAAATAATGCATCTATTGAGGATATTAAAGATGCTTATATGCAATCGTGGAAATTGGGAGTTAAAGCCAATGCAGTTTACAGAGATGGTTCAAAACTATCGCAGCCGCTAAACACTTTAACTGAAGAAGAAGCTGAAGCCATTCTTGAAGACAAAGAAAAGAACGACATTGTTAAAGTAGCGGAGAAGATTATACACAGATACATTGCAAAGAGAAGAAGACTTCCGGATCGCAGAAGTGGTTATACTCAGAAAGCAAAAATAAATGGTCAATCTGTTTACATCAGAACTGGTGAGTATGAAAATGGTCAATTGGGTGAAATATTTATTGATATGCATCGCGAAGGAGCTGCATTCAGAAGTTTGCTTAACTGTTTTGCTATTTCAATCTCTTTAGGATTACAGCACGGAGTTCCACTCGAAGAGTTTGTTGATGCATTTGTATTCACAAAATTTGAACCGAGCGGCATTGTAACCGGAAACGAAAAAATTAAAATGGCAACATCAGTAATTGATTATATATTCCGCGAACTTGCTGTTACATATTTAGGCAGAAATGATCTTGCACATGTTAATGATGATGAAATTCAGACAAAAGCTTCGAGAGGTATTGTAAAGAAAATATCCGAACCTGATTTCTATAGTGAAGAAGTTGTAAGCGAAAGAGTTGTTGAGCTTGACAAACATAATGTAGAATCATACTCCCCTTCTCCATCAAGTTATGGAATGAGTTCTGTTCAGTCAAAACAAAACGGCTTAACAGCTAAAGTTAAAAAAGCTATTGAAAGTGGTTACACAGGTGATATTTGTCCTGAGTGTCAAAGCATTACAATGGTAAGAAACGGAACTTGTTTGAAATGTATGACTTGCGGAGCAACTACTGGTTGCAGTTAATTAAAAATTGAATAACACAAACTTAACTCTCCTGAAAAAACTCAGGAGAGTTTTTTATTTTAAAATGTACTATCATCAACAACTCTTCTGGCACCCATAAAACGCTTTGAATAATAATCTTCATCAAGTGAAGAGATCATCACTCCGCCTTTTGTGCTGGCGTGAGCGAATAATCCGTCACCGATATAAATTCCAACATGTCCGGGTCGAACTCGTCTTCTTGTATTAAAGAAAACCAAATCGCCAAACTGCAGTTCATCTTTACTAATTACTTTTCCTTGAGTAAACTGATCACGAGCAGTGCGATTCAGATTGATATTCAAAGCATCCTGATAAACTGACTGAGTGAATGCACTGCAATCAATTCCATTTAAAGTACTTCCGCCATATTTGTATGGTGTATCAAGATATTTTATTATTTCCATAATCAACTTTTCGCGTGCAGTTGTTTGCTCAACACTCAAATCACCTGTCTTTTCAAGTTTCTTCATAATATCCGAAATATTATAAGTTGATTTTTCTTCAGGCATATCATCCGGATCAAAATATTCATTAATCTCATCATTCTCATCAATAGTTAGAGTATCAACAGATGTGGTTGAAACAGGTTTTTCAATTTGTTCAGTATTTTTGCCGTATCTAACAGTGTGAGAAGCCGGAGAACATCCAAAAAAGATTAATAGTGAAATTACTAAAATGGAATAGTAGGAGTAATGATGCATTAATTATCCAAGATATGATTTTAAATTTTTACTTCGTGAGTTATGACGAAGCTTTCTGATAGCTTTTTCTTTGATTTGTCTGACTCTTTCGCGCGTAAGATTAAATTTTTCGCCTATTTCTTCTAAAGTAAGCGCCTGTTCTGTATCAATTCCAAAATACAATTTCAATACTTCTTTTTCCCGCTCATTTAATACATCCAATGCATTTTTAATTTCTGCTTTGAGTGACTCAGTCATAAGCACTTCATCCGGTGATGGCAAATCATCATTTACCAAAACATCGTGCAGACTGTTTTCATCATTCTGATTAAAAGGAGCATCCATAGACATCGGTTTACCATTCATCAACATAACATCACTAAGTTCTTCTACATCCATTTCCAGAGCATTTGCTAATTCTTCAGGACTTGGTTCCCTTTCAAATTCCTGTTCTAATCTTCCATACTCTTTACCAATTCGGTTCAGAGTTCCAACACGATTGAGTGGTAATCGTACAATTCTTGACTGTTCAGCAAGTGCCTGAAGTATTGATTGTCTGATCCACCAAACAGCATAAGAAATAAATTTAAATCCGCGAGTTTCATCAAATCGTCTGGCTGCTTTCATCAAACCGACATTACCTTCATTAATCAAATCACCGAGTGAAAGCCCCTGATTCTGATATTGTTTGGCAACGCTTACTACGAAACGCAGATTAGATTTAATAAGTCTTTCGAGTGCTGAAGTATCACCGTTACGAATTTTAATAGCAAGCTGAATTTCCTCTTCAGGAGTGAGGAGTGGTTCTTTTGCAATTTCACTCAGGTATTTATCGAGTGAAGCTGCTTCACGATTTGTTATATGTTTGAATAATTTCACTTCTCACCTCACAGAATTACATTCACATTAATAATTTAATCTATTCAATTTCATTAAATGAGCTTGCTGAACAATTTTTGTTTTATGCTGAGTTAAGATAATAAAGCAAATAAAAAATATAAACTGAATTTTTAGTAAAACTATTTATTAGTTTTTCGGTTAGATTTCAATTGTGAGACAACTTTTACTTTCCCGAATTTATATTTTTCAGGAGTATTTGTTGCGATGATCAGATTATTTTTTTCTGCCACAATGTAGAATAAACATTCACGATAATTCTTAAACCTATCAGAAAATTGTGGAATGTCGAGAACATATCTGCTGTTTAATCCTAAAACCTTCAATCCATAAAGAAGTTTTTTAATTGCAATTCTATGTTCTTCAGTTGTTGCAGAAAAATATAATTCAGATGCGTTTAATATTGTTGTAAAACATTCTCCTTTTGTCATCAAAGATGTGAGGAAGGAATTTTTATTATTATGAATCAGATGGTCAAAAAGAATATCAGTATCAACAAGATAATGTTTGTTTGTCATTCTATTTTTTAAGTTTAAAGTTTTTTCCGGCAAGAGAACCTTGTGTTTTTATAAAATCAACAACGAACATTTCATCAAGTCTCTGAATACGAGAAATTTTTTCAACAAGTTTTACCTGTGATTTTGATAACCCTTCATAACTTTTACTACCTAAAAATATCCTGTAGTTATAACCTGGTTCAAACTTCACAAAAACATTTTTCGGATTCAAAAAATCGTGTGTACTTTTTTTCATAATAAATTTTATTGATTCAAAAAACTTTCGCCAAATAAATCTGTATTCACTTTAAAATATTCGGCAACTGTCTTACCCACATCAGCAAAAGTGTTTCTTGTTCCTAAATTATTAGCCCTTTTATTTTTGCCATAATACAGAAGCGGAACATACTCTCTGCTGTGATCAGTGCTTGGAGTTGTAGGATCGTTACCGTGATCCGCAGTAATTATTAAACGATCATTTTCGCCTAATTTGTTTAGCAGTAAAGGTACAAAATCATCAAACTCTTTTAATGCTTCGTAAAAACCTTTTGAATCATTTCTATGACCATAGTAAACATCAAAATCAACAAGATTAACAAACACAAACGATGATGATACCATTGAAACATATTCCAATAGAGTTTTCATTCCTTCTGCATTTGATTTTGTATGTTCAGAAACATTTATACCGCGATGATTGAACAGATCATTAATTTTTCCGATTGCAATTGTATTTATTCCATTCTGCTGCAAATAATCCAGAACAGTTCTTGAAGGAGGATCGAGAGAATAATCTTTTCTGTTTGTTGTTCTTGTATAATTTCCATTTTCACCAACAAAGGGTCTTGCTATTACTCTACCTACTACCAAAGGCGGAATTAAAATTTGATTCCGAGTAATCTCACAAATTCGATAAAGGTTCTCTAATCCAAAATGTTCTTCGTGCGCAGCAATTTGAAAAACTGAGTCTGCTGAAGTATAAACTATCGGGAAACCAGTTTTTATATGTTCATCGCCAAGTTCATTGATTATCTCTGTGCCGGAAGCAGCTTTATTTCCAAGCACACCTTTTACACCTGTCAGTTCAATAAACTTATTTATTATTTCATCAGGAAAACCATTAGGGAAATAATCGAAATCAAATTCAACTTTTAATCCTGAAATTTCCCAATGACCTGTGGTGCTGTCTTTCCCTTTTGAAACTTCAGCCATTTTTCCATACGAAGCTACTGGTTTTACTACAGGTTCAACACC
>Ga0272446_1003272_pt1 | contig 20698 bp, 19 predicted proteins | sample YNPCB0061_FD_194587 | JGI IMG/M metagenome (GOLD analysis project Ga0272446, IMG submission 194587) | Hot spring microbial mat communities from Yellowstone National Park, WY, United States - YNP-CB-006-1 | ecosystem: Environmental > Aquatic > Thermal springs > Hot (42-90C) > Sediment | place...
CGCTGTGGGTAATAGAACTTGGGGCTTCAACCATTGGCATAGCTCTAGGGTAGTTTCTCTGCCCCTAATAACTGCCCCCAGCAAAGGTAGGAGTAGGTCAATGATGGGCGTAATCACCACATCTATAGGATTCCTGTCCTTTAGGGAATTGTCATGGTAGCCGTGGGGTTCGTAGTAAATACTCTTGCCTTGATGGGTAAGAATATAGGCATTTTCTTTGAGATTGGCACCCACAGGGGCACCAGGTAGGGCTTCGATCGTAGTATCTCCAATTTCTAGCTTCTGGTGATGGTCTAAGGCAGTGACCTGGCTGTAACCCATCTCCTGACAAATTTTTGCCCCACCAGGGGAAGCTACTACCGGGATTGTCCGATCGAGTACCGCCAAGGTAGGGGGGTGGGCATGATCCGGCAACCCTTGAGAAAGGAGAATTAAATCCACCCGGTCGGGAATGGGGCGTTCCTGCTTACGTTCAGCCTTGAAGAGCCATTCTGCCCCGCCAAAAACTAGAGGACCCACCAACCAGGGATCGACCAGAATTCTAGTCTGCCCCAGGTTGATGAGCCAAGAATTACTATCTAGCCAAGTGAACTCCATACTAGCTACAGGCAACGGGGGTACCTACATCTTTAGGCGTAGCAAAGGAAGTACCACAGCTACAGGAACGGATCGCATTGGGGTTATGGAAGCGGAAACCTCCCCCCATCAAGTCCTCAGCGTAGTCCAATTCCAAGCCTTCCAACTGGGGACGATAGAGGTCATTGATTACAATTTTGACCCCACTGCAATCATATTCCCGCTCTAGGGGCTGTAATTCTTCCACAAAGTCCATAGTGTAGGACAGACCAGAACATCCGCCACTTTTTACCCCAATTCTGAGGGGGGCAGTAGTTTGTTTTTGTGCCTGGAGGGTATGCACCCGCCTGATGGCAGCTTCCGAGAGGGTAATCATAGTTTAATCTTCTAAAAGAACTAAAGCTATGCTAGCAAGGGCAACATTGGTATAACCAGCAACTTTAGCTAACTTATAGATGGGGCTGGTTAAGGGGCAACGATTGAGTCCCAACAGGCGCGCTCCTTTGTCTAAAAATAAGCCAGTCTTGAAGTGAAAATCACGGTGTGCTCTGACTGCTTTAGCTAGGGGGGAACTATTTTTGCAACCCATTGTTTTACTCCTGGATAGAATATACGATAATGATTCTACCTTCCCCAGCCTGTTTTGCCGATGCCCCTGCCTAAAGATATTCCAACGGTTATAGATGAGCTCGATCGGTTACAAAAGATTACTCCCCAACGTCTCGATCGGTTGGAACATAAAACAGCACTGATTTTGAGGAGTGTTGGGCAGGTAGGCTTAGTTAGTAATTCCACTATTGCCCAACTCGATCGGGTGGAGAAAGAAGATATTTTTTCTAAACTAGAGCGGTTGGATGAGCGATTTGTTTGGGGCTTGATGATTTTGTTGGGTCTTGTCATTATGGTTGTGACTTTCTTGGTGACGGACTTTATATTGTCTGCCCTGGTCAAGTATTTCCATTGGCGATAGGGAGTGAGCCAACTTAGTTTTATGATATTGTTTTAGCCCTTCTTTGCCCTCTATGCGAAAACAACCCCTCCTATTACTGTTTGTCTTTTTGTTGTTGATAGCCACGATCGTGTTTTTGGTGTTCCAACCGCCCCGCTTGGGCTTAGATTTACAGGGAGGGTCGGTGCTTACTTTACAGGCAAAACCTAATCCTAGCCAGGGCATTCCCGCAATTACTCCTGCTATTTTGGCTGAAGTCCGATCGGTGGTGGAGCGCCGGCTCAATGGCTTAGGCGTAGCCGAAATTGTCGTCCAGACCAGTGGTAACGATCGTATTGTAGTCCAACTGCCAGGGGTAAATAATCCAGACCAGGCGGAGCAAGTATTAGGCAAGACAGCCCAGTTGGAATTCCGCCCCCAAAAACAGGGCACGGAAGGAGAATTTAGAACCCGTCAACAAGAGCGCCAGGCAATTCAATTAAAGCTCAGTGCTCCTGACCTCAAGGAAGAGGAAAAGCAGGCTCTCAACCAACAGTTAAAAAATAACAGTAAGGCAATTTTAGAATTGTTTGAACCGATCGGTTTGACCGGCGACCTCCTCACCAATGCAGGGGCAAGCAATGACGGACAACAGTGGGGTGTTACCCTAGTTTTTAACAAAAAGGGAGGGGAGCTATTTGCCCAAGCATCGGCTAAGGTAGCAGGCACAGGGCGCTCCTTGGGGGCTTTCTTAGATGGAGAAATTGTGACTGCCCCTACGGTAGATGTCCGTTTTGCCGATACGGGCATCACAGGGGGGACTGCCTTTATCAGTGGGTCTTTTACGGTAGAGACTGCGACTAATTTGGCGATTCAATTGCGGTCTGGTTCCCTGCCTGTCCCCTTAGAGGTAATCGAAAACCGATCGGTGGGGGCGACCCTCGGTGCCGATAGCATCCGGCAGAGTATTTGGGCGGGCATCGGCGGCATTATTTTGGTGATTGCTTTTATGGTGTTTTACTACCGTTTGTTGGGAGTAGTCGCCAGTCTGGTGTTAGTAGTTTATGCAATCTTCACGATCGGGGTGTTTAGTCTGCTGGGAGTTGTTTTGACCCTACCAGGTATTGGCGGTTTCATTCTGAGTTTAGGCACCGCCGTAGATGCCAATGTATTAATTTTTGAACGCCTCAAGGAGGAACTGCGGGCGGGTAAGACCCTCTATCGCGCCGTAGAATCGGGCTTCGATCGGGCTTGGTCGAGTATTTTAGACGGCAATCTTACCAATTTAATATCCTGCGCTGCTCTCTTCTTTTTGGGGGTAGGCTTAGTCAAGGGTTTTGCGGTCACTCTGGGGGTGGGGGTAATATTGAGTATGTTCACAGCGATCACCTTCACCCGTGCCCTCCTCTTGGTAATAATTACCATTCCTCAATGGCGACAGCCCAGCTTCTATGGAGTTGAAACCATCGCTACCCGTTCTAGCCAGGCGACCTTATGAAAATTGATGTAATTAAACAGCGTAGTCTTTACCTGAGCCTATCGGCAGCTACGATCGGTTTGGGCTTAGTGGGCATGATCCTCTGTAGTAGCCGCTTTGGTACTCCCTTCCGTCCCTCCATCGACTTTACCGGTGGCACCCGCCTCGCCCTTTCCCTAGTCTGTCAAAACCCTCCCCAAGCCTGTGGCGAACCTATTGCCCTAGACCAAATCCGCTCCCAGTTAGCATCCCAAAACTACGAAAAACTAACTGTCCAGTTGTCTGACGGCGGGCGGGGAGTTCTGGTACAAACGGGGGACTTAGCCCCCCCCGATCGGCAAAAATTAGAGAAATTTCTAACCGGTCTCCTCAAACCCTACGGCGAAATTGACCAAGCCCGCACTCAAATCGATCGGGTGGGACCCCTAATCAGCCAAGAACTACTCGGTGGTGGTCTTTTAGCCCTTGCCCTATCTCTAATCGGGATTGTAGCTTACCTGAGTGTGCGCTTCCAGCCCGATTATGCCGTGTTTGCTACCGCTGCCCTCGTCCACGACATTTTAGTAGTATGTGGCGTTTTTGCCTGGCTGGGGCTAATTCTGGGGGTAGAAGTTGACAGTCTGTTCATTGTCGCCCTACTCACGATCGCCGGGTATTCAGTGAACGACACCGTCATTATCTACGATCGGATTCGGGAAAACTTAAAACAACCAGACCAGTACCAGAATTTTGATGAATTAGTCAACTTTTCCGTCAACCAGACCCTAATTCGCTCTATTAACACCAGTCTCACTACTGCCCTGCCCCTCCTGTCCGTTTTGTTGTTTGGCGGGGTCACCCTCAAACTTTTTGCCCTAGCTCTGCTGGTAGGCTTTTTAGCGGGCACCTATTCCAGTATTTTTAATGCCAGTATTTTACTTGCTTGGTGGCGGGGTCGTAATACTGCTAAGACTTAAATCGATCGGTCGATCGGTTGGGGTTGCCGGTCTTGAGAAGGAGAACTATTCCTCTTCCACAAGACAAAGGCAGTAAAAATACTTAAATTAACTACGACAGCTAGGGTGATACCAATCAAGAGCAGAGGGATTTTTTTCTGCTTGGCATCGGGTTCGATAAAAGTGCTGTAATTGTTAAAACTTTCAGCAATGGTGAAGGCATCTCCCAATTCCGTCACATTTTCAGCCACCGTCGGCAGGATGGATTGAGGCGAACGATCGGGAACGGTAAGAGCCTCCTGGAGGGGGACGGAGGGTGAAGTTTCGTCCGGGCTGGGCTGGACGGTAAGGGCGATAGTCTGGGTGCCGTCCGGTTCGGGGATAATCAGGGAGGTAGGCTCAAAAATATGGGGCTGGGTGGGGCTGTCCTCCCTTTCTGCTGTCAAGTCATGAACTGCCTCCAAGTCAGAGAGGAGTTCAAGGGCGTTGCCATAGCGTTGGGCGGGGTCTTTACTTAAACATTTGAGGGTTATTTGCTCCAAGGTAGCGGGGAAATGGTGGCAACCCGTTCTCTGGGTGAGGGGGACTGGGGGCATAGTAGCATGAGCCATCACCCAAGGCAGCCCATTATAGGTTTGAATGCCGTAGGGATTAGTCCCAGTCAGCATTTCATAGAAGAGCATACCCAAGACATAGACATCCGATCGGGTATCTCCCTCTACTTTTTCCAGTTGTTCTGGGGCAATATAGTGTAGTTCTCCTCCTATAGAGGTGACTAGAGTGCTGATACTAGACTTCTCAGAGCTATTTTTGCCGTCCTCTTCGCTGATCAGCCCAAAGTTTAGCAGTTTAACCCAGTCGCCGGGCAAAAGCAGAATATGATCGGGGTGGAGCTTGCCATGGGGGATAATTACGGGCAGGTCTCCCAAGCGCCAGGGTGCGGGCATTACGCCCTGGTGAGCTTTTTGTAGTCCCTGGCAGATTTGTTTGATAATCGACAAAGCCCGATCGGGGCTGAGGTTCCCCATTTCCTCCCGCAGGGTTTTGCCCTCGATATATTCCATCGTATAGAAAAAATCGCCGCTCTTGAGTAGCCCAAAATCCTTGACTGTAACTACATGATCATTGCCGATGGCGTGGTGGAGTGCCATTTCAAAGACAAAAGCACTATTTTCTGGCGCACAAGCCACCCGACGCAACAATTTAAGGGCGACTAATTCGGCTTTAAATAAATCTAGCGCCAGGTAGACCCGCCCCGCTAGATGGCGTTCGATGCGGTAACGATCCTGGCTATCTACCAATCCCTCAAGCAAGTTCTGGGAGTAGTTCATAGAAAGATAAAATAATATTATCTTGTCACAGAAACATCCTATTGCCAACGATTGAGGAAGTAACCCATCCGCCCCCCTACCCAAGGGACTACCTTTCCCCCCGCCTGCCAAGATGGTAGATGCCCCTTGGGCGCATTAGTGCTGTACTGCAATTCCTCTAACTCTAGCCACTGCTTTCCTCGGTACCAACCGACTATTTCGCCAAATTTTTGGGCTTCGGCATACTCGATCGTGCCCCAATGCAAATTGAGCTTCACCCATAGTTGCCGTTGTATACGGTAGCCAAACTGACCCTGGCTGTATTTTGTCCATAACCGATCGATCGTGAAGAGCAAATGGCTGGGCAGTCTTTTAATATCATTGATACCGAGGTAATCCCCTGGCTTAACGCCACGACAGAGGAGGGATTGGGTAATCCGGTCAGCATCCTTCCATTTATGGCGGGCTAGGGCATAGTCTAGGGCTTCGATGCTATCAGTTAATTTAACTTGAGTTTTGGGAGTCTGAAGGGCTTTAGGGGAAGGCTGGGGGGATAGGACTAGGCTGACTGAAGGGCTAATGCTATCAAAGTTGGGTAATAGACTGAGCCACTCCTTGATAGTCTGGGTGCGGTCTTGAGGGGATAGAGCCATACCCTGGGTGATAGCAAAGCTAGTTTTTTCTGATACTTGGGGGTTTAGTTGCTTTACGGAAGTTAGGGGCAACTGCATCATTCTGTCCATCGCGTTGGTCGGCAGGGTGGCAGTGAGCAAAAAATAGAGGGTGCCCGCCAGGGCATAGACATCTACAGACTCCCCTAGTTTACTCTTTTCGCCGTATTGTTCGGGGGGAGCAAAGCCCGGCGTAAAGGCAACGGTCTGGGGTATCTCTCCCCCAAAGCCTCTTGCCAAACCAAAGTCTATTAAAATGGCTTCCCCGCCCCGCACCATGATATTGCTTGGTTTTATATCCCGATGGAGTAGCCCCTTATCATGGACAACGGTTAATGCTTCGCCAATCTGGTGAATATATTTTAGGGCGGTCTGCTCTGCCAGTTTTCCTTGGTTTTCGACTATCTCCCCCAGATTCTCCCCATCAATAAATTCCATCGCCAAAAATGGAACTTCAATTTGATCGATGCCTAATTTGAGTTTTTCGGTGAAGGCGTTTTCGATCGTGACAATATGGGGATGACGACAGAGAGAGAGTCTGAGGGCTTCATCTTTGAACCGATCGATAAATTTTTTGGCGCTACTACTCTTCAGAATCAATTCCCTCAAAGTTTTGAGGACTACTAATTTCCCTTTGTGATCTGTGGCAAGGTAGGCGATTCCCATGCCCCCTGCGCCGATTTGACGCTCTATTTTGTACCTGCCCCCATAGAGTAGTTGACCCGGATTGCAGACCATAATTACCGATCGTGATTTAATTTAGGTTGGCGCAGATAGCCCTATCATACCAATTTTTGCTAAATGGATTACCAAGGCAATTTAGCACTTGCTTCAATTACGACGGGGTGGAGCCAGCGGAATATAACAATTGTTAAAATTACGCCCAAATAGGCGGGACGGATAAATTCTTGCCATACAAATTGCTGTCTGCCCTGCACAATTGCTAAAAAAGGCACGATCGATGTGCGTTGTTGCAATTCCCTAAAACTATCGCCATAGCGCTCTAGCAGTCTTCTGTCTCCATGCCATACACCAAACAAATGGTAAGAAACAAGACCGATCGAGGTGACTAAAGCAAAACTGGTCCCCAACCAAAGGGTATGGGCAATACACCACAAAGTCATACCTACTAATTGGGGATGGCGACAAACCCTGGTAATACCAACTTCGTAAAGATGAACTTTCGGTTTAGCAATAGCGGCAATTTCTAGCAAATTAAATGTAGCAGGATAGAGAAACAAAAACGCAAAACCCGATAAAAACAAGACAAATTCATGGATACCCCATACATTTTGTAATTGCCATAAAATGATGCCATCGTAACGATGATTAAAATAATAAATAAATAAGGGTATTGCCAAAGTAATACTCACTAGAGCAAAAATTACCCGATAGAGACGGGCACCAATTTTATCTTCTAGTTTTAATCTAAGGCTTGCTAAACCACTGTGAGCCGTGGCAAATAAACCAATCAAACTGAGCATTATTAGGTGGACCATGGGTGATTCCCTCTGCCGTTATGGTCTTGCCGCGCGTCTGTGATTAACCAATCTAGGGCAGCGGCTTGCAAATCGATCGCACTGCCGTCTTTATCCATACAATAGCGCCCAAAAACCAGTTTATCTACTAAACGCACATCCCCCAAGCGGGAATACTCAAAAATCACACTCCGCTCTACTACCGAACCTTTACATAGATGGCAGTTTGGACCAATCATAGTTGGACCAATAATCTTCGCTCCATCTTCTATGCGGGTCATGCCACCAATGTAAACTGGACCCCGGACTTCTACTTTGTCCCAATTTACTGCCACATTGATACCAGTAAATATGCCTGGTCTGACCTCATGTCCTGGTATGGGTACGTTAGGCACCCGATTAGACAATACATCCTGAATTGCCTGCCAATAATCTGGCACTTTACCAATATCTACCCATTCAAAGTCCATGGAGATGCCATAGAAGGGGACTTGCTCTGCTACCAGTTTGGGAAATAGGTCGCCGCCGATGTCAAATTTTGTCCCAGAGGGTACATATTGCAAAACTTCTGGCTCAAAAATATAGATGCCGGTGTTGATTTGATTGCTCAGTGCCTGCTCGATCGGTGGCTTTTCCTGGAAGGCTTGAATCCTGCCCTCCCGATCGGTCAGTACGACCCCATAACTAGAAACCTGGTCCCGCGGTACCCGCTTCATCACGACCGTTGCCATAGCTCCCTTCTGGCGATGCCACTGCACCACTTCCGTTAAATTTAGGTCGATGAGAGCATCCCCACACAACACCACAAAGGTATCGTCAAAAAAAGGGAAGAAGTCCTGTATCTTTTTTATGCCCCCAGCAGAACCTAATGCCTCGCCTTTGAGTTGCCCGTCTTCAATTTTGCCTTCAAAGGAATAAGCCATCTGCACGCCGAACTTCTGCCCGTCCCGGAAGTAGTTTTGGATCGTTTCGGCGAGGTGACTGACATTGACCATAATTTCGGTAAAGCCATGCTGCCGTAGGAGTTCTACCAAAAATTCCATCACTGGCTTCTGCATGATCGGAACCATCGGCTTTGGTAAAACATTGGTAAAGGGGCGTAGTCTAGTACCTTTTCCGGCTGCCAAGATCATGGCTTTCATCGTTTATCCTCAGTCTAGTTTTCTACCTGTTAGCTCAACAAATATGTCCTCTAGGTTGGATTCCCTGACCATTATGCCCCTCTGGGGCGGCACCCGATCGAGGTAGGTTTGCGCTTCTGCCATAGTAGGAAAAAATTTGTACTCTAACTTTTGGTCTTCTTCATTTTGCACTATGACTACCGCTAATCCATGTTTTTGTCTTAATTCTTCTGGCGTGCCCATCTCAATTAGGCTGCCGCTGTCCAAAATGCCTACCCGATCGCATAGGGTTTCGGCTTCTTCCATGTAATGTGTAGTAAGTAAAATGGTCATCCCCTGCTGTTTGAGGTCCCGGATGATTTCCCAGAGGCGGCGACGGGTCTGGGGGTCTAGTCCCACGGTGGGTTCATCTAAAAATAGGACCTTGGGGTTGTGCATCAGGGCGCGGGCAATCTGCAATCGCCTTTTCATCCCCCCCGATAGATTTCTGGTGCGTTCGTGCATCCGATCGGTCAGTTCTACATAGTCCAAACACCGATCGATGGCTGCCTGGCGCTGGGCTTTGTTCATATGGTGCATTCTGCCGTGGAATTCCATATTTTCCCATACCGTCCGATCGAGGTCGATACTGGTCTGCTGCAGGACGACACCAATCTTGCTCTTGACTTGCTGGGCTTGTTGGACTACATCTACCCCCCCGATCGTGATTTTGCCTTCATTGGGCAATGCCAGGGTAGTGAGCATTTTGATTGTGGTAGACTTGCCCGCCCCATTGGGACCAAGCAGGGCAAACATTTCACCCTGAGGAATAGTGAGATTAAGGTGATTGACAACGGTCAGCTCTCCATAGCGCTTGGTCACTCCCTGGAGGTCAATGAAAGTCATAGATTTTGCCCAAAATTAAGCAAATTTTACCCCCTTCTGGGTCAGGTTAGAATAACCCTGGGGCATCTTCCCCTACTCCTAACTCTTGAGGTAACTATGAACAGTAGCTTGACAAAATTCTTAGAACCGATCGCTGCCCTATTTAGTAGTCTTGGGGTGCCAGAACCGATCGTGCATTGGGGGCATCCCTTTTTTATGGCAACGGTCATTTTTGTGATGGGCAGTGTAGCCGGTCTAGCGGGTTGGCGGGGACGTTTACTAACTGACCCAGAGGCAAAGGCAAGCAGTTTGGCAGACCACCGCAAAATTGCTCCTTTAATGACCCTATTTTTAGCGATGGGCTATACGGGGGGCTTACTTTCCTTGGTGATGCAAAACAAACCCCTCCTCGAAAGTCCCCACTTCTGGACTGGTTCGGCTGTGTTGACCCTCCTCTTCCTCAATGGCACCATTTCCCTGACTGGATTTGGGGGCAACCAAGCAGTTTTACGCTCTGCCCATGCTTATATTGGTAGTGCCATTCTCTGTCTGATGTTCCTCCATGCTATGCTTGGTCTCAAACTAGGTCTGTCAATTTAGGTAGTAATCCCCTCCCTGGACCAATAACTTGCTTGGGAGGGGTAATTTTCAGAAATCCCTTTTGGCTGGCAAGTCTAACGCTCCTAATTTAGGCAAGTATTATCTAAACCCTGCGGCGAATCCGGCGGAAAAACCACAAGCCCAGAAAATAACTGAGAATAGCGCTGACCAAGGCTACCAGGCAAGAACCAAGCATCAGCCTCACCAAGATCGACTGCCCCAAACCAAGCAGATGCGCTCCCTGCCAGACAAACTTCTCCCTAGAACCCATCAACCAACAACCCACCTGGAAATTAAAAGTATAGATGGGCACATAGGTAAAGGGATTACTGACCCAAGTGCCCAGGGCTGCTACAAGCTGGTCGCCCCTGATGCAGGTACTCAACAGCACCGCCAGGATAATCTGAAAACCAAACACCGGGAATATACTCGTAAACACTCCCGCTGCCAGCCCCCTCGCCAACCGATCGGGGGTACTACGGCGGCGCAAACGGAGATACCAGTAACGAGCTAACTTACGCACAGAATTTATGATAAATTGGGCAAAGTTTTAATATCCAACTGGAGAAACCTTTCCATGCTCACCCTTAAGATAGTTGTTTACATCGTAGTGATATTTTTCGTATCCCTATTTGTGTTTGGTTTCCTCAATAGCGACCCCTCCCGCAATCCCAGCGGCAGAGACCTAGACTAGGCTAGGATGGGGTAGTTATCTTCTGCCCCCTCTATGGAAATCCGTCGTCCCACAAGTGATTGGCAACTATTTAAGTATATCCTGCCCTACGGTGCCCGCTACCGTGGACAATTAGTCTTTTCTCTGATTTTGTTGATTCCCCTAGCTGTAGCAGGGGCAATTCAGCCTGTAATTGTTCAGCAAGCGATCGATGGTCCCATCCGCCAGGGAGTCACGGCTTTTTTAGAGGGGAATAAAGCCCTCCAGACGGAAAGCAAATTCTGGTTGGGATTTATTTGCTTGGGTTTATTGCTTACCGTAGTGGTGCGGTTAATTTTTTTAGGCTGGCAAGGTTTCCTGGTGCAAAAAGTAGGGCAGAAGATTACCGCCGACATTCGGCAGAATCTTTTTCATCATGTTAGTTCTCTTTCTACGAGCTTTTTCGATCGGATTCCAGTCGGTAAGCTCATCACCCGCTTGACTGGGGATGTGGAAGCTCTAGGGGATGTCTTTGCGACAGGAGCGGTAGGGATTTTTAGTGACATCGCCAGTATTGTAGTCACGATCGTGGTGATGGTTGCCTTACGATGGGACCTGTCTTTATTTTTAATCGCTTTAATTTTTCCTGTCACTGCCCTAATTGTTTACTTTCAGTTGGAATATCGCAAAGCCAACTTTAAGGTCAGGGAGCATCTCTCGGAATTAAATTCAATTTTGCAAGAAAATATTATTGGTATTAATGTTGTTCAACTTTTCAGAAGGGAAGAATACAATCGGAACTACCACAAACAAGTCAATAAAAGATACAACCAGGAAGTTAATACCACGATTTTCCACGAGTCGGCGGTGTCTGCAACCCTGGCTTGGGTGGCATCGATCGGGATTGGGGGCATCCTCTGGATTGGCAGTAAGCAGATATTAAGCAGCTCCATTACCTTTGGAGAATTGTCGGCTTTTATTTTATTTTCTCGGCGCTTGTTTGAGCCTCTAAGACAGTTGGGGGAAAAATTTACCGTCATTCAATCGGGTTTTACAGCGATCGAGCGCATTCAACTAATCATGGCAGAACCGATCGATATTCGGGACCCAGCCCGTCCCCTTTCCCTACCCCCCCAAGGCGGAGGCAAAATCCAATTTGAGAATGTCTCCTTTGCCTACAAACCAGGGGAGTATGTCTTAAAAAATCTTAACTTCACGATCGAACCAGGGGAAAAAGTCGCTTTAGTAGGTCCTACAGGTTCGGGCAAAAGCTCGATCGTGCGGTTGCTGTCAAGGCTCTATGAACCCACTGAGGGCAGAATCTTAATTGATGGGGTTGATATAAGACAGTTGACCCAACGGGAATTACGCACCTATGTCGGGGTAATTTTGCAAGACCCCTTTCTATTTTCGGGGGATGTGCAGACCAACATTGCTTTGGGGGACGACTACCCTTTTGAGGCAATAGAAAGGGCTGCCCGCCTAATGAATGTCCATCAGTTTATCGAGAACCTACCGAGGGGATATTTTACGGAGGTAAGAGCCAGGGGAACCAATCTATCTGCCGGGCAGAAACAACTCCTCGCCTTTGCTAGAGCCGCTGTCCGCAATCCCCGCATCTTAATTTTGGATGAAGCTACTGCCAGCTTAGATGTGGGGACGGAATATTTAATCCAACAGGCATTGGCAGAGCTATTAAAGGATCGTACGGCGGTAATTATTGCCCACCGTCTTTCTACTGTGCGTAATGTCGATCGGATTTTGGTATTAAGGCGGGGCGAGTTAATCGAGATGGGTACCCAGACAGAACTACTCAACAAAGGGGGCTTATTTGCCAGCCTCTATCAGTTAGAACAGATGGGGGTTTAATGCCCTCTGCCGCAGGAGATGGTCACACAAAACCAGGGCTACCATTGCCTCTACCATCGGCACTGCCCTTGGCAAAACACAGGGATCGTGTCTGCCCCTAGCTTTAAGGGTAGTCTCCTCCCCCGTTACCGAGACGGTCTGCTGCTCCTGGAGGATGGTTGCTGTGGGCTTGAAGGCAGCCCGCAGGATGATGTCCTCCCCGTTGCTAATCCCTCCTTGAATGCCCCCCGATCGGTTAGTCACGGTGCGGATTCTTTCCCCTTCCATATAAAATTCATCATTATGTTCCTTCCCCGTCAAAAAAGTACCAGCAAAACCAGAACCAATTTCAAAGCCCTTAGTAGCCGGTAGGGAGAGAATAGCCTTAGCCAAATCCGCCTCTAATTTGTCAAAAACTGGCTCCCCAAGCCCCATAGGTACATGGCGGGCTACACATTCTATCACCCCACCCAGGGAGTTCCCCTGCTGCCTTACCGCCTCGATCGCTTTGATCATTTCCGCTGCCACGATCGGGTCAGGACAGCGGACTATATTAGCTTCCACCTGCTCTAGGGTGACCGTAGCGGGATCAATCTGGGCGCTGATGTCTTTAATGCGAGTCACATAAGCCAGAATTTCGATGTTCGCTTCCTGCTGGAGGATTTTTTTAGCAATCGCCCCGGCTGCGACCCGCCCGATCGTTTCCCTGGCACTGGCTCTGCCTCCCCCCTGCCAATTCCTGATCCCATATTTGGCTTGATAGGTGGCATCGGCATGGGAAGGACGGAATTTTTCTGCCATCTCACTATAGTCTTGGCTGCGGGCATCCCGATTTTTCACCAAGATCATGATCGGAGTACCCAGAGTTTTACCCTCAAATACACCGGATAAAATTTCACACCGATCGTCTTCTTGGCGGGGCGTAGTAATCTTGCTCTGTCCGGGCTTCCGCCGATCGAGTTCCTGTTGAATTTCGGCGGGGGTAATTTCTAATTTAGGGGGGCAGCCATCAACAATTACACCAATCCCGCCACCATGGGACTCCCCGAAGGTCGTGATCCGAAATAAATGCCCAAAACTGCTACCCATGCCTAAAATTTTGTAAGAACTACCAAAGGAATTTTATTTTATCTGTTCATAGGGTAGAGTTGCATCTTTTCATGGGGTAAATAAGTGGTGCTACCAGAATTTAGAAAATGGGCTAAACCTCTAAAGTTCTGTTAAATTAACAATTTCTTATTGATCTGTTTGATATTTCTTGTTATTAACCTAGCCAAGTTAACTTACTCCCTTGCCAGTGTAGGCATAGAAAAATGGCTAGCAACCTATCAATTTTCCTTGCTTTTAAGAGGGACAATTAATTCAATCTTCCTAATTTGAAAGTAGGGAAGCCTTAACCTTTTCTTAATTGAAATGGTACTTAACCTTAACCTTTGAGGAGTCACTCTAGGGGTATGGTAATTGAGTTGGTATTTATTAAGCTGTAAGTATGACTACAAGACCAGTCCGCTTTGCCCAATTTAATGCCTCCCTCAACCGCGATGCTGAGGGAGAATTGGTCAGAGATTTATCTACTCCCAATAATCAGCAAGCCCGTAATGTCGCTGAAACTATCCAACGCATTAACCCCGATGTGATTCTGATTAACGAGTTTGACTATGTAGCTAGTAACCCCCTCCAACCCGTTAACCTGTTCCAACAAAATTACTTGTCAATCTCCCAAAATGGGGCAACCCCGATCAACTTCCCCTTTGTCTATATTGCTCCCTCTAACACTGGTATCGCCTCCGGCTTTGACCTAGACAACAATGGCACTGTAGTTAATACCGTAGGTGCCCCTGGCTATGGTAATGATGCTTTTGGTTTTGGGCAATTTCCTGGTCAGTTCGGTATGTTGTTATTGTCTAAATACCCGATCGATACTGAGAATGTGCGGACTTTCCAGAACTTTTTGTGGAAGGATATGCCGGGTAACTTGTTGACCAACGACCCCACGATCGATAATCCTGCAACTCCTGTTAACGAGAATTTGAAGGGTTTTTATTCCGATGCCGAGATAAATGTTTTGCGTTTGTCTTCCAAGAGCCATTGGGATATTCCGATCAATGTCAATGGCACAACTATACATTTCCTAGCTAGTCACCCTACTCCTCCCGTATTTGATGGACCAGAAGACCGCAACGGCAAACGCAACTTTGACGAAATTCGTTTTTGGGCAGACTACATCAACCCCACCGCTAGCAGTTACATCTATGACGACAATGGCAGACGGGGCGGTCTAACAGCAGGAGCTAACTTCATCATTGCTGGAGATCAAAACGCCGATCCTTTTGATGGCGATAGCTTCAACAATGCTGCCCGTCAATTAACCGAAAACTCCCGCATCAACAATCGGGTAGTTCCCTCTAGTGTAGGTGGTGTAGAAGGCGCAGAAGATGGAGGAGCAAACGATTTCCATCGGGGCGATCCTCGATTTGATACCGCAGACTTTAACGATCGGTTGCCCGGTGGTCCCGGTAACTTACGGGTAGACTATCTCCTTCCTTCTGCCAATTTGAATATCCGCAATGCCCAAGTCTTTTGGCCCTCTGTTAACGATCCCCTCTTCCGTCTAGTTGGTTCCCGTGGGGATGTCTTTACCCCCTTCACACCTGATTTAGTGCCTACTTCTGACCACAGTGCCATTTTTATAGATGTGGATGTCCCGATCGGTCCAGGGGGAGCACGGCAGACCGTTAACAATCTGAAGTTTATTGGTCAAGCCACCTACTTTGGACGTAGTCTGGATGTGAAAAACACCGAATTTGCTGGTCTTTCCGGCATTAGCTACGAACCCACGACTAATACCTTCTATGCCCTGTCCGATGCCCGCACTGCCGATGAAGGACCAACACCCCGCATATACAACCTCAAGTTGGACCTCAATCCCACTTCCTTTGGCACTAGCAACGTCAATTTCGGCGCTGTGACGATCGTGACCGATCGACAAGGCAAGAACTTTGAACCCCTCACCCTCGATCCGGAAGGCATTGCCCTGAGCGGCTTGGGCACGGTATTTATCAGTTCCGAAGGGGAAGCCTCTGCCAACGCTGTCACCGCACCTTTCATCAAGGAATTTGATCTGTTTACCGGTCGGGAAATTCGTTCCCTGCCCATTCCGGACAAATACATTCCCAACGGCTTTGGTGCCAATCAGACGAAGGGGGTAAGGAACAACTTGGCATTCGAGAGCTTGGTTTTAACCCCCAATGGCAGACAGCTTTACACCGCTACGGAAGGCGCTCTAGTGCAGGATGGACCGGCAGCAACGGCGACCAATCCTACCCGTGCCCGTATTCTGCGCTATGACCTCCTCACGGGCAGACCGGATGGAGAATTTCTGTATATCGCTGACCCTGTGGTGCTGGCTCCCACGGGTGACAACTTTGCGGTCAGTGGGCTGGTGGACCTACTACCGATCGACGATCGGGGTACTTTGTTGGCGTTGGAACGCTCCTTCACCGCTGGCACACCGGGTACGGGCAATTCCATCAAGCTCTACGAGATTACCTTAGACAATGCTACGGACATTAGCCGGATTGAGTCCCTCAATGCCCTTTCTCCCACTGAATTGAATGCTATTAAACCCGTAGAAAAACGTCTGTTACTTGACTTCGATCAGTTGAGGCTACCTACGGGGCTAGACAACATCGAAGGTATGGCTTTTGGTCCTGTTTTACCCAACGGTCAGCAGTCCTTGATCATCATCAGCGATAACAACTTCAATAAGTTTAATCCCAACCCCACTCCTACTTTTACCCAGATCATGTCCTTTGCGGTGGATTTAGGTAGTCGTTAATCGATCGATCGGTAGATCAATCATTTTCTTTATAGTTTGTTGATACCCTGAAGTAATACTTTGGGGTATTTTATTAAACTTAGAAAAATGACAGAAAGACAAAAAAGTTAAATAAAAAGTCAAAAATGGGTGATGAAAGAGTTATTGCACAATTCAAATGAAAAAGGTATAAGAAGGGCTACACTGTTGATACAACCGATCGGGGAATTCAACTAAACTATGTCCTGGAGATGGAAATTCACATTTTTGTTCAGCATCTTGCTACTTAGTGCAGGCATTCCTTTCCCTTCTCTAGGACAAATCTTTCGTCAAATGCCTGACCAACTCCAATCCACTCCCCTGCATGAGTTACCTCCTAAAGAGAAATCCCCCCAGCAACTAACTCCTGTAGAGACTTTACCCGTCCAGCAAATTCAGATTCAGGGGTCTTCTAAGGTGTTTTCTGGGCAAGAACTCTTGCAGATGTTGCAGAATTTTTTTCAGACCCAAGCTATTGGCATCACCGAGACTGAATCCGGTTTTACATTCATTTTGACCGATCGGCGGCAGATGAGTTTGTCCGATTTACTGAAACTAGAGAATGCGATAACCGATCGGTACCTGGAACTGGGCTATATCAATTCTGGCGCAGTAGTGCCCATACAGTCTTTATCGGAGAATAGGGTTGTTCTTGTCCTGGCAGAAGGCGGGCTAGAAAGCATCAAAGTAACAGGAGTGAAGCGCTTAGACCCCGACTTTATTCGCAGTCGTGTCGCCAAGGGGATTGAACCCCTAAATCGGAATCAACTCCTACAAGCATTACAGCTATTACAACAAGAAGACCGCCTCATTGCGAGCATTTCCGCTGAACTCTCCCCTGGTGTGCGTCCCGATCGGAGTATTTTAGAAATTCGGGTAGTGGAAAAAGACCCCTTCTCCGCCAAGTTGCTACTGGATAATGGAAGGTCTCCCAGTGTGGGGAGTTTTCGACGGGGGCTGGAACTGAGTTATGCCAATCTTACCGGTCGGGGAGATGAACTCTCCGTCGGTTATGGCAATACCGATGGCAGTAATGTCTACGATCTGAGCTATAGCCTGCCCGTCAATCCCGATCGAGGCACATTGACCCTGTCTTTTAGCTGGTCTAACAGTAATGTGGTTGAGCCGCCCTTCGATCGGTTGAGTATCTTGGGAGATGCCAACACCTATGACCTTTCCTATCGCCAGCCCCTGTGGCGTAGCCCCACCGAAGAATTTGCCCTCGGAAGCACCATTAGCCACCAGACCAGCCAGACCAAGCTATTGGCAGAGTCTTTTCAGCTTTCCCCTGGAGCAGATAGTCAAGGGAAGACCCGCTCTACCACATTGCGCTTTTTTCAGGATTATGTCGCCCGCAATAGTAGGGAAGTATTTGCCCTGCGCTCCCAATTCAGCTTGGGGGTAGGATGGCTGAACAGCACGATCAATCCCGAACCACCAGACAGCCGCTTCTTTGCCTGGCGGGGACAAGCCCAGTATCTGCAACAGCTAGCCCCAGATAGCCTTTTTGTCACCCGCGCTGATATTCAGTTGAGCGATCGTCCTTTGTTGCCCTTTGAACAATTTGGGGCGGGGGGATTACGAAGTGTGCGGGGCTATCGTCAAGATGCTTTGATTACCGATAATGGTATCTTTGCTACGGGGGAAGTCCAGCTTCCGATTATCCGTTTTGGTGAAGGGAATCTGGTGCAAATTATTCCTTTTCTGGATTTTGCCACCGCCTGGAACAATAGTAGAACATCCCGATCGGGTTCGTTGCTCTCTGCTGGATTGGGGTTACAACTGCGTCTAACCGATCGGTTTGTGGCGCGTCTGGATGCTGGTCTACCTCTGCTGGAGCGGGATGCAAGTGGTACCAATTTCCCCGCCAACAACCTATTTTTCTCAGTGGAATATAGGGGCTTTTAATACAATGAAAGTTAGTAATCTAAATTTAGTGAATAGAGAGGGTTCTAGCATCAGCAATTACTATTTGTGAAACACTACCCCATAAAAAAGATACAGGAGACTTGCCATGACTGCTCTAACAGTGAATCTCGATCGGGTAATTAACTTCAGTCGGGCGCAATTTCACGCCCTTTGTGCCGCCAATCCCGATGTGAAATTTGAACGCAATGCCACAGGAGAGTTAATCATCATGGCACCTACAGGCGGTGAAACAGGGCGACAAAATATCAAACTAGCTACCCAACTAGAAAACTGGAACGATCGGACTGGTTTGGGCGTTGCTTTTGACTCTTCCACGGGCTTTAGCTTACCCAATGGTGCCGATCGATCGCCGGACTTGGCATGGATTCCCCTGGAACGGTGGCAGAGTTTAAGCCAAGCAGAACGCCGCGGCTTTTTGCCCCTTTGTCCGGACTTTGTGCTGGAGTTACTTTCCCCGACGGACTCTTGGTTAAAAACCCAACTGAAAATGCAGGAATATATGGACAATGGCGCGCGGTTGGGATGGTTAATCGATCCCCAGGCAAAACAGGTAGGCATCTATCGTCAAGGACGACCGGTAGAAATTGTTGCATCACCCCAAACCCTCTCTGGAGAAGATGTTTTGCTAGGGTTTGTTTTGCACTTAAACTTTTTGTGGGAATAACTAAAAAAGTGATTGAGGTTTTCAATCTGGAAGTGATACTGTTGCTGACAAAATGTTCAAATAAATTTCTCAAAAAACATCTGTAAACTTTAGCTCTTAAGTTGTTAATCTGGGAGGCTTGCCATGACTGCTTTAACCGTGAATCTCGATCGGGTGATTAACCTCAGTCGTGAGCAATTTTATGTCATTTGTGCAACTAATCCCGATGTGAAATTTGAGCGCAATGCCACAGGAGAGTTGATCATTATGGCACCTACAGGCGGTGAAACGGGCAGAATAAATTCGGGCTTAAACGCTCAATTATGGCTCTGGAACCAGCAAAATGGGCTTGGGGTAGTATTTGACTCCTCAACGGGCTTTAGTTTACCCAATGGTGCCGATCGATCGCCGGACTTGGCATGGATTCCGATGGAGCGGTGGCAGAGTTTGAGCCAAGCAGAACGCCGTAGCTTTTTGCCCCTTTGTCCTGACTTTGTGCTGGAGTTACTTTCCCCGACGGACTCTTGGTTAAAAGCCCAAGTAAAAATGCAGGAATACATGGAAAATGGCGCACGCTTGGGATGGTTGATCGATCCCCAGGCAAAACGGGTAGGCATCTATCGCCAGGGACAATCTGTAGAAATTGTGCCATCACCCCAAACCCTCTCTGGAGAAGAGGTCTTACCAGGATTTGTGATGCACCTAGACTTTTTATGGGCATAGTGTTGTAGGATCGGTTTAACTTTTCATGAGCCGTAGATTGATTTGAGTTATCGTTCTTTACCCCATTGGTCGATCGTTTTAGGGATGACGGTGCTAGTTACTCCGATTTCAGCCCAAATTGTGCCAGACCAATCCTTGGGCAGGGAAATGTCTAAAATTACCCCTACATTAACCACCGATCGGATTGAGGGCGGTGCATTACGGGGACAAAATTTATTCCATAGTTTTCAGGAGTTTAATGTTAGTAATAATCGTAGTGTTTATTTTATTGATCCTGGTGGTATTCAAAATATTATTAGCAGAGTAACAGGCAACAGCCGATCGGAAATTTTAGGTACTTTGGGGGTTTTAGGTAATAGTAATCTCTTCTTATTAAATCCTAATGGTATAGTTTTTGGTCAGGATAGCAAACTGGATGTTAAGGGCGCATTTGTCGGAACAACGGGGGATAGTTTTTTATTTGATAATAATCAGACTTTTAGTGCAACTAATCCCCAAGCGCCTCCCCTTTTACTCATCAAAACTCCCATTGGAATTAGCTTTAGGGATAATCAGGCACAGATTTCTACCCGATCGGTTAACACTAGAGAAAATGCTCCCTTCCCCTTAAGTAATCTGGTTGGTCTTGTAGCAAATAAAATCAATTTAATTGGCGGCAGTTTGACTATTACGGGAGGAATCACCGCAAACCAAATCAATCTAGCCGCAGTAAATCAAGGTACAGTAGGAATTAAGCCTGATTTAAGTTTTAGTTATGATCAAGCTCTAAAATTTGGTGAAATTAGTATCGATCGGGGGCAAATTGATGTTAGTGGTAATGGGGCAGGCACGATCGATTTACGAGCTAGCAATATAAACCTGAACGACAGCCAAATTACTGCCTATACTCTAGGCACGATCGATGGCGGAGCAATCAATCTCCACACTGATAATTTGAACCTAAACCGATCGATTATTTCCGCTTCTACTTTTGGCACAGGACGATCGGGGGATTTAACTATTCAGGCAAAAGAAGCTGTAACCATTAGGGGAGAAAGTTTAGCCCGCTTCCAACAAACCCTCGATCGGTTATTTTTTCAGGGCTTAG
>Ga0272446_1003273_pt1 | contig 20695 bp, 15 predicted proteins | sample YNPCB0061_FD_194587 | JGI IMG/M metagenome (GOLD analysis project Ga0272446, IMG submission 194587) | Hot spring microbial mat communities from Yellowstone National Park, WY, United States - YNP-CB-006-1 | ecosystem: Environmental > Aquatic > Thermal springs > Hot (42-90C) > Sediment | place...
GCCTCCGCCGCAAGCGTCTTTCCACTGACCGTCAGGCAATCGCCGTGCAACAGCCCGCCATCGACGAGGCGCTTGGCCAGCAGGGGAATTCCGCCCGCCCGGTGCATATCGGTAGCGACGTACTTTCCACCCGGCTTCAGGTCGGCAATCAGCGGGGTCGCCTTGCTAATCTGTTCGATGTCATCAACGGTGAAGGGGATATTCGCTTCGCGGGCAAAGGCGAGGACATGCAACACGCCATTGGTCGATCCGCCCGATGCAGCGACGGCGCGGATGGCGTTTTCGAGCGTATTACGGGTGATGATCTGGGACGGGCGCAAATCCCGCGCCACGAGGTCAAGCATCATGTGTCCGGCGCGGTAGGCCACATCGTCTTTTTCGCTATCCATCGCCGGAACGCCCGCCGCATTCATCGGCGACATGCCCATAATTTCGACAACCATCGCCATCGTGTTGGCGGTGAACTGCCCCCCACACGCGCCGGGGCCGGGGCACGCCACATTTTCGATCTCGTGGAGTTCCTCCGCCGTGATCTTGCCCTTCGCGTAGGCCCCAATCGCCTCGAAAACGTCTTGAATGGTCACATCTCTCCCACGGTAGACGCCCGGCGCAATTGAGCCGCCGTACAGCATCATCGACGGAATATCGACTCGCATCAGGCCCATGATCGCCCCGGGGATGGTCTTATCGCAGGCGGCGAGGGCGATCATGCCATCAAAGGCGTTGGCGCGGGCGATCAGTTCGATGGAATCGGCAATCAGTTCGCGGCTGATGAGCGAGGCCTTCATGCCCTCCGTGCCCATCGTGATGCCGTCCGAGATGCTGACGGTGTTGAATTCCAGCGGCGTGCCGCCCGCTGCCTTGATGCCTTCGCGCACCCGTTCGGCCAAACGGCGCAGATGGAAGTTACACGGCCCAATTTCCGTCCATGTGTTGGCGATGCCGATGATCGGCTTGTTCAAGTCGGCATCGGTGAGGCCGATGGCCTTGAACATGGCGCGGGCAGCGGCGCGGTCTGGCCCTTCTATCAGGACGCGGCTTCGGGCGTTAAGACGGTTAGAAGTCCCGTTGTGGGTCATGGTTCGGTTCCTTTTTGGGCGTTCACAATTTCTAGGACAGATGATTGTACGCCGTTTGGGGGACGGGGCAAGCGATTAGGGGAAGAACTTGCAGGGAGTGGGGGACGGCCCTCATCCCCCTTCTCCATGAAGGAGAAGGGGGGAAGATGGGCGCGGCCTACTTCATCTCGGAAAGCGCACGGTCAATCCCGATCTCAAGGCAACGCTCAATCAGGCGCTTGGCCTCAAAATACCGATTGTACTGGTCTTGATCCCCCGAGAAAGACAGCACATCCAGCATCTGCATGGCCATTTGGCGTCCTTCTGGGCTGGCGAGCGTCGGGAAGCGCTCCAGAATATTGCGCTTTTCTTCTGGGGTGGTCGCCATCGGCAGCAACAGCAGGCCCATTTCGGTCAGGACGGTGCGATCTGGGCGGGGTTGGGCCAAATAGCGGGCATGTTGGGCCGCACCTTGCTCTATCCCGAGTTCGCTGGCCTTGCGGAGCAGGTCGGCCCGGTTGCTAATGCGGCGGTAGCGGGCCGTATCCCCCGCCCGCGCCGCCTTGATCAGTTCTTCCTCCAAGAGGGCCTCATACGTGTCGTCCGTGAGCATGTCTGGGTAGGCGCGCAACACAGCCAACGCCCCCTCGTTGGACTCCGGTCCGATGAACGTGAACATAATGCCGAGTTTCTGCGCCGCCGCCATGATCGAGTCCATCGTCGCACGGAGTTCCTCCACCTTGCCGCGGGCGCCGTCCGGCCCGTGTGCCCGCGCTGTGAGCAAAATGGCCGACTTGCTCGCCAAATTCCGGATCAGGCTGTTATCCCCAGCTGAGACGGCTCGGCTAATCTCGCTATCCAGCCAACTCAGTAAGGCATCATTCCGCATCAGGTCGGGGTGTTCGGCCAAGTAGCGAAGGGCGGCATCAAGGTTCGCCGTCTCCGCGTAGGATCGCCAGCGGGGGGTATCGTCCATCGTGGCCCGTAAGCCCGCCTCCCGAAGCAGCATCTTGGTGAGGGCGTCGATCTCAGCATCGTTTAACGGCCCGATGGCCGCCGCGTTGGGCTTGCCGAGCAGCATGGCACGCTTCTGTTGGGTAGCATCCGGACGAGGGATGGCCCGCGCCTGCGCCTCAAGGATTTCCAAGCCTGCCACCCAGTCCCACGCCCGTTCTTTGCTCAAGATGTGCTTCTGAAAGCGGATCACGGCAATGAACATGTTGTTGATATTCTCGACAGGCACACGGCTGATGTGCCCATCGCCCTTCATCAGGGTGGTGATGATGGCCGAGGCGCGGGGCGCATCTTTGACGGGCGGTACGGCGGGTGTCGTCAGCACTGAACGGGAGGGTTGCCATGCGGTCACGGCGGCGGTTTCGCCCTCTTTGGCGACCATCCGCAAGAAGGCTTGCAGGCGGCTGATCTTGCCTTTGACGAAGTACAGCGGCGTTTGGGCCTTCTCAGATTCAAGGTAGGCATCGAAGGCGGGGGAGGTCGCCTCTAAGCCGCGAATGGCCGTCATGATCTGGTCGGCGCGTTCGGCATTCAGCAACACTGAGACCAGTTCGCTCATCCATTGGTGGCGGCGGGGATCGTTATCGGCGATCTCGGTGGTCGCACGTTTATCGCGGCGCTTTACCCCCACATCTAGGTAGGCGGTCTGAGGGTTACCGGTATTCACCAGCTTGAAGTAGCCCGCCCCTTCGCCCGCCGCTAGAAATTCACGCAGGCCACTCAGCCCGTAGGCGGCAAAGGTAAAATTGGGGAACTTATAAGTAATCGCCGGTTGGAGTTGGGAGAGCAAAAGGGGCTTACCAGCCTCCCGTTCACTGATGAGTAGGGCGATATACTGAAAAATCGTTTCTAGTCCGGGTGTGGTCATGCGTGCAACCCCTCAATGCAAGCCTTTTCCAGTAGTGTAACACAAGACTTATGTGGTTTGGGGGAGGAGCTTACTGCTTTCTCTTTACATTTTATAACTGCCGTCGGCCAATGAGAAACGCCGCAAAGACGATCAGCGCCCCGCCTACGCACCCGCCCCCGCACAACACCGCAAGGGAGACTTCCGGTTGGGCGAGGTTGATCGGGGGGGAGCTGAACACCAACGTTCCGATGGGGGGCGGTGGAGTGGCGTACCAGCCGGGCGGAGCGTATTCAAAGCGCCAAATGGGGCCTGCAGCCTGCCGCCCTACCGAGTCGGTAGCGACAACTTGCCACGTCACTATGCCCGGCGGAAGGGGCAACAAAGCAGCGTGCCGTTCACGTTCGGGGGGAGCGGGCGGCGTCGGGGCAGGTTCGGCTTGAAGGGTCGTGGCAGCGTCGAGGGTCGTGGCTAACGTCCCATTGATGTATACCGCAAAGGTGACCGCGCAACTGGCCCGCCATCCCAACCGGACTTGTTCCCCCGTCTGCACGCTCTGATTGGGCGGGTCGGGGTCGGTGGGGGCGTTGGCAGAGCAATTTTCAGGGGTGGGGGCTAACGGCCACAAATTCACCGTGCGGAAGGCCCCCCCGACGATCTGTAAGCGGGCCAACCCTAACCGCGCCGACGCCACATAGATTTCCCCCGCCGATGCCGCAACACGGCTTTCCGCGCCGCCTGCACCATAGGTTGCCAGTAAAACGGGGCCGTTGGCCGTCAGGGTGTAAGCGGCCACCTCCGCACCGGAGGCGACCCCAACGTAAGCGATTCCATCAGCGACGGCCAGATCGGTAACGGGGCCGGGCAAGGCCGCCACCCCTGCGAGGCGGGGCACGCCCCCCGCACTAAACTGATACAGGGCGATTTGGGTGCTGCCCGCCGTGACCAGCCAATTTTCCACAACGCGGAGATGCGCCGTCGGGAAGGCCGGATCGGGGGTGAAGGGCGGGTTGGTCGGTGTGCGAAGGTCGTAAGCGCGTAGTCCGGCGGTCCCCTCCGCCGCCCAGAGCCGCCCATAGGCATCCGGCGCGGCATCGAAGGCGGGGGCAGCGGTCAGGATCACCCCGATCAGGCGGAGGCGTCCCCCACTCAGCCCGACCCGCCGAATCCCGGCATTTTGGGCGGGAATATACGCTTCTGCCCCCGCGCCGATCACCCGTTCACCACCGATGGGCAGGCTATCTAACGCGCCCCCTGACTCCGTCAGTGCAGTAAGGCCGCCATTATGAAGGGCCAACGTCACCACTCGCCCAGATTCATCGGTGAGGGCGCTGATGCTCTGAATGCGAAATCCGGCGAAGCGGACGCGGTTGGCCGTTTCAAGGTCTAGGGGCGTGACGCGGGCTTCGGTGAGGGTGGCCCCCTGCCCGATCAACAGGCGCGATCCGGCTGCCCAGAGGGCCGTTACCGGCGGGGTCGGTTCCAACGGTCCCCCCTGCCCCATCACGGCGAAGGTGGGTAGCAAGCCAACCAACACCAGCAAAGCAACGCGGCGGATCATGTTGGGTGGCCCCCATCGCGGTAGAACACGTCCCATAGCCACGCGGTCAGGACCAGCACAAGCCCAACTTGCAGGGCATAAAACAGGTACTTTTCCAGCGGCGCGTAGCCAACATTCAGGCCGAGCATGTATGGGGGCGAAAAGGCCCACATCCCCACTGCGATCATGACGTTTTCAAAGGGCGTCACATACAGGGTAAACAGCGGTACAAGGGGCAAGAATCGGCGGGGGAGGGGGGCACGCCGCCGCCGTGAGAGCACCACAAGCGCGATCAAGGGAGGGGCAAACACAAAAGCGAGGAAAAGCAGATAGTTCATGCCATTAGCTTACCGCAACCGCCGCCCCGTCTCAAACGGGAGCGTTTTGTGGGCGTGGTGAATCAAGTGGCGATCTGCCCCCTCACCCCGCAAGTAAGGAGAGTAGGGGCCGGAGCGTGGTCTGCGGCCTTTCTTTCACCCCAAAGGGAGAGTGGGGGAAAGCCCTCCCTTGCCCCTTTCTTTCACCACTCCCCGTTTTGCAGGTTCCCCTGTGGGCAAAGCCGCGAACCTTATCAGCTTATTTTATAGCTAAATCTCATAAAGTCTTAAATTTGTAATACTTTTCTTTGGCAACATTAACGAATCCTTCTTGATCTCCTAACATCACCTAGCGTATATTCTTTTTAGAGCGTTTGTTGCGCCCCCTCTGAATAAAAGTCGTCCAAATAGTGTGCTGAGTGAGGTCGTTATGAGCGACGTGCAGGTAAAGTCAATCCGAGAGATACTGCCCCCCAGAGAAGATTACCGCCACTTCTCACCTTCTTCCCAACTGTACACCACGGCGGATGTCCTGCGGCAGTATTTGGAAAATGGTTGGGTTCCCCAAAGCGGTGTTACGGTTGAATCACATGTCCTGAGTGCGGGCCGTAGCGTGAATGTGTATCATATCTGCTTGCGGAAAGACGGCGCCGAAATTGTGCTGCCCATTTTAGCAAGCCCCATCGTCTGGCGCGTTATTGCCGAATATAAATTAACTTTGACCACGAGCACCCCAAGCTGACTCTCAAGGTGTAGGTTGCCATGGCAACAATCTTGGAAGTGTCATTTGAGGCATCGGGGGACGGTTGTATCCGTACCGCTCCTAAAAAAAAGCCCCTCTCGCACGAGAGGGGCTTTTTTATTGCCGTTAAACGTCCTGAGATGGCCTTGCGTTAGCTTTGCTTGACTTGTACGGTGATTTGCTTGGGCTTGGCGGCCTCAGCCTTCGGCAGGGTCAGGCGCAGGACGCCCGCTTCAAACTCGGCGGTGATGTTCGCCGCTTCGATGGGCGTGTTGACGGTCAGGGTACGTTCAAACTTACCCGTCAGGCGTTCGCGGAGCAGATAGTTCTTGTTTTCGGCAGGGGCCTTGAACTCCCCACGAATGGTCAGCGTATCGCCCTCGAACACAACCTCAAGGTCTTCGGGCTTCAGGCCGGGCACGTCCGCCACCAGCACGATAGCATCTTTTTCAACGTAGGCATCCATCGGCAGCACGGCGGGACGGCCACTGTCAAAGACGCGGAAGAACCGGTCATTCATCAGTTGATCCATCGCCTCACGCATCTGGATCAGGTCACGGACGGGGTTCCAACGGGTGATGCTCGTCATAGCTTATTTTCCTTTCCTACTCCAACTCCATGATTGGGTGGGTTTGTTTATTTGCCCATTAGGATAGGACGGAAATATATGAGGGGGATAAAAAGAACGTCGGAAGAAGATCAACGTTGGATCAGAGCTGTATAAATAACCGTTTGGGGGGCTTGGTAGCCCCCCAAATGCCCCCAGTTTCCCGGCCCCTTTCAGGGCCGGGTGGGGCGGTTTAGTCGTTCCCAACGGACGTTTCCACGAAGGACGGAGTATTCGTGTGTGTAGCGACACGGGTATTCGTCGGGGTGGCCGTCGGCGGCAACGTGAAGGTGGCCGTCGGCGTTAGCGTCCGCGTGGGGGTATGGGTCGGCGTGCGCGAGGGCGTCCACGTCCATGTGGCCGTAAAGGTTGCCGTGCGGGAGGGCGTGAACGTCTGCGAGGGCGTCAGCGACGGCGTGCGCGTAAACGTGGCGGTGAAGGTTGCCGAGTTGGTAAACGTAGCCGTCGGCGTCCACGTCTGGGACGGCGTGAATGTGCTCGACGGCGTGAACGTCCGCGATGGGGTGAAAGTGTGCGACGGCGTAAACGTCGGTGTGAAGGTAAACGTCCGCGATGGGGTGAGCGTGATGGTGGCCGTAAAGGTCTGCGTCGGCGTGTTGGTGGCCGTGCGCGTCGGCGTGGGCGTCCGCGTAAACGTCGGCGTGAAGGTATTGGATGGCGTGAACGTGCTCGACGGCGTGAACGTGCTGGAGGCCGTCACCGTATTCGACGGGGTGAGCGTCGTGGTGAGGGTGCGGGTCAGCGTCCGTGACGGGGTGAGCGTCGTGGTGGCCGTACCGATGGGCGTCGCCGACGGCGGCAGTTCGATCACGCAGCCATTGTTGAGGTAGACGCGAGTCCCGTTGAAGTCCGACAGGGAGACGAGGCCGGGGAACTGGCTTTGCAGGTTCTGGTTCGTCCCGTCGAAGTCCACCCACAGGGGTTGCGACGTACCGCCGTCAATGACGGGCGACGTTCCCCACTCTGGGTCGTTATCGCGGCCGCTGGTGGGCGGCGTTTCCGTACCGGCGGGCAGCGACCACATGTTGACGGTATCGGTACTGAAGGCCGTAGCCCCCTTCGCCGCCACACGTGTGAGCTTCATGCCATTGAAGTACGAGCGCCAGCCGAGGTCAAAGCCGACGATGGAGACGGGGGTACGGTCAATCGTGTCGTTGTTGGCAAACTGGAAGCGCACCACGCCGAACGTCTGGAAGGTGACGAAGGTCAGTTGATAGCGCGTACATACCGGGTTCCGCGTGGGCGTGCGGGTGATCGGCGTCGGCGTGTTGATGCCCGTGTAACTGAGCGTACAGCTTGCGGACGTGCCCCAATCCACCACGATCTGGATCGTGCTGAAATCGTGCCGGGTGTAGATGCTGTTCAGGTCGGCGGGGCCGTTAGCCATTTGGGCCTGCCATGTGCTGATCGCCCCACTGCCGGGGATGGAACGCACCGCGAAGTCTGGGGCAGTGCCGGGGTTCCAGTCTCGGCGGCTGGCGTCGACCACCGTGCCAGAGGTCACCCGCGGGAGGTTGGAGTCATATGACCAGTGCGGGAACTGGGTAGACAGCTTGTATTGCACCGGATAGATATTCGGGTAGGTCGCGTTGATCGTCCAGCCCAACCGTACCGACTTGATAAAGACCGGGCCGGGGTTGTTGTTCCGAATCTGGACTTGGACGAACTGCCCGACCAGCGTCGGGTCGCCGACGAAGCTCAGCGCGGTACATTGCGGCGTGGCCGAAGGCGTCACCGTCTGGGACGGCGTGCGCGAAGGCGTCTGGGTGGCCGTCGTGGTGCGGGTCAGGGTACGGGTAGGCGTCCGCGATTGGAGGGGGTTGGTCGTCGGGATAGGCGTCCACGTCGGCCCGCCTTGGTTGGGCAGGTCAAGCACGCGGGCGGTACGGAACGACTCGTTGATCATGGTGCGGCGGGCTTGGAGCAGGATGTACGGCCCAGTTGCCGAAGGCCGCCCGAAGCCCAACGGGGTGATCAGCGGGTGGTTGAAGTACACGATGATCTCGACGAAGTCGCCGGGGCCGCCGGCATCGAACTGGTTGACGCCGTAACGGATGCCGCCGGGCCCTGTGGCGAGGGCGTTCATGTCTGTTACGCCGTCGGGCTTCACTTCTTCTTCGATGGTGCAGAGGCGGATGCCCGTTGCACCGTAGCCGTAAACGCTCTGGTTGCTGGTCGTGGTGACGTGACCGAGCGAATTGCGGTAACGGGGCAGGTTGTTAGCGATCCGATTTTGGTCGGTCAGGGATGGGCGGGTCGAGCAAATGAAGACATGGAACCACCCGGCCAATTCAGAGCCGTCGAGGTTCGGTTCGGTGTTGATGCCCGTACCCGGGATACGCATCCAATCTTGAAGGCTGAGGCCGCCTGCGCCCGTCCGGGCCGCGTTGGTGATGGATACAAGGCGTAGCACGTCTTGGCGGAGCCAACGGTGTTCATCGAGGAAGGGGTCGCATTCGATCCCGTTGTAGCGGGCAGCAAAATACGAGTCTTCGTCGCTACCAGTCTGCCAGTAGTGGAAGATGTCCCCATTGACATTCGTCCCAACCGGTTGGAAAGGCCCACGCTTGTCGGTGCTAGGGGCGTTGACCTTGCAGGGCACGCCGTCGCCGAGTTTGCCGCTGGTGCTCCCCGTACCGTCCGCCCAAGGGGCAGAGCCGGGGGTATTGGGCGTCCAAGGGTTGTTGACATCTTGGAAGATTTGCTGATCGTAGGCCCCCGTGACCGCATAACGGGCAGCGGTACGAGCCGCATTTTGGATGGTGATCCACGCTTGAAAGAGCCGCCCAAACTCAATGATGCCCCAGAAGAGCAACAATAAGATAGGCAGGGTTAGGGCGAATTCCACCAGCGTTTGCCCGCGCCGCTTTCGGCGCAGAGTGGCCGCCCCTTGCGGGGGCGGGTTAGCTGACGGTTGACGACGGAATGCTGCACGCATAGGTACTTTCCCCCTCATTAGCCTTACCGCGAGAGCCGCGTAAACAGACGGCTGGCGATTTCCGTGAAGGCTTCGTTCACAGCTTTGATGTTTTTGGCATACCAGAACTGCCCGCAACTGGACGTCACCAACGCCTCGTAGGCAGCGGAGCCGGGTGGCGGGTAGCCTTTTTCGTTCGGGTCGTAGGCCGCACACGGGTCTTGCGGCTTGGTTGGGTCAACTTCTGGGTTGCCCGTTGCTGGGTAACGGTAGGCCGGGCTGTTGCCGGGCAAGTAACGCCCACCGGACTGAACGGTACTCACCGGAACCGTGCCCCGCGTAGCCCGATACCACTGCTGGAGGCGGTTGTCGATCTGGCCGTTATCACCCGCGTCAGCGATGTAACGGAGCATCTTCACGCCCAGAACGTCTTCACCAATCGTCCCGGTGGGGCTTTGGCGGGCAAAGAAGATGGTGAACATGGCAATGAAATTGCCTTTGGTCTTTTTGGTATAGTCGATTAGCCCGGCGAAGTCGGCTTGGTCACGGGCGTAATCGTCAGGGTCGTATTTCGGGTCGCATCCGCTTGAACTGTTGAGGATCAGGCGGCCCGTGTCGTCCGTGCAGAAATGCCGAGAGTCCGGGTCCCAGTCGATGCAGATGGGGCGCGCCGGTTCGCCCGTGTAGGGGATGGGCAGGCCTGTGGCCGAATCGCGCCAGTAGCTATCCCACCAAGGGGGTTGGGTATCGCTCGAGGTGCACTGGGGCAGGACGGGGTTTTCGTTCTGGGCACGCGGGGAGGGGTCTGCCGACGGAACCGAACGGCAGAAGGTGTACCACGGGCAGAAGCCAAAGCTCGATTTGGCTGTGCCATCGGGGTTCGTCTCGCCCCACGGCTTGATGTAAGGGTTCGTGTTCCCGGCGGGCGGCCACCCATTCGCCGGTACGCAGAATTGCGGCTCGCGCCCGGCCTTCGGGTCTAGCCAAATGTCGCCGGTGGGGTTGGTAGGCGTGATGTAACTGGGATGGTTGAAGCCCCTGAATTCGCACCAGTCGGCGATGTTATCGCCGGGGCAGGGGCGCACCGTGCCCGGCCCACAGGCCGTCGACGAATCGGGCAGGGCTAACCAGTTGTGCGGGGTCGTGCTCCCGCCCGTCGATTGGCTGGCAAGTTGCTGGAAGCTCGGGGTACGGTTCGGGTAGCCGTCGGAGAGCATGACCATCACCCACACGGCCTCCCGCCGAATCCAGCGCGGGTCGGTGAGCAGGGCGCGGGCCATGAAGATGCCGCCGCCCATGTTCGTATCTCGGCATTGGGACACCGTCCAGTAGCTGTTAACGCGCCGCCAATTGATCATCGACCCCACGCCCGGATCACGCGGCTCGTTCAGCGAGAGGCAGCCCTCCTGACGGCCATTACTTTGGGGTGGAATGTAAATGCGGCGGTCAAGCGTCCGCACGGCATCGTTTTTATCGGTGATGACCGGGAAGTTCCCGTTGGTGCCATCGGCCTTCAGGGGCAGGATGTTGCCGTTGAAAGGCGACCCTTCAAAACCGGGGTTCACGCTGGCATTGAAGGTCACTAACATCAGGCGGTCACCACGCACGAAGTCCAAACGCTTGACGAAGCGGCGGGCGGCGTCGCGCACTTGCTTGAAGGGCTGGCAGATCAGGTCGCTGTAGTTGCCATCCCGCGCCCCACTGATCACTTGGGCGGACGGTTGCCCCTTGGGGTTCACGCCGCTTTTTTGGATGATCGCCTCAGTCAGCGTTGGGTCTTTGGGGTCGTCGTAGATGTACCAGTTCAAGTCCTCTAGGCTTCCGGAAGGCGGCGGACTCTGGGTGGTGGGGTCGCTACAGCAACCGCCCCATGCATAGTTGGCAGCCTTGTTCCGGCTCGAACTGATGCTGTTTGTGACAACGGGGTCAAGGTACCAGCACTCCCGACGGATGGCGGGCTGCCCAGCCAGATTCAGACCGTTGTTCTCTACCGCTTCGCCCGTGTATGGGGCAAGGCCTAACGGCGTCATGAACTGGGTGAAGGCCCGCAACGATTCGCGGTTGGTCCCATCCGCCCCTAGCGCGTAGCTTTCCTGTGCGTAGAGGGTGTCAAAGGTCTGGGAAATGGAGGTATCCAGCACTAACGCCACGTCTAGCACGGCGGTTTGGGAGAGCGAACTGGCAACCAGTTTGACCGTCCCCCAGCCGATCAGTTGGAGGAACGTCGTCGGCGAGTCGACCTGTGCGGAGACGCGTACCAGCTTTTGGGGGTCTTCCTTACACAGTTCAGAGGGCTTCCGGCCCGGCGGCGGGTTCACCGCCCAACTGAGGATTTCGCCCAACGGGTCAACGGGCGGGGTCAGGCCCTTCGCCCGGTATTCTTCAACCAGATCGAAGATTTCCGTCTCGCACGTCTCCACGCGGACGGTTTTGACATCAATGTTGGCTTGCTGCTTGATGTACAGTTGGGCCGCTGCTTGAAGGGAACGGTAGTCCACCCCTTCGCGGACTTGGCTGGCAGCCGAGATCGCGGCGGCGTCCACTGCACGGGTGAGCGAACTGTAGCGCACGAACATCAGCGCTACGTCTACGGCGATCCCGACGAAAGCCAGCAACGTCACAAAGGCAAAGGCCAACAAGATGATGGCCTGCCCGTTGCGGCTGCGCCGGTTCAAGAGCTTCACGGCCTTCTGGAACGGCATTCCCATCTCGCCTTTACCCCCTTTCGATGCTTGCGGTTGGTTCATAACGGTATCCTTTGCCAATCATGTGGCGTTCTGTTGGGCTAACCTTGCTCGATGCCGCGCTTATTCCGGTGTGGAAGTCGCTTTGGCGGCGGGCGAAGGGAAGATGCTATAGACGTAGAAAACGGGGTCGTTCACGGGGTCGCCGTTCACCCCCTGAAAGATCGGCCCAAAGATGACCGGATGATGTTGGAAGAACATCTCGACGATGATCATGCCGCCGTTGGGCGCGAAATTAGACAATTCAGCGACGTTGTAGGCATTGTTCAGCCGCGCTTCGACCTCTTGCACGGTGAATTTGGAGCCGAGACAGTCATCGGTGGCTCCATCCGTGCCGATGGCCGCCCCCGTGAAAACGAACCCGCGAATCTTCTGCGAGCCAGACGGCCCCAGAATGGCCGTAGGGTTGGTCGGGTGGCCTAATTCGTGGACATCAGCAGGGGGGCCATCCGTCCACAGGCTGTAGTAGCCGTTCCGCTTGTAATCGAAGGGGTCGCGTTCGTCGCCTTGCCCATCAGCAGTGCGGCAATAGCGGTTCGCCAGCGGCCAACGCCCGGTCACGGTGAGCCAGACGCGGTTCGGCGGAACCTTCGGCCCCAACGAGCCGCCCGGCGGGTTTCCGACGAAGTTCGTCGGGTACTGCATCAACGAGTAAGAGAAGACCGAAACGATCAGGTCGTTCTTGGTGAACAGGTTGCTCCGGTCTGGGGAGGGGGGGGTCGTACCGCCCGGCCCCGTCCAAGGGCGGCTATCCTCAAATTCTAGCGGGGCCATGCTCAGCAACACTTGGCAAACCACGCTATCAAAGTAGCCGAGCGAACCATCGGTGGTGGCGGTATAGTAGCCATACGGCCCCGTAGGACCACGCGGAACTCCCCGATTCTGATCGTTGTTGATGTTGAACACATCTGGGCTAGAATCACAATCAAGACGCTGGGTGTTGCGGGTATCGGCATCGTTCCAGAAGGTGACGTTGAGGTTTGCCCCACGCCGCCCGCCTTCGCGCACCGCGTCCATGATGATCAGGTAGTTGTTCGCAGCGAATGCGATCTCGGTCAGGCCTAAGAAAATGAAGATGAGCAGGGGGAAAGTCACCGTCATTTCGACGAGACTCTGCCCTTTGCCACCCGTAGGCTGCCCATCAAGGGTGCGGATAATCTTTTGTAGCGTCCTACGCATGTGCAATCCTCTATTAGAACATCTTATGATGGCCGAAGTGCCCCATCGCACGGATCGCCGATGGAGCCGCTTCAAAAATCATATCATAGAGGGCGGGAGGGGCATTGTAGAAAACTGTAGAGACGGTGTAAGAATTTTCATGCTAAGCGCCATTTGCACAAATGTTCAGCAGAAGGGGGCGGGCGGAAGGTCACACGTTGTCTGGAATGCAAACTCGGCTAAACTTGAGGGCAGGTCTTACACACGCTTATGAGCAGAAATTAGAGTCACGCATGGAACTCCCCTACAATCTTCAACGTCTGCCTCCAGAGGCCTTAGAAGTGTTGCGCTATTTGGGCAAGCACGGCCCCGCGGCGGCTGCCCAGATCGAAACGGGGACGGGAATGGCCAACCGCCTCGTCGGGAAGGCCATCCGGCGGTTGGTCAACTTCGATTACATCGAACTGTCTGGGAACACCTATCAACTGACGACGGACGGTACGCTGGCAACCCGGCAGCTGAACGAATATGATGCCGCCCAAAGCAAACAGGATAAGGGCGCGGCCAGCGCCGCCCCGCAACCCGTCTACCGGCGCTTGGCCGTCGTGATGCCGCGTATCTTGGCCCCGAACAAAGCCTCCAATCTGTTCATCGGGGTGAACCCGCCCGATGGGGGGGCGGCCCGCCTGCCCATGCCCGCCCATCTCGAGTTGAGGGTCAGCGCGGTATACGGGGCGCTTTCGATAGCCAACCTCAGTCTAAGCGTGCCGCCGGATCGGGCGGCTGCGCCGGGCCGCCTGAGCCTGACGCCCGCCACGCCGGGCCGGGCCGTCCGCGTCCGAGTCGATGCCTTCCAAGCGATGGACGCTGACCACATGGAGCTAGAGCCGCTCGGCGGCATGTACTTTGACGTCAAGGTGGCGATGGATGCCACTGGGCATGAGTCGGCCATTCGCGCCGTCGGGATGGATATCCAACTTAAGCCGAGCAAGGGGTAAAAGGACACCCCCAACAGGGCGTGTTCCAGAGCGGCTAGGCCGTCGGCGGGGCCTGATCCAGCGGCGGGCGCGGACGGTTGATCTGCTGATGCGTCCAGTACAGCTGTTCGCGGATTTGCAGGTCGGTGTTCCGAATCTTCATGGCTAAATCCGCCGCGAGATTGCGCATCAGGCGGTAGCCAAGCTGGGGATAGGTATCGCACAGCAGCATCAGCTTATCACGGGGAATCAGCACCAGCGAGGTGTTGTGGGCAGCGCTCCGCGCCCCTGCCGAACGGACGCCCTCATCCACCAGCGCCACTTCCCCAAAGGACTGCCCGCGCCGAAGGGTTGCGATCGTATACAGTTGGGAGCCTTCGCGCCCCACCAAAGAGGGGTCTACTTCAATACTGACCTCCCCCTCAGCGATCACGTATAGCTCTTTCCCGACGGTTTGCTCGGCAAAGATGACCTCTCCACGCGGGTACTTCTTCTCAGTGCAGATCGACGCGATGAGTTCCAACTGTGTCGGGGTGAGTTCGTAAAAAATATCGGCCTGCCTTAGCACAGAAACAATCGACGACATTGCGCGTTTGACTCCTCAGGTGCAGGGAATATGGCGGCATTGTATCACGATTCGACCCTTCGCGGGGTGAATTGGTGAAGTGCCCCTCGGGAAGTGCCCGAAACTTGACAGCCTCTGCGCAGGTTGCTATTCTGACGGAATGATGAGCATGGTGAAATCAATGGCCTGCCAGATTGTGCCCTTCCCCACTCGGGAGATGGGGGCCTAGTGGACGCATGGCGCTATTGGGTCGGGTTTAGCGCGGTCAAGGGCATTGGCCCCGCCCGGCTCCGCACGCTGATTGAGTATTTCGGCGATGTCTCGGCGGCATGGCACGCTTCCCCGACGGCGCTACAGGCGGCCAAATTGGACGCCCGCACAATTGAAAACCTGCTCGCGGCGCGGCAGTCGGTAGACCTTGACAGCCCCCTACGCCTTTTGGAGCGCCACCATGCCCACTTGATCACCTTCCGTGACCCCGATTACCCGCCGTTGCTGCTGCAAATCCCCGATCCGCCGTTGGCTTTGTATGTGCGCGGGGCTTTTTCCCCCGCCGATGCGCGTTCCATAGCCATTGTTGGCGCACGCAAGGCGACAGAATACGGGCGGCTAATGGTGGATCGGTTGGTGGGGCCGCTGGTCGAAGCGGGCTTCACCATCGTGAGTGGACTCGCGCCGGGCATTGATGCTGCCGCGCACACGGCAGCGCTTCGGGCAGGCGGGCGGACGATTGCAGTACTCCCCTGTGGGATTGACCGGGTTTTTCCAGCCGATCACAGCGCATTAGCGGCCAGAATCGCAGCGGGTGGGGCGGTGATCACCGAGTTTGCGCCCGGCACGCCCGCAGAGCGGTATAATTTCATGCCGCGCAACCGAATCATCAGCGGCCTGAGTTTGGGCGTGGTGGTGGTGGAGGCGGGCGAGAAAAGCGGCACGCTCATCACGGCGGATTGTGCCTTAGAACAAGGACGGGAAGTCTTTGCGGTGCCGGGCCATGCATTATGGCCCTCTAGCGTGGGAACGCATAACTTAATCCGAGCGGGGGCACGGTTGACGACGAGCGCCGCCGATATTTTCGAAGAATTAGGGATAAACACAGGGGGCAGCCGCACCCCTGCGGCCAGCTACCAGCCCGAAAGTGCTGAAGAAGCCGCTGTGTTACAGGTGCTAGGGCAAGGCGGACCGCAGCATATTGATGAAATTTGTGCCCAAAGCCGCCTCCCGGCGATGGTGGTCAGCGGCGTGTTGACCATCCTTGAATTGAAGGGCGTCATAACGGCAGCGGGTGCAATGCGCTACGCACTTGCCTGATGGCCCCCTTCCCAAAAACCAAAATTGGAGATAGTAGTAAACGTATGACCGAACCCAATGCAGAACATTTTTACGCGCTGATCATGGCGGGCGGGGGCGGTACGCGCCTGTGGCCGCTGAGCCGCCGCTCGCGCCCCAAGCAGATGCTCCCCCTGACCGAAGAACGCACCATGTTTCAGGTCACGGTGGAACGGCTGAATGGCCTGCTGCCCGCCGACCATGTGTACGTGGTGACGGGGAGCGAAATGGCCGGGCCGTTGCATCAAAGTACGCCCTATGTGCCGCTGACGAATTTCGTGATCGAACCTTCCGGGCGGGATAGCGGCCCGGCGGCAGGCTTGGGAATCTTCCACATCGCCAAGAAAGACCCGCAGGCGGTGGTGGCCATTCTGTCTGCGGATCACCACATCGCCAAAGAGGGGGAGTTCATCAATGCGTTGCGGGCGGCGGCGGATTACGCCCGTCGTGGGTACATCGTCACGCTCGGCATCGAACCGACCTTCCCCGCCACCGGCTTCGGCTACATTCAGCGGGGCGAACTGATCGGCCAATCGGGGGCGTTTAAGGTCTATCAATCGCGTGGGTTTACCGAAAAACCCAATGAAACAACGGCTACCGTCTTCCTAAACGCTGGAACGTACAGTTGGAACGCGGGGATGTTCATCCTGACTGCCGAACGCGCCCTTGCCGAGTTTCAGCGCCAGCAGCCGGAGATGTACGCCATCCTGCGCGAAGTGACCGACCACCCCGAGCGGTTGCCGGAACGCTGGTCGGCCATCCAGAAGCGCTCTTTTGACTATGCGATCATGGAGGGGGCGCAAAATGTGGCCGTCATTCCGGTCAACATCGGCTGGAGCGATGTGGGCACATGGGGCACACTTTTTGAAGTGCTGGCCCGTGATGAAAATGATAACGCGGTGCGCGGCAGCGCCGATGAGCACATCCGCATTGATACGCAGGGAACTCTCATTGTCGGGGAGCGCATGGTGGTCACGATTGGGGTGAAGAATCTGGTCATCGTCGATACGGGCGACGTGATCTTGGTCTGTGACCGCGATCGCGCTCAGGACGTGCGGGACGTGGTCAACCAGCTTCGGGCGCTCGGCAAAGAGACGCACCTATAGTCCCGTCCCTCCCCTCTTTTGTGGCGCGAAAGAGGGGAGCAGGAACATTGTTACGCTTTTGAAAAGCCGCTTGCTCAACCCAAGTTTGGCGGAAAACCTAAGCATCTTATAGAATAAAGGGCGTTCGCGGCGCATGGTATCGGGTTCAGCGACGCGCTCCCCGCACAGAAAGGGCGGTCTCTGGTTATGAGCGATAGGACAATACTGCAATCCGTTATGACGCTGTTTTCGCCCAAGACGATTCCGTTCCTGATCTCTCAGGGCGTCGGGCGTAAACTGCTCCCGGTGGGCACGCTGCTCCTCGGCATCATCGGCGGCTTTTTGTGGGCCTACCTCATTTCGCCCAATGTGTACACCGGCGCTGAACCGGTGAATCTCGGCGAATCGTGGAAAGAGGAATGGGTTAAGCAGGTCGCATGGCAGTACAGCGCTTCTGGCGCCGCACAGGTGGCCCAAATCGCGCTGGACTCCATCGGCAACGCGGGCGACCTAGTGAACAGCATGGTCGCTAAGTTCCAAGCCGACCCGCAACTGCTCCCCCGCCTGCAGGCTATTCAGCCGTTTGCCCGAAACGTCCCGGAGCAACTGGCAGATATTACGCCGACCTTTTGGAACAGTAATCTAACGCCCGTCCTGTGCGTCGTGGTTCCAGCCATCGTGATCGGCGGGGCGGTGATCTTCAACACCATCATCCCGATTGGCCTGCTGTTCCAACGCCGGAAGAGCACGGGGTCTACAGCGGCAGATATTGCCGAAAGGCAACGCCGCGAAGCGCTCGCCGAAGCCCAAAAGTCGCTCAAGGAAGCGGCAACCAACCAAGCGCCGGTTGCAGCTACCTCCCCAGTCGCTAACTTGGGCGCGCCGGTCAGCCGCTTCGTCTCGGCCTATATTCTGGGCGATGATCTGTACGATGACACGTTTAGTATCGAGACGGCCTCCGGCGATTTCTTGGGCGAAACGGGCGCAGGCATCTCGAAGACGCTCGGCGCGGGCGACCCTAAGAAGGTAGCGGCTATCGAGTGCTTCGTCTTCGACAAGACGGACATCCGCACCGTGACCAAAGTCCTGATGAGCGAACACGCCTACAATGATGAAGCTATCCGTGCGGAACTGGCCCCGCGTGGCGAGGCCGTCCTCGTCAAGAAAGGCGAGGCCGTGTACCTTGAAACAGCGGCCCTGATCGTCCAAGCCCGCGTGATCGACCTCGCCTATGGTTCCGGCGCGTTGCCCGCCAACAGCTTCTATGAACGGCTGACCCTCGAAATCTCGGCCTTCCAGAAGAAGGGCGGCGAGGGGGCTTCCCCAATGCCGCCGGCCATGCCACCCGCCTTTGACGACACCACACCGGGCCGCATGTAGGCAGCACAGCCCATACCTTTCTGAGTCAGCGCGGGCGGGGAACCACCCCCGCCCGCTACTTTAAGGTGGCCTATGCCGCACCCCCCAATTGTGCATCGAGTCCTCAATGGCCTCGTTCGTGCAGAGTTAGCTGGAATTAACCCGCATACGTTGGCCGTTGCCCTAGACCGGGTCGAACGCGCCAATATCGATCTGGCTCATCACAGCGAGCGCGGCGCGGCGTTGATCCTGCTCCAATACACGGGCTACCCAGAGACAATCAATGAATTGAGTGTGTTTTTGGCGCAACCCCGCCAAATTACGCCCGCTGACGTACTGCCTGAAATGTTCACTGAAGCCCGCGCCCTGAATTACACCCGTTGGCTACCGGCCTTCTTTGAAGATGCAGACCCCCATCTCGCCCGGAATTCGCGTTTGTTGTGCCGTTGGTTGGTCAACAATTGCCGCGAGACGATCCGTGCCCACCAAGAATCGCTTGACCTGATGCGCCGCTTGGCGGATGACCCCAGCACGAGCGCCAAGACGGCGGCCTATCTGGTCTTTACGTTGGGGTCGTGCGGCACGCTGGACGACTACGAGCGCATCACGCGGCAGGCGGAAGCCGTCATCATGGGGGATCGGGAAAATTTGGACATGGTGGCGGAGGGGCTATACCGCCTGTACCCCCCCGCCTTGGTCAACGCCCTGCAATACTTCCTAGACCAAGCCGATGGACGCAACCGCCAGCAACTCACGACGGGGCTGATCCTGCTCGAGAAGGTTGCCGAGATCGACGACAAGGCCTTTTGGCGGACTTACGCCGATGAAATGGGCGCAATCCTCGATAAAGTATCGGCGCAGGCGGGCCGGAATGGGGCCGTTTTGCGGCTCGTCGATCAGGTTGAGAAGCAGCTCGGCTTCGCCGCCCTTGAAGATGGAGACGACTAGGGGCCTGTTTTCCCGATAAAAGGGGCAATTTCTGAAATTACCGTTTCCTCAAAGTGTTGCCTTCGGTTACAGTAGTGTCAAGTCCTTGTAAGATTCTGCCTTTCAGAGTGAGGTGATTTCCATGCCTCAACGTCGTCTTATCGCCCTGATCCTCATCGCCCTGATCGCCGTTGGCGTGCCGGTTGCAGGCGCACAGCAGGCAAACCCGACCATCAAGGTGGGGGTTATCGGGGCCTTTGATGGCCCCACTGCGCGCGGCGTTGCGCTCGCCCTCCAATTGGCTAATTCTAATGGCGGCGTAACTCTGCCCGACGGCAAGCGTTACGACCTCACCACCATCGTTGCCCCTGCCCGCACTGCGGCGGAAGTCGCCCAAGCGGTGACCGCGCTCAAAAATGCAGGCGTGGTCGCCATCTTCGGCCCCGATGACGACGTGCTGGCCACCCAAAGTCTCGATGCCATCGAACAGGCGGGCGTGCCTGTCTTTCTAGGGGCCACCACGCGGGCTGTGACGCCCTCCAGTCTCATCTTCCGCACCCAAGCCACAGATGACATTCGCTTTAACGCCCTCACCGACGTCCTAGTGAATACGGCCAACCTCAAGCGGATTGCGGTATACCTCGATAGTGGCGATTACAGCGCCCCCGCCAGCGACTTTATCGCCGCCTTAGGGGATCGTGGCCTTGAACCCGTCATTATCCTGAATGCCCCACCGGCCAACCTATTGGCGAGCCAGCTCGTCCAAGCCCGCCCAGATGGCCTTTTCGCGCTCGGGACGCCCGAACGCATGGCCGCCCTGTACAACGACTTGCGCGGACGCGGCTTTCTCGGCGCGTTCATCAGCCCAGCCAGCGCGGATCAAGCCTTTATCGAGGCGATCCCGCCCGACCGCCGCGCTGGTGTGTATGGTGTCACCAGTTGGACGGTGAACTTTGATACTCCGCAAGGGTCGAGTTTTGCCGCGACCTATAACACCTTGTTCGGAGCCTCCCCGACGGGCCTCAGTGCTGCCGCTTATGACGGCGCAAATGTCTTCCTCGCCGCCCTGAAGCAAAGCGGAACGGGCGCGTTGGCCCTCGCCGCCGCCGTGAACGGCTTGCCGCCCATCGCTGGTGTGCAGGGCGAAATCAGCCCCCGCTTCGGGGCGGGCCTGCTGAGCGCTAACGTCAAAGTGACCCTTACAGGGGAATTTTACGGCGCGGAGTCAGTGGTTGTGGCCTTTGCCCCGCCCACCAGCACGCCCATTGCAACGGCTAGACCGACGATCCGGCCCACTGCGACCCGTCGGGGCGAACGTGCGCCTACCGAGACTCGCACCCCCACCCCAACCCTCACCTTCACGCCGAGCGTGACGGGGACGCCGCCGACGGCCACCCCCACCCCGACCTTGACGGCCAGCTTCACGCCGTCCGCCACGCGCACCCCGACGGCCACGCCGGAGGGCGTCGAGATCACGGTTACAGCAGG
>Ga0272446_1003274_pt1 | contig 20689 bp, 11 predicted proteins | sample YNPCB0061_FD_194587 | JGI IMG/M metagenome (GOLD analysis project Ga0272446, IMG submission 194587) | Hot spring microbial mat communities from Yellowstone National Park, WY, United States - YNP-CB-006-1 | ecosystem: Environmental > Aquatic > Thermal springs > Hot (42-90C) > Sediment | place...
CTCCCCCGACTCCTTGACCGCCCTCTCCACCGATCGCGACGCCCTCCAAACCCAACTCGCCGAGCTCCGCTCCCGCCTCGCCGACTACGACGCCCTCCAAACCCAACTCGCCGAGCTCCGCTCCCGCCTCGCCGACTACGACGCCCTCCAAACCCAACTCGCCGAACTCCGCTCCCGCCTCGCCGGCTACGACGCCCTCCAAACCCAACTCCAAAACGCCGAAACCCGCATCCGGCACTTGTGCCACGACCTCGATCTAGCCTGGAATGACCAGCGCATTCTCGAAGCCGACGCCGAGCGCGACCAACTCCGCACCGAACTCCGCGCCGCCCGCCACGCCCTGGACGCCGCACGCCACCACCTCGCCCAACTCCAGGCCACCTCCTGGCCCGCCCTCTCCAAACGCGCTCTCCACCTCCTGCTCGATCTGGCCCAGCGCTGCACCCCAGAGCTCCTCCGCGCCGCCGTCCGCGATTTCTACCTCCGCCACATCTACTTCCGCCTTTTCCCCGAACGCATCCCCGGTCCCGCCTCCGCCGGCCCTCCCCCAGAGGAAATGCCTTTGCTCCGCGTCCGCTCCGGCTACGGCCCCTTCCTGCAATTCAAACGGCAACTCATGCGTTCCCTCCCCGCCGATTTCTCCTCCCTCTCCTCCGGCGGCCGTCCCGGCTTGGTCTCCATCGTCCTCCCCGTCTACAACGGCGCCCGCTTCGTCCGTGAATCCATTGAGAGCGTCCTCGGCCAGACCTACCCCGCCTGGGAACTGATCATCGTCGATGACGGCTCCACCGACGCCACCCCCGGCATCCTGGCCGCTTACGCCCACCACCCCCAAATCAAACTCCTCCACCAGCAAAACCAAAAACTGCCCGCCGCCCTCAACCTCGGCTTCCGCCACGCCGCCGGCGAATTCCTCACCTGGACCTCCGACGACAATCGCATGCTCCCCGACTGCCTCGCCGAATTGACCGCCTTCCTCCGCGCCCACCCCCACGTCGAACTCGTCTACGCCGACGAGGAAATCATCGACGCCTCCGGCCAGCCCGCCCTCGGCTCCGACTTCTGTCCCGGTTACCAAACACCCCCAGGCTCCAACTTCATCTGCTGGCCCCGCGACCCCGGCGAGCTCAACTTCATCCAAAACAACTACCTCGGCGGTTGTTTCCTCTACCGCGCCTGGGCCGCCCGCATCGTCGGCGACTACGACCCCGCCAAGTTCGGCTTTGAAGATTACGACTACTGGATGCGCTTCAACGCCCTCTTCCGCATCGCCCACCTCGGCCTCCGCAAGCCCCTGTACCAGTACCGCCTCCACGACGCTTCCCTCAGCGCCCGCGACAAAGAACTGCAAATCACCGAGCGCGTCCGCCAGTTCATGCCCCTCGAACAACAACGCCGCCGCTTCTTCTCAAGCGGCGCCGATGTCACCTTTCTCGGATCCCATCCCTGGTTCGCCCAGATGGCGGCCGCCTACCGCCGCGCCGGCTTGAACGTCTTCGTCTTCCACCAGGACGACCCGGACCAACGCTACCACTACCAGGTCACCCGCGCTTGGGACAAAGCCCTCTTGATCTGCGGTCCCCGCGTCCTCCAGCAATCTCCCCAATTGTTCCACTGGCTCCGCTCCTGCTCCCACCCCGTCGTCGCCTTGCTCACTCCCTCGCCCCCAGAGCCCGATTGGGCTTCCCTCGCCGATTGGATCGTCGCCACCACCTCCCCAGAAACCTGGCCCGCCACCCCCGGCTCCGCCGCCTCCCCCTCCTTGCTCGCCTCCGACGCCCAAGCCCTCCTCTTCCCTCTCCTGGCCGCCGCCAGCGTCACCGCCTTCGCCCGCCGCTCCTGACCTTCCTCGCTCCCCTTCCGCTCCCGGCATATATCTTCCGCTCCCGGCATATATCATGTTGCAAAACAATGCCTTCCACCCAAAAAATCTTCTCCCTCGCGAACATTTTCCCGTTTCTCTCTCCCCGCCGTTTGTGTTAGCATGACTCGGAGACCATTTCGCGGAGGACAACGGCTGGTTTTGCTCGCACTGCGAAAACAACGAACTCAACCCCATCACAAGGGTAGCCTCCGGCTCCCCGTTGGGCGCGCAATCCAGAACAAAATCCTTGACTTCCGTTGCTCCGTGAAATACTCTACTACGTTGACCCATCGTCCACGTAAGCGGCATTACGCAACTTCAGGAGGATAACTGATTCCGATGAAACGTTCACATTGGCTGCCTCTCATCACTGTGGCAGGAGTGGCGTTGCTGGCCAATCCGTTGCTCAGTGTGGCGCAGGCGCAAGGTCCGGCTCTTTATAATCCGGACTTAACCAGCAGTGACCTGCGCAAACCCTCAACCCCTTATGCTCCCGAGCAAAGATTGCCGAAAACCGGCAAGCAGGCCGACTTGCTCGCCAGCACGGACTTCTATCAGTTCGTTACCACAGGCCGCGAACGGGCGTCCAACCCGGACATTGCGGTTGGTCCGGACGACATTATTGTGGTCGCGGGACAGAACCGCATCATGCGGATCCCCAACCCCAATTCTCCCGGCAACGCCCCCACCCTGCCGTTTTCCGCCACGGCCTCCCCGCTGGCCAATTTGAACGCACTCCGGGCGGCGGCAGCCACCTCGGAGGTGTTCCTCGACACCTGGGTTGGCACTACCGTCCTGAATGACATCTGCCCAGGCCAGTTCAACCCGCAAACCTGCCTGATTCAGTACCCCACCGTCCGCTATGACCAGATGCACGGCCACTTCGTAGTGGCCTTCGCCATCACTGACACGGGCGTCCGCGGTCCCGACCAGATCGTGACCCAGGGCCGCGCTTCCACCTGGGTGCTGATCGTTTCCAGATATGCCAGCTTCCTCAACGCCAATGGCACGCTTGGCACGGTCAATGCCGCCCCCGGCACCTCCCAGATCTTCACGCCCCCCCTGCCTCCTCCCAATCTGGTTCCTCCGGGCGGCGGCAACAACACCGGCGGCCTGAACGCCGACTGGTTCATCTACTACGGTGCGCGGGATGCTGCGGGCGCGGGCGCCTTCCTGAACCTCAACATGTACTCCACGCACCCGGCCGCGCGGCCCCTGTCGGCCCCGGGCCGTTACGGCCCGCGCTTCCCGGTGACCAACTGCAACGCCCCGGTCGGTAACCAGCCTCCTGTGTTTGGCGCCGAAGTTCAACAAGACACCGAGGAGACGGTCTGCCTCTTCCCGACCGAGGTGCGCCTCGGCATCGACAACGATTCCATCATCCTCGTCTCGCCCGTTTACAACGTGAACCAGATCGTGCCGAACTCCAACACGATTCCGTTCACCACCGGGCGCTACGCGGGCAACCGCGTCCGCGTGCTTTCCAAGTACGCCATCTACAACTTCCTCAACTTGGCCAACGGCAATCCGTTCATCCCCGGACCCTACAACGGGCCGGTGCCTTACAATCCGAATGTGGGCTCGGGCTTCATTGTGAATCCGCCCACCGCAACGCAGTTCGATATGTTCCGCGACGCGGACCTGCCAGCGTTCTGTTCGGTGTTCGATTTCCCTACCGACACCTGCACCACGGTTGCCGCCGGCTTCCCGCCGCGGCGCTATACGCTCGGCCTGGAAGTTTCGCCGACGGGTTCGGGCATCGATAATCCGCGCCCGCCCGCTCAGCCGCAGGTGTTGTCGAGCTTGTACCCCCTGTACTATGAGCCGGTGCATCTGCGCGGCCGCGCCATGGCCAGCTTCTCCAACTACCCGTTGGGCGGCTACACCCACCTGATCGGCTCCTACTCGGCCGGCTATCCCTACGGCGGCCCCGGCACCGGCGGCAACCTGTGGGTGCAACCCATCCTCTACCGTCCGGACTACCGCCCCGCGCTCGACCCGGGCGATCAGACCGCCATCGGCATCGACGGCCCGCGGCGGCAGCTTGTGCCCGACACGGCCATCAATCCCACGCAGGTGCCGCAGTCGACCACCTGCTCGACCACGCCGTGCAGCGCCGGCGGCGCCGGCGCCCCGCAGAACAACATCTACGTGGGCGACAGCCGTCCGCAGCGCGCGGTCTACCGCGAAGGCCATATTTACGACGCCCGCCAGGGCCGGCCGTCGTCCAACGTCTTCGGCACCTCCATCGTCACGCCGCCGGTGCCCAACCCCGATACCGCCAATTCCCCCCTCTGGTCCACCGTCTACTACGACGTCATCCAGATGCGGCGCACCAGCGACATTCCTCCCGTGCCGCTCGGCTCGCTGGCGCCGTTCATCCCCCCGACCTTCGGCCCGGCGCTGCCCAACCCCAGCTTGGTCTTCTACACCTTCTGGCAAAACGGTCACTTCTACGCTCCCATGTTCGACGTGACCGCCAACGTGCAGCAGTCCGGCGCTCTGTCTCCCTCGTGGACCTTGCCCTACTTTGAGAAACTCTTTGTGGGCACCACCTCTCCGCGTTTCTTCTTCCCGGCCGTCAGCGGCCAAGGCAACATCTGGCCGAGCTTGTATGATGTCCGCCAGGGCGTGGACAAGTACGACCGCTTTGAGTGGTTCCGCGATCCGGTAACGGGCCGCGTGGTCAACCCCGCCACCCTCACAAATCCGCGTGAGGGCGGAGAGAACAATACGAATCTGCTCACCACGCGCGCCGGCGCCGCCACCGACCCGAACCTGGGCGGCCTGTGGGTCTACGGCGCCTTCTCCGACTCCCGCATCGCTGGCGGCGTCGGCCAGTGGGCCACGAATGTCGCTTACTACGACATGAGCTTCAACGATACGGATCCCTATGGCACCGACGCTCGCTATTTCGCCGACGTCCCGGAGACGCATCCGTTCTTTGTCTACATCCAGACCGCTCGCCAAATTGGCCTCACTCAATTCCTGATGGGCCAGGCGGCGATTGGTTCTGGCTCGGCCGGCAATCCGCCGCACGGCAGCGAGGGCACCAAGCCCAACTTCCTCCCCGACCGGCTGGTCACGCGGGCCGAAATGGCGGCGTTCATCGTCTACTCGACGATGGATCCGCGGGCGGTGCACGACTACCTGAATAAGACGCTGCCCACGATCGCCCTCCCCGGGAATCTCGACGACGTCAACGCGTCCGTTCCCGGCGGGGTGACGCCTACCTTCGCCGACGCGTTTTCCGGCCGTACCGGCACCGACCCGGCCGGCAACGCCGTAACCTTAACCCCCGCGCAGTTCCGGGCAATCGAGGTCCTCGTCCGCCGTGGTTACACCCGCGGCTGCTTGCTCACCAACGACGGCACCTTCAACTTCTGCCCGTTCGACTGGACCACTCGCGCCCAGATGGCGGTCTTCGTCATCCGCGCCAAGATGAACAACGTCCACCCGACCGTGTTGTCCGGCTGCCCGGCGACGCAGTCGTTCCCAAATCCGCCGTTCAACTGCATTAATGGCGGCGATGCTTTCTGGGTGCTCCAGCGGGCGACTCCGTACTTCCCGGGTGACACCCCGGTAACCCATCCGTTCTACGGGTACATCCAGAAGATGCGGGAGATGCGGATTACCAATGGCATTTCCGCGACCCAGTACGGATCGGAGGTGACGCCGGTCGACCAGACCTCGGCGAATCCCAACCTCCTCACCCGCGGCCAATTGGCGACGTTCATCGTCCGCGCGTTCCACTTCTAATCACTGAAGTTGCAACCTGCCCGGCGCCTCTCCTCCCGAGAGGCGCCGTTTTTTTACCCGAACGCACTGCAGCTCGAAACAGAGGCTTCAACCGACGCAGTCGACCTGTCCCGCGGCAGGCGCCGCCGCAGCTTCCAGCGCGCCTGCCAGCCGCCGGTCCCGCCCGTAGCGGCTGAATTCCTGGCAGGCCTCCTCGCGAATCCGCCGGACCCGCGCCGCCAGCGCCACCGTGCGCTCCCGCAAAGCCGCCAGCCGCTCGATTGGCCAAGCCTGATCCCGCGATTCGGCAATGAGACCCGCTAGTTGCTCGATCGCCCGCGCCCGCCCTTCCACCTTCGTCCGCACCCCGCGCAGGTCCTCCAGCGGGTCGCGCCCCATCCCCTCATCCACCTGTTCCAGCCAATCCAGCAACGCCTGGCCCGGCGCCGCCCCGTCCGCCCTGCCCACACGGTCGTGATTCATTCCTTGTTCTTCCCGAACAGAATCAGGTTCAAACTCTTGAGCGACGCATCGAGCACCCGCTGCTGCGACTCCAGCCCCGCCAGCACCGCATCGGCTGCCTGCAAGCGCGCCGAAACGCTCGCCTGTAATGCCTGCAACCGTTCGTTCAAGGTGGCGATCTGCGCCGTCAGCCGCTGGTCGGTTCGGTCATTCTGATTGAGCTCCACCTGGATCAGCCCGGCCACCGGATCGCTCAGTTGCGTGAATCGCGCCGCCAATCCCCCCAAACCGCTGGTCTCGCTGCCTAGAAACACAAACGCGTCCTGCACCGCCGCCTCCGGCAGCGCGTCGAAGGTGGCCGCATCGAAACTCGCCTTCCCTCGCGAGTCAAACACCACACCGAGATTGGCCAAGCTCTTGACGGCGCCCGCCCCTCCCGTGTAGCCGCTCACCGCGCGCAAGCTGTCCGCAATCTGCCGCACCACGAAGTTCCCCGTGAGCAACCCCGCCGCCGGCCCCACCTGCGCGTCCACTTTCGCCACCAGGCCGTTGTACTGGTCGACAAACTCCCGCAGCGCGGCCGATAGCCGCCCGCGGTCGCTGGCCAGCGTCAGCGTCACCGTCTCCCCGGGCCCGGTCGTCTGATGGACCGTGAAGGTGAGCCCGCTGACCACATCGTTGATCAAACGTCCCGGCTTGCTCACCGCCGCCCCGTTGATCTTAAACTCCGTGTTCGCCCCCGGATCCATCTCCGCCACCAGGTTCGTTTGCGCCGTCTCCGGATCCGCCACCAGCGCCAGCGGCCGCAAGCCCGTCGTGTTGGCCGTCACGGATAAGTAATACGGCGTCGCCCCCGTGCCCGTCGTCAGCACCGTCGCCGTCACCCCAGCGTTGGCCGCGTTGATCGCGTCGCGCAAACCCGCCAGATTGTTCTTGCCCTCCCCCAGCGTCAGGTTGAACTGCTCGGCGCCCACCGTCAGCCGCACCACGCCGCTCTGCGACACCGCCACCGTGCTGGCGTCGGCATACCCCCCCGTCGTCGCCGACGCGCCCCGCGCCACCGAATTGATCTCGCTCAGCGTGTACGTCGCCGGCGCGCTCGCCCCCGTCGACGCCGCCGAGACCTTGCTGCTGTTGGAACTCGACGCCACCAGCGCCCGCTCCGCCGCCACTTGCCCCAGTTTCGCGAGGCTCGCCCCAAACCCGGCGACCGCGCCCCGTAAATCTCCCAGCAGTTGCTTGCGCGACACCAAGTCCACCTGGTCCTTCTGCAAACGCGCAATCGGCTGCGCCGCAATGGTGAGCGTCCGGTTCAGAATCGTCTGGAAATCCTGCGAAAATTGGCTGACGCCGACAAAAGCAAGTGGAGAAGTGGACATGAAACGTTCGAGTCTCCCTGATAGCCATATCGGCGGCACGCCTTCAAGCGTTAGGATTGGCCGGGCCTCCAACCTCCTGCTTCCGCTGCGCTATACTGACCCTCCCCCGATGTCCACCACCCCGCCGCAACCCGTCTCCCGCTCCCACCGCTTTGCCGCCAATGTCTTCTGGACCAGCCTCGGCGCCGCCGCCAACCTGGTTTCCGCCTTCGTTCTCTCTCCCTATGTCATCCGCAAACTGGGCGCCGGCGGCTACGGCATCTGGACCCTCGCCTTCTCCTTCCTGGGCTACTACTCCCTGCTCGACTTTGGCATCCGCTCGGCCATCGTCTACTTCGTCGCCTTCTACCGCGCCCGCGGCGAAACTCCCCGCATTAATGAGATCCTGTCCACCGCCGCCGCCTACTACACCTTGGCGGCCACCCTCCCGCTGGGCATCGCCGCCGCCTTCAACCACTCCATCGCCGCCTGGTTTCAGGTCTCCCCCGCCCTGCGCGAAGATTTCCGCTTGCTGATCGTCATCATCGCCTTCGCCTGGCTGTTCGGCTTCAACATCTTCAGCGCCTCCCTGGAAGCCTTTCAGGCCTTTCATCTCTCCAGCCGCATTTATCTCCTCACCGTCGTCGTCCGTCTGGCGGCCTCGTTCACGTTGCTGGGACTCGGCTACGGCCTGGTCGCCCTCGGCCTTTCCTACCTCGCCCTCCAGGTGCTCGGCATCGGCTTGGCTTATGCCGCGCTGCGCTCGATCTTCCCCGAACTCCGGCTTTCGCCCGCCCTCGTCCGGATCCGCACGCTCAAAGAACTGGCCGGCTACGGCGTCCACTCGCTGGTGTCCAACCTGGCCACCCAGGTTCTTTATCAGGCCCACCCGGTCCTGATCGGTCTCTACCGGCCCGCCGCCTACATCGGCTACTTCTCCTTCCCCTTCCGCCTCTCCCAATACACCTCCGACCTGGTGATGCGCATGGGCAATGTCACCAACGCCACCGCCGTGGACCTGGCTGCCCGCGGCGACACGCCCGCGCTCATCCGCCTGGCCACTTACGCCAACCGCTACGCCTTTTCCCTGTTTGTGCCCCTCTTTCTCTTCCTCACGGTCTACGGCGACCCCCTCGTCCGCCTCTGGATCAGCTCGGAGTTCGCCATGCACTCGGTGCCGCTGATTCCCGTGCTCGTCGCCGCCAGCGCGCTGGCGGTCGGCGGCCAGTTCAATTCCTCCTCCATCCTGTTCAGTCTGCGCCAACAAAAACTCTATGGCCGCGCCCTGCTGATCGAAGCCGCCCTCTCGGCGCCCGCCATCCTGGCCGTGCTGCCCCGCTATGACATCTACGGCGTGGCTTGGGTCACGGCGGCGGCGATGGTCGCCGTCCGCGGGCTCTACACCCCCTGGCTCCTCTGCCGCCAACTCCGCGTCCCGCTCTGGTCATTCCTCGGTTCCATCTATCTGCTTCCCATCGCGGCCGGCGTCCCGGTCGGCGTGGCCTTGCTTCTGCTCTCCCGCGCCGCCCTGCCCGGCGCCGGCTGGCTCGAGCTGGGCGCCGCCGCCCTGTTCACGGCCACCACTTACTTCCTGCTCGTGTTTTTCTTCTGCGTCCACCCCGACCACCGCGCGCTGCTGCTTCGTCTGCCCTCCCGGTGGATCCCCCGGCGCTCCTGACCGCTCGCCCGCTGGCCGGCAGCGCCCAAAGAAAGTTTGCGGATCGTTTCCCTCGCACCCGATAAGCCCCTTCGAGAAGCGACCGCGGCGCTTGCCGCCGCCGTGCCGGAAGGATTCCGGGGCGTACGTCCGCTTTTCAAGGAGAACGCAATGGGTTTCAACATCAATACGAACATTTCCTCACTGCGGGCCCAGGAATACCTCCGCACCAGCAGTGACTTCCAGTCCAAAACGATTCAGCGGGTGACCAGCGGCCTTCGCATCGTGGCCTCCGGCGACGACGCCGCCGGCCTGGCCATCGCCAATGCCTTCCGCTCGGATCAGGCCGTGCTGTCCCAAGGCATCCGCAACGCCAACGACGGTTTGAGCACCCTCCAGATCATCGATGGCGGCATCAACAACATTTCCAAACTGCTCGACCGCGCCCGCACCCTGGCGACGCAATCCGCCTCGGGCACCTTCACCGGCTCCCGCACCGTGCTGAACAACGAGTTTCAGAGCTTGGTGACCGAAATCAACCGCCAGGCGCAGGCGATCGGCCTGGATACGGGAGGCCAATTCGCCAAGACGCTCTCGGTGTTCATCGGCGGCGGCAAGGCCAATGCCGGCTCGACCGCCATCCAGAACGGTTCCGTATCGGTGAACCTGACCGCTTCCACGGTCGACGCCCAATCGCTGGGCTTGTCTGGAGTCCGCGCGGCCAGCGCCACCGGCACGGACCTGTCGACTTCCTCCGCTTCCACCAGCGTGCAGGCGATCGTCACCAACAGCACCAATCAAGGCTCGCTGGTGACCGCCGGTTTCTCTGATTTCTTCTTCAAGGGACCTGGTTTCGCCGATGCCGACCGCGTCAAGGTCAGCGTGAACCTGTCCGGCGTCACCGACACCAAAACCCTGGTCAGCGCCCTCAACGACGCCATCGCCAGCGCGGGCAACGGCGCCACCGCCGCCGCCACCGCCTTCAAGAACGCCAATATCAAGGCCGTCGTCGTCAACGACACCCAACCCGACGGCAGCGTGAAGGAACGCCTCGGCTTTATCAGCTCCAACGCCGCTTTCCAGGTTCAGGCTGGCGACCGCGTCGCCAATGCGCTGCTCGGCAACTTCGTCTCCGGCTCGACCGGCAAGGCGCTGGAAACGGTTTTCGTCGGGCGCTCGGCCGTCACCGGCACCTCGACCGGATCGGGCGCGGCGAACGTCATCGTCCGGGTCAACGGCGCGGGCCTGGCCTCGCCGGTGGACATCACCCTGAGCGTTACCCAGGGCACCACCACCGCCGCCCAGTTGGCCTCCGCGCTGAAAACCGAGGTCGACAACAACGCCACTCTGCAAGCGGCCGGCATCACGCTCGACACCCCCGTTTCCGGCGAAAACCTCGTCTTCCGCTCCCGCTACGGCGACCGGATTGACGTCCAGGTCGCCGGCGATAACGACAACCTCCTCGGCCTTGGCACGTGGCGGCTGGCCACCGACACCGCTACGTCGTTCGACTACACGTCAGTGACCGGCGGCGCGGCCAGCTTGTCCACCAGTTCCGCCCAGACCTTCGAGTTCTCCATTGGCGGCGGCCCCAAACAGCAGGTCGTCGTCAACGGCCTCACCGCCGGCACCGTCACCGCCGCCGTCGCCGCCATCAACGCCGGCATCGCCGCCAACTCCACCCTCGCCGCCGCCGGCCTCCAGGCTACCGTCCAGGCCGGCGTCATCCAGATCGCCTCCACCAACGGCACCGCCTTCCGCCTCAACGCCCTCGCGCCCGGCCAGGACGACTTCGGCTTCGGCACCAACGCCACCACCGGCACGGGCGTCGCCTACAACGCCAACTACGCCGACGCCATCTACTCGTCGGTCGACGGGCCTTTCAACATCACCGCTGCCAATCAGGCCGTCTCCTTCTCGGTCAACGGCGGCGCCGCCTTTACGGTCAACCTCACCAACAACCCCGCCACCACCGTCACCACCGTGGCCAACGATCTCAATAGCAACGGCTCCTTCAGCGCTGTCGCTACCGCGGCGGTGGTCAACGGCCAACTGGTCATCACCGCCAACAGCGCCAATACCAAAATCGCCCTGGTCGAGGTGGCCAACAGCGCCTACTCGACCATCGGCCTCGCCGCCGGCCAGTCCAACTACGCCGACAAATCCACCGTCAATTCCGGCGGCGCCTATCAGACCCAGGTGGGAACCAATAACGACGTGTTCTCCTTCGCGGACCTCCGCAACGGCGCCAACGATCAGACCATCACCATCACGGCCGTCGATCAGGACGGCTCCCAACGCTCGCTGGCCGTGACGCTGCGTTCCGATGACATCGCCCGCAACGCCCGGAGCCTCGATGAGGCGCTGCGGACCATCAACGCCCAGTTGCAGCAATCCGCCGACCCGGTCCTCAAGAAAATCGTCGCCGTGAAGGAACAAAACGCGACGGGCAACGAGGTAGGCATCCGCTTCCTGTCGACGCTGGCCAACTTCCGCGTGTCGCTGGGCGTTTCTTCCGGTTCCACCGCCGCCAGTGAAGTCGGCATCTACGACGGCTCCACCGGCTCGGGAACCCTGGGCCAGGGACTCGTGAACAACGCCGGACAGTCTACGGGCGGAGCGCAACTGGACATCTCCAGCCAGTCCGGCGCCGAAGCCGCCGTCTCGGCCCTGGCCGAGGCGGTTTCCAAACTCGGCGACGCCCAGGCCGTAGTCGGCCGCGGCCAGAACCAGTTCAGCTTCGCGGTCAATCTGGCCCAGTCGCAGTTGACCAACATCGCGGCCGCCGAATCGCGCATCCGCGACGCCGACCTGGCCCAGGAAGCCGCCAACCTGACCAAAGCCCAGATCATCCTCCAGGCCGGCATCGCCGCGCTGGGCCAGGCCAACTCCGCGCCGCAGGCCGTGCTCGCCCTGCTCCGCGGATAGAATTCGCTCCGCGCTGGGTCTCTCCCGGACGCGCTAGGCCCGGGAGAGACACCGGCCGCTTGACCCTTTCGGGCGCCCGGGGAAGACGGCGCCGCGCCATTTGCCAACAGGACTTGGCGTGGCCGCCGCCCTCCCTGCCCGGTTTTCTTCGCTTCGCTCTACAGTTTCTCCGCGCTCCCGTCGAATCCCTCCATAGAACGTGTCCGCTGTGCGCCCCGTTCCGGTGCCAGCCGGTAGCCGCGGGCCCCCGCAGCTACGCAAACTTCCGGACTCTCTCGCCGGCCGCACTCCCGTCCGCGTGCTCGCGCCCCTTGCCTCCCCGGCGCTGCGCGCCCGTGTCCGCGCCCGGCGCGCGCCCGGGGAACGGATTCCCCGCCTATTTTCCGGAAGCCTTGGGAGAGACGTATGGGATTTAACATCAACACCAATATTCCGTCGCTGCAAGCGCAACAGTATCTCCGCACCAACAGCGACTTTCAAGCCAAAACCATCAACCGCGTCACCAGCGGATTGCGGATTGTCGCCAGCGGAGATGATGCCGCCGGGCTTGCCATCGCCAACAGCTTCCGCTCCGACGAAGCGGTGCTCGCCCAAGGAATCCGCAACGCCAACGACGGCCTGTCCACCCTCCAGATCATCGACGGCGGCATCAACAACATTTCCAAACTGCTCGACCGCGCCCGCACGCTCGCCACGCAGTCGGCCTCCGGCACCTTTACCGGCTCCCGCAGCGTGCTGAACAACGAGTTTCAGAGCCTCATTGTCGAAATCAACCGCCAGGCGCAAGCCATCGGGCTCGACACCGGCGGCCAGTTCGCCCGCGAGCTCAGCGTCTTCATCGGCGGCGGCAAGGAAAACGCCGGCGTCTCGGCGATCCAGAACGGCTCGGTTTCCGTGGATCTGTCCGCCTCGACCGTCGATGCGCAATCGCTCGGCCTGTCCGGCGTCCGCGCCGCCAGCGCCCCGGGCGTCGACCTGTCCACTTCCTCGCCCACCACCAGCGTCCAGCAGATCATCACCAACGCGACCAACAAGGCCACTCTGGCCAGCGCGGGCTTCTCCGAGTTCTACTTCCGCGGACCCGGCTTCTCCGACGACCAGAAGGTAAAGGTCAGCGTCAACCTTTCCTCGGTCACCAACACCAGCACCCTGGTCGCCGCCTTGAACGACGCGATCCAGTCGGCCGGCAACGGCACCTCGCCCGCCGCGACCGCGTTTAAGAACGCCAATATCAAGGCCGTCGTCGTCACCGACGCGCAACCGGACGGCAGCGTGAAAGAGCGCATCGGCTTTATCAGCTCCAACGCCGCTTTCCAGGTCCAGGCCGGCGACCGCATGGCCAACGCGCTGCTCGGCAACTTCGTTTCCGGCTCGACCGGCAAGTCGCTGGAAACGGTCTTTGTCGCCCGCTCGGCCGTCACCGGCACGGCGACCGGCACCGGCGGCACCGTCAACGCCATCGTCCGCATCACGGGCAGCGGGCTGGCGGCTCCGGTCGACCTGCTCCTGGAGATCGTCGAGGGCACAACCACCGCGATCAGTCTCGCCAACGCCCTCAAAACTGCCGTCGACGGGAATTCGCAATTGCAGGCGGCCGGCATCACGCTCGACACGCCCGTGGCCGGCGAAAACCTCGTTTTCCGTTCCCGCTTCGGCGACCGCATCGACGTCCAGATCGCCGGCGATAACGATAACCTCCTCGGCCTCGGCACGTGGCGGCTGAGCTCGAATACCTCGGCGTCGTTCGACTACACCTCAGTAACCGGCGGCGCGGCCAGCTTGTCCACCAGCTCCGCCCAAACCTTCGAGTTCTCCATCGGCGGCGGCCCCAAACAGCAGGTCGTCGTCAGCGGCCTCACCGCCGGCACCGTCACCGCCGCCGTCGCCGCCATCAACGCCGGCATCGCCGCCAACTCCACCCTCGCCGCCGCCGGCCTCCAGGCTACCGTCCAGGCCGGCGTCATCCAGATCGCCTCCACCAACGGCACCGCCTTCCGCCTCAACGCCCTCGCGCCCGGCCAGGACGACTTCGGCTTCGGCACCAACGCCACCACCGGCACGGGCGTCGCCTACAACGCCAACTACGCCGACGCCATCTACTCGTCGGTCGACGGGCCTTTCAACATCACCGCTGCCAATCAGGCCGTCTCCTTCTCGGTCAACGGCGGCGCCGCCTTTACGGTCAACCTCACCAACAACCCCGCCACCACCGTCACCACCGTGGCCAACGATCTCAATAGCAACGGCTCCTTCAGCGCTGTCGCTACCGCGGCGGTGGTCAACGGCCAACTGGTCATCACCGCCAACAGCGCCAATACCAAAATCGCCCTGGTCGAGGTGGCCAACAGCGCCTACTCGACCATCGGCCTCGCCGCCGGCCAGTCCAACTACGCCGACAAATCCACCGTCAATTCCGGCGGCGCCTACCACACCGCGCTCGGCAACGCCGGCGAGGTCTTTAGCTATGCCGCCATCCGCGATGGCGCTTCTGACCAGACGCTCACCGTCACCGCCATCGATCCCCAGGGCGCCCAGCACTCGCTCGCCATCACCCTCCGCAACGACGATCTGGGCCGCAATACGCGCTCGCTCGACGAAGCCATCCGGACCATCAACAGCGCCCTTCAGCAATCCGGCAACCCCACGCTCAAGCAACTGGTCGCGGTCAAGGAGCAGAACGCCGCCGGCAATGAAGAGGGAATCCGCTTCCTGTCGACGCTCAAGAACTTCCGCGTTTCGGTCGGCGTTTCCTCCGGCTCGACGGCGGCCAACGAAGTGGGCGTCTATGACGGCACCACCGGCGCCGGGACGCTCGGCCAAGGCCTCATCGCCACCGCAGCCCAGTCGAGCGGCGGCGGCCAACTCGATATTTCCAGCCAGGAAGGCGCCGCCGCCGCCGTGAATGCGCTGGCGACCGCCGTACTCCGCTTGGGCGACGCCCAAGCGGTGGTCGGCCGCGGCCAGAACCAGTTCACCTTCGCCGTCAACCTGGCCCAGTCGCAGTATTCCAACATCGCGGCGGCCGAATCCCGCATCCGCGACGCGGACATGGCCGAGGAAGCCGCCAACCTGACCAAAGCGCAGATCATCATTCAGGCCGGAGTCGCCGCCCTGGCCCAGGCCAACTCCGCCCCCCAAGCCATCCTGGCGCTGCTGCAAGGCAGGTAGGCCGCATCGCCTGATCCATACATCCCGGCCGCCGGCCGATCGGTCCGGCGGCCGGCGCGCAGAACGGGTTTCCGTGGTTACTCAGCGGGCCGTCTCTGTCTCGGCGGTCTCGGCGTCCGTTCCACTCCTCCCCACGCTGGCATCCTTCTCAACCGCGACTGTCTCTCTATTTCTTTTCTTCTTGACAAAAAAAAAGAAAGTGCTATTCGACACATAACCTCGGAGTGCGCCAGGTTTTCCCTTGCAGGGAGGGCTCTCGCATGAAGGATTTGGCCAAACTGCTGGAACTGTTCGCCAATCTATCCATCCTTTTCCTGGCGATCCTTGGATTGGCCGTCGCCTCTGGGCGGTTCAGCGCGTTCTTCCTGGCCGACGCGAATCGACCTTTGCCGTCCGTTCCGTCTGTGAGGCGCGTAACTCCCGGTCAGCGGCTTCCAAAACCTTTTGACGCCGACCGTCAGCACCTCATTGTGGCTTTACAGCTCGGTTGCCGCTTCTGCGACGCCAGTTTGCCTTTCTATGCCAGGCTCTTGGAAGCCGCACGTTCCCATGGATTTCCGGTTTCCGCGGTGCTGCCAGGCTCTTCAGAGTCCGCCACCGCTTACCTGAGATCCGCGTCCCTTTCCTTCCCGGACGTCAAGACCATGTCTTTGCCGGACCTGGGCGTGCTCGGGACTCCGACGGTCATTCTCGTTGCTCCCGGTGGCATCGTCAAGGCAGAGTGGGAGGGGCGTTTGTCCCCTCAACAGGAAGCCGAGGTGCTGCATGTCGTGCGGGCCGTTCGGGAGGTTCGTTAGCTGGCCTTTGTAGTCACTCTCAGCGAAGGTTTGCAGTGTCCATGGTGACGCCTATCTTCGGACCCAAGTCCCGGCGGGCTTGTCTGGCAGTGGTGAGGGTGTGTCTGGCGTCGCTGCTCCTGTTCCAGGTGATTTCCGAGTTGCGGCAAGCACGCCGGGAGGTAAGGGCGGAACCCTGTCCATCGTTTTGCCCAAAGATTTGCGAAGACACGAGCGTCTGCGGCGTCCAGTACGCCGGTCCCGTCGATTACTGCCGTTTTCCAGGAATCGGCTGCGATAACGGGCAAACCGCGATAGGAAACTGTTGCTGCATCGGGAGTCCGATTCTCATCGATCTGACCGGCGCGGGGTTTGCCCTATCGTCTCTGGCAGAGGCGGTTCCTTTTGAAATGGGCACGAATGGCTATCGCCACCAAGTTGCATGGCCCTTGCATCCGTCTGGAAATGCCTGGTTAGCTCTTGATCGAAACGGCAATGACAGGGTCGACAATGTTACCGAATTGTTCGGCGATTGTAGCCCGCAAGAAGCCGGGAACCCGCAAAACGGATTTTCCGCTTTAGCGGTCTTGGATGATCCCCGTTACGGAGGGAATGGCGACCGCTTCGTGGACGCGCGCGATGCTTTGTTCAAGCGGCTGCGGTTGTGGCAGGACCGGCATCGCGATGGAGTCTCTGAGGTTGACGAACTGATTCCTCTCTCGGACGCGGGGGTGCTTGGATTCGATCTTCGTTTCGTACGGCAACCGCATTTCGATGCGCACGGAAACCTCTTTCTTTACAAAACCCGCATTCTGCGGCGGCCGGACAGTGCGGTTGGCGAGTGGGCCTGGGATGTCTATCCGTTCGTCGCGAACGAATAGAGATCCTGAATGGGCCAAGAAGGGAGACATACCCTATGGTCTTTCCGTATCTGCTTTGTCTTGCGGTCCTGGTGGGCGTGCTGGAGCCGGCGCCATCGGCCGCGGCGGAAACCCTCTGGCCGGCGGGTGCTTTCGATCTGCGGCGATCGCTCCCTGCCCAACACCCCGGACGAGGCTTTCGTGTCCATGCCGCGCAGGCGGAGGCCGGGGAACTTTATTTTTTGCTCTGCCCAGCCACGACGAGGGAAAACTGTATGATCGCCGTCACGGATTCCTATGGCCGATGGCGCCGCGACATCCGAATCGGAGACGGATATGTCCATGCATTCGCCATCGGCCCCGACGGCCAGTGCCACGTTTCGTACGGTATCCCCTACGAGGAAATCGTCACGTATCACCCCGGCGGCCAGCGGGCTGCGACAAGAAACCAGGTGGCCGTCACCGCCTTGGTGACGCTCCCCAATGGCGGTCTGCTGGAAGCCACGGCAGAGGGTAACGTGCGGATGAGGGGCGAAGGGGTGGTCCCCACCATCAGAGGCCGGTGGTCCGAAGATCTTCTCCGCCGAAACCTCCCAAGCCGCTTCTTCCTGTTGCCTACCAGTGTTTCCACCGTTGCGGCGGTAGATGGCGTCACCGCTCGTCTCGAGATCTTGAATGTTCAGAACGGGGAGAAAACTGTCCGGCTCCTCGATACCCCTGAGATCCGTGAGGCAAAGCTTCTTTACGCCAAAACTGTCCGCGGTCCGGCTGTAGCTGGCGTCGTCATTGGCGCCGCCGCAGCCGATACCCAAACCGGACAAATCTACCTGTTCGTGGCCGGTAACCGTTCCGATCGGGGTATTCCCGTCTTGCGGTTGCATCCGGACGGTTCGCCCGACCGCACCCTACGCTGTTCTCTTCCCCCGCGGGGAGGTGGTTTGCCCGGGGAGATCTTGGTCCACGCGATGTGGATCCACAAAGGAATCCTCTTTATAGCGGATTCCGAAGGCGTCGTGGGTTTGTATTACCTGTCCCCACGCACCGGCGAATAGAGGGCGATTTCAGAACGAGACAACTGTCCGACCGGCGGTCCGCATTCCGACATTAACGAGCTAGGTAGACGACTGCGCCCCGCGCCGTGACGCAGTGGTACACTCAAGCTCACTTCGCACGCCATGCGCTGGCTTCGTCACGCCGCCAAGGCGATCCTCCCGGCTTCGTTCCGTTCCTGGCTGCGGCGCCTGTATCTTCGCCTCGAGCCGCTCTTTTACCTCGGCAACCGCGTGGAATGCCCCTGCTGAGGCGCGCGCTATGCCCGGTTCCTGCCGTTCGGACGCCCTCCGCGCCCGAACGCGCGCTGCGCCCGCTGCGACGCGCTCGAACGGCACCGCGCCCTTGCGCTCTTTCTCGCGCGGCACACTCCGCTCCTCCGCTCGCGGCCGCGTCTCCTCCATTTCGCCCCCGAACGCGCCTTGCGCGAAATGCTGGCGGCTTCCTGCCGCCAGTACCTCACCACCGACTATGACGAGCGCGCGGGCATCGCTCTGAGAATGGACATCACCCGCCTGGCGTTACGGGAAGCCGCCGTGGACGCGATCCTCTGCGTCCACGTGCTCGAACACATTCCCGACGACCGCGCCGCTCTCGGCGAACTTTATCGTGTTCTCCGCCCCGGCGGCTGGGCCATTCTGCAAGTTCCCTTCGACCCGGCTCGCGCGGTCACCTATGAGGACCCTTCCATCACCCGCCCGGAAGATCGCCGCCTCCATTTCCAGCAGGAAGATCATGTGCGCCTCTACGGGCGGGACTTCGCTGCCCGTATCCGCCAGGCGGGTTTCGTGGTGGAAACGCACCCCTTCGGCGCGTCGCTGGCGCCGCCGGAACGCGCCCGCTACGGGATTGCCGAGGAAGAAGAAATCTACTTCTGCCGCAAACCGGCCCCCTCAGGGGAGTAAGCGCCTCTTCAAGCCGCGGGCGGCCCGATAGAGGCCCGGCCAGCGATAGGCCACCCACGCCCGCGGCGACTGCGCCGCGCGCCGGGCCTCAAACTTCTCGGCCGCCTGGACGGCGGCGGCTTTCGCCGGGGTCTCCAGCCGGCGCATCCCGGCGAACTGTTGGCCGAGATCCCGCGCGTTTTTTCGCCAATCGAGGTGCGTCTCGGCATGCCGCCGGGCCGCTTCCTTCAGGGCGGGCACTTCCGCCAACCGGTCCACGCAACGCTGCATCAACGCCGCCAGCGCCCCTTCGTCCGCGATGGCCATGGGCCAGTAATAGCCGTCCGATCGCGTGCGTAGTTCCGCCACGGGCGCCAGCAGGCCGTCCGCGCGGTTCACAAATTCGTTCATCGGCGGATGGTCCACCGTGATCACCGGCAAGCCACAGGCGAACGCTTCCGCTACGGTCAAGCCGATTCCGTCCAGCCGGGACGGATATACATAGACATCTCCCAGGTGATACAGGCCGGGGGCGCTGATGGTCTGCCGGTGGATCTCCAGCGTCCCGTCGCGTGTTCGTTGCTCCAGCACCGGGATCAGCTCCGGCAAACAGCTCTCCAGCGGGTGTTGCGTGTGAATCACCAGCCGAACCGGGCCCTTCAGCCGCGCAAAAGCTCGCACCACCAAATCGGTTCCTTTGCGCGGGGGATTCATGCCCGCGGAATGGAAAAACGTGAGCGTCCCCGGCTGGACCAGCCCAAAGCCGCGCGGGCGAAACACGTCCAGGTCCGTTCCCCACGGGATGTACAGGCTCTGCGGGTGGTGCCGAAACACACTGTGGTGGCGGCGCGTGTTGCAGACCAGAAAATCGTAAGCGTCGAACAGCGGCGCCGTGTCCGGAGTGTAGTAATCCACATACGCGCCCGTGCACACCTTCCGCTTCGCACAAAGCACGACCGGAGCCCACCAGGCTTGTTCGTTAAAGAAGACGACGTCCAGCCGCTGCTGCTCCATCCAGCGGGCGAAGTCGTCAAGATCAACCGCGTTTTGGAATGGCGCCAGCGCGGGCCGTCCCCAGGTAACCTCGGCGGTATCCCAGCGCGGATCGCCGGTCGCCCGCTGTTCGCCGCCCCGGGCGTAGATGAACACTTCATGGCTCTCCCGCAGCACATCGCGGTACTGCCGCGAGACGTAGGCGGCGCCTCGCTCAAACCAGGTGGTCACAATCCCGATGCGCAGCCGCTGCATCCACCGCAGAGTAACACCGCTCGCCTCGATCACACTGGTGGTGACGCGGGGCCGCGGCCCTCAGCACAGATCGTAGTGGCGCAGCAGTTGCGCCACGGTTTGCTTCAGTTCAAAGCGCGCCGCCACCTCCTGGCGGGCCGCGGCGCCCATCCGGCGCCGCAGGGCGGGGTCCCGGAGCAGCGTCAGCATTCTGCCGGCCAGTTCCGCCGGGTTCTGCGCCGCCACCAGAAAGCCCGTCACGCCGTCGGTCACAATTTCGGGAATGCCTCCCTTGCGCGTCGCCACCACGGGCCTTTCCAGGCTCATCGCTTCGGCGATCACCCATCCAAACGCCTCGTTCCACCGCGACGCCAAGCAGAATACATCCGCGGCGGCGTAAGCCCCGTCGGCCACCGGGTTGTCAATCAGTCCTGTCCAGGTGAGAGATTCGCCAAGCCCCATCTCGACGGCTTCCCGCTGGTAGGCTTCCGCGCAGGGTCCGCTGCCGACCACCGCAAAATGCGTGCGCGGGCGCTCGCGCAGCACCAGCCGCGCCGCCTCCAGAAAGTCCGCAATGCCTTTCTCGGGAATCACCCAACTGACCTGCATCACCAGTTCCCGGTCTCGGGGAATAGAAAACCGCTCCCGAAACGCCGCGCCACGTTCCTCCCTGTCCTCGAGCGAAGGCAACTCGATCGACTCGTAGAGACGGTGGCA
>Ga0272446_1003275_pt1 | contig 20685 bp, 16 predicted proteins | sample YNPCB0061_FD_194587 | JGI IMG/M metagenome (GOLD analysis project Ga0272446, IMG submission 194587) | Hot spring microbial mat communities from Yellowstone National Park, WY, United States - YNP-CB-006-1 | ecosystem: Environmental > Aquatic > Thermal springs > Hot (42-90C) > Sediment | place...
CCTGCACGCCCTCATGCGCGCCGAGGGCCGCCCGCCCCGCGGCGCCAACGAGGATCTCGAGACGGGCCCCGACGGAAACGTCCGGATCGTCTGGCGCCAGGAGACCTTCGGCCCCGACGGGCGCGAGCGCGCCGTCCAGCGCCCGGGCTACCCGCGTGCCTGAGGGACCGCCTTGCGGCGCAGGACGGGCTCCGCCATCTGGAAGGACGACACGACGCCTCTGGAGCGACATCCCATGGCCGACGCCCCCAAGACCGAGACCTTCCGCGCCCGCGGGATCCTCGTCCACGACAGCGAGGACGGCAGATCCACCGCGCGTGATCGCAACGGAAACGAGATGCTCCGCGCCGAGGCCGTCCTGATGGACGGCTCCCGCCGCAGGATCCTCGCCTTCGACAAGCCCAAGGGCTCCGACAGCCTCGCCGCCCCCGTCGCCACCGACCTCGCCAAGGCGGTCGCCGAGCACCGCGACGCCGGGATGCCCCCCACCGAGTTCGTCCTGCGCGTGCGCAAGATGCCCGAGGCCCAGAACCCTCGCACCGGCAAGCCCTATCCGGCCAGCTACGTCGTCGAGTCCTTCGCCACCACGCCCCTCGACCGCCTGCCCCAGGGGCCGAAGCCCCGCGGCGACGACGCCCGCTGACCCTTCCGCGCCCCGCGTCCCGGATCCCCGCCATCCCTTGATCCAGTCGCGGAACGGCCTTCCTCCGCTCCGAGAGCCAGGAGGCAGGACCGCATGCGACGGATCGATCTCCGGAGACCCGGCAGCGCGCTCGAGCCCTACCAGGTCTCCTTCCTCCTGGCGCTCGGCAGCCTCCAGGCCTCCTGCACCTGCCCCGCCGGGCGCACCGGCCAGGCGTGCAAGCATCGCCTGGGGCTCCTCGAAGGCCGCCTCCAGGGCCTCGAGGACGCCGGATCCCCCTCCGTCCGGGACGCCCTGCGCGCGATCCAGGAGGCGCGGCCCGGGACGCCCCTGGCCGCCGTCCTCGCCGACGCCGCCCAGGTCGAGGCGGAGGGCGGAGGCGACGATCGCCGCGGCGAAGCGGCGTCTCGCCGCCGCGCGGGAGGCCCTCGCGCAGGCCTTCGGCGATCGCCGCGCCCGATAGCCGCCCCCCGTGCCACCTCTCCCAGCGGCCTATCTCCGGAGCCATGCTCCCCCGACGCCTCCTCCTTGCGCCCGTCGCGAGCCTCCTGTCCGCATCCCCTGCCTTCGCCGACGCCCGGGCGGCGCGCCGCGCCGCCGATCCCGTCCTGCCCGGCGGCCTTCTCCTGACCCTGCCCGAGCGAGCCGAGAACGGCGCCCAGGTGCCGATCGCGCTCCGTGCTGCCCCGCCGCCAGGCCTCTCCGTGCGCAGCCTCCACGTGATCGCCACCGCCAACCCCGCGCCCGAGATCCTCGACCTCGAGATCCGCGATGACGCCCTCTTTCCCGAGATCCAGACGCGGATCCGCCTCGCGGAGGAGCAGGAGATCGTCGCCCTCGCCCTCCTCTCCGACGGCACAGCCCGGGAGGCCCGCGCGCGCATCGCCGAGGGAGGCTGCCTGTGAACACCCTTCCCGGGATCCCGCGCCTGCGTGCGCCCGCCCGCGCCCGCGCCGGCGAGACCGTCGAGATCCGCCTCCTCATCGATCACCCGATGGACAGCGGACGCAGGCGCGACGGATCTCAGGCCCCCCGCCAGATGCTGACGGACCTCCATCTCCTCCTCGACGGGCGCGCGATCGCGCGCCTCTCCTTCGGAGACGGGGCGTCTCCCAACCCCTTCCACGTCTTCCGGATCCGGATCCCCGGCCCCTGCGAGATCGCCGCCGTCTGGACGGACGAGGACGGACGACAGGCCCGCGTCTCCCACCGTGTTTTCACCTGAACCCCCAGATCCAACAACGCCCAATAAAGACAATATGTAAATCGTTATCGGAGGACGGAAGCACGTCGGCGGGCGGCAGCCCGTGGGCCGCCTGCCGCCCACGACGCCCTCAGGCGACCGACGCGACATCCTCCATCGGAAGATGCCACCTGAAGCCCCTGAAGGAGCTGATCGACGAGATCGGCGACGGCAGGATCCAGCTGCCCGACTTCCAGCGCGCCTGGTCCTGGAGCAACGAGGATCTCCGTGCGCTCCTCGAGACCCTGCTGAGGGGCGAGCCCATCGGCACAATCCTGGCCCAGGAGTATGACGAGCAGAATCCGCTCAAGCGCCGGTGGTTCCACCTCGCGCGCAACGGACGCCCCGGGCGCCCGGGCCAGGCGGACCAGGCGGAGCGCCCGCCGCGGCTGCTGATCCTCGACGGCCAGCAGCGCCTGACGGCCATGCACTGCCTCTTCCGCCTGGGATACGGCACCCCGCAGGCCAAGCGTCACGACGGCACGATCCACCGCTTCGCGCTGCGCCTGGACAAGCTTTGCGACCCAGAGGACTTCAAGGACGCCCTCCAGATCCTGCCATGGCCGCGCGCCGATCACGGCGCCCCGGACCCCCTCCTGGCGGAGGAGAACATCGCCCTGTTCCCGCTCGGGCGCGCCTTCGACCGCGATGGATGGATCTCGAACTACCGGGACCGGCGCCTCGACGAGGCAGAAGCCGCAGGACGCGATCTGCGGACCGCGAACAAGCAGATCGACGCCGAGACGAAGGGCCTGAAGGACGCGCTGGATATCCTGCGCAAGCGGGAGATCTGCTACGAGGCGATTCCGGGCCATGTCGGCCTCGACGGCCTGGTGCGGATCTTCGACAACCTCAACGGGCGCGGGGTCGAGCTCGACACCATCGACCTGCTTCGCGCCAAGGCCGCCAAGGAGAACCCGTCCTTCTCCCTCGACGGGTGGCTCGCCAAGACGGTCGACATCCTGGCCGAGCGGCTGAGCGACGGAAAGGCCACGATCTTCGCCACTCCGACCTCCGACTCTGCCGCCAAGGACCTGCGCGACCGGCAGCGCACCTTGCTGCACGTCGTCGGCGCCTCCTCCGACGGGCATGACGGCAAAAAGACGATGCGCCTGACCATCAAGGATCTCGGCGCGACATCCCTCGAACAGGGCGGCGAACGCCTGCTGAAGGGGGCGGAATGGGCAGGCGTCATCCTGGCCGACGCCGGCTTTCCGGGGCTGCGGGACCTGCCCTATGCGAAGATGTTCTCGCTGGCCGCCATCGCCTACGCGCGACGGCACGCCCAGCTCGCCTCCGGCGGCCCACAGGCCGCGCGATGGAACGCGCGCATGCGCCAAGCCCTCCTCGCCGCCGCGTTCAGCGGCCGCCTCGGCGCTTCGGGCGAGGTCAATCTCAACCGGCTCGTGCCGCAGGTCGAAGCCTTCGTCTTCGACGACGCCCCCTTCCCCCCCGACCTGCTGGCCAAGGGCGGACCGAGCGCCGCGGCGGTGGGCGAGCCGGTGCGGGACGCCGCGCGGAGGCGGCTGTTCTCGGGGGTCCTACGCAGCCTCAAGCCGCGCGACCTCTGCCAGGGAACCCGGATCGACGCCCGCGCCACGGAGCTGCACCACCTCTTCCCGAAGGACTGGTGCGACCGACAGGGGATCAACGCCAGCCTGCGCGACAGCCCCTGGAACCTGACCCCGATCCTGCCGGGAACCAACAGCTCCATCGGCGGACGGGCGCCCAAGACCGACCGGCGGAAGCAGGATCCTCAAGGCTACGTCGCCCAGATGGTGGCGGAGCAGGGGGAGGCAACGGTGGCAGACATCCTCAAAAGCCACCTCGTGCCCGTCGAGGACTTCCGCGAGGAGCGCTTCGCGGAGGCGATCGCGGGGAGACGACGGGCGATGCTGGCACTTCTGCGCGAGATCACGGGGCTACCGCTGCCCGAGGACGGCCGGAGCGAAAGCGAGGACAAGGGCGTCCCGCCCGAGGCCACGCACGCCTTCCGGACTCCCGCCGGCGCCGTCGCCTACGCGCGCAAGATCCAGGGCAGCCGGGGACGGGCGGTGCGCTACGCCCTGCTGCCCGGATCCGTGCTCGTCCAGGCCGGCACCGGCCTGCCCCCACGCCTCGAGGCGCTTTGGCGAAGCGCGACGGAGGACGCCGAGCCGGTGCTGACGGAGGAGGGAGGGGAGATGCCGCGGATCCGCCGCAGGCTCGACGGACTGACCGCCGCCGAGATCGCCAGCCTCGCCTTCGGGCAGGAAATCCAGGGCAAGGCTGCCCGCCTCCAGCCCATCGACGGCGAGGAGGAGACGGGCGAGGAGGAGACGGCACAGGCCTGATCCGAAGGCGCGTCCGCCCATCCGCCGGAGGGCGGACGCGCCCATATCCCAATCATCGAGCGATTCCCCGGAGAGCATGGTCCGATGAGCGAGCAGAGCCCCCACGCCACCTTCGACGCCCAGGCCGCCCGCGCGGCCCTGCAGGCCGCGATCCGCGACGCCATGGCCGCAGCGCCCGCCGTCGAGGAGATCGACCGCCCCATCACGGCCCGGATGCGCGCAGCCCTCGACCTCGACATGCCCGCCGCCTGCTTCATGGCCTCCGAGGCCCACCCCGACGGCGTCTATGTGCCGGCGTGGCTGATGGACCTCGCCGCCCAGGAGATCTTCGGCGACCGCTGGTCCTCCGAGGTGCTCGAATCCGAGATCGTGCGCGACGACCGCGACGGGATCCGCTTCGAGGCCCGCGGCGCCAAGCCCGTGGAGAAGACCGTCCATCGCGTCGTCGCCACCGCCCGCGTCGCCGTCGAAGTCCGCAGCCCCTCGGGCCGGATCCAGCGCCACACCGCCCTCGGCGTCTCGGTCCATGACGTCCTCTGGGGCTCGGCCGACGTCCAGTCCCTCTACAAGATCGCCGTCAAGGGCGCGGCCACCGACGCGCGGCGCACCGCGCTGGCCCAGTTCGGACGCATCTTCAGCCCCCGCGGCAGCGACCTCGACGCCGTCCTCGCCCACGCCTCCAGCGCCTCGCTGAAGGCCCAGGACGAGGCCAAGAAGGCTCCGCCCAAGACCGCGGCGCGCCGCGTGCGCGCCCAGCGCCCGGGCGAGTCCTACGCCGCCATCGACGAGACCGGCGCCACCCTCGAGACCTACCCCGGCACCGCCGAAGGCGCGCTCCAGGCCCTCGACACGATCGGCGAGATCCTCGCCGGCTGCCAGGACGCCGAGACCTTCGAGGCCGCCCGCGAGGCCAACGCCGCCACCATCGCGCGCATCGAGTCCGAGCACGGCCCGGCCCTGGCCGACGCCATCGCCGCGCTCAAGGCCCGGATCCAGGAGGCCACCGCCGCCCAGGCCGGCTTCGGCGCCCCCGTCCCCGCCCGCCGCGCCGCCAAGGCCGCCGAGCAGAAGGCCCAGGCGCCGAAGGCCGCCGCTGCCCCGGCGCCGGCCGAGACGCCCGCAAAGCCCCCGGCGCAGCCCTCCCTCGACCTGGCCGCCGCCCCCGAGGACCGCCTCGCCCAGGCGCTGGCCAGCATCACGGCCGCCCAGACCGCGGAGCGCGTCCAAGAGGTCCTCGACGCCGCCGTCGGACGGACCCCCCGCATGCCGGCCAAGGCGATCCTGCGCCTCTCCGAGGCCGCCGCCGCCCGCCGCCAGGCCCTCAAGGGCGCGACCTGACCCCTCCCCCGAGGCTTGCGCCCCCCGCGGGGGGCGCTATCCTCGAAGAGACGCCGGCGCCCGCCCGGCACCAGAGCCCAGGAGTTCCCGATGAACCTCGTCCTCCTCACCGGCCGCGTCGGGCGCGATCCCGAGGTCAAGACCTTCTCCAACGGCGACCGCGTCGCCCGCCTGTCGCTCGCCACCAAGCGCCGCCGGAAGGATCCGCAGAGCGGCCAGATGGTCGAGCAGGCCGACTGGCACAGCATCAGCTTCTACGGCCCCGCCCAGGGCGGCGTCGTCGATCGCGTCGTCCAGCTCGCCCGCAAGGGCGCGCTCATCACCGTCCGCGGCGAGCTCGTCTATCAGGCCAGCACGCTTCCCGACGGCGCCAAGATCCAGCGCGCATCGATCGCGGTGCGCGGCCAGGACGGCTTCGAGTTCCACATCGGCGTCCGCGCCGACGGCGAAACGGCTCCCCAGCGCCCGAAGGCCGCCCCCCCCGCCGGGGAGGTCACGGGGGAGGTGCATACGGGCGTGGATTCGGGCGACGACCTCGATCCGCTGGGCCTTGGCGGCTTCGACGACGACGAGATCTGATCCCCGGCGGCCCCAAGGCCGCCGCGTTCCCCTTCCCCCCCCTCTTCCCTGAGGACGGCCGAAACCGACCTCCGCAGGGGGCGGTCCGAGCGCCCCCCTGCGAAGGACGGATCCCATCCCGATGAGCGACGGACCGAGCTACGCCGAGATCGCCCAAGCCCTGAACCAGCACGCCGAGGCGTTCTCCCAGCACGTGCTCGGGATCGCCCCGACCACCCGCCGGGCGGGCGAGCTGCGCTTCCACGCCGACGGCAAGCTGCGCGTGCGCGTCTCCGGCGCCCGCGCCGGACGCTGGACCAACTTCGCCGAAGGCACCCGCGGCGACATGATCGATCTCTACATGAGTCGGACGGGAGCGTCCAAGCGCGAGGCCATCGCCTATGCCAAGCACTTCCTCGGGATCCCCGACCATGGTCCGGCCCCCGCCGCCCTGCCGGCTCCCGATCTCGCCGACGCCGAACGCAAGGACGCCGAGGAGCGCGCCAAGCGCCTGCGCGCCGCAGCTGGCATCTGGCGGCGCGCCCAGCCGATGGGCGAGGCCCAGCGCGGCTACCTCGCCGGACGCGGGATCACGCTCGATCTGCCCCCAACCGTCGCCCGCGGCCGCGCCATCCCCGTGGCCGACCTGCCGAAGATGGGGATCGATCCGGCGATGTGCGACGGACGGCCGCTCGACGCCATCGTGCTCGCCGCCACCGACGCGGACGAGGAGATCCGCGCCGTCCAGCAGATCCTCCTGCAGGACGGGCGCAAGGCCCGCGTCCCCAACGTCAAGCGCACCAACGGCGTGCTCGGCGGCGTCTCCGTCAAGCTCGCCCCCGCCGGCCCGACCGTCGTGCTCGCGGAAGGCCCGGAGACCGGCATGAGCGTCCAGCAGGCCACCGGCCTGCCGACCTGGATCACGCTCGGCGTCTCGAACTACACCTCAGCCCCCATCCCCGCGGAGACGCGGGAGGTGCTGATCGCGGCCGACCTCGAGGACGCCGGCAACGGCATCGCCGCCGCGCTGCAGGCCGCCGACCACTGGGAGCGCCAGGGCAAGGAGGCCGGCCTGCTGCTGCCCGCCGATCCGGCGTCGGACGCGAAGATCGACTTCAACGACGTCCTCCAGCGCGACGGTGCGGAGGGCGTGCGCGCCCGCACGGCGCGCCCCTGGCGCTCCGATCGCCCGGGCGAGGGCGGCAGCCGCGCCATCGTCGCGACCTGCCACCGCAACCTCCTCGCGCTCTGGCGGGCCGTCGGCGGGCGCCCCGTGCTCGCGCGCATCAACAAGGAGCCCCGGGTCGCCCCCGACCTCCACTTCCCCGAGGACGTCGCGGAGATCCTCGTCGCCGCGCCCGCCGACGCCGTCCCCGACCTCGCCGAGGTCCTGCGCCGTCGCCCGCATCTGCGGATCCGCCGGCTCGAGGCGGCGCCCGGGGAACTGCTCGCCGGCCTCGACGCGCACGGCGCGCGCTGGCTGCGCGCCCGCGCCGCGCACGCGCCGGCGCCGGGCCAGCAGCCCTTCTACCGCCAGGATCTCCTCGCGCTCCATCCCGAGGCCGAGGTCGTGCTCTGCCAGACCCGCGCCGCCGCCGAGGCGATCGCCCCCTCCGACGCGCGCGTCGCGATCGCCTGGAACTGCCGTCTCCCCGAGGAGGCCTGGCCCTGGGCCGCCATCGGCGGACGCACGATCACGATCGTCCCCGTCCATGCGCCGGCCGGCTACGCCGGCGCCGCCCAGGCCGCCCGGCAGGCGCGCCGCCACGGCGCCACCCCTCTGATCCTGGCCTGGAACGCCGGCAGCGCCCGCACCCTGCGCCCGACCGACGACGGGCGCCTCCTGCCCCGCGGCGCCCCGCTGCCGGAAGGCTACGACCTGCCCCAGGCCGCGCAGGACGGCTGGCACGGCCAGGCCCTGGATCGCCTCCTCGCCGAGAGGGCAGCGCTGTGACCGGCGCGGTCGCCGCCGGCCTGGCGCTCCTCTCCCGCGCTGCCGCGCGCGCCACCGCCGCCGCCGGGACCCCAATCCAGGTCGAACTCTCCGGCGAGCATGTCCATGACGGCGTCGACGGACGCCTCCGCGTCGGCCACAGCCTCGTCGCCCGCCTCCAGGACAAGGGGCAGATCGAGCGCGCCGCCGAAGCGATCCGCCAAGCCCTCGACGGCGATGCCCCCTGCCGCGACGCCCTCCTGTCGGCTCTCGGACCGCATGGCGTCGCCGCCGCCCTCCCCGGCCTCGCCTGGGCTTGGACCCGGGCGGAAGGGCTGCGCCTGGGCCGCACCGGTCGCACCCCGGCCCGCGACGCCGCCGACGCCTGGATCCAGCGGACCGCGGAGCGCCTCGCCCGAGGCACCTGGCCGCTGCGCCCCGAGGACTGCGCCAGCGGCCACGAACGGCTCCGACGCGCGGAAGCCGGCGAGTGGTCGGGCGCCGCCGACGCCTTGGAGGCCGAATGGGGATGGAACCGGCTCCTGGCCGGACGTCGGATCCTCCAGACCCGACGCGGACGCGCCGCCATCTGGCACGTCCCCGGCCTCAAGCCGGATGGCCCGCCCCTCGTGCTCGCGGCCGCAGCCTGGTAGAGGGGCAGGATGCAAGCCGGCCCGCGGCAAGCCGCCGCGGGCCGGCGGTCCCCCCCCCAGGGGACGACAGGACCGCCGGACGGACCCCCGTCCATCCGACGCCCGCCGGTCGAAATGGGACAAGCCAGGACCCTTTCCAGCGCCGGCCCGCAATTTCGGGTCTATAACCCAAACAAAGGGACCCATGGCCTGAGACTGGCCTCTGGCCTAGGGGGTCTGGTGGTACTGCCGGAATGGCGGAGATGTCAGCCGCGTCTCCTGGAGATCGGCCTGCGAGGCTGATCTCCGCCCACTCAACCTCTGTTTGGGCTATAGACCCGCGCAATTTTCTCCGGCAGCCGGACCTGGCCGGCGGAGGTCCGTTCCGCACGCCCATCTCCTCCGCCGACGCTCAGAAGGAGCGTTCCCATGGCCCACCATCCCCGAGCCGGCCGGAGGCAACGCGCCAGACGCCTGACCGCCGTCGTCCTAGCCCTCCCTCCTGAGGATCCGCCGGCCCCGCCGCGCGCGCCGCCGTCCGTCCCGCGCCCGCCCGCCCCTTGCGCGGCCAGGCCCCAGGCCCAACATCGGGCGGGATGACACCCTCGGGGCCAGGCGCCCCGCACGGAGACCTTCCATGAGCAACACCGCCACCGCGGCCAAGGCCACCCTCTCCCTCATCGAGTCCGCGATCAAGGCCGGCCTGGCAAGCGACCTCGCCCAACCCAGCTGGGAGGACGCCCGCATGGCCTTCCAGGAGGCCTCGCGCCTGCTCGTGCAAGCCGGCGCCCTCGCCAAAACCGCCGACGGCTGGCGTTTCTCCCCAGAGGCCCTCGACGGACGCGGCGACGACATCCTCGCCCCCATCGGCGCCGCCGGCCTCTCCATCGCCCAGGCCCTCGCCACCCCCGAGCGCGTCGAGGCCCTCTCGGCCGACGGCAAGCGCGGCCTGCTCGAGGCATCCCTCGCCGCCGCCGACGCCCAGGGCGCGGCCTCCGGGATCCCCGTCAGCCTCGATGCGCTGCGCGATGCCTTCGCTCCCGCCTTCCAGGGCCTCAACGGCCCCCCCGACAGCGCCCGCACCGAGACCTCCGTCACCCTTGAGGCACCGGCCGAGACGTCCGCCGTCCCCTCCCCCATCACCCAGGCCCAGGCTAAGGCCCTCCTCAGCGCGATCGACCTCACCGATGTCATCTCCGACTCGGCCCAGCCCGACACCCTCGATCCTAAGATGATCATGTTCCCCCGTAAGCACCTGAAGGCCCTCCGCGACGGCCTCCGTGCCATCAACCAGGCCGGCGCCGACATCGCCCTCGCTGCCGCCCGCGAGGAGGGCCGCCCGCTGCCCGGCATCTCCGACGACGCCATGAAGGCCGTCGTCGACCTCGTCCAGGAGCTGCGAAATATCCGTCTTGGCCCCCAGCCCCGCGACGCGGGCTTCGTCACCGTCTCGCAGGAAGACATGGGTCGCATCACCAGCCTCACCGACCAGATCTTCCAATCCGGTGCCTACAAGAGCCTGGACGCCGCCGCCGGCGAGCGCGAGGCCGACCGCGATCTCAGACCTATTAGCAACCCGTGGGCAGGCCTCGCGCCGGAGAGAACACCCAGGGCGACCACTCCTCTCCCCTTCATGTCCAAGAGCGACTGGGACGATCTCGGCCCGATGGGGCCGATGAACGAGGGCCGGCGCTTCTTCTCCCAGGAGATCGAGCGCGACGCCTACACCGGCCTCGATGTCGATCAGATCGGCGAGGACCCCGACCGCGGCCCGCGCCCCGTCCGTCCCTACCACCCGCACGTCGTCGTGATGAGCGCCCGCCATCCGCTCGGCAACCCGCACCGCGGCGTCGCCTCCAACGACTACGAGCGCGCCTGGGGCCTCTACCAGCACTACCAGCGCGTCCTCTCCGCCCGCGGCGAGGAGGCCCGCCGCCTCGTCAACGCCCTCGCCCAGACCGCCGAGCGCCTCCAGGCCGAGGGCGGCGACCGCCAGCGCGCCGACGCCGGCGAGATCGCAGCCCAGGCCGAGGCGTCCGGCCTCGACCGCCGCACCGCCCAGGAGATCGGCGAGCAGGCCGCCTCTCAGGAGCTCCGCGGCCGCGGCACCGCCTTCACCGTCGTCGCCCCCACCGTCGAGGAGGCCCGCATCATCCGCGGCATGATCGACTGGGCGACCACGATCGTGCCGACCTCGCGCGACCTCAAGAGCCAGCAGCTGCTCACCCGCAACGACCAGCTGCCCTCCGTCGAAGATATGCTGAAGGCCCTCGAGGGACTCCGCCCCGAGCCCTGGGGCCAGAACCTCCAGGCCAACCGCGGCCAGGGCCGCGACTTCGTGCGCGCCATGGCCGTCATCCCCGCCCGCGGCGCCGAGCAGGCGCTCGCGCGCGTCGCCGCCCGCCAGCCCGAGGACGTCCTGCTCCTCGTCCCCGACAACTGGGGCTTCCAGAAGGCGCTGCGCGCCGAGATGGGCGACGCGGCCTACGACGCCCGCGTCTGGACCCGCTCCAAGGAACAAGAGCTGGAGACCGGCATCGACATCCCCGACCTCCAGGACCTCAAAGGCGGCGACTTCGCCCGCGCCTACCGCGAGACCGTCGAGACCCTCGTCTCCCGCGCCGACCGCGTCCTCGTCGCCCAAAGCGACGACCCCCGCGACTTCGCCGTCACCGCCGCCGCCGAGGCCGCGCGCCGCGGCAAGCTCGCCGCCGCCGTCGCCGCCAACGGCACCGTCATCCGCGGCCCCGCCCTCGACCGCCTCGCCGAGCAGGCGATGAAGGCCAGCCCCTCGCGCGCCGAGTACGCCCGCAGCCGCACCGTCGAGCTCCACGATGTCCAGGCCGGCTCCCCCGAGGGCCGCCTCGCCCTCTCCCTCCTGCGCCAGGCCGGGGGCAAGGACCTCCCCAACCCCGCCATCGAAGCGCTCGCCCGCACAGGGATGACCATCAACGAGCTGGCCGACATGGCCAAGGGCCGCGATACGGCCCAGATCCTGACGCGCCAGCACGGCGTGCCCATCGGCGCGGTCGCGGCCCTCGCTGACGACTTCGCCATGGCCGCCGCCCGCGACGCCTTCGGCAAGATCCGCGAGGATCTGCAGAAGGAGAAGGTCCAAGTCGTCGGCCCCGACGCCTTCCCCCCCGCGCTGCGCGAGGGCAAGGGCGCGCCCGCCGTCCTCTTCATTCGCGGCAACGCCGCCCTCCTCTCCGCGGGCCGCCCCACCATCGGCATCCTCGGCGACGCCGCCCTGCTGCCCGCCGTCGCCGAGCGCGCCGGCGCCTTCGTCCGCGGCGTCGAGGCCGCCGGTGGTGTGCCCGTGAGCGTCGAGGGCATGGGTGTCCCCCGCGTCGCCCCCGAGGGACCGCAGATCGTCGTCCTGGCCACCGGCCATGGGCACTACGGCAAGCTCCCCGCCCTCGACTGGAAGGAGGTCGGCACCGGCCGCCGCTCCGACGTCCTCGTCGCCGAGACCCCAAACCGCCGCTACACGATCGAGATCGTCGAGGGACGCGATCAGAAGATCCTCTTCACCGTGGAGAACCCCGCCGCCTCCGGCGAGGGCGCCAAGCGCACCACCGAGATGCCGCTGCGCGGCGAGCGTCCACGCCCCTTCTACGCCGAGGAGGACATCCGCGGCCAGAAGGAGGGCGCGAAGTGGAATGGCGACATCCGCCACGCCAAGGACTTCGCCCAGTCGAACGAGGCCTTCATCCGCTCCGGCGACGTCCGCGCCCACCGGCAGGCCGTCCTCGACGCGGGCGGCGTCCTCGTATCGCTGCTGCCCCCGCGCCGCGAGGGGATTCTCTTCAGCCACGCCACGCAGGACCTGGAGGGCATGCCCACCGACCGCCGCCCCGAGAACGAGCACCGCGCCATCGAGCTCGTTGCCAAGATCGCGGACGTCTCGACCATCACCCAAGCCTCCCAGACGAGCCCCGTCCGCCTCGCCGTCGCCCTGTCGGCCGCGCGCGGACGCCGGGTCGCCGTCCTGCCGCCCACCCCGGACCTGCACCTGCAGCCCGAGATCGGCGGCAACCGCGCGCTCCTGACCACCCCCGCCGCGCAGCTCTCCTCGGAGATGTCGCTGCCCGGCGAGATGGGCCTCGTCGTCGCCAAGGCCTTCGGGACCGGCAAGGCCGCCGTCTCGACCGGTCCCGACATGGCCAAGGCCGCGGCCACCCTCGTCGAGAAGGCCGAGACCATTGAGGCCGACCTCGACCGCGCCCAGGCCAAGCGCCGCATCGCTGGCGGCGACAGCCGCTGACCCTGACGGGGGGGGAGGCCCGCCCCCCCCATCCCTCCTCCCCTGGAGCCCGCTCCCATGGCCGTCGTCAATGTCCGGGATCTCAAGGGCCCCTGGCCCAAGGGTACGGTCTATGTCGGACGCAACCCCGAGATCTGGCGCCGCAGCGGCGGTCAAGGCGCCCCGCCTTGGGGCAACCCCTTCGTCATGAAGAGCGAGGCCGACCGCGGGCAAGTCCTCTCAGACTACACCCGATGGCTGGCCGAGCGCATCGCCCGCGAGCCCCGCTTCCGTGCCGAGATCGTCTCGCTGGCAGACCAGAACCTCGCTTGCCACTGCGCGCCGCGCGCCTGCCACGGCCACGTCCTCGAGGACGCCGCCCGGACGCTGGCCGCCGGACGCGACTGGACGGGGCGCGACCTCCCGCGCGTCCTCACCCTCTCCACCGGCGCCGAGGCCCAGGAAGGCCCCGACACGCGCGTGATGCGCGCGGCGCTGGCCGCCGGCCTGCCCGACGCCTTCAAGGCCGATCCCGCCCCCGAGGCCCAGGCCCTGCGCGACGCCTACCGTACCCTCTCCTTCGCCATGAAGGACGCCGGACGCCTCGCTCAAGGACCCGACGGCGCCTGGCAGGTCGACCCCACCCGATCCCCGACCCCCCAGACCAAGAAGGCCGGCCTCGCCGCCGGGTCCCTCCAGCGCGCCCTCGCCCAGGCCGCCGCCGCGCTCCCGGAGGCCGAACGCCCCCTGCTCGCCCGCGCGCTTGTCGAGGCCGACTCCCGCCTCGCCGAGACGGCCCTGCGCCCCGCCGGCACCCGCCGCGACGTCCCCGAGCGCTGATCGTGCGTTCCAAGGCGCCCAGCCTCACGATGGCGTGATCTGTCCCAATCTCCGCCTCCCCACCCCGGAGATCCCGCCAGGCGCCGCCTGCTCGCCCCCCTCGCCCTCCTCCTCGCCGTCGCCGCGGCGCCCGCCCAGGCCTGCGAGCTCCACCTCCAGGGCGCGATCTTCGGCGGTGCGATCCTCATGGACCGCAATCTCCGCTCCGGTCCGGTCAGCCTGATCGACCAGGGCGGGGATCTGCCGATGGGCGGCCTGCGCCGCGGCGCCGGCGCCCGGCATCCCTCGGGCCTGCTCCTGCGCGCCGAGATCGAGGGATCCCTCGGCGATGGACGCTCGCAAGTCAACACCGCCGGGGCCTTCGAGTCGCTGCGCATCGACTCCGGCCTCGCCGCCTACGGCGTCGTCGGCTTCCAGGGACCAAGCGGCAGCGCCATCTTCGCCCGCGCCGGCCTGCAAGGCTGGCAGGCCAGCCGGCACCGTGCCGGCCTGCCGGAGTCCCGCGGCTGACGCGGCGCCCCCTGCCTCGGCGTCGGCGCCGAGGTTCCAGTCGGCGGACGCCTCTTCAGGCGCGTCGACGCCGGCTGGGCCCGGGCCGGATCCCTCGACGGGGAACCCTGGCAGGGCACCGTCGCCATCGGGCGCCGATTCTGACGGGGCTCCGCCGGCATCCCCGAGGGCCAGACGGCCCGCAGGACGCCGGCGGCGGAAGGAAGGCCCGTCTCCCCGGCAGGCCCCCTCCACGGACGACTGCCGAAGCGCGACACCCTCGACCTCGGACGCGCGATCCGCGCACGCGATCCCGCGCGCCCCTCCTGGGCGGAGATCGCCCTCGTTCGGCCGGGATCTCGGGAATCCCAGCCGAGACCGGCCTGTCTCGGTTTCCACGCCGTCCTCCTCCATCGGCCCGCACACGCCCTCTGGCGGCGGGGCTGGCGCCTCGCCGCACGCCTTCTCGCCCGCCTCTCCCGCGCCCTGACGGGCGTCGAGATCCACCCCGGTGCGCGCATCGGCAAGCGTGTCTTCATCGACCACGGCATGGGTGTCGTCGTCGGCGAGACGGCCGTCGTCGGCGACGACGTCGTGACGCATCATGGCGGCACGCTCGGCGGCGACGGACGCGTCGCCAAAGACGGACGGCGGCAGCCGCATGTGGGCGACGGCGTCCTCCTCGGCGCCGGCGCGACCCTCCTCGGCCCCATCTGCGTCGGCCAAGGCGCACGCGGGGGCGCCGGCGCGGTCGTCCTGTCCGATGTGCCCCCAGGCGCCACCGCCGTCGGCGTCCCCGCCCGCCGCCCGCACGCCAGACGCAGGAGCACGCCGCCGGCCCCTGAGGGGACCGCCCTGCGCGACAAAGCAACGCAGCCGCCGCAAGGCTTGAAGGCCAGGCATCCAGATCCTACCTCGGCCTCGTGCCTCCGTCCATCCCGACAGGGGCCTCGACCGCAGGATCCGGCCCCATGCAGGCCCCAGATACCGGCATCCCCGCCGGTTCCGCTTCCCCGCCCCGGCGGGACGTCCTCGCCCTGGCCGCCGGCGCCCTCGCTGCGGCCGGCGCCCTCGGTGTCGCCTGGCCCTTCCTCCGATCCCTCGCCCCGGCGACGGACGTGCTCGCCGACGCCGTCATCGAGGTCGATCTCGCCCCCATCCCCGAGGGCGGCGCCATCACCGTCCTTTGGCAAGGCAAGCCCGTCTTCCTGCGCCGCCGCACCGGCGACGAGATCGCCCGCGCCCGCGCCGACGACGACGCGCCCATGCCCGATCCCGCCCCCGACGCGGCCCGCACCCGACGCCCCGAATGGCTCGTGGTGGTGGGCGTCTGCACCCACCTCGGCTGCGTCCCCCTCGGCCAGCGGGCGGGAGAGACCCGCGGACGCCACGGCGGCTGGTTCTGCCCCTGCCACGGCAGCCACTACGACCTCGCCGGACGGATCCGCCTCGGCCCCGCGCCGCGGAACCTGGATATCCCTCCCTACGCCTTCGACGGCACCGACAGGATCCGCATCGGATGACCATGCCCCTCCGCCTCCTCCTCGCCGCCCTCGCCCTGGCCGCCCCCCTGGCCGCGGTCCCGTCCGATTCCCGCGCCGTGGGCGCGGCCCCCGACGCGCCGCCCGCCCTCGAGCCGCCGCTCCGCGACCGCCTGCTGCGCCCCGACGACGCCGCCCGGCGCCGAGGGCTCGAGGTCTTCCAGCAGGCCTGCGCCGCCTGCCACGGCCTGCGCCACCTGCCCTACCGCGAGCTCGGCCGCCTCGGGCTGACCGCCGAACAGATCCGCGCGATCGCGGCCGAGCGGAGCATCCCCACGCTCGACGCCGACGGCCAGCCCGCCGAGCGGCCCGCCACCGCCGCCGATCCCTGGACCCCGCCTTGGCCGAACGAGGCCGCCGGACGGGCCCAGCACAACGGCGCCCTGCCGCCCGACCTCTCCCTCATCACCAAGGCCCGCCCCGGCGGCGCGCCCTATGTCGCGGCCCTCCTCCAAGGCTACGCCGACCCGCCGCCGGGCGAGGAGATCGGGGAGGGGCGGTGGTACAACCGCTTCATCGAGGGACGGCGCATCGCGATGCCCCCGCCGCTCGCGCCCGATCCGGGACAGTTCGTCCATGCCGACGGCACCGAGAGCACCCCCGCCTCCGCCGCCCGCGACGTCGCCGCCTTCCTCGACTGGGCCGCCGAGCCCGCCGCCGACGGGCGCCTGCGCACCGGCCTCCTCGTCCTCGGCTACCTCGCCGCCACCTTCGCCGTCGCCAGGGCGCTCCAGATCCGGATCCGCCGGCGCGTCCAAGGACACTGAGCCTGCCCGCCGACGGCGCTTGACAGACGCCCCCGGCGGGGCGACATCCCGCGGATCGCCCCTCCTCCGGAGGATCCCCCTGCCGTGATCGTCCAAGGCATCGCCTTCCTCGGCGCCGCCGCCGCCACCGCCCTCTTCCTCCCAGGCCTCACGCCCGGCGGCCTGCTGGCGCGCCTCGATCCGACCTTCCTTGCCGACCTTCGCGGCCTGCTGCTCCGCAGCCCCTTCCCTTGGCTCTGGGACGCTGTCCTCCTCCTGCTCTCGGCGCCGATGTGGACCCTCCCCGCGGCCGCCGGAATCCTGGTCCTCGCGATCGCCAAGATCCGCCCCACGCGCGAGACTGTCTCATGGGCACGCTGGCTCGGCCGCCGAGAGACCAAGGCCGCTCCGACGACGCGCAAGACGGGCGGGATCCGGCGCACGCTTCCTTGAGGGCGAGCCTCGGAAGCGCAGACGATTCAGGAGCCAGAGGGACGCGCTCCCGGAGATGGCGGCCGGCCCGCCGCAGATCGGTGGGAGACGACGCCGCCGGCCAACATCAGGCCCGCGCCCAGGAACATCGGCACCCAGCCCCACTCCAGCCCCACCGAATGCACCATCGCCATCGCCAGCCCTCCGAAGGGATTGCCCGCCATCTCGCGACGCGTCTGCTCCTGGAGATCCACGATCTTGAAGGAGATGTCCACGAAGCCCACGCAGAGCGCCAGCAGGGACAATCCGCCCATGACGATCTGCCCTCGGCTCCAACCGAGAAAAGCAAAAAATCCTCCGACGAGCGCCATCACCACCAGGAACATCCCGTCCCCAGACCCCCCGCGGACGTAATCCATCGTCCCCAGCAGAGGCACCCGGATCACCGGCATGAAGGGGCCCAAGAAGAGGAGGAACGCCCCTACCAGACCGATGATGCGCCCGTCGCGCCAGAACCTGTCTTCCATCTCGCTCTCTCCGAACCTCAGACCATCCATCTGGGAGCCTGACGCCTGTCAGACCAGCGCCCCCAGCGGCCGGTCGGCGCCTTCGCTGTTCAGCATCTGGGAGCCTGACGCCTGTCAGACCAGCGCCCCTTGCGCGCGCAGGGACCAGGCCCAACATCGGACGGGACGACATCCTCGGGGCCAGGCGCCCCCCACGGAGACCTTCCATGAGCGACACCGCCACCGCGGCCAAGGCCACCCTCTCCCTCATCGAGTCCGCGATCAAGGCCGACTTCGCCCGCGACCTCGTCCAGCCCGGCTGGGAGGACGCCCGCACGGCCTTCCAGGAGGCCTCGCGCCTGCTCGTGCGCGCCGGCGCCCTTTCCAAGACCTCCGACGGCTGGCGTTTCTCCCCAGAGGCCCTCGACGGACGCGGCGACGACATCCTCGCCCCCATCGGCGCCGCCGGCCTCTCCATCGCCCAGGCCCTCGCCACCCCCGAGCGCGTCGAGGCCCTCTCGGCCGACGGCAAGCGCGGCCTGCTCGAGGCATCCCTCGCCGCCGCCGACGCCCAGGGCGCGGCCTCCGGGATCCCCGTCAGCCTCGATGCGCTGCGCGATGCCTTCGCTCCCGCCTTCCAGGGCCTCAACGGCCCCCCCGACAGCGCCCGCACCGAGACCTCCGTCACCCTTGAGGCACCGGCCGAGACGTCCGCCGTCCCCTCCCCCATCACCCAGGCCCAGGCCAAGGCCCTCCTCGGCGCGGTCGACCTCGGCAAACTCATCGCAGATTCTGCCGAGATTGACACCCTCGAGCCCGCGGTGATCATGTTCCCCCGCGAGCATGTGAAGGACCTCGGCGACGCCCTCGGCGTCATCGACCAAGCCGGCGCCGACATTGCCCTTGCTGCCGCCCGCGAGGAGGGCCGTCCACTGCCCGGCGTCTCCGACGACGCCATGAAGGGTGTCGGCGATCTTGTCCAGGCGCTGCGGGATGTCCGCCTCAGCGCCCAGCCCCGCGGCGAGGGCTTCGTCGCCGTCTCGCAGGAGCACGTGGATCGCATCACCAGCCTCACCGACCGGATCCTCTACTCCGGCGCCCGCGAGGGCCTAGCCGCCGCCGCCGGCGAGAGCGAGGCCTCCGCCACCCCCATGACCGAGGGCCGCGACAGCGTCGATATCGCCCCCGCCGCCCCCACCCAGCCAACCCTCTCCGAGGTCCCTTCCGCCGAGGGCCGCGACAACGCCGACGTCGCCCCCGCCGCCCGCGCCCAGCCGACCCTCTCCGAGGTCCCTTCCGCAGAGCGTCTCCATGGCGTCGCCACCGCCTCCCTCGGCCTCCTCGAGGCTTTCTACAACACCGGTGCCTCTCTGCCCAACACCCGCGACGGCCGCCGCGCGCTCGAACTACAGCAGGCCCTCGAAGGCGCCCTGCGCGACGGCGACTTCGCCCTGCCCGGCGAGATCCTCGGCCGCACCACCCCCTACGCCGCCCAGGCCCCGCGCGGCGACCGGGCCCAGCAGATGGCCATCTTCGCCGCCGCCGGCGCCTACGCCCACCACCTGCGCGCCACCAATCTCGCCGAGGAGATCGAAGTCTCCGGCGGCCCTCTTGCCCGCGCCGGCCTGATCCGCAAGTTCCAGGACCTCGATGGCGCTCTCGAGAGCGCCCGCGCCGAGACCCCCGTCGCCCTCGATACGCCGGCCGCGGCACCCGCCGTCCCTTCCCCCATCAGCCAGGCCCAGGCCAAGGCCCTCCTCAGCGCTGTCGACCTCGGCAACCGCATCGCCGACTCGGCCCAGCTCGACACCCTCGAGCCCGAGATGGTCATGTTCCCTCGGGCGCACTTGAAGGCCCTCGGCGATGTCCTCGGTGTCATCGACCAAGCCGGCGCTAACATCGCCCTCGCCGCCGCCCGCGAGGAAGGCCGCCTGCTGCCCGGCGTCTCCGACGGCGCCATGAAGGCCGTCGGCGATCTCGTCCAGGAGATGCGGGACATCCGCCTCGATGTCCAGCCCCGCGGCGAGGGCTTCGTCGCCGTCTCGCAGGAGCACGTGGATCGCATCACCAGCCTCACCGACCGGATCCTCTACTCCGGCGCCCGCGAGGGCCTGGCCGCCGCCGCCGGCGAGAGCGAGACCTCCGCTATCTCCATGACCGAGGGCCGCGACAGCGCTGCCTTCGCCACTCTCCAGGAGGCCATGCGCGGCGGCGCCCGCCTCGGCAACCCCGAGAGCGCCCTCGGCACGCTCGGCAAGATCCTCCCCGAGATGGATTTCGCCGAGTGGAACGCCCTCTCCCCACGCCTGCGCTCCACCGCCCAGGCCGTGTTCGTCGAGCCCGGCAAGGGCGACTTCGCCGGCCTCGACATCGCCACCGCCCCCGGCGCCTTCTTCGATCCCCGCGCCTGCGAAGGCCAGGAGAAGGCCCTGCGCAATTTTGTCCGCCGCCAGGTCCTCGATGAGACCCCGCTCGAGAACGGCAAGGGCACCGTCGGCGAGCGCTTCCGCGATCGCGTCCTCAACGCGCGCCACCGCACCATCGTCGCCCCCACCCGCGGCCTCGCCAAGGCCTACCGCGAGGAGGGCGAGCGGATCGCCGCTGAGCTGACCCGCCAGAAGCGCGAGAGCTCCGAGATGGCGCTGTCCAAGCTCGAGCGCGTCCCCGCTGACTTCGACCGCTCGCAGGTCGCCCGCTTCCTGCGCGTCGTCGAGGCCCAGGGCGCGTCCTCCCCCGCCTCCCTCGTCAAGACCGGCGACCACCTCATCATGACCCACTCCGACGGGCCCACGCTGAAGGCCGACATCGGCGCCGTCGGCGCCCTCGCCCGCCATCAGGACGGCCACACCATCGCCAAGATCCCGCTCGAGTCGCTCCGCGGCGCCGTCGAGACCGGCCAGGCGAAAGTCCGCGTCGTGGTGACCGAGGACCGCGTCGCCGCGATCATCGGGCACACCCCCGCCACCGAGCGTTCCCGCGCCCGCGGCGACGCCGAGATCGCCGCCTGACGCGACCGGCGCGCGCAAGACCCTTCCGGCCCGGCGGCCCTCCGCCGGGCCGGATCCGTCAAATCTCCGGATTTCCCGACTTTCTCCCTTGGCAAAAGGACCGCTCCAGGACTATCTCGACCGCCAAGATGCGCCGCCGCCTCCTTGCCTGGCGCCCCGCCTGCCGACGCCATCCCCGTCCAGGCCGACGGCGGGCC
>Ga0272446_1003276_pt1 | contig 20678 bp, 15 predicted proteins | sample YNPCB0061_FD_194587 | JGI IMG/M metagenome (GOLD analysis project Ga0272446, IMG submission 194587) | Hot spring microbial mat communities from Yellowstone National Park, WY, United States - YNP-CB-006-1 | ecosystem: Environmental > Aquatic > Thermal springs > Hot (42-90C) > Sediment | place...
CCACCACCATGAATACGCTCACCACCGCCACCGCCGTGGCGGCAATCGCTCCCGTGATGCGGTCCCACAGGTTCACCAAGGAATCGGAACTGAACATGCCGAAGTTGTCCTCCTGCTCGGGCCGCAAGTGGCGGTATGCGCGCAGCAAGGCGCGAATCTCATCCTGAGCCTGCTCCAGATGGGTGCGGTCCAGCGCCAGGGCGTTGTAACCCAAACCCCGCCGCGAGTTGAACATCTTGAAATAGGTCTCTATCGGAATGGTCACGAACTCGTCCCGCGACTGCCCGAAAACGCTCCCCAGCGGCTTGGCCACGCCGATCACTTCCATGCTCACGCCGCGCACCACCAGCGTCTTGCCCAGCGGATCGGTGTCCGGAAAGAACTTCTCCTTGATGTCATTGCCTATCACCACCACATTCAGGCGGCGCCGCACGTCATTCTCGGAAATGAACCGCCCCGCCGCGAGTTGGATGTTGTTGATAGCAGCCATATTCGGCGTTACGCCCGTGACCGTCACTCCCTCCGAGGTGATGTCGCCGCGCTTGATGGTCGCTCCGCCGTAAGCTTCCATGCCCAGCTCTCGCACCAGCGTGGCCCGGCTGCGCAGAAATTCGAACTCTTCGCGGCTCATCTCCGGATTCTTCTTCTGTAGCTCCAGCCACTTCTTGGGGTCCCGTTCCCCAATCATCACCACGCGGCGTATGCGGAAGCCGTCCGCCCCCATATCGGAAACCTGATTGGCGATATACAGATCCATTCCGTGAATGATCGACATCACCGCAATCAGCGTAGTCGTGGCCAAAATGATCCCCAGCAGCGTCAGAAAGCTGCGCAACTTGCTTGAACGCAAGGACCACAGCGCCACCGAAACCGATTCCACAAATGAGGCGTTCGCGTTCACTCTTGAGTAAAGACGGACTCCTGGGCCGGCGTGTTCCCCTGACCCTCAATCCACTCCAGGAGAAACTCATCCAACCAGAACCGGGGACGCCGCCGCGCAATGAACCCCAGATGACCCCCGTGAGGGATCAGCCGCAACTCCAGCCGCGGGTTCGCCTCCATGCTCGCCTTTCGGAAAATCGATGCCGGGACCAGCGGATCGTCTTCGGCGGAAACGATGAGCGCAGGAACCCGGATCGATTCAAGCAGATGCACCGCCGATTGGGTCTGGTAATACTCCCACGCGCCCTGAAACCCGAACTGCGGCGCCGTCACCCGGTCGTCGAACTCCCTTACGCTCCGGATGCCCCGTAAACCGGCGGCTCCGTTGCCCGCCACGCGCCGCACCATGCGCCGCACGAACCGCCAGTCATAGATGCGGTTCTCCGGACGTTCCATCGCCCGGACGCACGCCGCCAGATCGATGGGCGCCGAAACCGCGATCACTCCCCGCACCAAACCCGCGGCGGCGCCGCCCAGTTCGCCCGCCAGTTTCAAAACCACGTTGCCGCCCAGCGAGTACCCTATCGCCCACAGCGGCGCCCGCCCCTGGATCCGTTCCACCACATGCCGCACATCCGCCGTGAGACCGGCGTGATATAGAGCCCGGCACACGCCCCGGGAGGCGCCGCAGCCGCGCAGGTTCATGCGATGGACTTCATAGCCCCGGCGCAGCGCCGCGTGCGCCATGCTCACCATGTAGCCCGCCTCGCTGGAACTTTCCAATCCGTGCACCAGAACCAGCGCCCCCTTCGGCTCCCCAGTGGGACGCTGTTCGCGCACCAAAACCCGAATGCCGGGCTCGGTTTCATACCAGCGGTCCCAAACAGGAAACCGCCGCTCATCGCGCGGTCTCGGCCAATAATTGCCGAGAATGGTCAGCAAGTGTGGATTCGAAACCAGCGGAACAAACGGACGCGCCATCAGCCGTTCGTATTCCATTCCAGGATCGCCGTGCGCCCCTCCGCGTCGAATACCCATCGGGCGTGTTCTTGCACCAGCGCCACCCGCGCCGGCTCCTCGCCGGCTCGCCGCCACGAGAGCGCTACCGCGTTCCGCCAGACAGGTCCGGAAGCCTCCAGCCGGATGGCGTATCGCAGCGCCGTGTTTCCGGAACGGTCGCGCCCGGCGGTGTCGCCCGCCGTCACCTGGACGCCGGAAGGCGTCAGCAACTCCAGGCGCAACGACGAAGTCTTGCCGTTCGCCCGAAAAACCCGTTCTTCGTTGTTCCACTCGCCGCGGTATTCGGGATGCAAACGCAACTCCAGCGGGCGTGCCCCTTCGGTCTCCACGTCGTCCACCACAATCAGAACGTCGGGCTTGAGGAACAGCAGATGGCGGATGAACCGCTTGAGACCTAAGCTGCGCGGGTAAGCCTCGGTAGCGTCGCCGCTGATGTGGTCCAGCTCCCCGGAGCTTTCCACTTGAAGGATCCGCGGATTCGCCCGCTCGCGTATGGCTTCGATGGTGCGGAACCACTGCGACCCCTCGCCCAGTTGGCCCTTCCCGTCCACCAGCAGAGTGTTGTGATGGCTGGTGAGCTTCCATGCGTATTGATCATCCCGGATCAGCCATTCTCCCGCGCCGAACACCAAAAAGTGTCCCGTATCCGGGTGGACATGCCCTCCGCCCGGGTCGTAGTCAAACCTCTGGATCGCCTCGCGTCCGATCGCCGGACCGCATTTGAACACCACCAGCGATTCGTCGCCGCTCCAGTCCGAACGGGCGGCGACGATATCCATGTCTTTGAAATGGCGCAGGGGGCGCAGTTCGTCGGGCGGTTTGGCTTCCACCGTCGGGTCGTACCAGACTAGGTTCAGCCACGCGGCCGAATACTGCGTGAAACCGCGGGATTCCAGCTCAGCCGCCAGCCATTGCGCCTGCGGATCGCGGAAACGCCGGGCCAGCTCCCGCAGCAGGAATTCCGGTCCATACCAGTCGTACCGCGGCCCGTCGGCGAGATCCACAATCAGGTTGCTTCGCGTCCACGCCGCCCGCGGAACGCTCATATACAGCCGGTACGCCGCCGTCTCGCGCCACCAGTCGCTCGTCAGATCCTCCCCCAGCAACGCCGCCGCCAGATACCAAAACTTAAGCATGTACTCGACGCCGTACGTCCAGTACGCTACGCCCTCATGGCTCGCCCCGTCAGGCCCCAGCGCCGCCTCTGTCCGCCGCATCTTGTCGAGCGCCAGCGCAATCCATTCGCGCACCTCCGCCCCGGCTTCCTGATCGTCGAAAAGGGTTAACCCGGCAGCCGCCAGTCCGGTGACATTCACCCACAAATGGTTCTGGAGGAACGAATTCCGCCAGTACATTTTCGCCGCAGCGGCGTACATCAGGCGCCCGCGCGCCAGCAGCGTATGGCGTATGGCTTCCCTCTCGGCGGGCTCCAGCACCCCGTGCAGCCAGTCATAAACCAGCGCCAGTCCGAACAACTGATGGCCCGCCGCCAAATCGCTGTTGGCATACGATCCCATCCCCCAGGTCGGGTACGAGCACGACGCCAGCGCCCACCGCGCGGCTGCGTCCCGGTACGCCCTCTCGCCCGACAACAGGTAGGCAATCGCCATGAAAGGCTGCTTGTTGCCCACTTCCCGCTGCCAGAGCTGTTCGGTGTCCGAGGTTTCCTGGTAAGCGGGAGGTCCCTGCTTTACAAAGCTATCCGCCCAGCGCCTGACGATGGCCCATTGGGCGGCGTGGGTGGTTTGAATGGCGTCCCGCAGCGCCGCCAGCCGTTCCGCCGTCAGGAACAGACGCGGACGCACGCCATGCCAACCGTCCAGCCCTTGGGCGCCCAATCTGTTGCCGGCTGCCGCCGACAACAGCGCAGACCGCAAAAATTCTCTCCGGCGCACACTCCCAAGCTATCACGCCGCGTCACGCTTCCGTGACCGGCCCGCTCCCGCCGGCAGTCCGGCCCATGTCCTCAGCCAGAATGATGGCTTCGGCCAGATCTTTCATCGGGCGCCGCATGCGCCGGCTTTCGTTCCGCAAGCGCAGGTACGCTTCCTCTTCGGTAAGATTGTGGCGGCGCTGGAGAATGCCTTTGGCTCGCTCTACCAGCTTGCGCGTCTCCAGTTGCCGTTTCATCTCCAGCGTCTCTTCTTGCAGGCGCTGGTTCTCGTCCCGCAGGCGCGCCCTCTCGATGGCGCCGCCCATCTGTTCGCCAATGAACGCCGCCAGGGCGACCTCCTCGGGCGAATGCCGGTGCGGCTCCCGGTGGTGCACGTTGATCACCCCAATCACGCGCCCGGCATCCACCAGCGGCACCGACAGGAATGCCTCATAGGTGTCCTCCACCAGACCGGCAAAGCGTTTGAAGCGCGGATCCATCGCGGCGTTTTCCGCCAACGCCACCACCGACTTGTGCTCCGCCACCCAACCCGTCACTCCCTCTCCGAGCTCCATGCAAAGCCGGTTCAGTTCGGCGGCGTGCGGCAATTGGGATGCCCGCAATACGAGCTGTCTGGAGGGCTCGTCCAGCAAATAGACCAAACAAGCGTCGCAGCCGGTCACTTGCACGGTGATCCCCACCAGTTCGCCCAGTATCTGGTCGAGCGAAAGCTCGGAAGCCACAATGTTGCTGATGCGATGCAGCAAGCCGACTTGGGTGGCTGCCCACTCCATACCCGCAACCGCCATATCCTTACACTAGCGTCGGGTATGCAGGGGCGTCCAATTGAATCTTTCTATCGGGGCCATAGAGAAGGCACGCCTCGTGTTTTCAATGCGTTAGAAACAAGGGCGCCCTACTCGGCGGTGAAGTACAACAGCTTCTGGCGCAACGCCTCGGCGGTCTTTCCATCAGGCGCCACCACCAAAATCGTGTCGTCTCCGGCGATGGTTCCTACCACCTCCGGCCATTCCGCCTTGTCCAGCGCCACCGCCAGCGAAGGTGCATGAGCGGGCGCCGTCTTCAGCACCACCAGGTTTTGCGCCACTCGAATGTCGATGAGAAACTCGGCGGCCATCTCCGCGATGCCCGGACCTTGAGGTTCCGGCAGAATTTGACGGTAGCCGTGCGGGGTCTTCACCAAACCGAGCTCGCGTATGTCCCGCGACAGCGTCACTTGCTTGGCTTCCACGCCCATTTTCTTCAACTCACGCACCAGTTCATCCTGCGTGTGGATTCGTTTGGTGCGGATGAGCTTGAGAATCTGGCCTTGTCGATAGCTCTTGTTCATAGCTCCCAGGCGGAAAGCCGCGCTTCCGCCTCCTCCAATGCTGCTCGAACGGTCTGGGGCGCCGTGCCGCCGGGGACGGCCCGCGTCTGCATCCCCGCCTCAGGCTTCAGTAACGCCGCCATCTGAGGCGTGAACGCCGGATCAAAAGCCGCCAGCGCCTCGGGGGTCCAATCGGCCGGCTTTTTTCCCGCCCGCACGCTTTCGAGCACCAGCCGCCCCACCAGCTTGTGCGCTTGGTGGAACGGGATCCCCGAACGCGAAAGCTCCTCGGCCAAATCCGTAGCCACCAGCCAGCTTTCTTCCGCCGCAGCCGCACAAACCGCGGGCTTTAGCTTGGCCGACTTCGCCACCGCGGCGGCCATTTCCAGGCTCCCAACCAACTGATCCGCGGCGTCGAACAACGGCTCTTTGTCCTCCTGCATGTCGCGGTTGTAGGTCATCGGCAGCCCCTTCATGGTCAGGAAAAGCGAGGTCAGGGCGCCGAACACCCGGCCGCACTTGCCGCGAATCAACTCCAGCGAGTCCGGGTTCTTCTTTTGCGGCATCAAGCTGGATCCGCTGGTGACTTCATCGCCCAGTTCCAGCCAGCCGAATTCTTCGCTGGAATACAGGATCCAGTCCTCGGCCAGCCGGCTCAGATGCAGCATGCACACGCTCGCTGCGTACAGGAAGTCCAGCACGAAATCCCGGTCCGCAGCTACGTCCATGCTGTTGCGCGTAATGGCTGGGAAACCCAAATCCCGGGCGATAGCCTCCCGGTCGAATGGAAACCCGCTGCCCGCCAAAGCCCCCGACCCGAGCGGCATAACGTCCGCTCTGGCGCGCGCCTGCCGCAGCCGCTCCACGTCCCGGGCAAACATTTCAAAATACGCCAGCAGATAATGCGGCCACAACACCGCCTGCGCCCGCCGCAAGTGAGTGTAGCCCGGAACCACAGCGTCGGGATAGCGCCGGGCGAACGACAGCAATTCCCGCATCAGCAAGCCCAGCGCCTTTTCGACCTCCGTGATTCGCCCCCGCAGCCAGAGCCGCATATCCAGCGATACTTGCTCGTTGCGGCTCCGTCCGGTGTGGATCTTGTCCGCCAGTTCGCCCGTCTTCTCCTTCAGCTTGCGGATCACCAGCGTGTGAACATCCTCGTCCGCGGCGCCCTCGAAGAAGCCGGGCTCCGGCGCCTCCGCCTGCAATGCATCCAGCGCCGCGCACACCGCCTCCCGTTCCTGCGGGCTGAGAATGCCTGCCCGTTCCAGCGCCCGCGCGAAGGCTTGCGTGCCCTGGATGTCGGCTTCGATCAGACGCCGGTCGAAATGCAGCGAGCCGGAGAACCGCTCGAAAATTTCCGAAGGTCCGGTCTCGAAACGTCCGCCCCAAAGTTTCATTGCTTTTTCAGCATCGCCCGCACCTTAATGGGCAATCCGATCAGATTGATGAAGCCCAGCGCATCCTTCTGGTCGTACTCGGCGCCCATGGTGAAGCTGGCGATGTTCAGCGAATAAAGCGAATTGGGCGACTTGCGCGACACCGGCTCCAGATTGCCCTTGAACAGACGCAAGGTGACCTCGCCGGTGGACGACTCGGCTACGCGCTCAAAGAACGCATCTAGCGCCTCCCGCAACGGAGTGAACCAGAAGCCGTTGTACACCAGCTCGGCGTAATCTAAAGCCAGCTTCTGCTTGTAGTGCAGCAGGTTCTTGTCGAGCGTCAGGGCTTCCAGCTCGCGGTAGGCGGCCATAATGAGCGTCCCGCCGGGCGTCTCGTAGCAGCCGCGCGACTTCATGCCTACAAAGCGGTTTTCCACAAGGTCGATCCGCCCGATTCCGTGCTCGCCTCCGATGCGGTTGAGCTCCTCCAGAAGACTCACGCCGGTTGCGTGCCGCCGTCCGTTCACCGACGCCGGACGCCCTTGCTCAAACCCTATGGTCACCTCCTCCGGCTTATCCGGCGCGTCCTTCGGACTCTTGGTCAGCATCCATACATCTTCCGGCGCTGCATTCGCCGGATCCTCCAGCGCTCCCCCTTCGTGCGAAATATGCCAGATGTTGCGGTCCCGGCTGTAAATCTTAGTCGTGGTCGCCGAAATCGGAACATTGTGCGCCGCAGCGTATGCAATGGCGTCTTCCCGCGACCGGATGCTCCATTCCCGCCACGGAGCGATCACCGCCAGATGCGGCGCCAGCGCCTTGTAGGTGAGCTCGAAACGCACCTGGTCGTTGCCCTTCCCCGTGCAACCGTGCGCCAGTCCGTCACAACCCGTCTTCAGCGCCACTTCCACCTGCTTTTTGGCCAGAAGCGGACGCGCAATCGACGTCCCCAGCAAGTACTTGTGCTCATAAACGCCGCCGGACCGCACCAGCCGCCAGAGGTATTCGGTTACGAATTCCTCCCGCATGTCCTCGATGTAAACCTCCGAGGCGCCGGTCTTGAGAGCCTTCTGCTCCAATCCGGCCAGCTCATCGGCCCCTTGGCCGATGTCGCCGCAAACCGCCACTACCTCACACCCATAGTTCTCCTTCAGCCATGGAATGATGACCGAAGTATCCAAACCGCCTGAATAGGCGAGCGCCACTTTCTTAGGTTTTGCCATGTCGATTTCCCAAATCCTTACGATAGCAACATCAGCAACAGCGCCTTCTGCGCGTGCAGCCGGTTTTCCGCCTGATCGAACACCGCCGACCGCTCCTGGTCAATCATGTCGTCGGTGGTTTCCTGGTTGCGCTTGGCGGGGAGGCAATGCATGAAGATCGCATCCGGGCGCGCTTTGCTGAACAGCTTGCGGTTCACCTGATACGGCGCAAAGTCCCGCCGCCGCCGGTCCGCCTCGCCTTCCTGGCCCATGCTGGTCCAAACGTCCGTATAGACGGCATGAGCGCCCCGCACAGCCTCTTCCGGATCGTGAGTCAGCAGCAGCTTGGCGCCGGTCGCACGCCGCAACTCCTCCGCTTTGGCCACCACTTCCGCCTTCGGCTCATATCCGGAGGGGTGCGCCAGCGCAAAGTCCGTTCCCAACCGCGCGGCGTTCAGCATCAACGAATGCGCCACGTTGTTGCCATCGCCCACAAAAGCCAGCTTTAGCCCGCGCAGCTTGCCGAAGTGTTCCCTGAGCGTCAAAAAATCGGCCAGCGCCTGGCAAGGGTGGTACATGTCGGTGAGCGCATTAATCACCGGTACGCTCGACCACTTGGCCAGATCGTCCACCGTCTGCTGGGAGTAGGTCCGCGCCACAATCCCGTTGGTCCAACGGTCCAGGTTGCGGGCCACATCTTTAATCGGCTCCCGCTCGGCGACCGGGCCTACGCTCAAAATCGAATCTCCGCCAAGCTGCTTAATGGCCAGCTCAAACGTCAGCCGCGTCCGCAGCGAGGGCTTCTCGAACAACAAACTCAGATACCGCCCGGCGAGCAGGTTGGCGTAACGCCCGGGATTCTGCTTCACATCTGAGGCCAGATCGAGAAGGTAAATCACCTCCTCGACGCTCAGGTCCAGATCGTGGCGCAGATCCTTGCCTTGCGCCTTCAGGATGGATGCCGCAACCGCCATAGGCCAATTGAATGTTTATTCAACTAAATGAATAATTACACACTCCCTGCCCCGCGGTCAAGTGGCCCTGCCGGCAGGAGCGCACGTCCGAAGAGAGATCGAAGCTGAGCCGGCAGGATGGGTTCGGCTTGTGCTCGTTGATTTGACAGTCTATACGGCTGTCCTCTGCCCTGCCCACGCCTCAGCGCCCGCTTCCAGGATTCCCGGAAACGCGGCGCCCGTTCTACTCGATCACCACCAGCAGGTCCTTCGGCTCCACTTTGTCGCCGGGCTGCACCAGCTTCTGGCGGATTCTGCCGCTTACCGGCGCGTATACGGTGGTCTGCATCTTCATGGCTTCCATTACCAGCAGCTTGTCGCCTTTGGAAACGGGTTGATTCAGCTCCACCGCCACGCTCGAAATCGCTCCCGGAATCGGCGCGCCCACATGTCCCGGATGGTTGGGATCCGCCTTGGGACGAGGTTCGGTCTCGGCTTTGAGCGACCGGTCCCGGATGGTCACTTCGCGCGGTTGTCCGTTGAGTTCGAAATACACCGTGCGCGTGCCGTCGGCGTGCGGCTCGCCCACCGTCTGGAACTTGATGATGAGCGTCTTGCCCGGCTCCAGATCCACCGTCACCTCCACCCCCTTTTCCATGCCGAAAAAGAACTGCGGCGAGGGCAATACGTCCAGGTCGCCGTACTGCTGTTTCACCTTGGCGAATTTCAGAAACACTTCCGGGTACATCAGATAGCTCAGCAGATCCGGGCGCGACACTTTGTGGCCCAGTTTCTTTTCCAGCGCCGCTCGCGCCTGCTCCAGATCCACCGGCGCCAAGTGTGCGCCGGGACGTCCCTCAATCGGCTTGCGCCCTTGCAGGATGATCGCCTGTAAGTCCTTCGGCCAGCCGCCCTCGGGCACGCCCAGTGAACCCATGAACATGTCGATGACGGAATTGGGCAGCGTCAGATTGTGGTCGGGACCCAAGCGCGCGAACTCCCGCATGCTCATCCCGTGGCTCACCAGGAATAAGGCCATGTCCCCCACTACTTTGCTCGAGGGCGTCACCTTCACGATGTCGCCGAACGCCATGTTGACGTCGGCGTACGCCTGAGCGATCTCGCGCCAGCGCCCGCCCAACCCCATCGACTCCGCCTGCTCCTTGAGGTTCGTATACTGCCCGCCCGGCATCTCGTGCAGGTACACCTCCGCCGTGCCCGCTTTCGGGGCGCTATCGAACGGCAGATACCAGGTGCGGACCGTTTCCCAGTAGTCTGAGCAACGGTCCAGCGCATTCAGATCCAGCCCGGTGTCGCGCGGCGTATTCTTGAGGGCGGCGGCCACCGAGTTCAGGTTGGGCTGGCTGGTTACGCCGCTCATCGAAGCCAGCGCCGCATCGGCCACGTCCACCCCCGCTTCGGCGGCTTTCAGAATGGAAGCGGCGTTGATGCCGCTGGTGTCATGCGTGTGGAAGTGCACCGGCAGGCCGATCTCCTCGCGCAGCGCCTTCACCAGCTTTTCGGCGGCATAGGGCTTGCACAGTCCCGCCATGTCCTTAATCGCCAGAATGTGCGCGCCCATGCGCTCCAGTTCCTTGGCCAGCCGCACGTAGTAGCTGAGGGGATACTTGTCCCTCTTCGGATCCAGAATGTCGCCCGTATAGCAGATGGCCGCTTCGCACACCCGCCCGGTCTTTTGCACGGCTTCCATGGCCACCTGCATGTTGGGCAGCCAGTTGAGCGAGTCGAAAATACGGAAAATGTCGATGCCCTGCGCCGCCGCCTCCTTGATGAACTCTTCCACCACGTTGTCCGGATAAGCCGTGTAGCCGACGGCGTTCGACGCCCGCAGCAGCATCTGAAAGCAAATGTTCGGTATCGCCTCCCGCAATTTCGCCAGCCGGTGCCAGGGATCTTCGTGCAAGAAGCGCAGGGCCACGTCAAAGGTCGCTCCGCCCCACATCTCCAGGCTGTACAGATTGGCCAGCGTGCGCGCCTTGTAGCGGGCGATGGCCAGCATGTCGTAAGTCCGCATGCGCGTCGCCAAAAGCGACTGGTGCGCGTCGCGGAACGTCGTGTCGGTCAACAGAAGCTGCGTCTGCTCTCGCGTCCAGCGGGCGAAGCCCTCCGGCCCCAGTTCGTCCAATAGCTGCCGCGTCCCCTTCGGCGGAAGACCGGGCGGAACCTCCGGAACCGGAGCGCGTTCAAAGCGCTTGGGGCGCGGCTTGTCCTTCACCTCGGGATTCCCGTTGACGATCACGTCCGCCAGATAGGTCAGCAGCTTGGTCGCGCGATCCCGCCGCGGCGCAAATTTGAACAGCGAAGGCGTATCGTCCAGGAACGTCGTCGTCACCCGCCCGGCTTGGAAGTCCGGATGGTTCACAACGTTCTCCAAGAACGGAATATTGGTCTTCACGCCTCGTATGCGGAACTCTCGCAGCGCGCGGTCCATGCGCTGGCAGGCGTGAACAAACTCCCGGCCCCAGGCGGTGACCTTGACCAGCAGCGAATCGTAATACGGAGTGATCACCGATCCCGTGTAGGCGCTGGCGCCGTCCAGCCGGATCCCAAACCCGGCGGGCGACCGGTAGGTGTGAATCTTGCCGTAATCGGGAATGAAGTGATTGGACGGATCTTCGGTGGTGATGCGGCACTGTAGCGCGAACCCGTGCAGAGGAACGTCGGCTTGAGCCGGCAAGTTCATTTCCCGCGAGTGCAGGCCCAGCCCTTGCGCGATCTGGATCTGACTCCGCACGATGTCGATTCCGGTCACCATCTCCGTCACCGTGTGCTCCACCTGCACCCGCGGATTCACCTCGATGAAAAACCACTCGCCCGTATCCGCGTCCACCAGAAACTCAAAAGTCCCCGCATTGCGGTAGTTCACCGCGCGCGCCAGCGCCACGGCGGCATCCGCCAGCGCTTTGCGGATCGACCCGTCCAGACCCACCGCCGGAGCCACCTCCACCACCTTCTGGTGCCTGCGCTGCACGCTGCAATCGCGCTCGTACAGGTGCAGAATGTTGCCGTGGTGGTCCGCCAGAATCTGGATTTCCACGTGCCGGGCGCGCCGGATGTAGCGCTCCACAAACACCGCGTCGTTGCCGAACGCCGCGCCGGCTTCCTGGCGGGCTTCGGCTGCTTTCGCCGCCAGCTCTTCGGGCCGCTCCACCACCCGCATCCCGCGGCCGCCGCCCCCGAAAGCCGCTTTAATAATCAACGGATATCCGGTGCGCGCGGCGGCTTCGGCGATGGCCCTCTCATCATGTAACGCTTCCTCGGCGCCCGCCGCCACGGGGATGCCCAGCCGCTGCGCCATCCGCCGCGCCGCCGTCTTGTCGCCCAGCGTCTCCAACAACTCCGGCGTCGGCCCTACAAACGTGATCCCCGCCCTCTGGCAGGCGCGCGCCAGCTCCGGATTCTCCGCCAGAAAGCCGTAGCCAGGGTGGATGGCGTCTACTTTGTGACGCTTGGCCAGCTCGATCGCCGATCCGATATCCAAATACGCCTGAACCGGGCCTTTGCCCTCGCCGATCTGGTACGCCTCGTCCGCCTTAAAGCGGTGAAGAGCCAGGCGATCTTCTTGCGAGTACACGGCCACTGTCCGGAGGCCGAGTTCATTGGCGGCCCGAAGGATGCGTATAGCAATCTCGCCGCGGTTTAAAGCCAGCAGTTTTCTCATAACAACTTGAGGAGCGTGGGGTTTGATGCCAGAATAGCACGGAACAAAACGCCGTTCGGTCCGTATAACGAATGAGTGAGGTGAACATGCGCGGACGGATTCGTGTAGCCCTCGCGGCCTTGGCGGCCGTCTTTGTCACGGCATGCGATTTCGAAGATTTCGGCCCCGGCAACCGCTACCGCGAGGAATACCGGCAAAGCTTCGACATGCCGCCCGGCGGACGCCTGGCTGTGGAAAACGCCAACGGCTCGGTCGAAATCCGGGGCTGGGAACAAGACAAAATCGAGGTCAGCGGCGTCAAGTACGCCGCCACGCAGGATCTGCTCAAAGCCGTGCGCATCGAAGTTTCTGTCGTCGGCGGGGTCGCGCAGGTGCGCACCGTTCGTCCTTCCTCCTCCCGCGGAAACTACGGCGTAAACTATAGCATCCGGCTGCCGCGCAAAACGAGTCTCGACAGGATCGTGTCCACCAACGGCGCCATCCGCGTCGAGGACGTCGAAGGTCAGGGCCGGCTCAGCACCACCAACGGCGCCATCCGCGTCAGCCGCTTTCTCGGACCTCTCGATGCCGACACCACTAACGGCGCCATCGAGCTTTATTCGCTGGAAGGCGCCGTCACCGCCCGCACCAGCAACGGCGCAGTCCGAGGCGAAAACATTCGCGGCAACATGCAGGCCTCCACCTCGAACGGAACCATTGAAGCCCGCATCGCCGAAGCCGGTCCGCCGCAGCTCATGCGGTTCTCCACCAGCAACGGAGCCATCAAGCTCACTTTCGAGCAGATCAAGTCCTCCGACATCCGCGCCGGCACTACCAACGGGACCATCACGCTGCGGTTGCCGCCGGCCGTAGGGGCCCGGCTGAATGCTCGAACCTCCAATGCCTCTATCTCGTCGGATTTCGATGTGAAAGCCAAAGGCGGGATCTCGAGAAAGCGGCTGGAAGGCGTCATCGGCGCCGGCGGACCGCTCATTGACCTGTCCAGCACCAACGGCGCCATCAAGATCCTGAGAATGTGAGGGAGTCTTCCTCGACCTCAATCTGGCCGTGGCCCCATACGGTTTGCCGGCCTACCCCTGTCCAGAAACCCGCCCGCAAAAACGGCAAGAAGTCTTCCAAATCGCCTTCGTAAACTGCTTCCCCGACGAATCCGCCGAGCGGGTGCGTTTGCCCGGTCCCTGAGGAGCGCCGCGCCGAAGCCACCTGCCGGACGTCGCAGCGCACCATCCGCACCCGCGCTGCCCGCTCGCCCCAAGCGGCGAAATCCAGATCCAGAGGTCCAGGGCCATACACGGCGCGCAGCGTGCTGATGCGGTCCCGAAGGCGGGCGAAAAGTACGCCGAATTCCGGCCTCGGCGCCAACCCGCCGTCGCCTTTCAACTCCGTGGGCGTCAGGAATCGCACGGTTAAGCGGGACACCGGATGCCCGGCAGCCACCAGCGGCAGGACGAACCGCTTTTGCTCGGCTGCTGCCAGTTCCGCCGTCCCCCGCTCCGGACCCCAACCCTGCCGGGCAGCCGCTGCCGCCGCTCGCGCCAAAAACTCGCACGCCCCCCCGGCAAAGACGTTCATCCTGACCGCGAACGTCTCCCCGCATTCCAAGCTTACGCCGTCCAGATGCGCCACGCGCAACACAAACGGGCGCGGGGGATCCTTGAGGCCGCTAGGCCCGTCACCCAGCCGCGGCTTGAAAAACCGGTTGAACTCCGCCTCGCCAAAACCCGCCTTTCCGAGCGTGCCGCGCAGGATATTGGCGGCGCGTCCGGGCGGAAATCGAATTCGGCTCTCCGCCCGGAATCGTAATTCCAGAGCGGTGAACTCCAGCGTCAAAAGTTCAGCTTTGCCCCCAACTGCATCTTGCGCGACGTCGTCGCCACCGAGTTATAAATCCGCCCAAACGTCGCCGACGTGATCGTGGCGGTGGGGAAGCCGAACGTGGGCGTGTTCAATATGTTGGTGGCGTCGCAGCGCAACTCCAGGTTGAACCGCTCCGTAATCCGCGTGCGCTTGATGAAAGCAGCATCCAGACCCAGCGTGCGGTCGCGCCGGAAGTAGTTTCGCGTCGTGTCGCCGAACTGGCCCGCCGCGGGCGTCGAAAAAGCGGCCCGCTCGGTGTCGTTGAAGTACCACTTCAGGCCCGTCCTCGGGTCGTCGAACACCTCGCCCATGCTGCGCGGACAACCGCCGCAGTTGGCCGGCGTCTGCACGACGCTCGAGTAAGTATTGGAGCCCGAAAAAACCGTAAACGGCCTGCCGGTGAAGTAGCTAAAAATCCCATTGATGGACCAGCCGCCCACCAAGCGTTCGATCACCGGATTCGGCGAACTCGCAAACCGCCTCCCCTTGCCCAGCGGAAGCTCGTACACCCAGTTGGCCTGCACCGCGTTGGGCCGGTCGAAGTCGGCCGTCGCGTAATTCAGCTTGCGGTCGTACATGTTCCACGGCGAGGAGGTCGCCTGCTGGTTGTTCGCCGTCGAAACCACCGTAAACGTGGGGTCAAACGAGCGGGTGTCCAGCGCCCGCGACCGGGTGTAGCTCACCTGCGCGGACATGCCCCGGCTGAATTGCCGCTGCACCTGCACCACCAGTCCATGGTAGGTGGAAAAGTCGTTCGAATCGATCACGTTTAAGCCGCCGCTGAACTGCGGATACTTGATAATGGGGAACGGCCCGGCGCCCGACAGATCCGTCACCGACCGGCCGCCCTGAATCCGGGTCCCCAAACTGGCGGCCACCGCCGCCACCGAGTTCAGGTCCAGCGCCGAAGCAAACTGCTGCCTGATCATATCCGATGCCGTACGCCCCGCCTGAATACGGCTGTCGGCCGAAAACATCCGGTTGATCAGCTCCGACTGCCCCCCGGCTTTGACCACATTGAACGCCTGCACGAAATTGTTCGCGAAAATCTCCGCCTGATTCACGTTGTAAGCGCCGATCAGGTGATAAGCCCGTCTGCCGACGTAGTTCACCTCCAAAACCGTCTTGGGAGCGATCTGCCGCTGAACTCCCACCGCCCACTGATGGGTGGTCGGCGTCTTGAAGGTCGGGTCCATCACCGTGATGTTGTTGCTCGAAAACGGCGCCGGCTGCCTCAAATCCGCCGGTTTTTGGGACGGCGGCTGTAGCTTCGGCAAACCCGGGAGCCGCCCGCCGCGCTGCCCGTATTCGTCATTGGTTACCCCAATGGTGCTTCCGGGCAGATTCTGAAGAATCGAAGAGGAAACCACGAACGTGTTGAGCCGGTCGAAGGCGATTCTGTAATTCGACCGGATCGACGTCTTCCCCGTCCCAAAAGGATCCCAGGCGAAACCGACAGAAGGTCCGAAGTTGCGCCACGCGTCGTTGAACAAGCTGCCCTGTACCCACTTGAGCGTTGTCGAGGGCGGCGCAGCCGCCGACACCACCTGGTCCGGGCGCGCCAAGCGCCCGTCCGGCGTCGTCGGCGCCATCTTAACCTCCCACCTCAAGCCCAGATCCACCGTGAGGTTCTTCTTTACTTTCCAAGTGTCCTGGATGTAAAAATCGTACTCGTTCCAGTGCGCCGTAACGTTGTACAGCGCCGAAACGAATTGGTTTCCGTCGGAAACAAACGCCTTCGTCGTCCGCCCCACCCGTCCTAACAGGTAGTTGATGTGGCTTTGGAAGTTGGGGCGGTCATTGGCGATGTTGAGGTCGGCGGGCAGCCCGAAGGTCGCCGGATCGACAGTGTTGATGGCGGTCGAGAAATTGACGTCTTGATTGACGTTCAGCCCCGCCACCGATCCTCTCAGATCTTTGTGCCGCTGCAAGCGGAAGTTAATGCCGAACTTCAGCGCGTGCGCCCCGGTGAAGTAGGCCGCGTTGTCCACCACCTGCCAGGTCGTGATCCCCCGCGCGTTGCCAAAGTACCACTGATTGACGCTGCTCACAGGAGTGCCGGCGAAACTTATGTTGTCAAAACTCGACGGCGAAGCGAAATCGTACTTGAAGTAATTTTTCCCGAAGACGAATTCGTTGGTGATCCGCGGAGTGGGGTTGAAACGCCAGTTGAAAGCCAAGTTGTGTGGGTCGCGCAGCGTATTCACCAGACAGGGTTGCCCCGGAAAGACCGGTTCGCCGCCGTTCACCCGGTCGCAGTTGGTGTCCTGCTTGCCGAAGTAAAGGCGCGCGAAAAAGTAGTTCTTCGAGTTCAGCGTGTGATCGAACTTAAAGGTCAGATCCCGCTGCTCCTCCTTCTGCGCCGAAGTAAACCGGAACCCGGCGGTGTTCAAGCCGTCGCCGGTGGTGAACGTGTTCGGCAGCGGACTCTTGGCGATGTCGGCTTGCACCGTGGGGTCCAGACCGATGCGCTGCGGATCGCTGGTGACTACGTTATAGACCCCGATGTTCAGACCCGGCATCACATTGCCCAGGTCGTCCACCGAAGCGTTCGCCGTGCCCGCCGGGAAGTTGCGCCCGCCGCGCACATAGCGCAACACCCCCCGCCGGGCTTCCGCCGTGTAAACGGTGCGGGTGACCAAACCTGTTTCCAGCGCCCGCAACCCTTGCCCGTTCACAAAGAAAAACGTCTTGTTCTTGATAATCGGCCCGCCCAAACTCCCGCCGAAGGTGTGCTGCACAAATTGCCGCTTGCCGACGCCCGAAACGTTGTTCTCCCATTCGTTGGCGTGCAGCCGCGGCGTGCGGTAGAGCTCAAACAGCGTTCCGTGCACTTCGTTCGTGCCCGAGCGCGTGACCATCGCTACCTGACCGCCGCTGTTGCGCCCCGCGTCGGCGGTGAAATTCGAGGTCAAAACACGGAATTCCGCCAGCGAATCCGGGTTCATCTTGGTCGGCGTCGTCTCGGACCCGCCGGCGCTGGATTCGTTGACGTCCACCCCGTCCAACGTGTAGTTCCACGCCCGGTCGCGCGCGCCGAACACATAACTGCCGCCGCCCGTGAACGCCCCCGACACCACGCCCGGCTGGAGCAGCGCCAGATTCACCGGATTCCGCCCTCGCGTTCCTACAATCGGCAGGTCCCGGATCTGCGTACCCGTCATCAGGTTGCCGAAGTTGCCCGAAGTGCTGGTTTGTACCAGCTCCGCCGTCCCGGAAACCTCCACCGATTGGGCCAACTCCCCAACCTGCAAGGTCACATTGACGGTCGCCGGCTGCCCGATCGTCACCTGGTTGTTCCGGGAAACAAAGCGTTTGAAGCCCCGAGCCTCCACCGCCACCGAATACGAACCGACCTGAACGGCTTCAAATACGTAAGCTCCCGCTTCCGAAGTCGTCGTCGTGAACTCCACTCCCGTGCCTTCGTTGGTCAGCGTAACCTTGGCGCCCGCCACCGAAGCCCCGGAAGGATCCTGTACTACCCCTAATACGCGCGAGGTGGTGCCCTGCGCGAAGACCAGCGTACTGAAGCAAAGGGCGCACAGCGCCCGCAGAGCCCAAGTTGTCATGGGAGCAATGGTACCAGAAGCGGGGCCGCGGGGCAATCCCCAAATTTGCCCTTAAATATCAACGGATCTTATAGTTGCAAACCGCATTCGAGCCCAAATCCGCCGCACTGCGGACAGTAACCTTACTGCACCTTACTGCGCGTTGGCGCCGGCGGGGGCGGCTGCAACCACGTCAGCCATCTCGGCCAGCAACTGGCGCTCCCGGGGGGTGAATCGCGTCCGGAAGTCTTTGCTATCCAAGCGGGCGCGGCGCTGAGCCTCGCTCAGGCGGCGCAAAATAAAGAATTCCCGCTGAAGATCGGCTTTCCGCTCTTCGGGAACCGCGTTGAACCGGCGGTACAGCCGGCGCATCTCCTCCTGCCGTTCGGGGGGGAGCTGGCGGAACAGCAAGTACTGCTCGTTCAACCACTTACGTTGTTGCGGGGTCAGGCTCTCGTAAAACTCCAGCCGCTTGCGCATGGCTTCCTGACGCTCCGGCGGCAGCTTGGAAAACATCTTCTCCCGCTGCTCGGGAGTCATCTTGCGGAGCTTCTCCAGCGGAGCCGTATTCAGCATGCTCGGCATCGGTTGCGCCTTAACGGCCGCCGGCGGCTGCTTGCTCTGCGGCGCCTTAGAATCGGCGTCCGCATACAGCCCCAGCGCCACCGCCAACGCAGCCAACGCCGTCTTCCTCCCTACCCCAGTCATCACAAAACCTGCTTTATAGCGTCTTCGGACTCTCCGGTTCCACGGCTGCCGGCAACACCAGTTGCCTCAACATGTCCAGATCCTCGAGAACCCGTTCCGCCTGCTCGACCTCCACCAGTTCCACCTTGGGACGGCTACCTCCTACCGGGGTCCCAGGCGATTGAATCAGGAACACCGCCACCACGGTCAGACACGCCGCCGCAAGCGATAGCGCGGGACGCCACGAGAAAGAGAGCCGGCTCTCGGCCAGTTGTCTCCACCATGGCGCCCGCTCTTCGGCGGCGATGCGCGCGTACAGCCGCGCATCAAAATTCTCGGACACCGGCGCCGGCGTCCACACATCCAGCGCCGACCATACCGCTCGCTGCTCGTCGGCAAACCGCCGGCATGCCTCACATCCCGCCATGTGCCGCTCCAGCAAATCCTTCGCCGCCGGATCCAAAGTGCGGGCACAATATGCCAGGAAGATGTCCGCCTTCGCCCTGTCTTGCGCCGGGCATTGCATTGTTTCTTCCCTCCACATAAAGTTACGCCAAATGCGCCAAGCGCGCCCGCAACGTCTCATAAGCACGGAACAACAGCGACTTCACAGCCGACTCCGAGCACGAGAGCACTTTCGCGATCTGCGCATATTCCAGTTCTTGATACTTATGCATCAGGACCGCCGCCCGCTGCTTGGGCGGCAGCATGGCGATGGCCCTGCGCACTTCTTCCATCCGCGCCTCACGCAACATCCACTGCTCGATGTTGGGCTGGCGGTCCGGAACCTGCCGGATCGCACCGTTCTCATTCAACTCCTGGTCCAGGCTCTCTTGCCCTTTTTCGTTCTTTCTGTCCCGGATCCAGTTCAACGCCAAATGAGTGGCGATTCGGAAAAGCCAGGTCGTAAACTTCGCCGTGGGTTCGTATGTGGCCCGCGACCGGTACACCCGCAGAAAGACCTCCTGCGCCAGCTCCTCCGCCACCGCCTGATTCTGAATCATACGGTACAGAAAGTGGATTACCGGTCCGCGATGCCGCTCCAGCAGCAGGGCGAAACTGGTCGCATCGCCCTCCCGCACCCGGAGCATCAATTCCGCATCGCGCTCCAAGGCCACGGCGCCCGTCATATCCTTCTGAACCCCGGTTATTTCCGAAGGTTGCGGCCTTGGAAATCCCATTTCGCGCTACTCCTCTTTCAGCGTGCGCTCCATCAGCTCCCGCAGCGCCTCAGCCGGAGACTTCCCATGGCGCAGGATGGCCTCCATCTGTCCGGTAATCGGCATTTCCACACCGTGACGCCGCGCCAGTTCCATCGCGGCGTGGGTGGTCTGAATCCCTTCAGCCACCATGCGCATAGACCCGGTGATCTCCGCCAGCCGCTTTCCCTTGGCTAACTCTAATCCTACCATACGATTACGGCTTAGTTCCCCGTGGCAGGTGAGCACCAAATCGCCCAACCCCGCCAAACCCGCCAAGGTCCGCGGCTGCCCTCCGCAAGCTACCGCCAAGCGCGTGATTTCCGCCAAACCCCTGGTGATGAGCGCCGCAAGCGTATTGTTGCCGAGACCCAAACCTTTGGTGATGCCCGCCGCAATGGCAATCACATTCTTCAACGCCCCCGCCAATTCTACCCCAACCACATCGGAATTGCGGTACAGCCGCAGCGAAGGTCCGGCGAAAGCCTCCTGCACTCTCGCCGCCAAGCCGGCATCCTCGGACGCCACCACCACCGCCGCCGGGTCCCCCCTGGCGATCTCCCGGGCGAAGGTGGGACCGGACAACACCGCCACTTGCGGAGCGAAACGCTCGCCGATCACGCACTGAATCACCTCGCTCATCCGGCGCAGCGTCCCGTTCTCAATCCCTTTGGTGGCGCTCACGAACACCACGCCTGGCTCGACGTACGGCAACATGGCTTGGTAGACGGACCGGGCATGGTGGGAAGGCATCACCCCCAAAACGATTTCCGCCCCCTCCAGGACGAAGCTCAGATCGTTGGACACCTCCACTCGCGAGGGAAGGCGAAAACCGGGCAAAAACACGTCGTTTTCGCGCGACTGCGCCATCCGCCCCGCCAGATCCGCCTCATAGACCCATAAGCGAACCCGCTCGAATCGTGGCGCCAAGACGATTGCCAGCGCCGTGCCCCAACTGCCGCCGCCGGCGATGGCCAACCTTCTCATCGCTTGCCGCCGCGAAACGAAAATACGTTCTCAGTTCCGGCGCGCAGCCGCGCAATGTTCGATTTGTGCCGCCAGA
>Ga0272446_1003277_pt1 | contig 20670 bp, 18 predicted proteins | sample YNPCB0061_FD_194587 | JGI IMG/M metagenome (GOLD analysis project Ga0272446, IMG submission 194587) | Hot spring microbial mat communities from Yellowstone National Park, WY, United States - YNP-CB-006-1 | ecosystem: Environmental > Aquatic > Thermal springs > Hot (42-90C) > Sediment | place...
AAGCTGGCGCACCGCAACGCCAACAACATACCCCCCTCTCCCAGGCTGGGAGAGGGGGGGAGGGGGGTGAGGGCAAGCAGCGCATCAGGACGCCATCCGCCAGAAACTCTACCCCTGAAAGCCTACCCCCTCCCCTGCCAGGGGAGGAGGGGTGAGGGCAGGCAGCGCATCAGGACGCCATCCGCCAGAAACCCTCCACCGCCGCGGCGCTGGAGGTGCATCGCACTCTTGGCGCCGGGTTCCAGGAGCTTATACCATTTTGGCTTGCCGATTTTGGATTGAGGTGCAGACAAAGCTGCAAGCCCCGTAGATTGCCCGCGCTTACCGCTGTCGACGCTGGACGGTGCGCTTATGCTACAATAATAGGTGACTGTGGTCCGGATATGCCCGACGACCGATGCGTGTGACGGTGATGAATCCAGCGGAGCGTACAGCCGGTGACGAGCCATTCGCCCCCCCGTATGGGCGCTACGCTCCGCTGTATGATACGAGCGGTCAGCTGCGCTTTGCGCTGCTGGTTCATGTCTATCTGTATGATCTGCTGCGCCGCCACCCCGTCGCCGGGCGCCGCGCCCTCGACCTGGCCTGTGGCACCGGTACGCTGGCCCTGCTGCTCGCCGCCGATGGCTGGGAAGTCACCGGGGTGGACTGTTCGGCCGCTATGCTCGCCGAGGCCGACGCCAAGGCCCGCGCCGCTGCGGCGCAGGTGCGGTTCATCCAGGGCGATATGCGCCAGTTGGCCGGCCTGGTGCCCGCGGCCGGCTTTGACCTGGTCACCTGCACCTATGATAGCCTGAACTATATGGTCAGCGAGGCGGATCTCGGCGCCTGCTTCGCCGCGGCTGCCGGCGCGCTGGCCCCCGGCGGGCTCTATCTGGCTGACCTGAATACGCGCCACTTCCTGGAGCACGACTGGGGCGACTGCGCTATCTATGAGCAGCAGGGCTATGTCCAGCTTGAGCGCAGCCAGTTCGATGCCGACAGCGCAACCAGCACCATGCTGCTCACGGGCTTCGTTGGCGACGATGCCGGCGGCTATGAGCGCTTCGATGAGGTGCACCGCGAGCGGGCCTACCCGGTCGAGACGGTCGACGCGCTGCTTGCCCAGGCTGGCCTGTGCGTCGAGGCGCGCTACGATGGCTTTACCCTGGATCCACCCGGCCCGCATACCCAGCGTATCTACTGGGTTGCGCGGAAGGTATAGATCCTGCGGGCTGTAATGCGAGGCGTGCGTGAGCGTCCTACCAGATAGCGAAGAGAAGGCCGCGTACGTCGAGCGCATGTTCGCCCGCATTGCCACCGGCTACGACCGGGTCAACCGGGTGATGACCTTCGGGCTCGACCAGGGCTGGCGGCGCACGGTTGTGCACCAGGTGGCGCCGCCGGTCGGTGGTCGCGCCCTCGATGTGGGCACCGGCACGGGGGATTTTCTGCCCGAGCTCGCCGCCTGGCTGCAGGACGGCCTTGCGGTGGGGATCGACTTCACCCTGCCGATGATGATCGCCGGCAGGCCGAAGCTCCAGGCGCTTGAGGGGGCGCGCGCGGCCTTTGTGGACGGCGATGCGCTGCGCTTGCCCTTCCCCGACAATACCTTCGATGCGATTACCACCGGTTTCGTGATGCGCAATGTCACCGATATCGGCCAGGCTTTTCGCGAGATGTACCGCGTGACCCGCCCCGGCGGTGCCATGGCCTGCCTCGAGGTGGCACGCCCGCGCAGCCCGCTGGTGCGCTTCGGGCACCGGCTCTACTTCGAGGGCGTGGTGCCCTGGATCGGCCAGTTGCTCGGCGGTGACCGCCGCGCCTATACCTATCTGCCCCAGTCGGCGCGGGCCTTTCCGCCACCCGAGCGTCTGGCGCTGATGATGCGTGAGGCCGGATGGCGCCACGTCACCTACCGGCTCCACAGCCTGGGCGCGGTGGCCATCCACGTTGGCGCAAAGGTGTAGAACCCATGTCTGATGACGATCGCGAACCCTCGCCACGGCCCGAGAACCTGATGCAGCGACGGCTGCGCAAGGCCGGTGGCGAAGCGGTGGATGACCCGCTCGATGACCTGCTCGTCTATGATGAGGCACCCCCGGTCGTGCCGGGTGTCTATCGGCCGCGCGCGGTCTCCGGCAGCGGCGGCTGTGCGCAGGCGACGCTCTATCTGGTGCTCGGCGCCCTGGCCGCGCTCCTGATGGGCGCCTTTGTGCTCAATCAGTGGATCGGCGGCGTCGCGCGCGCGTTCCAGCCGCCTGACCTCGGCACGATGATCGCAACTCCGACCCCGACGGTGCTGACCAGTGCCGCCGTGGTGCAGCGTATCCAGGCGCTCAGTTGCCTCGAGACCGCCGCATACACGGTGCAGACGGTGATCGATGTGACCCAGAGCCAGGGTAACCCGCTCTTCGACTTCTTCGCCGGTGACGCCCTGTTGCTGATCGCCCGGGGCACTGTGGTGGCCGGCGTTGACCTTGGCACGCTCGCCGCCGATGATGTCGCTGTGTCGCCCGATGGGCGCAGGATCACGGTCTCGCTGCCGCCGGCCACGATCTTCAGCGCCAGCCTCGACAACAGCGGAACGCGCGTCTACAGCCGCAACCGGGGCTGGTTCGCCCCCGACAACCGGGACCTGGAGACGCTGGCCCGCCAGCAGGCTGAGGCCGAGATCCTGCAGGCGGCCTGTGAGGACGGCGTGCTGAGTAAGGCAACCGCACAGGCCGAGACGACCCTGCGCCAGTTGCTCGGCTTGCTCGATGGCACCGAGATCCTTATCGTTACTGCGCCCCCGCAGCAGTGCGGCGCTACGGGCCTCTAATGCCAGGTGGAAGTGACAATCCCGCATGGTCCCGCTCAGTTCCACAACTCTACAGCTCCACACAGGGCCTGGTAGAGCTGTAGAGCTGTGGAGCTGAGCCAATGCGATGCCAGGCAAGCAGAATCGGTCTAAGGCGGGTGCAAAGCCCTGTCTCAAGGGGCCTCTCCTGAGTCAGGGCTGTCGGCGACGGACGGTATGTGCACCGTACAGGATCTGTGTTATGATCGATCAAGGTGACGCCTGTCACCCCGCACGCACACGCCCGGCGGCTGATCGTCCGCGCGGGGCCCTGGAGCCGCCGACCATGGCCCTCTCCTCCAGTATCCTCGTTGCCGGCCTGGGCGACCGCACCTGTGAGTTTCTGATCCCCACGCTGCTGAAGGAAGGCTATCAGACCCATGTGGCGGTGGGCCTGCATCCGATCCTCGAACGTCTGCACTGCGCGATCGATCTTATGCTGCTCGATCTGCCGTCAGCCGACGAGGTGGCCCATCTCCCCACGGTGCGCGCGGCGTCCGGCGCAACTATGATCGTCATCGGTCCCGGACGCAATGCGCGCCTGGTCGTCAGGGCACTGGAGCTAGGCGCCGATGACTACGTCCAGCGGCCCTTCCGCACCGACGAACTGCTGGCGCGCGTGCGTGCCCAGTTGCGACGGCGCAATACGCAGGGCAGCATTCTCGTCTTCGGCAAACTCAGCCTTGACCCGCAGGGACGCCGGGCAACGTACGATGGCAGGGCGCTCGATCTCAGCGCCGAAGAGTTTGCCCTGCTCAGCTTGCTCGCCGCCCGCCCGGGTCACCTCTATCCCAGCGAGTTCCTGGCCCAGCAGGTCTGGGGGGCGGCCCGTTGCGCCGACCGTGATCTGCTTACCAGCACCGTGACCCGTCTGCGCCAGTTGATCGAGCCTGACCCCGAGTTGCCGACCATTCTCGTCGGGAGCCTCGAGCGCGGCTACTGGCTCGGCGGCCTCACCCGTGAGCTCAACCGTGAGCCCTGAGGCTCAGCTGCGCCGGCTCACCCCCGTGGCTACATTCATCAGGTAGGCGACCAGGACCTCGTCGCCGGGACGTGGCTCTGCGTAGATGCTCTCCGCCCCGACCCTGGCCCGCCGGGGCCGGGTCTCGCCCGCGTGGGTGTAGACCAGGTCGTAGAAGATCGTGCCGTGGATGCTGACTGCCTGCACCTCGTTCAGCACGGCCTCACGTGTGCCGCTCATGATCATCGTGCGTCTCCCGGTTCAGCCGGTGGTCCGGCTGTCGCCAGCACATAGCCGTCGGTCGCGAGATAGCGGCGGGTAACCTCGACGATCTGCTCGTGGGTCACCGCGCCGATGATCGCAGGGTAGCGGTCGATGAAGTCCAGGCCGAGACCGAAGCGCTCGATGGCCAGCAGGGTCGCGGCGATGCCGTCATTGGTCTCCAGGCTGAGCACCAGGCTGCCGGTCAGAAAGTCGCGGGCGTCGGCGAGTTCCTGGGCAGTGGGGCCAGTGGCGGCAAACTGCGCCACCTCGTGCAGGATGGCCGCGATGGCGCGCTCGACGTTGGCCGGGCTAACGCCGGCGACGGCCGACCAGGGGCCGGCGCCCACATCGGCTTCGAGGCCGCTGTAGCAGTAGTAGGCCATGCCCTGCTGTTCGCGCACATGCTCGCCCAGGCGCCCGCCCATGCCCAGGCGCCCGAGGATCATGTTCGCCAGCATCGCCGGGTAGTAATCGGGGTCGTTCCGGCGGAGCCCGGGCACCGCCCAGATGACATCGGACTGCACCTTGCCACGCATCGGCACATCGCGACGGCGCACCTCGCTGAGCGGCGGCGTGCTGGGTACGTCCAGCGTGGGCGGCGTGCCGACGGGCGCCCAGGCGCCCAGGCTCTGCTCGAGGGCCGCGATCACCGCCGGCGGGTCCACATCGCCAACCACAGCGACGCTCGCGCCAACAGGGTGGTAGCGGGCGTGAAAGCGCACCAGGTCGTCGCGGGTCAGGGCCTGCACCGTCTCGATCGTGCCGCTGCCGAGGCGGCTGTAGGGATGCTCGGGCGGGTACAACAATTCGCGGGCGGCGCGGCGGGCCTGGGTGCCGGTTTCCTGCTCGCTCTCACGCAGGCTGGTCAGGAACTGGCCGCGTAGCTTTTCGATCTCGTGGGCGGGGAAGCCGGGCCGGGCCAGCATATCGGCGAGAATGGTGAGGATCAGCGGCAGATCCTCGACCAGGGCCTTGCCGCCAAAGCCGGAGCTGTGCAGCCCGCCCCCGGCGCTGACGCTGCAGCCCCGCTCCTCGGTCTCGCTCACGATCTGCTGAAAGGAGCGCTCACCGGCGCCGCGGATCAGCGCTGCACCGGTGAAGGCGGCCAGTCCACCCTGGGCGGGCTCCTCGTGGACCGAGCCGGCGTGCACCTCGCCCCGGACGCTCACCGTGGGCGTGCTCGGGTTGCGCTGAATGAGCGCCACCATGCCATTGGCCAGGACGTGACGGGTCGCCCCGGCGATGCCGTGCGGTCTATGTGTCATCCTGCAGCTCCTCGCTCCTTAGAACCAGATGATTCATGTCATTCCGAACGGAGCCGCAGGCGGAGTGATACCATTTCCGATTGCAGATTTTGGATTGTAGATTGCCGCACATGGCGTCACGATGAGCGATGACGGCAACGACAATGCGGAACTGCCAACTGGATTTGGTATGAGGAATCTGGCGGTGCCCATGCGCCGCAAGACCCCTCGCGGAGCCTGCCCTGCCCCTCGACAAGCTCGGGAGCCGCGCAGCCGAAGGGCTCGGGGTGACATGGGTTGCTCCCGGCGCCACTGGCCCGCCGCCGGGCCATCAGGTACTCGGAATGAAGTGGCCCACCACCCGCCGCCGCTCGGTCAGGTAGTGCTGGGCGACCCGGCGCACATCGTCGGGGGTCACCGCGGCCAGTTCGTCGAGCAGACTGTCAAGCCGGCGGAAGCTGTCCAGCACCTCCCACATACCGATCTGCAGCGCCTGGTTGGTCACACTCTCGCTATTGTAGGCGATCTGCGCCCGGACCTGCTTCAGTACCTTTGCCAGTTCGTCGGGACCGATCCCGTCCTGCTGGATGCGGTCGATCTCCCGGATCAGCGCCGCCTCGACGCTGGCGGCATCGCGGTCGGGGCGCACCGTCGCGTTGAGCTCGAAGAGGTACGGGTCGCGGGTTGGCCCATAGCTGCTCCAGGCGGCGACGGCCAGTTCCGTCTCCACCAGGGCCTGGTAGATCCGCGCGCTGCGGTTGGTCTGGGCGCCACCGCCCATAAAGCTGAGCGCTTTGGCCCCGCTGAGCACGGCATCGAGCACAGCCATGGGTGCGAAGTCGGCGCTGCGGCAATCGGGGGCCAGGTAGCCGATCTGCACATACTCGGCGGGCCCGGGGCGGCGAATCGTCACGCGGCGCTCACCCTGGGGCTCCGGTTCGACGGCGCGCACCGCGGGCAGCGCCGGGCCACGGGGCAGGTCGGCGAAGTAGCCCTCCACCGTGCGCAGCATCGCCGTGCTGTCAAAATCGCCGACCAGCACCAGCACGGCGTTGTTCGGCATGTAGAAGGTCTGGTAGTACCGGTAGAGCTCATCGCGGGTCATGGCCAGCAGGTCGCTCTTGTAGCCGATCACCGGGTGGTGATAGGGATGGGCGGCGAAGGCGATCGCCTTGACGGCCTCGTCGAGCCAGGTCTCGGGATAGTTGGCGTAGCCCTCGAGCTCAGAGATGATCACCGTGCGCTCACTCTCGACCTCGCCCGGCTCGAAGAGCGCGTTGATCATGCGGTCGGCCTCGATCTGCAGGCCCAGTTCGATGCGATCGGCGGGGAGCGTCTCGTAGTAGGCGGTATAGTCGATCCAGGTGAAGCCGTTGAAGGCCCCGCCATTGCGCGCGATCAGCCGATCGAACTCGCCACGGGGCACGCTGGGCGTGCCTTTGAAGAGCATATGCTCAACCCAGTGGCTGATCCCGGTCTGGCCGCTGGGCTCGTTGCGACTGCCCACCCGGTACCAGATCCAGCTTGTGGCCACCGGGGCGCTATGAACCTCACGCAGCAGGACCAGCATGCCATTCGGCAGGGTATGGGCCTCGACAGGTGTTGACATAAAAACTCCAGGTCAGCGTGTCGCGCTCTGCGCCGGGCGAGGGTCGAGCCGCCGGGCAAAGCGCCGCACGTAGCGGGTCACCGCGCGGGGGCGCTCCTGCTGCGGCAGGTGGCCGACCCCCCTGAGCACGCGCACCGCGGCCCCCGGTAGGTTCTCGCGGAAGAACTCGAAGGAGCCGGCGGGCAAGAAGCGGTCGCGCTCGCCCCAGAGCAGGGCCACCGGCACCGTGATCGCCCGCAGCTCCTCAGCGGTGAAGAAATCGGCCTCGCTGGCTGCCGCTACGAACTCGCGCACCGGGTCGCGCAGGAAGAGCTCCTGGAAGCCGTGCTGGGCCATGTAGAGCGCCAGGGGCACGCGCCCGTACATCTGACGGTAGACCTGACGCACCGTCCGCAGATCGGGGACGGCGACCGCGCTGATGAACGGCTCCCACGAGGCGCGCCCACCGAGCATCGCCCCACCCGGGTCGAGCAGCACGATGCCGCGCACCAGCTCGGGCTGCGCCTGGGCGAGGCGCAGGGCGACCCAGCCCCCCATCGAGTTGCCGACGAGCAGCGCCGGGCGCCCGATCACCTCGCGCACCAGCGCGGCGACCACGGCCGTCTGCTCATCGATCGTCGCATAGCGCCGCCCCGGTGGGTAGCCGCTCAGGCCGAAGCCCGGCAGATCCAGCGCGTAGACCGGACCAACGCGGGCCAGGCCGCGCAAGGTGAAGGCCCAGGTGAGCGCGCTATCGGCGATGCCGTGGATAAGCACGATCGGCAGCGCGGGATCGCTGCCCCGGCGGCCCGGGATGCGGTAGAAGTGGCTCCTGATGCCGGCGAGCCGGCGCTCCTCGCTCACTGCCCCGGCGCGGAGCAGCGCCCGCCGGCGCAAGCCCAGAACCAGCGGGATGAGCACCCGCGAGAGGGGCGAGCCCACATCGAGCCGCTGGCGCAGTACCTGTTCAATCATTGTGATCGTTGTTCAACTCGGTGCGCTAAAACGTCGCCGCGCGGCTCACGCCCTCCGAGGCGGTGCAGACCAGCACATGCGCGTCCAGGCCCAGGCGCTCACGGTAGCCTGCAACGAGGCCCGCCGCGAAATCCTCCACTGCTCCGACCGCCACCAGGCTCACCGTGCTGCCGCCAAAGCCGCCACCGGTGAGCCGCGAGCCATAGCAGCCGGGCAGCGCCCGGGCAAGTTCGACCAGCGTGTCGAGCTCCGGGACACTGACCTCGTAGTCATCGCGCAGGCTGCGATGGGACTCCAGCATCAGTGTGCCGAAGGCGGCCAGGTCGCCCCGTTCCAGCGCCGCGGCGGCCATGAGCGTGCGGCGGATCTCGCTGACGACGTGGCGAGCGCGGGGCAGCACCGCTGGCGGCAGCAGGTCGGCGTTGGCGGCGAGTTGCTCGGGGCTCACGTCGCGCAGCGCGGTGATCTTCGGCAGACGTGTGCGCAGCAGGCGCACCGCCTCCTGGCAGGCGGCCCGCCGCTCATTGTACGCGGAGCCGAGCAGGCTGTGGCGCACACCGCTGTCGCACACGACCACGCGCACGTCGGGCGGGATGGGGATCGCCCGGTAGCTCAGATCGCGACAGTCGAGCAGCAGGGCGTGGCCGGCGCGGCCCAGCGTAGCCATGAACTGGTCCATGATCCCGCACTGCATGCCGACGAAGCTGTTCTCTGCGCCCTGGGCCAGCAGTGCCAGTTCTTCGCCGAGCAGGTCGGCATTGTTGAGGAGCTGCAACGCATAGCCGGTTGCCACCTCCAGCGCAGCCGAGGATGACAGCCCCCCGCCAAGTGGCACGTCACTATCGATCAGCAGGTCGCTGCCGACCAGCGGCAGGTCGCGGGCGAGCAGCCCCTTGACCACGCCGCGCACATAGTTGCTCCAGGGCTGGTCCGGGTTGCGCTCGATCTGATCGAGGCTGAAGACGTCCTCAGCAGCAAACTGCGCGCTATAGACCCGGACGATGCGGTCCGTCCGCGCGCGGGCGGCCACGAAGGTGGAGCGGTCGATCGCGATTGGCAGCACGAAGCCTTCGTTGTAGTCGGTATGCTCGCCGATCAGGTTTACTCGCCCCGGGGCGCGCACGATCAGTCGTGGGTGGATGCCGTAGCGCTCGGCAAAGGCGTCGCGCAATGCGCGGACATCGGGCATACGGGGCTCCGCAGGGTGGTGTCATCGCACCGTATCAGTCTACCACATCTACACCAGCACGCGCCCTTCACCCACGCGGCGGGTGATCCTGCGCTCGTCGAGGTGTTCGAGGAAGGCGACGGCGTACTTGCGGCTGCTACCGAACCGGTCGCGCATGGCGCCAACACTGACGCTACCCGCACTGCCAGCGGTGGCTCGCACCCAGGCGAGCAGTTCGGCGTAGGTTTCCGGCAGGAAGTAGACCTCGGGGGCGACCCGGATCAGCAGGTTTCGCTCGAGCGCCCAGGCCAGCAGTTCCTCGTCGAGCTCAGGCGCGGGTGGGCCGTAGGGAGTGCGGCGCATCGCGGCCAGGGCGGCCTCGAGCGCGCGCTGCTCCTGCGGCGTGGGCCGGGGCTCGTGGCCTGCCAGCCAGACCGTTGTCTCATCGCGGTCCACCAGTTCGCGCCGGGCGGCCTCCTCCACGACCGGCCCGAGGGCGCGCGCCGTCAGGCGCAGTTTCTGGCGCAGCTCCTCGCGGGGCATCCCCCTGCGCAGCGGGAAGCGGCCGTGGTAGGCGCGCAGCGGCGGCGTCAGCCGTTGCGCCAGCTGCGCCCAGCCCGTCGCCGTGATCAGCAGCGCCGCGCCGACCGGCGCGCCGGCCAGCGGCCGCCCGGGCTCCTCGGGCAGCACGATGATCCGCCCTGCGGCCGCGAGCTGTGGCACCAGTTCCTGGGCCAGGGCGGCGCTGATGCCCGCCGCAGCCAGCACCTCCTCCCAGGGTCGCGGTGGGCCGTCGCCGAGCGCCTGCAGGAGCAGTGCGGCCGGGTCGCCCTGCGCGCGCGTCTCGAGGGCGGCGATCACCTCGGGGCGGAAGCGGCGGTGGCGCGGTGGGTGCGGGTCGACGATCATGCCGCCGGCCACCGTGCGGCTCGGCGAGGGCACCCGCAGGATGCAGCGGTCGCCACGCACGGCGACCAGCGGCCGCTCCAGCCGCAGCTGGACCCAGCCGCTCGCCCCCGGCTCGAGGGCGGTGGCATCGAGCAGGGTGAGCCGGCAGCGCACCTCGGCGGCGCCCAGGAACAGATCGAGGGCGGCATTCTGGGTGAGCGGTGCGGGCGCATCGGCCAGCACGCGGAGCTGCACATCGAGCAGGGTGGTCGGGCGCAGCATCGCGGGCGGGGCCAGCACGGCGCCGCGGGCCACCTCGGTGTGGTGCACCCCGACCAGGTTCACCGCCACCCGGGTGCCGGGCAGGGCCAGTTCGCTGCGCTGCTTATGGATCTGCAGGCCGCGCACCCGGGCGCGCAGCCCGCCCGGCAGCACCTCCAGCTCCTGGCCGCTGCGTAGCGGGCCATCGAGCAGCGTGCCGGTGACGACGGTGCCGAAGCCGCCAATGGTGAACGAACGGTCCACCGGCAGGCGTGGCACACCGCTGGCCTGGCCACGGGGCGGCGTGGCGTCGAGGGTTGCATCGAGCGCGGCGAGCAGCGCAGTGAGGCCCTGGCCGGTACGCGCCGAGAGCGGGACGATCGGCGCCCCCGCCAGGCTGGTGCCGCGGAGCCGCGCCGCCACCTCCTCCTGCACCAGCGCCAGCCATTCGGCATCCACCAGGTCGGCCTTGGTCAGGGCCACCACGCCGTGGCGCACAGCAAGCAGATCGAGGATGGCCAGGTGCTCCAGGCTCTGCGGCATCAGCGACTCGTCGGCGGCCACCACGAACAGCGCAGCATCGAGGCCGCCCACACCGGCAAGCATATTCTTGATGAAGCGCTCGTGGCCGGGCACATCGATCAGGCTGACACTGCGCCCCGAGGGCAGCGTCAGCCAGGCGAAGCCCAGGTCGATGGTCATCTCCCGCCGCTGCTCCTCGGCCAGACGGTCCGGGTCGATCCCGGTCAGCGCCTTCACCAGGGTCGATTTGCCGTGGTCCACATGGCCGGCGGTGCCGATCACATACATGTCAGATTACAGATGTCGGCTTGCAGCAGGCTGCAATAGCGTTGCGCTGAACGCGAGCTGGCGTGTGTACGCGGCGGTTCAAGGCCAGACCACTGGTTGGTATCACCAGCCATACTCGGCCAGTTCGAGCAGGATCGGATAGACATAATCAACCTGCTGGAGCTCCTGAGCCGGGTCGATACAATCGTGGATGAGCTGCCGTTCGCGGGGGAACCAGTACACGTGCACCGGGGTGCCGTGGGCGTGCCAGCGGGCGGCGAGCCGTTCAACCGGCGGGTTGGTGATCGCCTCGTCGGCCTCGTTGAGCACCACGACGATCGAGCGGGCGCGTGGCGGCTGGCGGGCGGCGTCGCGGAGCACCTCCAGGCCGAGCGCAGTCATGGTCGCCAGCACGCGGGTCGCGTAGCGTGGGTAGCAATGGGGCGGACTGCGGCGCGAGTCTTTGTGCTCGGGGTCCCACCAGCGGAAGCGGTTCGGCAGCACCTGGCCCAGCGTTGCCAGCGGCCAGGTGGCCCAGGCCGGGATGCTGGGCGTACCGAGCATGGGCGCAATCGGCATGGCCATCTCCACCTGGGGGCGGTGCTGGGCGGCGTAGGCCGCGAGCACCGCGCCCGCCGAGATGCCGATCACGCTCACGCGGGCGCCGAGGCCGCCGGCGACGGCCAGGGCATCATCGAGGTAGCCGAGCAACTCAGCGCGGTTCAACTGCCCCTGCTCGGGCGTGAAGCGATCGGCCAGGCCGTGGTGTGGCAGGCGTGGCACATAGACATTGTGGCCGCGGGCGTGGAGCAGTTCGCCAAAGGCGCGGAACTGCTGCGGGCAGTTGGTATAGCCGTGCACCAGCAGGAAGCAGCGCTCGGTACTGGTCCCGTGGTTGAGGGCAAAGCTGTGGGCCACCGGGTTGAGCGGCAGGGTCGCCTCGTGGGCGGCAAGCGCGGCCACGCGGCGCAGCGCAGCGTCGTAGCTCAGGGTGGGGCTCGGAACGGCAGATGGCATCGCGGTGATCGGGTCCGGCGACGTGCGGTTCATCTGCGCCACATTATACCGCGATTGGCGGCCTACTTGATCCCGGTCGTCGCGATGCCCTCCACGAAGTAGCGCTGGGCCAGCACGAAGATCAGCAGCGGCAAGGCCACGGCGATGGTGGTGCCGGCCATCACCAGGTTCGGACTATCGGCCGCGCGGCCCTGCAGCACCATGAGCGAGAGCGTGAGCACCTGGTTGCTGTAGTTGCCGGTGTTGATCACCACCAGCGGCCAGACGAACGAGTTCCAGGCGTAGAGGAAGGTGAAGGTCGCCTGGGTGGCGATCGCCGGCCCTGCCAGCGGCACAAAGACCTGCCAGAGGATACGCAGCCGCGAGGCGCCGTCCATCAGCGCCGCCTCCTCCAGATCCCTGGGGATGCTGATGAAGAACTGGCGCATCAGGAACGTACCGTAGGCGGTGAAGATCCACGGCAGCGTCAGCGCGGCGATGCGGTCGACCCAGCCGATGATCACCATCAGCTGGTACATCGGGATGATCAGCACCACGAAGGGGATCATGATCGTCCCCAGGTAGACCAGGAACAGCGAATCGCGCCCGGGGAAATTCAGCCGGGCGAAGGCGTAGCCGCCGAGGACCGAGGTCGTCACCTGGCCGAGCACCACCAGGATGGTCACCAGCATGGTGTTGGTGAGGCTGCGGTCGATGTTCTGCAGCTCGAGCACGCGCCGGTAATTGCCGGTCTGCGGATCAAAGCGCTCGACTGGCCGGGCCTCGTTGAGGCTCGCCTCGAACGTCCGCGCGGGGTCGGCGGGGTCGGCGAAGACGCCGCGGTTGCCACGGCTCAACTCGTAGACCCGGAGGATGCGTCCCTGCTCCTCGATCTCCCAGAGCTTGCGCTCCTGGCCGTCGATCAGCGCCGTCTCCTGGTTCGCGAAGCCGCCAACCGGCTTCGCCTCACGCGGGGCGCGCTCGAAGATCTGGCTCGGGTCGTCGACGCTGGCCAGGATGACCACCGGGGCGCCGCGGTCGATCTTGGCCAGCCGCTCGCTGCCGCGCTCGGTCTCCACCATGTAGAGCGGGAGCTGCTGGCCGTCGATCGTCACCGTCTGCGGGCTCATCGGCAGCAGGCGCGGCGGCGAGCGGAAGACGTCGGTCGGCAGCTTGAGCGAGGTAAAGACCATAAACAGGAAGGGGAAGAGGATCAGCAGCCCGAAGCCGATCAGCACGAGGTAGGCACTGGCGTAGGTGAGCAGCTTCTGGACGCGGTAGCTCTGTGACTTGCGCATAGGGCCCCTCACATCTCCCCATAGCGCCGTTGCAGGCGAAACTGCACCAGGGTGACGGCGAAGATGAACAGGAACAGCACCCAGGCCACTGCGGCGGCGTAGCCCTGCTCGAAGCGGTTGAAGCCCTTCTGGTAGAGGTAGAGCACCGCCGTCAGGGTGGCATTATTGGGGCCGCCGCCGGGGGGTGGGGTCATCACGAAGGGCTCGCTGAAGACCTGCAGGGTGGTGATCAGCGTGGTGGTGACCACAAAGAACGTGGTTGGGGCGAGCAATGGCAGGGTCATGGTCCGAAAGCGCTGCCAGGTGCTGGCGCCGTCGATCGTCGCCGCCTCGTAGACATCGTTGGGGATGCCCTGGAGCCCCGCCAGGAAGAGGATGGTGTTGAAGCCGAGCAGTTGCCAGGCGGCCATTATGATGATCGAGGCCAGCGCCGTCTGCTGGCTGGCCAGCCAGGGGATGTTCACCGGGTCGAGGGCCACGCCCGGCAGCAGGTTGATCACGCCGATCAGCTGGTTGATGCCATAGTTCAGGAAGCCGATGTTCGAGTTGTAGAGCCACTTCCAGATCACGGCCACGCCTACCACACCGGCAATGCTCGGGATGAAGTAGATCGCCCGGAAGAAGGTCATCCCCGGGATCTTGCTGTTGAGGATGGTTGCGATCAGCAGGGCTGGGACCACCGAGAGCAGCGTCACCCAGAAGCAGTAGACCACCGTGTTCCAGAGCGCGATCCAGAACAGCCGGTCTTTGGCGCCGATGATCGTCGTGCCGAAGCGGTTCAGCTCGACGAAGCCGGGGCTCAGCACCTCGCTGGCGCGCTGGCCGCTGTGCTCCAGGCCGGCGAACTCCAGGCTGAAGATGTTGACGTAGTTGCGCAGGCCGACGAACTCGGCCCGGAAGCCATCGGAGTTGGTGAGGCTGAGCCAGAGCGAGAAGAGCAGCGGCCCGGCGAAGAAGAGCAGGAAGCCGAGCAGGTTCGGGCCGATGAACAGGTAGCCGTTGAGCGCCTCGGCGTCCCGGCTGCCGGCGCCGAAGGCGCGCGCCGCCTGCGGCCGCCAGAGCAGCCAGAAGGCCGTCCCGCAGAGCAGCAGGCCGGCGAGGAGCGCCAGGGCGGTGAGCTGGCGCAGCCCGGCGAGCAGCCCGATCAGGCCCTGCGGCAGTCCCATGGCCAGCAGCAGCACCGCGATGGTGCCAAGCATCACCCAGCGCCCGGCGCGGTGGTAGGCGGCCTGGGTGCGCGGCGCATGGAGGTAGCGGTCGCCGATGCTGGCGATCAGATAGCCGGCCAGCACACCGATCAGCAGCCAGGCCCAGCGGTAGAAGCGGCTGGCGACTACGTCGAGGCCGCTGTAGAGGCCGAGCGTGCCGAGGAGCGCGAGCAGGCACCCCACACTCAGCACGTAGTTCAACCCGAGGCTGAGCAGCCGCCCGCGCCGGTCAGGGCGCAGCAGCAGGGCCGCAGCCGCCACGCTCCACACCGCCCCGAGCCCGATCAGAGCCGTGGCGAGCGGGCGCAGGCCGTCGCGCTGGGCCCAGTCGGCCTGGCTCACGCTCCAGGCCCCCAGGGCGAGGCCAACGGCCAGCAGGGCGTGCCAGGCCGCCCCGAGCCGGGCGAGCAGGGTCGCATTGCCCGCCACTGCTGGCCTCCGTGCCGTTGTGGTCGCCATCGCTGTCTCCTCTGTGCGGGGTGGGGCGCGCCGTGGCCCGCCCCACCCCGTTCCGGCCGGCCAGTTGCCTACTGACCGAAGGCGGCCAGGTTGGCCTCCCGGCAGACAGTGGCCTTGTAATCCTCGATCGACAGGTCGCCGTTCAGCACTGCGGTGAACTTGGCCTGGGTCGAGTTGTCGAACTCAGGCCACGAGCCGGCCCACAGCGGGCCTTCCACCGCCGGGTCGTTCTCCAGGCTGTTGATGAAGGCCTGGTTGTTCTCCGGGGGTGTGAAGGTCAGGAAGGCCGCGATCGCCTCGTCGGAGACGCGCGAGGGGATGTTGGCGCCCAGTGCGGAGATCTTGCCCTGGGTATCGGCGCGGGTCAGTGCGCGGATCAACGCCCAGGATTCCTCGGGGTGCGCGGTGTTGGCGTTCACCACATACGCGCCCCAGAAGAGCCAGCTGCGCGCGCCACCCGGGCCGGCGGGCACCTCGACCACGTCCCAGTCGAAGGTGGCCCCGGCGCGGGTACCTGGGGTGGCCCAGCGCCCGTTCAGGAACATGCCCACGTTGCCGGCCAGGAAGGGCGGCTCGCTGTCCTCGCCGTAGGGTACGGCCACCTTGAGCTCGTTGTAGAGCCGCGAGGCGAACGCGAGGCCCGCCACCGACTCGTCGGTGTCAAGCGCGCAGGCGGTGCGCTCCTCGTTGAAGAAGCCGCCACCGGCCGAGTTGATGAACAGGCCCGGGTTGGCCCACCAGGCGTTCATACCGAAGCCCTTGATGTCGCCGCCCAGGTTGTTGACCGCTACCGCCGTCTCAACAAAGGCGTCCCAGTCCCACTTGCCGGCGGCCGCCAGCTCGCGCGGGTCGGGTGCACCGGCCTGCTCCAGCAGGTCCAGGTTGAGGTAGAGGGCGAAGGTCGAGACGTCGCGTGGCAGGCCCCAGAGCGCCTCACCGGTCTTGCCGGTCTCGGGGTTGTAGGTGAGGTGGAACATCGGGCCGGGGTAGAAGTCGGCGTCGTTGTAGCCGGCGTCGGCATCGGCCAGGTCGCGCAGGTTCAGGATGAGCCCGCGGGTAGCGAAGTCGGCGATGTCGGTGCCGGGGATCCAGAATACGTCGGGGGCAGTGCCAGCCGCCAGTTCGGTCTTGAGCACGTCCTGGTACGAGGCCGTCTCCGAGCCGCCCGGTTCGTAGACCAGGGTGATATTGTCGAACTCGGCGTCAAGGTCGTTGGAGATCGTCTGGTAGACATCGATCTCGGCCTGGTTATCGGGGCGAGTGCGCCAGCGGAGCGTGATCGCCTCGCCGGCGACCGGGGCCGTGGTGGGTGCGGCAGTAGGCGCTGGCGCTGCGGTGGGTGCGGTGGTGGGCGCGGCGGTGGGCGCCGGGGCCGTGGTGGCCTCGGCAGCCGGGGCGCTGGTCGGCTGCGCGGCCGGCGTGCCGCCGCAGGCGGCCAGGGCCAGGCTCAGGATTGCCAGCAGGCTGAGCCATGCGAATCTGCGTTGCATACGAACTGTCCTTTCACTGACGAACTGCTTCGGTGCAGGTCGGTCCCATCGTCGGGAGGCACCAACAGGCTTGCGGGGTGTGGCTGCGCGCAGCGGGCGGGCGCGGCGCAGCGCCCCCGGGACATACGATCACCCCCTTTCCGGGGCCCGTGGCGGCCCGCTGCTGCCGCGAACGATCAACTCGGTGGGGATGACCGCCGCTGTCGTGGGCGCCTGCCCACCCAGCAGCCCGCAGAGGGTCGCGGCGGCGGCCTCGCCCAGACAATAGCCGGGCTGGCGCACCGTGGTCAGGGCCGGACTGAGCAGGCTGGCCAGGGCGATATCGTCAAAGCCGACCAGCGAAAGGTCCGCGGGGACCTCCAGCCCGCGGGCGATGGCGGCGCGCATGGCGCCCGCGGCCATACGGTCGTTCAGGGCAACGATCGCGGTGGGCGGAGCGGGCCGGTCGAGCAGGTCGGCGGCGGCCGCCTCGCCGCTCGCCAGCGAACAATCACCGCTCACCAGCAGGGCGCTGTCGAGGGTCAGCCCGGCTTCGGCGAGGCCGGCGCGGATGCCGCGCAGGCGCTCATCGAGCGCGGAGGGGCGCGGCGTGCTGCTGATCACGGCCAGGCGGCGATGGCCCAGCCCCAGCAGGTGGCGCGTTGCGGCCAGGGCGCCGCCGAAGTCGTCGGCGTGCACGGCGGGCGCCGGGCCGGGTGGGGCATAGCCGATCACCACCCAGGGGGCGGGCCGCTGGCGCAGCAACTCGGCGAAGGGCTGCACGTCCAGCGTCTCGACCAGAATCGCGCCGTCGAGCATATCGCTGCGCAGCAGGTGGCTGAAGGCACCGGCCGCCTCGCGCGGCGCCCGGGCGGTGGAGAGCAGCAGGTGATAGCCGTGGCGATTCGCCTCGGCCTCGATCCCGCGCATAATCTCCAGCAGATGCGGATCGGCGAAGAACTGGTCGGCGCGGTAGGGGATGAGCAGCCCCAGGATGAAGGAGCGGCGCGCGCTCAGCCCACGGGCCCGCAGGCTCGGGACGAAGCCCGTCTCGGCGATCACCTGCTCGACCCGCGCCCGCGTCGTCGGGCTGACGTAGGGGCGGTTGTTCAGCACCTTGGAGACGGTGGCCGGCGAGACGCGCGCAAGCCTGGCGATTTCGTCGATAGTCGGCATGCCTGGTACCCGTCGTTGGGCTGGCCCCACAGTGGGCCCGCGGACGCCGCGCCGTCCGGCGTCACACGTGTGTCAAGACTTTCTTGCGCGACAGGCGAAGCTCACCTGGCTCGTCGCACGGATGGCGGCCCCGGCGCCGGAGTGGCGAGCCCGTGAAATCCTTGCCTGTTGTAGCGCATCGGAAAGCGGTTTCGGCGAGTATACACCCTGTGCGCAGGCCTGTCAACCGGCCTGGCAGTTCGGTTGACACGGCCCTTGCCTGGGGTATAATGAGGCTGCCTTGATCAACGGATGGCGGATCCGCGTCCCCCTCGCGTGGTCTCGGGCTCGCATGGCGCGGCAAGACGGAAGGAGATAGCCATGTTTGGCCTCGGCTGGGGTGAGTTGTTAATTATCCTCGTGATCATCATCGCAATCTTCGGCGCCGGGCGCCTGGCTGGCATCGGCGGCGCTCTCGGTGGCAGCATCCGTGAGTTCAAGAAGGCCGTCAAAGAGGACGAGACGCCGGCGGCCAGGCCCGAACCTCTCCGCACGGCTGCGCCACGTGCGGATCCTGAAGTCAAAGAGGACGAGACGCCGGCGGCCAGGCCCGAACCGCGGGCCGAGGGTGAGACGAAGGCCTGACCACAGGGCTGAGAGCCAAGGGCTGAGGGCTGCGCGCAAGGTTCGCCGGCGTCTTGCTCAGCGCTGCTCGCCGTCGCTCACGGGCGATCTGTCAGGGGGGTGCGGCGCGCCGCACCCCTCTTGATCTGTGCGGCGGCCGGCGAATGTCTCCCCCGCCCCACCCTCCACCGACGACAGGCGAGCGCAGCTATGGCTGAAGACTATTTCGACCGTGCCACGATCGTGGTGCGCTCGGGCGCGGGCGGCAATGGCGCGGCCACCTTCCGCCGCGAGAAGTATGTGCCGCGCGGTGGCCCCAACGGCGGCGATGGCGGGCGCGGTGGTCACGTCTACCTCGTGGCCGACCCGAACCTCAACACCCTGCTCGGCTTTCGCTATGAGCGCACGTTTGTCGCCGAGCCTGGCGGCAACGGCCAGAAGAACAACATGCACGGCCGCCAGGGTCGCGACCTGGTCATCCCCGTGCCGCCCGGTACGCTCGTGCGCACCACAATCGACGGCGTGGTCTACGAGGTCGACCTGGCGCGCCCCGGGCAGCGCTTGCTCGCCGCCCGCGGTGGCAAGGGCGGCCTCGGCAATGTCCACTTCGCGACTGCGACGCGCCAGGTGCCGCGTATTGCCGAGCTCGGCGAGCCGGGCCAGGAGCTTGAACTGCAGCTGGAGCTGAAGCTGATCGCCGATGTGGGCCTGGTCGGCTTCCCCAATGCCGGCAAGTCGACACTGCTCTCGGTGATTAGCGCCGCCCGGCCCCGGATCGCCAGCTATCCCTTCACCACGCTGCAGCCCAACCTCGGGGTGGTCGAGGTCGGCACCCACGACCGCTTCGTGGTCGCCGATATTCCCGGGCTGATCGAGGGCGCCCACGCCGGGGTCGGCCTGGGCCACGACTTTCTGCGCCACATCGAGCGCACCCGCGTGCTCATCCACATCATCGACGCGGCGGGGGTCGATTTCCGCGACCCGCTGGCCGATTATCACCAGATCAATGACGAGCTGCGCCGCTACCAGCCCGCGCTGGCCACTCGCCCACAGATCGTGGCGCTGAACAAGATGGACCTGCCGGCCGCCCGCGCAAACCTGCCCCGCCTGCGCGCCGAACTGCCCGTCGCTCCCGAAAATCTCTTTCCGATCGCCGCCGCCACCCACGAGGGCGTCGAGGCCCTGCTGCGGCGCGTTGCGGCCGTGCTGCGCGAGCAGCCCGCGCCCGAACGCGAACCGGTCGACCCCGATACGCCCCCTCTGAGCTGGCCGCTGCCACCGGTCGACGAAGACGCCTTCAGCATCGTTCCTGAGGGCGACGGCTGGCGCGTGCGTGGCGTGAAGATCGAGCGCCTGGTGCGTATGACCAACTTCGCCCAGCCCGATGCGGTCGACCGGCTGCAGCGCGTGCTCGACGCGAGCGGCATCAGCCAGGCACTGCTCGACGCCGGCCTCGAAGAGGGCGATACCGTCTACATCGCCGACCACGAATTGCAGTGGGACAGCCAGCGCTTTGCGTAGGGCCGTGGGGAACCTTCTATGACAGCCTTCGACGACATGCCTGGCCGCTACGCCGACGTGGCCGTGCGCGTAGGCGCCAATGTGCAGCCCGGCCAGTACGTGATCGTGCAGGGCGACATCGGCGCGGCGCCGCTCGTGCGCCAGCTGACCCGCAGCGCCCCTGTCATTCCGCGCGGCGTGGACCCTGCGCGCAGCCGAAGGGCTCCTCAGAACCATCGTTTGTGTCATTCCGCGTACCTGATGGCCCGGCGGCGGGCCAGTGGCACCGGGAGCAACCCATGTCACCCCGAGCGCAGCGCGGGGTCTTGCGGCGCATGGGCAGCGCCAGATTCCTCACTCCGCCTGCGGCTCCGTTCGGAATGACATGAACCATATGGTTCTGAGGAGCGCAGCGCGGGGTGTTGCGGCGCATGGGCAGCGCCAGATTCCTCACTCCGCCTGCGGCTCCGTTCGGAATGACATGAACCATATGGTTCTGAGGCGCGCAGCGCGGGGTCTTGCGGCGCATGGGCAGCGCCAGATTCCTCACTGCGCCTGCGGCGCCGTTCGGAATGACAAGAATCATCTGGTTCTGAGGCGCGCAGCGCGGGGTCTTGCGGCGCATGGGCAGCGCCAGATTCCTCACTCCGCCTGCGGCGCCGTTCGGAATGACAAGAATCATCTGGTTCTGAGGCGCGCAGCGCGGGGTCTTGCGGCGCATGGGCAGCGCCAGATTCCTCACTCCGCCTGCGGCTCCGTTCGGAATGACATGAACCATATGGTTCTGAGGCGCGCAGCGCGGGGTGTTGCGGCGCATGGGCAGCGCCAGATTCCTCACTCCGCCTGCGGCTCCGTTCGGAATGACATGAACCATATGGTTCTGAGGCGCGCAGCGCGGGGTCTTGCGGCGCATGGGCAGCGCCAGATTCCTCACTGCGCCTGCGGCTCCGTTCGGAATGACAAGAATCATCTGGTTCTGAGGCGCGCAGCGCGGGGTCTTGC
>Ga0272446_1003278_pt1 | contig 20663 bp, 20 predicted proteins | sample YNPCB0061_FD_194587 | JGI IMG/M metagenome (GOLD analysis project Ga0272446, IMG submission 194587) | Hot spring microbial mat communities from Yellowstone National Park, WY, United States - YNP-CB-006-1 | ecosystem: Environmental > Aquatic > Thermal springs > Hot (42-90C) > Sediment | place...
CTCCGCCACCCCGGCAAGGTTGACCGAGGCGTCCTCGCGGATCGCCGTGTGCGGGCAGCCCCCCGTCTCGATCCCCATGATCCGCTCCGGCGGAAGCGAGCCTGCGCGCGTGAGGAACTCGGCGTCCTCCTTGGTGTAGATGTCGTTTGTGATCGCCGCGATGTCGTAGCGTGCGCGAAAGCGCTTGCAGAGCGCGTCCATCAGCGCGGTCTTGCCCGTGCCGACCGGGCCGCCGACGCCGACGCGAAGGGGGCCTGAGCGCGATCGTCTCATGTCCGGAACAGCCTCGTGTACTGCGTCTCATGCGCCATCGACGCGATGTCGGCGCGGAAGCAGGCGCCGCCGACCGAACAGAGCGGCGCCTCCGCCGCGCGGTCGGCGATCTCTCGCACGCGCGGCTCGAGCGCGGCGATCACCCTGAGCCCGTCGCTCTGCCCAAGCGGCACGAGCCGCACCGCGGCAGAGACGACCATGCCGGCGAAGGCCTGGAGATGGGCGAGCAGGGCATCGGCGCGCGGCACCCCGGCAGCGCCGCAGGCAGCGCCGAGCGCGACCGCGTAGGGAAGCCGCGAAGCGTCCGGGAGCGCAGCGGCGAGCGCGGGCCAGGCCGCGGCGAGAGCACGCGCGAAGGCGGCGCCCTGGGCGCACTGCTCCACCTGCCGTTCGAGCCCCGGCGCGAAGACGGCGGCCTGCACCGCGATCGTGGCGAGAGCGAGGGGGTCACCGCGGGCGGCGGCGCGGTGCGCATGCGCGAGGAACACCGAGTCCGACCACCCGGCACCGTGCGCGATCAGGTCGTCCAGCCACGCTGAGAGCGACGCAGCGTCATGGATATCGCCCGTCTCGACCGACCATTCGAGCCCGTGCGAGTGCGTGTAGGCGCCGACGGGAAAGGCGGGCGAGCACCAGAGCAGGAGCCGCCACAGCGACGCACCCGTCGCGAGGCCCTCAGGCGCCGCGGTCATGATCATCGGCGAGCGTGACCGGCGTTGCCGGCGCCCGATCATCCTCGTGGTCATGGTGGTGGTGGTGATGGTGGCCGCCGGCATAGGCGCCGCCCTCGGGGTCGAAGGGCGCCGTCACGGCGGTGACGGTCCCGCCGAGGCCCTGCGCCATCGCGGCGATGACATGGTCCTCGCGGATGCGCAGCCTCTCGCCGAGGAGCTGAGTCGGCAGGTGGCGGTTGCCCAAGTGCCAGGCGATCCGCACGAGCGAGGCGGTGTCGGCTGCGGCAATCTCGAGGAGCGCCTCGGGCGCGGCGCGCACGGCGATGAGCGTTCCATCCTCGCATTGGAGCGCATCGCCCTCGCGCAGCCGGTGAGCGCGGTCGAGGTCGAGCAGCAGCGTCTCGCCGCGCTCGGTCTCGAGCCGGATGCGGCGGCGATGCCTGCGGTCATGGTCGAGCACCACGGCGTCCTCTGCCGCGCCCTCCCACGTTCCGCGCGGGCGCACTGCGGTCGCGCGCCGCATCTCAGTAGAGGAAGTAGCGCTGCGCCATCGGCAGCACGGTGGCTGGCTCGCAGGTCAAGAGAACGCCGTCGGCCCTCACCTCGTAGGTCTCGGGGTCGACCTCGATGAGGGGAGTCGCGTCGTTGAGGATCATGCTGCGCTTGCCGATGCCGCTGCGCGTGTTCTCCACCGGTGCGATCATCCGCCGCAGCCCAAGCCGCTGAGGGACCCCATCCTCGATCGCTGCCTTGGAGAGGAAGGTGACGCAGTGCGCGGCGATGGCGGCACCGTAGGCGGCGAACATCGGCCGGTCATGCACCGGCTGCGGTGTGGGGATCGAGGCGTTCGGGTCGCCCATCGCGGCGCGCACGATCGAGCCGCCCTTGATCACGAGGTCTGGCTTGATCGCGAAGAAGGCCGGGTTCCAGAGGCAGAGATCGGCGAGCTTGCCGACCTCGACCGAGCCGACAAGATGGGCGATCCCTTGCGCGATCGCGGGGTTGATCGTCACCTTCGCGATGTAGCGTCGGACGCGGAGATTGTCGTTCTCGCCGGTCTCACCGGCGAGCCGCCCGCGCTGGAGCTTCATCTTGTGCGCCGTCTGGAAGGTGCGGATCAGCACCTCGCCCACCCGGCCCATCGCCTGGCTGTCGGAGGAGACGATCGAGAACGCGCCCATGTCGTGCAGGATGTCCTCGGCCGCGATCGTCTCGCGGCGGATTCGGCTCTCGGCGAAGGCGACGTCCTCGGGGATGTTGGCGTCGAGGTGGTGGCACACCATCAGCATGTCGAGATGCTCGTCGATGGTGTTGACCGTGAAGGGCCGGGTTGGGTTGGTGCTCGAGGGGATCACGTTCGGCAGCCCCGCAACGCGGATGATGTCGGGGGCGTGGCCGCCGCCTGCGCCCTCGGTGTGGAACGCATGGATGGTGCGGCCCTTGAAGGCGGCGATCGTGTCCTCGACGAAGCCGCTCTCGTTCAGCGTATCGGTGTGGATCATCACCTGGATGTCGAAACGATCCGCCACGTCGAGGCAGCAGTCGATCGAGGCGGGCGTCGTGCCCCAGTCCTCGTGCAGCTTCATCGAGGAGGCGCCGGCGCGGATCATCTCCTCGAGCGCTGCGGGGCGGGAGGCGTTGCCCTTGCCGGCGAAGCCGAGGTTCACGGGCAGCCCCTCGGCCGCCTCGAGCATGCGCGCGAGATGCCACGGCCCGGGTGTGCAGGTGGTCGCCGCCGTGCCGGTGGCGGGCCCCGTGCCGCCACCGATCATCGTGGTTATGCCGGAGGCGATCGCATCCTCCACCTGCTGTGGGCAGATGAAGTGGATGTGGCAGTCGATGCCGCCGGCGGTGAGAATCTTCCCCTCGCCCGCGATCACCTCGGTGCCGGGGCCGACGACAATGGTCACGCCCGGCTGGACATCGGGGTTGCCCGCCTTGCCGATCGCCGCGATCCGCCCGTCGCGCAAGCCCACATCGGCCTTGACGATGCCCCAGTGGTCGACGATCAGCGCGTTGGTGATGACGGTATCGACCGCTCCCTCGGCGCGGCTCGCCTGGGATTGCCCCATGCCGTCGCGGATCACCTTGCCGCCGCCGAACTTCACCTCGTCGCCGTAGACGGTGAAGTCCTGCTCGACCTCGACGATCAGGTCGGTGTCGGCGAGGCGGACGCGGTCGCCCACCGTCGGGCCGAACATGTCGGCGTAAGCCGCGCGCGTGATCCGAACCATCGGCGCTCCCTTCTCCCGCCCCACCTCAGCCCTGTTCGAGCGGGCCCATCACGGCCTGGCGGAAGCCGACCACGACGCGCGCGCCGCGATAGGGGACGAGCGTGACCTCGCGCGTCTGCCCCGGCTCGAAGCGGACGGCCGTTCCGGCGGCGATGTCGAGCCTGCGGCCGCGCGCAGCGGCGCGGTCGAAGGCGAGCGCTGGGTTCGTTTCGGCGAAGTGGTAGTGGCTGCCGACCTGGATCGGCCGGTCGCCGGTGTTGGCGACGGTGAGCGTGACGCGATCGAGCCCCGGGTTGAGCTCGATCTCGCCGTCGGCCGGAATGATCTCGCCGGGAATCATCGCCTCCCTCAGCGGATCGGCCGGTGGACGGTGACGAGCTTCGTGCCGTCAGGGAAGGTCGCCTCGACCTGGACGTCGTGGATCATCTCAGCCACCCCCTCCATCACCTGCTCTCGGCTCAGCACCGTCGCCCCCGCCGCCATCAGCTCCGCAACGGTGCGCCCGTCGCGCGCGCCTTCGAGAACGTGATCGGTGATCAGCGCGATCGCCTCGGGGTAGTTGAGCTTGACGCCGCGTTCGAGACGACGCCGCGCCACCATGGCGGCGACCGAAACGAGCAGCTTGTCCTTCTCACGCGGCGACAGGTTCATCGCACCTCACTTAGCTGTGCCAGGCCTCAGCACTATCAGACCTCAGCAGCGCCAGACGCGCGGCACGGGGCGATCATGCCTGAGCGCGGCGAGCGCTGCCAACACCGCCCGCCGCAGCGCCGCGCCGTCGCGCGCGACGATCCGCGCGAGCAGGAGCCCATCGCGCAGCGACGCCCCGCCCTCGGCCCGGGGCGCGCCACCGAGCGCCTCGCGCAGCGGGGCGAGCGCCGAGGCCACTGACGGGCCGGCCGCGATCAGCGAGGCGACGGCAGCGGCGCCATCGGCCACGGCGCGGCGCGCCAGGATCTCCGCCACCTTGCCGTCGAGCCGCGTGACATCGGCGTGGACCAGGGCGCCGCCGCGATGGACGCTGACGCGATCGACCAGCAGGCCCTCGCGCATCGTCTCGCCGCGCGCGGTGCGCCCGAACACGAGCGCCTCCACAGCGACCAGCCCTGCTCCCTCGCCGAGCTCCACCACAAGGCTGCGCTCGAGACGGGCGCCGTCGAACAGGATCGTCTCCTGCGGCAGCCACTCGGCGGTCGCGCCTGGAGCGACGGTGAGCGTGGTGGCGACCCGCGCCGGCGCCTCTCCCGACCGCGCCCGATAGACGCGCTCCGCCGCCGCGGCGCTCACGGTCGCGCACGCCTCCTCGTGCCAGGCGATGGAGAGGTCGAGCCGATCGCCCGAGGCGATTCCGCCGGCGGTGTTAAGCGTCACAGCGCCAGAGAAGGCGCCACGCTCGGGCCGCGGCAGGCGCGCGCGCAGGCAGCCCGCCTGCTCGAAGCGTCCGACCACGGTGATGCCGGAGCGGACGCGGAACGACAGCGCGAGCCGCCCCTCGGCGCGCGCGAGACGCGGCGCTGCCTGCCTAGACGGTAAGGCGCCGTCTGACATCGGCCTCATCGAGCGCTGCGAGGGGACCGGCGAGCACCACCTCGCCCCGATCCATGATGGCGACCGATTGCGCAAGCTCCCGTGCGAAGTCGAAATACTGCTCGACGAGCAGGATGGCCATGTCGCCGCGGTCGCGCAACAGCGCGATCACGCGCGCGATGTCCTTGATGATCGAGGGCTGGATGCCCTCGGTCGGCTCGTCGAGGACGAGCAGGCGCGGCCGGGTGACGCGGCGCTCAGGTCCGGCGCTCGCCTTCCGATCGCCGACGCAAAGCCGCGGTCCCTGCGGCATCTACGGAGCCGTCCTCGCCGATCGCGACGGCAAAGCGCTCGGCCGCTGTCGCGCGGCTGATCAGCCCGTCGGCGACATCGGCGGCGACCTTCGCCGGGTCGCGCTTGCGCGGCTCGCCATAGCCGCCACCCGCAGGGCCTTCGCAGACGAACATGTCGCCAGCGCGAACCGCCATGTGCGGCACCTTCGACGGCAGGGTGGCGCGCGTGCCGTCGGCGCGGAGGATCGCGAGCCGCGCGGTCTCGCCGTCGTCGCCGCCGGCGAAGCCCCAGGGGCGGAAGCGGTGCCCCTCGCCCTCGACGGAGGCGCCGCCATCGGCGAGGAACCGGAACGCGCGCACCGAGCCGAGACCGCCTCGGAACGTTCCGGCGCCGACCACATCCTCACGCAGCTCGTAGCGCTCGACACGCAGGGGAAGGTGAGTCTCGATGTCCTCGATCGGGTTGTTGCGCGTGTTGGCGTAGAGCGTGTCGACGGCGTCCATGCCGTCGCTGTCCGCCCGACCGCCGTAGCTGCCCTCGAAGATCTCCATGTGCACCCAGTGCTTGCTCCCCTGGAGGCCGGAGAACGCGATCACCTTGAGGTTGCCGATGCCGGCCGAGACCTGCCCCGGAACCGCCTGGGCGAGCGCCTTCATCACCGTGTCGGCGAGCTGGTTGCCGGGGCAGAAGCGCGCGATCGTGGGCGCGGGGAAGGTCGGGTTCGCGAGGCAGCCCTCGGGCGCGATGATGGTGATAGGCCGGGTCAGGCCCTCGTTCACCGGCACGTGGCCCACGACCGCCGTGTCGAGCAGCACCGAGCGGATGGTGAGCCACACCGCGACATCGACCGTGCCGGTGAAGGGCATGTTGATCGGTCTGTCCTTCACCTCGGGCGCGGTGCCGGTGAGATCGACGACGAGCTTCTCGCCCCGCTTCGTCACGGTCGCGACGAGCCGGAGTTCGCGGCGCGAGGGATCCGGGTCGTCGAGATAGCCGTCGATGAAAGTCTCGGCGCGCCACGACCCCTCGGGCAGCCGCGCGATCGCCTGGCGCATCATCCGCTCTGACTGGTCGAGCATCATTGCGCAGGCGGATCGGAACGCCGCAACGCCGACGCGGTCGACCAGCGCGGCCATACGCTCGGCGCCGATCCGGCTCGCCGCGACCTGCGCCTCCATGTCGCCGACCACGAGGTCGGAGGCGCGGATGTTGTCGCGCAGGAGCTGCCACACCGCCTCGTTGCGAACCCCCTCGGCATAAACCTTGATGGCCCGGAACTGGAGCCCTTCCGCATACGCATCGATCGCGTCGACGATGCCGCAGGAGCCGGGCGTGAGCGCGCCGATGTCGAGATGGTGCGCGGTGGTGGCCGAGAAGCCGACGAGCTCGCCCCGATGGAACACCGGCACGATGAAGGCGACGTCTGGGCCGTGGCTCGCGCCCCCGTACGGATCGTTGTGCATGATGACGTCGCCGGGACGCACCGTGTCGCCCCGGGCGGCGAGGGTGCGGAGCACGTGCTTGACGTAGCCTGGGATCGGCCCTGACTGAAGCGGCGTGGACTGGGCGCTTTCCGCGAGCCCCCGCCCCTCCGCATCGACCAGCGCGGCGCCGAAATCCTCCGACTCGCGGATGATCGAGGAATAGGCCATGCGCATCAGCTTGTAGCCGATCTCGACCGCGATGTTCTCGAGCGCGCCCTGCACCACCGAGACGGTGATCGGGTCGACCGTGACCGGGGGATGCGTGTCCATGCCTGCCTCAGAGCGTGATGACGAGGTTGCCGCCGGAATCGGCAAGGAGGGTGCAGCCGGGCGGCACAACCGTCGTGCTGTCGGTCTGCACGACGATGGCAGGGCCGGCGATCGCCTCGCCGACCGGCAGCCGGTCGCGCGCGAGCACGGGCGTGGCGCGCCGCGCCGGCCGGCCGTCGGCCGCGAACACGACCTCGGCGGTCGCGACGGTCGCGGCCGCGAGGCTTCCCCCCCGCGGCGGCGCGGGATCGGCGGGCTTCGGCCGCACGCCGATGCCGACGACGCGGAGATTGACGATCTCGACCGGAGCGCCTTCGAAGGCGTGGCCGTACTCGGCCCGGTGCGCGGCGTGGAAGCGCGCGAGCGCCCGCTCGATCATCGCCCTGTCCAACGCCCCGCGATCGAGCGGCACGCGCAGCTCGTAGCCCTGGCCGGCATAGCGCATGTCGGCCGCCCGCGCGGTCTGGCGCGCCTCGGGCGCGATCCCGTCGGCGGCGAAGCGGGCGGCGATCTCGGCCTCCATCGCGGCGATGTCGGCCGAGATGCGCGCGAGGTCGAGCGATGTCGAGGACTGGAAGGCCGTGCGCAGCGCATCGACCTTGATGTCGGAGGTGAGCAGCCCCATCGCCGAGGTGATGCCGGGATGGGGCGGCACGATCACCTCGCGGATGCCAAGTTCGCGCGCCACCTCGGCGCCGTGCAGGGGGCCGGCGCCGCCGAAGGCGACGAGCGCGTAGCCGCGCGGGTCGATCCCCTTCTGCACTGTCCGGCTCCGGATGGCGTTGGCCATGTTGGCGTTGATGATGGTGAGCACGCCGAGCGCTGCGGCCTCGCGGGAGAGGCCGAGCCGTGCCGCGAGCGAATCGATCACCCGCTCGGCGGCGGCGACGTCGAGCGCCATCGCGCCGCCGAGGAAGCGCGCCGGATCGAGCCGCCCGAGCACGACATGCGCGTCCGTCACCGTCGGCGCGGTTCCGCCGCGGGCGTAGGCCGCGGGCCCGGGCCGTGCCCCGGCCGAGTGCGGGCCGACGCGGAACGCCCCGCCGTCATCGACCCGCGCGATCGAGCCTCCGCCCGCGCCGATCGTGTGGATGTCGATCATCGGCGCGAGCAGCGGGAAGCCCGCGATCCAGGTGTCGCGCGCCGTGGCCTCGGAGAACCTCCCGGCCGTGACGATGCCGATGTCGGCCGAGGTGCCGCCGACATCGAAGGTGATGAGGTCGTTCCGCCCTGACAACGCACCGGCCCAGGCGCCACCGAGAACGCCAGCAGCCGGGCCCGAGAGCATCGTCACGACCGGGCGTTCGGCGACCACCGCCGGCGTCACCACCCCCCCGTTCGAGGCCATGATGTGGAGGTCGGCGCGAAGCCCCGCCTCGCCGAGCCTTCGGTCGAGCCGACCGACATAGTCGCGCACCTTCGGCCCGACGAAGGCGTTCATCGCCGCCGTTGTGAAACGCTCGAACTCGCGGAACTGCGGCGCGATGTCGGAGGAGATGGTCACGAACGCTTCCGGGTGCTCCTCGAGCACGAGCTCGCGCGCCCGGCGTTCATGCGCCGGGTTGAGATAGGAGAACAGGAAGCCGATCGCGATCGCGCCGATGCCCGCTTCCTTCAGCGCGCGCGGCCGCGCGCACCTCCTCCTCGGCGAGCGGAACGAGCACCTCGCCGCGCGGCGGGACGAGGCGTTCGGTGACGACATGGCGATGGCGGCGCCTGACGAGCGGCCTCGCCTGCCACGGGATCTCCTGGCGGATCGAGTAGTGAAGCGGCCGCTGGTGCCGGCCGATGTGCAGGATGTCGCGATAGCCGCGCGTCGTGATCAGCCCGCACTCGGCACCCCGGTGCTCGAGCGCGGCGTTGGTGGCGATCGTCGTGCCGTGCAGGACGTGATCGACCTTCTCGCGCGCGATCCCCGCACGGTCGCACAGCACGGCCACACCCTCGGCCACGCCGATCGACGGGTCCTCCGGCGTGGTCGAGACCTTGTGGATGGTAACGGTGCCCGTCTCGGTGTCGGCGAGCACGAGATCGGTGAAGGTGCCGCCGACATCAACGCCGACGAGCCTCATCGCGGCTGCCTCACTTGCTGCCCTTCCCAACGCGGAACCGGGCGCCGCGCATACCCCCCTGCTTGCGCGGGAAGCGGCGGCGGAAATCATTCGCCATCTCCTCGAGCGTGACGAAGCGCACGCCCGGCTGCGACAGCATGTGCGTGATCAGCCGCTCGAGCATGAGCAGGACCTGCGGCCGGCCGGCGACGTCGGGATGGATCGTCATCGGCACAACGGCGTAGTCGTGCTCGCGATAGACGTAGTCGAAATGATCACGCCAGATCTCCTCGAGCGCGCGCGGTGACACATAGCCATGCGAGTTCGGGAACTTCTTGATGAACATCATCGGCGGAAGGTCGTCGAGATGCCACGAGGCGGGGATCTCGACGAGGTCGGTCTCGCGGCCCTTGGTGAAGGGCTTCATCCAGGTCTCGGCGGGCTTCGCATAGTCGATCTTCGTCCAGGCATCGCCGGTGCGCACGTAGTAGGGCGTGGCGTCGCGGTGCATCAGCGAGTGGTCGTACTGGATGCCGCGCTCGATAAGGATCTCGATCGAGGTCGCGCTGACCTCCCACCATGGCGCGACGTAGCCGACGGGCCTCCTCCCCCAGTGCTTCTCGATCATCCCGATGCACTTGTCGAAGATCGCCTCCTCCTGCGCGCGGGTCAGCGCGAGCGGGTTCTCGTGGCTGTAGCCGTGCAGGCCGATCTCGTGGCCTGCCTTCGCCACCGCCTCCGTCGCCTCTGGAAAGCTCTCGATGGTGTGGCCCGGGATGAAGAAGGACTGCTTGAGACCGAAACGTTCGAAGAGCGTGAGGATCCGCCCTATGCCGACCTCGGCCGCGAACACGCCGCGGCTGATGTCGCCCGGGCTGTCCTCGCCGATATAGGAGCCGAGCCAGCCGGCGACGGCATCACAGTGAACGCTGAAGGCACAGAGGATTTCCTTGGGCATCGTCTCCCGTCTCCCGTCTCAGGGCTTGGCGGCTCGGTTCGGGAGGGCGGTTCGCGCGCCCATCCCGCCGCCCCCTCGCCACACAGGCACGATCGTTGCACACTCAAGACGCACGCGTGCGAGGCTAGCAAACCCTGTGCCCGCCGCAACGTCACCCCTGGAGGACCATGGCCTCGCTGGTCTCCGTCGCTCCCGGCGGCATGGTTACCAACGTCGTGGTGGTCGATCGGCGTGGGCAGATGCACAACGGCACGGCATCGACGACTGTCGTGCCAGTCTGCCATGGCGAAGCGCCCGTCGAACCCCCCATCGCCGCCGCGTTCGGGATCGACCACCGAGTCAATGCTGGCAGCGAGATAACACGCACGATCGCCCTCGCACCGGTGCCGGCTTTGGTCGTAACGCACGCGCAGCGGCGCGCCGGTCCGCCTGCGGTCTCGCATATGCGATCGATCGCGAGGCCGGAGCCTCAGCGCGCTGTGGCTGACACGCCTCAGAAGCATCTTCCGCCGCGCAGCGACCGCCCCGCTCAGGCGGCGCTGCGGCGGCCGAGATAGGCGTCGAGCACGCGCGGGTCGGCGGCGACGGTCGCGGACGGGCCCTCGAGGATCACGCGGCCGTTCTCCATCACATAGGTGCGGCCGGTGACCGAGAGAGCGTAGGACGCCATCTGCTCGACGAGCAGGATCGAGAGGCCTTCGCGGTTCAGTGCCGTGAGCACGGGGAAGAGCAGATCGAGGATCTTCGGCGCGAGCCCGAGCGAGAGCTCGTCGATCACAAGCAGCTTCGGGCGCGAGAGCAGCCCGCGCGCGATCGCGAGCATCTGCTGCTCGCCGCCCGAGAGCGTGCCTGCGAGCTGGCCGATCCGCTCGGCAAGCCGCGGAAACAGGCCGAGCACCTTCTCCATGTCGGCGGCGATCCCGGCGTCGTCGCGCCCGATCCGCGCATAGGCGCCGAGGGTGAGGTTGTCGCGCACGCTCTGGTCGGCGAACACCATGCGGCCTTCGGGGACCATGGCGAGGCCGCGCGCGACCATCGCGTGCGACTTCAGCCCGGTGACATCGGCGCCGTCGAAGCGGATCGTTCCGGCCGCAGGGCGGACCACGCCCGCGATCGCGCGCATCAACGAGGTCTTGCCTGCACCGTTCGAGCCGATCACGCCCACGAACTCGCCTGCCCCCACCTCGAGATCGACGCCGCGGACAGCCTCGATCCGCCCATAGGCGACGCGCACCCCCGAGAGCGAAAGGATCGGAGCGCTCACGACAACACCGTCATGCTGGCACCGCTTGGCCGGGAAGCGTCGCGTGGCCGAAATAGGCCTCGATCACGCGCGCGTCGTTCTGGATCGCGGCAGGCGGCCCGTCAGCGATCACCTCGCCATAGTCGAGCACCGTCACACGATCAGACACCGCCATGATCATCTCGACGTGATGCTCGACGAGGACGACGGTCATGCCGCGGTCGGCAAGGCCGCGGATCAGAGCGATAAGGTCCTCGATCTCGCCATGGGTCAGGCCCGCGGCGGGCTCGTCGAGCAGGAGGAGCTTCGGCCGCAGCGCGAGTGCGCGCGCGATCTCAAGCCGCCTCTGGTGACCGAAGGGAAGGTTGCGCGCCTCCTCGTCGGCGTAGGCCGAGAGGCCGACGAAGGCGAGCAGCCGATGCGCCTCGGCGAGTGCCGCGCGCTCCTCGCGGAGAAAGCGCAGCAGGCGCAGCACTGTCTCGAGGATGCTCGCGCGGAAATGCGGGTGCCGCCCGACGAGCACGTTCTCGAGCACGGTCATCTGCCCGAAGAGTTCGGTGTTCTGGAAGGTGCGCGCGATGCCGCGGCGCGCGAGCACGTGCGGAGGCAGGCCGCCCACCGTCTCGCCGAACACGCGCACCTCGCCCTCGGTCGCGCGATAGAAGCCGGAGACGACGTTGAGCAGGCTCGATTTGCCGGCGCCGTTCGGCCCGATCAGCGCATGCACCGTGCCGGAGCGGACGTCCATGTCTACGGAATCGACGGCGGTCAGGCCGCCGAAGCGCAGCGTCAGGCCACGCACGATGAGCGTCGACTGCCCCGGCTCGTCGTGCCGCTCCGTGACCTGATCGAGGCCCGCGACCCAGTTCGGCCAGGGGCCGGTCTCGCGCGTCGTCTCTCCCGTGCCGGGTCGCCCGATCCGGGCGAGCGAGCCGACGATCCCGCGCGGCAGGGCGAACAGGACAAGCGCGAGCAGGACGCCGTAGCCGAAGGTCTGCCACTCGCCGAGGCCCTGGAGGAACTGGGTGGCCGAGAACAAGAGGCTCGTGCCGACGAGCGGGCCAGCGAGCGTCCCAAGCCCGCCGAGGATCACCATAAGCAGAAGCTCGACCGAGGCGGTGAAGGTGAAGGTCTCGTAGTTCACGAAGAGCGCGAGATTCGCGAAGAGCGCGCCGCCGAGCCCGGCGAAGCCGGCGGAGACTGAGAAGGCGAGCGTGCGTATGCCGACGACGTTGATGCCGAGCGCGCGTGCGGCATTCTCGCTCTGAGCCGCCGCCCGCATCGCCCGGCCGAAGCGCGATCGCACGAGCGCCGCCTGGACGCCGATCGCGGCGAGCAGGAAGAGAAGGATCAGGTAGTAGTAGTTGAAGTTCGTAGCGCGCGTCGCGCCGAGCCGCTCGCCGAGGATTGTCGGGCGCGGGATGCCGACGAGCCCCGAGGCGCCGCCCGTGAAACTCACCCACTCGCGCAGAACGTTCACGAACACGAGGCCGAAGGCGATGGTGATGACGGCGAGATAGACGCCGCGGACCCGCACCGTCGGGAAGGCGAGCATCGCGCCGACGGCGGCCGGGATCAGCACCGAGAGGACCAGCGCCGCCGCGAAGGGAGAGCCCGCGCGCAGCGCGAGCAGCGCCGCGACATGCGCGCCGAGGCCGTAGAGCGCAGCCTGGCCGAGCGAGACGAGACCAGCATAGCCGACGAGGATGTTGAGCCCGATCACGACGATGCAGAGGATCATCGCCCGCATCACCAGACGGAGCTCGTAGCTCGTCGGGAACCGCTCGCCGATCACGTCGCCGACCCAGGGGAAGGCGGCGAGTGCTGCCACGAGCAGGACGAGCAGCGCGAGCGGTAGGCGACGCCGCATCAGACCTTCCTCACCTCCGGCCTGCCGAACAGCCCCTGCGGGAACAGCAGCAGGAGCAGGATCATCAGGGTGAAGCCGATGGCGTCGCGCGCGGCCGTGGAAAGAAAGCCCTCGATGAACTTCTCGGCCACCCCGTAGAGGATGCCGACGACAACGACGCCGCGGGCATTGGCGATTCCGGCGATGATCGCGACCATGAACCCCTTGAGGCCGACGATCACGCCCATGCTCGCCGAGGCCTGGATCACGGGGGCGATCAGGAAGCCCGCAAGCGCGCCCAGGCCGCCGGCGAGCGCGAAGGCGAGCAGGGTGATCCGATCCGCATCGATGCCGACGAGGCCTGCGGCGACGCGGTTGAAGGCGACGGCCCGCATCGCACGGCCGAGCACGGTGCGCCGGTAGAACGCCTCGAGCGCGACCGTGACGGCGACCGCAGCGAGCGGCAGAAGCAGCTCCTGCGCGTAGATTCCGGCGCCGCCGATGCGCAGCGGCTGCTCGACGAGCGGGGTGGGCAGCGGCCGGCCGAGCGGGCCGTAGGTCGCGGTCGTCGCGGATTCGATCATGATGCCGACGGCGATGGTCGTCAGCATCCAGCCGATCGCGTTCGCCTCGCGATTGAACGGCCTGACGAAGGCGCGCTCGATCACAGCGCCGCCGGCGGCGGCGCTGGTGATCGCAAGCCCTGCCGCGAGCGGCAGCGGCAGGCCGAGCTCCATGAGCACGACGGTGAGCACACCGCCGAGCATGAACATCTCGCCATAGGTGAAGTTCACCGCCTTCGCCGCGCTCCACATCACGTAGAAACCGAGCGCGATAAGGCCGTAGACGCTGCCGGCCGAGAGGCCGGTCAGCAGGTACTGGATGATGGCTTCCACCGTCCGTCCCCTGGCGCGCGTGGCGCCGGGCGCCTCATCGCCCGGCGCCGCCGCCCGTCACCGCCTCAGCGCGCGGCCTGGCGGAACGGCGTCTGCTCGACCGGGAGCATCTGGCCGTTGTGGAAGGCGAACAGTTTGTAGTTCGAGGGCAGGATGGCGTCGTGCCGCTCCTGGCGCGGCTCGAAGGCCGGGCGGTAGGAGGCGACGATTCCATCATAGTTCACCCGGTAGAGCGCCTGACGGAACGCGTCGCGGTCGAACCGGCCCGCGAGCCTGATCGCCTCGGCGATGATGTAGGTCGCGTCATAGGCGTTCGCGGTGCCCGAGGGCAGCGGGATGTCGGCGGGCGAGGTGATCTGCGGGAACTTCGCCTGCATGCGCTGCAGCACCTGCGCGGCACGCGGCGACAGCTCGCCCATCCAGGCGAAGGTGCCGGCGACCAGAACACCTTCGGCGAGCGGCCCTGCGGTGCGCGCGAACTGCACACCGATCCCCCAGGCCGCGATGATCGTCGGGCGGTAGCCGAGACGGTCCATCGAGCGGACGAGGTTCGTCGCCTCGCGGTCGACCGCGTAGAGGATGATCGTGTCCACACCCGCGTCGCGCATGCGGATTAGCTGCGCCGACATGTCCTGGTCGGCGATGTTGAAGGTCTCCCTGCCGGCGAGCTGCATGTTCTGCGCCGCCATCGCGCGCTCGACGTCGGGCACCGCCCCCTGGCCCCAGGCCGTGCCTTCGAACATCAGCCCGATCCTGCCCGACCGGGTGCGCGCCTTCGCGGCATCGACGAGGAAGGGAGCGACCCAGCGGTCCTTCATCGAGACGCGGAACATCCACTTGTTGGCGTTGTTCGGGTGCTCGATCACCGCCGTGCCGGCGGAGATGACGCCGACCCAGGGAAGCTCCATCTCGTTGAGCGGGTCGCGCAGAGCGATCGCGTTCGGGGTGCGGAACCCGCCCATCATGACGATGCAGTTGTCGCGCTCGCCGATGCGGCGGGCGTTGTCCACCGCGCGTGCGGGCTCGCCGACATCGTCATAGGCGACGAGGCGCAGCGGCTGCCCGAGCACGCCGCCGGCTGCGTTGATCTCCTCGAGCGCCGTCTCGACCGCGATCCGGATCGAGAAGCCGGTATGGGCGAGCGGGCCCGTCAGCTCCCAGGACGCGCCGATGCAGGGCTGGGCCCGCTGCGCACTGGCGGGAAGCGCCGACGCGGCAAGCGCGACGGACGAGACGAGACCGATGAGCAGGCGGCGCCCGCCTGCGGCGAAGCGGTTGTGGTGCATTGCATCATCTCCCAGTCATGGGCGCGGACATTCCGGCCCTGTTCGGACATTCCGGCCCTGTTTTGGTCACCGTCACCGTCCGCCGAGGTTGCAACGAACGTGCCACGCGAGGGCGGCCGGCTTCGTCCCATCCGTTATCGGCACGCCCAACTTCGGGGCGGCCATTGCCTGTTCGTTGGGCAGAACGCGTCTCAGAACGCCCCAGAGTCGGGCCGAGGTGCTGGCATCGTTCTTGCCCACATTGGCAACGCTTGGCGTGTCGGGTAGCGCCCAGAAACGGGAGGCAGTGGAGATGAGCGACAAGGGGATCGGCGCATCCGTCCGACGCAAGGAGGACCAGCGCTTCATCCGCGGCAAGGGCAGCTACGTCGCCGACATGGTCCGCCCCGGCATGGCCTGGGGCGTGTTCGTGCGTTCGCCGCACGCGCATGCCCGGATCGTGTCGATCGACACGGCAGCGGCTGCGGCCATGCCCGGCGTCGCGCTCGTGCTGACAGGGGCGGATCTCGCCGCTGCCGGGGTGGGCGGCCTGCCCTGCGGCTGGGGCATCAAGGGGACCGACGGGCAGCCGATGAAGGAACCGCCGCACCCGGCGCTCGCGCAAGGAAAGGTTCGGCATGTCGGCGACGCGGTCGCCTTCGTCGTCGCCGAGACCGCCGCCGCGGCGCGCGATGCGGCCGAGGCCGTCTCCGTCAGCTACGAGGTCCTGCCGCCGGTGATCGATCTCGAGGCGGCGATCGCCCCCGGAGCGCCGCTCGTGTTCGACGACGTGCCGGGCAATCTCTGCTGCGACTGGTCGATCGGCGATCGGGCGATGACGGAGGCGGCCTTCGCAGAGGCCGCGCATGTCGCGCGCATTCGCCTCGTCAACAACCGCCTCGTCGGCAACCCGATGGAGCCGCGCGCGGCGATCGCCGAACACGAGGCGGCGACGGGGCGGACTACGCTCTGGACGACGAGCCAGTTCCCGCACGTAGTCCGCCTGCTGATGGGCCTCTTCGTGCTCAAGATCCCGCAGCAGACCCTGCGCGTCGTCGCGCCGGACGTCGGCGGCGGCTTCGGCGTGAAGCAATTCCACTATGCCGAGGAGGCGGTCGTCACCTTCGCGGCGCGGCGGCTCGGCCGCGCGGTGAAGTGGGTGTGCGAGCGGTCGGAGGGGTTCGTCTCGGACGCGCATGGCCGCGACCATGTGACCGAGGCAGCGCTCGCACTCGACAAAGACGGCAGGTTCCTCGGCCTGAAGGTCGAGACGATCGGCAATCTCGGCGGCTACATCTCCACCTTCGGCCGGAACATCCCCACCAATCTCTACGGGCCGCTGCTCTCGGGCGTCTACACGATCCCGGCGATCCACTGTGCGGTGAAAGTGGTGTTCACCAACACCGTTCCGGTCGATGCCTATCGCGGCGCCGGGCGGCCGGAGGCGACCTTCGTGCTCGAACGCCTGGTCGAGATCGCCGCGGCCGAGACGGGCATCGACAAGGCCGAGCTCCGCCGCCGCAACATGATCCCGAAATCGGCATTCCCCTACCAGACGCCGGTGCTGATGCGCTACGACAGCGGCGACCCTGCGGGCTGCCTCGAGAAGGCACTCGCCGCTTCCGACTATGCCGGGTTCGCCGCCCGCAAGGCCGAGGCCGCGGCACGCGGGAAGCTCCGCGGCATCGGGCTTTCGACCTATATCGAGGCGTGCGGGCTCGCACCCTCGCGGATCGCGGGCAGCCTCGGCGCGCGCGGCGGGCTCTATGAGAGCGCGACCGTGCGCGTCCACCCGACCGGGCAGGTGACGGTGCTGATCGGCACCCACAACCACGGCCAGGGCCACGAGACGACCTTTGCGCAGATCGTCGCCACGAAGCTCGGCGTCGCGTTCGAGGACGTCGATATCGTCTTCGGCGACACCGACCGTGTGCAGTTCGGCATGGGCACCTACGGCTCGCGGTCGCTCGTCGTCGGCGGCGCGGCGCTCGCCAAGGCCTCAGACCGCGTGATCGCCAAAGGCAAGAAGATCGCCGCGCACCTGCTCGAGGCAGCCGTCGAGGATGTCGAGTTCGTCGAGGGAACGTTCCGGGTCTCTGGCACCGACCGGGCGAAGAGCTTCGCCGAGGTCGCGCTCGCGGCTTACGTGCCGCACGACTATCCGCTCGAGAGCCTCGACCCGGGCCTCGAGGAGCAGGCCTTCCACGATCCGGTGAACTTCTCCTTCCCCTCCGGCGCGCATGTCTGCGAGGTCGAGCTCGATCCGGAGACGGGCGGGGTCGAGCTCGTCGGCTACACGGCGGTCGATGATGTCGGCACGGTGATCAACCCGATGATCGTCGCCGGTCAGCTGCATGGCGGCATCACGCAGGGGGTGGGGCAGGCGCTGCTCGAGCACTGCGTCTATGACCGCACCACCGGGCAGCTCCTTTCCGGATCGTTCCAGGACTATGCGATGCCGCGGGCCGACGACCTCCCCGCCTACGCGGTGGACACACACGCCACGCCCTCGACCGACACGCCGATGGGCGTGAAGGGCTGCGGCGAGGTCGGCACGATCGGCGCGCCGGCGGCGGTGATGAACGCGGTCGTCGATGCGCTCGCGGGCTTCGGCATACGCCACATGGACATGCCGGCCTCCCCGTCGCGTGTGTGGGCCGCCATCGCCGCCGCGCGCGGTGCGCCCGCGGTCAGCACGCGAGCCTGACCAGAGCCTCCGTCAGCGCGCCATCGGCGCGGGCGAGCTGATCGAGGATGGAGAAATGGTCCGCGCCCGGAACGGGCAGGGTCTCGGCCGCGTTGCCCGCGGCCGTCCATGCGGCCGCGAACGCGGCGGACTGGCGGCGGAGCTCGGGCAGCTCCGCCTCGCCCCAGGCGACGACGAGGCGCGCGCGCGAGGGCGCGATGTGCCGGATCGGGCTCAGCCGTTCCGCTTCCGCATCGTCCATGCGCAGTGCATCGTTGAGCCTCCCGGCCCGGATCGGCGCGAGGTCGTACAGCCCGCTGATCAGTAGCGCCGAATCGACGCGCGGATGGCCGGCCGCGGAGACGGCGAGATGCCCGCCCGCCGACCAACCGGCGAGCACGAGCCGGCGCATGGGAAAGCCGAGGGCGGGCGCGCTCTCCGCAACCCACGCCACGGCCGCCCGCGCCTCGGCCACCACCTCCGTCATCGTCGCGTCGGGGCAGAGCGTGTAGCCCGCGAGCGCGACATCGATGCCGCGCGCGAGCGGCCCGTCGGCCATCGCGGCGAAGCCCTCCTTGGCGTTCCTCTGCCAGTAGCCGCCATGGAAGAAGAGCATCAGCGGCGCGTCGGCAGCACCCGAGGGAAAGAGGTCGATTCGATTGCGCGGCCGCGGCCCGTAGGCCTGGTCGAGCACGGCGCCGGGCATCGCCCGCCGCGCTGCACCGGCCTCGCGCCAGCGCGCAAGCCACGCGCCGCTCTCTGCCACCGCGCCGGTGTTGTCGTAGGCCCGGTCGAGCGTCTCGCGGTCCATCTCGCGCCAGTCCATCGTCCCTCCTCGGTGCCACATCGAGCGCGTTGCGAAGATGGTATTGCGAAGCGCGTGCCAGCGCCGCCTGGGCAGGCTAAGCTCCATGAATGGATCCGGTTTCGCTCGCCGTGCTCGCCGGCTTCGCGCTCGCCTGTTTCGCGGTCGCGACGACCGCTGCCGTCTACAAGCCCGGCCCCTGGTACGAGCGGCTGCGCAAGCCCTGGTGGAACCCGCCCAACTGGATGTTCCCGGCGGTGTGGTCGGTGCTCTACGTGATGATCGCCGTCTCGGGCTGGCTCGTCTGGCGCGAGCGCGGCTTCGGCGGCGCGCCGCTGCCGCTCGGCCTCTACGCGGTCCAGCTCCTGCTGAACGGCCTCTGGTCGCCGATCTTCTTCGGCCTGCGTCGGCTCGACCTCGCGTTCTACGAGCTGATCCTGCTGTGGCTCTCGATCGCCCTCTGCATCGCCCTCTTCGCGCCGATCAGCGCGACGGCGGCCTGGCTGCTCGCGCCCTATCTCGTCTGGGTCACGATCGCAGGCTGCCTCAACTGGACGGTCTGGCAGATGAACCGCGGCGAGGTCGGGGCGACGTCCTGACCACCCCGTCACGTCACTCCGGCGGCCGCGCCGTGGCGAGTGCGGCGACCCGACGCGCATTGCCCGCCCAGGTGCGGTCGCGGGCCAGCACATCCGCCCGCGCCGCGGCGCCGAGCCGGGCCCGCAGCCCGGCGTCGCCCACCAGGCGCTCGACGGCCCGCCAGAGCGAGGTCGGGTCAGCGGGGTCGAACAGGAGCGCCGTCTCGCCGTCGCGGAGCACCTCGCGGATGTTCGGCTGGTCGGGTGCGACGATCGCACGGCCAGCGGCCATATACTCGAACACCTTCAGCGGCGAGGCATAGGGCACGGAGGCTGGCTGCAGCGCGATGTCGAATGCCGCGACATGGCCTGGGATGGCCTCGCGCTCGGCAAGCCCCGTGAAGCGCACGCGCCCCGAAAGGCCGAGCGACTTGGCAAGCGCCTCGAGCCCCGGCCGCGCTGGGCCCTCGCCGACGACCGTGAGAGCAAGACGCTGCGGCCCGCTATGCGCCGCGATCGCGCGCACCACGGCGTCGAGCCCGTGCCAGTCCCGCACGAAGCCGACGAAGCCGAGCACGAGCTCCTCCGCCTCGGCCGGAGACTGGCGCGCCGCGAGCGGCTCGGGGAAGGCTTCGAGGTCGATTCCGTTCGGCACGACGACGATGCGCGCAGCCGGAACGCCGGCCTCGCGCACATGGCCCGCAAGCACCTCCGTTACCGGCAGCACCCAGGTGGCGCGGCGCCAGACGAACCGCTCGGCCCACGCCGCGAGCGGCTTGAGGGCAAGCCCGCCGAAGCGCGCCCGCTCTTCCGCAAGCGGGGCGTTCACCTCGATCAGGAGCGGCAGGCCCAGGCGGCGGGAAACGAGCGCTCCGGCGAGGTGGAAGAGGTTGTAGCGCTCGTAGATCACATCGGGCCGGAACGCCGACGCGGCGCGTGCGAGCCGGAGCGTCGCCGGTACCGCGTAGGCGAGTTCGAGGAGTTCGGCGAGCGCGCGCGGCAGCACGCGCCGCAGCGCAGCGACGAGGCCGCTCTCGCCGCCGAAGCGCGCCTCCGCGTAGGCCGAGGGCCCGACGAGCAGCACCTCGTGCCCCTCGGCGCGGAGCGCGGCGACCAGGCTGTCGAGATGCACGCCCTGCCCGTCGCGCGACTGGATGCGGTGGCTGTAGAGGATCTTCATCGCCGCACCCCGTTGCTCCGGCCGGCGCATCGTCGCCGATTCTGCTTGGCAAGCCGTGAACGCCCCGTCACCCCCGCACGACCCGTCACCACGCCCCCGCGCGTCACAGCAGCGCCAGATCGTCGCGGTGGATCATCTCCTCGCGCCCGGCGAAGCCGAGGATGGCGGCGATGTCGCGGCTGTGGCGGCCGGCTATTCGGCGCGCGTCCTCGGCACCGTAATTGGCGAGCCCGCGCGCCAGGAGCGCCCCCTCGGCCACCACCTCGACGCAGTCGCCGCGCGCGAACTGGCCCTCGACGCCGCGCACCCCTGCAGGCAGGAGCGACCGGCCGGCCTTGAGCGCGCGCGCCGCCCCGGCATCGACAACGAGCCGCCCGGCCGGCTTCAGCGCTCCGG
>Ga0272446_1003279_pt1 | contig 20660 bp, 17 predicted proteins | sample YNPCB0061_FD_194587 | JGI IMG/M metagenome (GOLD analysis project Ga0272446, IMG submission 194587) | Hot spring microbial mat communities from Yellowstone National Park, WY, United States - YNP-CB-006-1 | ecosystem: Environmental > Aquatic > Thermal springs > Hot (42-90C) > Sediment | place...
GGTGGGCAACGTGACCTTGCAACTGGTGACGCGGCAGCCGGGGGACTTCATCGGGATCCGCGGTCCCTTCGGCACGAGCTGGCCGATGAAAGCCGCACGCGGCAAAGACGTCCTCATCGTGGCCGGTGGCATCGGGTTGGCGCCCCTCCGTCCAGCCATCTACCATGTCCTGCGCCACCGCGGCGACTATGGCCGCCTGGTCGTCCTGTACGGCGCGCGCAGCCCCAAAGACCTGTTATTCCGCAAGGAACTCAACGCCTGGTCCTTCGTGCCCGACACACAGATCTTGACCACGGTAGATTATGGCGGCGTGTCCTGGCGCGGCTATGTAGGCGTCGTCACTACCCTTTTCCGATATGTCCGCCTGCATCCCTCCCAGACCGTAGCCCTGATTTGCGGGCCGGAAATCATGATGCGCTACGTGGTCCGGGAACTCGAAACGCGGGGCATCCCAGGCGAGCGGACCTTCCTTTCAATGGAGCGAAACATGAAGTGCGCCGTAGGTTTTTGCGGCCACTGCCAGTTGGGGCCGCACTTTGTCTGCAAAGACGGCCCGGTCTTCTCTTATCCGCAACTGCGGCCATGGATGGACAAATATGAGCTCTGACGCCAAGAAAAAACCAAAGATCGGAGTATTCAAGTTCGCCTCTTGCGACGGCTGCCAGTTGAGTCTTCTGGATTTGGAAGAAGCGCTCCTCGACGTGGTGGGCGCCGTCGAGCTGGCCTATTTCCCGGAAGCCAGCCGCAATATGGGCAAAGGTCCCTACGACATCGCCTTGGTGGAGGGATCCGTCACCACGCACCATGACGCGGAAAAGATTCAACATGTCCGGCGCCAATGCCGGACGCTGGTCACCATCGGCGCCTGCGCTACCGCCGGCGGCATTCAGGCGCTGCGCAACTGGAAGGATGTCAACGAGTACGTGCGCTATGTGTACGCCAAGCCGGATTTCATTAGCACGCTGAAAATGTCCACTCCCATTGCCGAGCACGTCCCGGTGGATTTCGAGCTGCGCGGTTGCCCGATCAACAAGAACCACTTGCTCGAGCTGTTATCGGCGGTGATTTCCGGACGAAAGCCCAACATCCCCACCTACAGCGTCTGCATCGAATGCAAGCGGCGCGGCAACGTCTGCGTCGCCGTGGCGCAGGGCATCGACTGCGTGGGACCCGTCACGCAAGCGGGTTGCGGCGCTCTGTGTCCCACCTACAACCGGGGCTGCTATGGCTGCTTCGGTCCCATGGAAAACCCCAATCCCGTCGCTCTGGCTTCCATTTTCGAGGCCCAGGGCCACACCGACCAGGAGATTATGCGCAAGTTCCGCATGTTCAATGCCTGGTCCTGGCAATTCCGTCAAGTCAGTGAAGCGAGGGAACGCAAATGAGCACTTCCACAGCACCGCCAAGAGGCGTCACCAACATTAAAGTAGAAACCTTGGCTCGCGTAGAGGGTGAAGGCGCGCTGACCGTCCGCTTGAGAGGGGCGAGGATCGAGGACGTGAAACTCCGGATCCCGGAGCCGCCCCGCTTTTTCGAAGCCTTCCTCCGCGGCAGGCTCTTTTCGGAAGCGCCGGACATCACCGCCCGCATATGCGGCATCTGCCCCATCGCGTACCAGATGAGCTCCGTGCACGCCATGGAGAAGATTCTGGGAATCGCCATTCATCCCGCAGTCCGCCAGTTGCGCCGGCTGTTTTACTGCGGCGAGTGGATTGAAAGCCACGCGCTGCATATCTACATGCTCCACGCGCCGGATTTCCTCGGCTGCGCCGACGTGGTCGAGATGACCAAGGATTACCGCGCGGCAGTCGAGAAGGCGTTAAAGCTGAAGTTGATCGGCAATAAGCTGGTCGCCTTGATGGGCGGGCGGGAAATTCATCCCATTTCCGCCACTGTAGGCGGCTTCTTTCGCGTTCCCTCCAAGGAGGAACTGGCGGCCATTCGCCCGGAACTGGAATGGGCGCTGGAAGCCTCCATCGAAACCGCGAAACTGGTGGCCGGCTTCCCGTTCCCCGATTTTAACCAGGACTACGAGTTCGTCTCCCTAAGCCACCCGGACGAGTACCCGTTGAACGAAGGACGGATTGTATCGAACAAGGGCCTGGACATCGACGTCTCCGAATTCGAGGATCACTTCCTCGAACAGCACGTCAAGCATTCCAACGCCTTGCATTCGGTGCTGCGCGAGCGGGGTTCCTATTTGGTCGGGCCGCTGGCGCGCTTCAATCTCAACTACGACAAACTGCCGGAAGCCGCGCGCCGGACCTGCGCCGAAATCGGCTTCCAGCCGCCCTGCCTGAACCAGTTTAAGAGCATCATCGCGCGCGCCATCGAACTGATCTTCAGTTGCGAAGAGGCTTTGCGCATCATCGGCTCCTATGAGCCCCCGCCGGCCCCGCGGGTCCAAGCGCCGCCCCGGGCCGGAACCGGCCAGGCGGCCACCGAAGCCCCCCGCGGCACGCTGTACCACCGCTATGTGCTCGACGACAAGGGCGTGATTCTATCCTCACGCATCGTGCCGCCGACTTCGCAGAATTTGAAGCGCATCGAGGACGACCTGTGGCGCTTCCTTCCCTCGCTGCTCGAGCAGCCCGTCGAAGAGATCACGCTGCGGTGCGAGCAAGCCATCCGCAACTACGATCCTTGCATCTCCTGCGCTACCCATTTCCTCAAACTCAACATCGAGCGGACATGACCCCATGTCCGGAGGAGAAAGTTGTGCACACCCGGGTGATTGGCATTGGCAATCCCGACCGGGGCGATGACGCCGCCGGGCTCTTGGTGGCCCGCCGCCTGGCTCAGCTCGGCGCCGACGCCGTCGAGTTCACCGGAGAGGCCCTGTCGCTGATGGACCATTGGGAAAATTGCGAGTCCGTCATTCTGGTGGACGCAGTCGTGACCGGGGGGCGTCCGGGCGAAATCATCCGCTGGGACGCCGTAGCCGAGCGCCTGCCGCGCGAGGCTTTCCGTTGCTCCACCCACGTCTTCGGGGTGGCCGAGGCAGTAGAACTTGCGCGCATCTTTGAACGCTTGCCTGCGCGGCTGGTCATCTACGGCATTGAAGGCGTTTCCTTCGAACCCGGCACGCCTCCGTGCCACGAAGTGCTGGACGCGGTGGACACCGTTTCCGCCGAAATACACCGGCTAATCTCTCCTCGCGCGGCCGCAGCCGACTGAAATCACGAGGCGGCCGGCTCAATGATGGCGCGCATCGACCCTTTACAGCTCGGGATGCGAGGGTCGGCGCCGTAGTTGTGTATCTGATCCCGGGCGAACTCGGCTGCCGGCAGTTCGCAGGTGATCACGATCGTGCGGCCGGTCGTGTCCACTTCCACCGCCTTTTGAAACGCCTCCGCCGAGGTAAAGCAAAACAGCTTTACGAGCATTTCCACCACATAATCGTAGGTGTGCTCGTCGTCGTCGAGCAGGACGACGTGGTACAGCGGCACGAGCTGGCGTTGCTCGGTGATCTCCGTGTCGGGAAGGGTCGTGGCCGGTCCGCTGCTTGGCATCGCTATGATCTGTACAGTGTAGCGTGGACCTGGGCGACGTTGGCGCGAACGATTTCCGGCAGCAACATCTCCGCCGTTCGCCCCGGCAACTGCGGAGACTGTCTGAAGCGCTCTGCGGCGATCAGCCGCCCGTATCCGCCGCGGAAAGACACCAGAGTCTCCGGCGTAATCTCTTTTTGAATCTGCTCCAACGGCCTGCCGCGCTCCGCCGCCCGCCCCACCAAGTCCGCCAGCTCGCTGATGTACGTGGCCATATCGTAAGCCACCCGCCTGTCCCGGTGGACGCTCCCGTGCCCTCCGGCGATAACCTGAAAGTCGAATTCCGCAACCTCCAGCAGCGTGTTAGGCCAGGCTTTCGGATAACCGTCACCCATGAAAGCAGAGGAATTATGTAAGAGGTCCCCGCCGGCGATGACCTTCTTTTGGGGGCAGAACACCACGATATCCCCCGCCGTGTGACCCTTGCCTCGGAACGCCAGGTGCAGCTCGTGCGCCTTGTCGCGGATGATGAGGTCGCGCGTAAGGGTGACGTTGGGCAACTCCGGTGCGTAGTCCTTCATCTCCGCCACAAAATCCGCCGTTTCCCGTGCGGTCCGTTCCCAATAGGCTCTTTCTTCAGGCGTCTTGGCGGAGGCGGCGCGCTGCTTCAGGGAGTCCAGCGTCTCACGCATTTTCTCGATAGAGCGTTTCAAAGCCCGCCCGCCGTCGGCAGCCAGCGCCTGCCGGGCAGGCTCGCTCGATAGGATGTCCGCCCGCGGCGCAATCCTCCGGTACGCGGGCGTGCCCTGCACGTGGTCGCCGTGATGATGGGTGTTGACAACGTAGCGCACCGGCTTCTTGGTGATCTCTTTGCGGATCTGCGCCACCAGGGAGGCCACCGCCGTCGACGAAGAATGCGTGTCAACCACCAGAATGTCTTCGGCGTTCTCGAAAATCACCGCATTGCAGTGGGTCACCGCGTGGGGTCGGGCGAGCGCCGCGTAGACGCCAGGCGCAGCCGGCTCGATGTCGAACAGCACCGGAAGCGCATATTTGGACTGCGCCCTCGCCTCGGCGGCGCGCAAACTGGCTTGTCCCAGCAACCCGGCTGCGGGCCATAGCGCGCCCAGGCTCATCTCCAGAAAACTCCTGCGGGAATGTGAGTGCATCTTGCTCTCCCTCGCAACAGTGTATATCCTGAGGCTTCGGACTGTGAGCGCAAAATTATGATGAACCGCAGACAATTCCTGAGCGGCGCGCCGGCGTTCCTGCTCCAAAAGAGCGGCCCCCGGCGCCCCAACATCCTGTTTTGCATCGCCGACGACCAATCCTGGCTCCACACCAGCATCGCCGGCGACAAGGGGGTAAAGACACCCGCCTTCGACCGTGTGGCCCGCACTGGCGTGCTGTTCAGCAACGCCATCTGCGCCTCGCCCGGTTGCGCGCCTTCCCGCGCCGCTATCCTCACCGGGCGCGTGCCGTGGCAGTTGGAGGAGGCAGGCACCCACGCCAGCCTGTTCCCCAAGAAGTTCGAAGTCTATCCCGACATGCTCGAAGCAGCCGGCTACTATGTGGGTCTCACCGGGAAGGGTGCAGGGCCGTGCAATTGGAAGGACGCCGGCTGGAAGCGCAATCCGGCGGGTCCGGCCTTCGACACGCGAACCGCAGCCCAGAAACTCAAAGGCATCAGCAACAACGATTACGCCGGCAATTTCGAGGACTTCCTCGCCTCCAAACCAAAGGACAAGCCGTTCTCGTTCTGGTGCGGCTTTCACGAACCTCACCGCGCCTATGACGCCGGAAGCGGCTTACAAGCCGGAAAGAAGCTCAGCGATGCCGCCGTGCCCCCCTTCCTGCCCGACGTCCCCGAGGTTCGCAGCGATATTTTGGACTACTACGTCGAAATCGAGCACGCGGACCGGCACTTGAACCGGATGCTGGATCTGCTCGAAATGCGCGGCGAACTGGAAAACACCCTGGTGGTGATCACCGCCGACAACGGCATGCCGTTCCCCCGCGCCAAGGCCACCATGTACGAATACGGCATTCACATGCCGCTGGCCGTTTGCTGGCCCGCGGTGTGCAAAGGCGGGCGGAAAATCGACGATCTCATCAGCTTCACCGACTTTGCGCCTACATTCTTGGAGGCTGCGGGCATCCCCGTTCCCAAGGTGATGACCGGCAAGAGCTTCTTGGACGTTCTAAAATCCGGAAAGTCCGGCCAAGTGGACCCCAGCCGCACTTGGGCCTTGTCGGGGCGCGAACGCCACAGCCATGCGCGCTTCGATAACCTCGGCTATCCCGCTCGTGCGCTGCGCACCTCGCAATACCTGTATGTCCGCAACTTCAAGCCCGACCGCTGGCCGGCGGGCGACCCGGAACAGTTCGCCGACGTGGACAACGGTCCCACAAAGCGATACATCCTCGAGCACCGGAACGATCCGAAAATCAAGCCGTACTTCGAAGCGGGCTTCGGCAAGCATCCGGCTGAAGAGTTGTTCGACGTGCGGACCGACCCTGGTTGCATGAAGAATCTGGCCGCATCGCCTTCGCATGCGGCAGTCTTGAAGCAATTGCGGGAGCAGCTCGATAAGACCCTGCTGGCTCAAAGAGATCCGCGCCTGCTCGGCAAGGGTGACATCTGGGAGACCTACCCCCGCTTTTCACCCATGCGCCCGGAACTCGGCGGCTTCGCCGAGCAGGGCAAGTACAACCCGAAGTACATGCCTAAGTAGAGGCCCCCATGATATTGCGACTTTTCGCCATTGGGCTATGCATCGCGCCCGCCGTGTTCGCCCAGCGCCCCACCCCCACCCATGCCAACCTGGTGTACGCCAAAGTGGGCGACCACGAGCTTAAGCTGGATATCTACATGCCTCAGAATGCTAGCCGTCCTCCCCTCGTTGTCTGGGTGCATGGCGGCGGTTGGCGGGCTGGGAGCAAGGACAATATGCCAGGCGGCTTCTTGCTCGCCAGGGGTTACGCCATCGCCAGCATCTCCTACCGCCTGTCCACCGTGGCCCAATTCCCCGCGCAAATCGAGGATTGCAAAGCCGCCGTGCGCTGGCTGCGCGCGCACGCCGCTCAATACGGTTATGACGCCGCCCGCATCGGCGCCTGGGGCGCCTCGGCGGGCGGCCATCTGGTGGCTTTGCTCGGCACGAGCGGCGGGGTCAAAGATCTGGACACCCAGCACGGGCATCAGGAACACTCCAGCCGGGTGCAAGCGGTGGTGGATTTTTACGGCCCCACGGATTTTACTCAAATGTCCAAATTCCCCAGCAAGATCGATCACGACGCCCCCAATTCTCCCGAATCCCTGCTACTCGGCGGTCCCGTTCAGCAGAACAAAGATAAAGCCGCTCGCGCCAATCCCATTACTTATGTGTCCAAAGACGATCCGCCGTTCCTCATCGTCCATGGGGATCAGGATCCGCTGGTGCCGCTCCATCAAAGCCAACTGCTGGAAGCCGCCCTCAAGAAAGCCGGCGTGCCGGTGCAGTTGGTGATCATCCGCGGCGGCGGGCACGGTGGTCCTCAGTTCCAGGACCAAGAGCGGCGCGGCCTCATCACCGCTTTCTTGGACCGCCACCTAAAGCCGGCGCCCTAAAACTTACGGCTGATCGTAACCCTTTATGCGGCGAACCCAAATGTTGCGGAAGCGAACCTTGGTATCGTGATCCTGCAACACCAGCGGCTCTTCCGGATCGTGAGGCGTGTAAAGATTGTACCGCCGGTGGGCCACCGGACCCAAGATCTCCTTGTGGTGGTGGACCAGCACCCCGTTATACACTACGGTGACGTAGGCGGGCTTTAGCACCTTCCCGCCTTCGAAACGCGGCGCCTCGAAGAAGATGTCAAAGGTCTGCCACTCGCCGGGCTTTCGCGCAGGATTCACCAGAGGCGGCCACTGGCCATAGATGGCGCCCGCCTGTCCGTCGGCGTAAGTGGGGTTGTTCCAAGAATCCAGAATCTGGATCTCGTAACGCCCCATGAGCATGATGCCGGAATTCCCCCGCCACTGACTGGTTCCGTCAATCTCAGCCGGCGACGCCCACTCCACGTGCAGTTGAATGTCGCCGAATTTTTCCTTGCTTACCAGGTCGCCCGCTCCGCCCACAACCTCCAGGTAGCCGTTCTCCACCTTCCAGCCGGGCTGTACTTCCTTACCCCGTTCTTTGCCCTTCCCGCGCGCCGTCCACTTCGACAGGTCTTTGCCGTCGAACAGCACGATGGCGTCGGAGGGCGGCGCGCCCGGACGGTCCAAGGGCGCCGGCGTCACCTGAGGCGGCTTGGGCCTGGCGATGTCATGGACCCGCCACTTCTGGCCTGGCAACACCGGGGTGTCACTGTATCCCTCCGGGGCTGTGCGGCCCTTTTTCTTGGCTTCCTGGGCGCCGAGGCACGAAAACCCCCAGAAACCTGCTAAAACTACTCCGGCGGCGAGCAACGCGCCCGCCGGAACGAGCCGGGAAACTATCTTAGAGCGGTTCATCGAATTCCTATCCAAGAGGTTAGGTTAGCAAATGATCCGCTCGCCTTTCCGGTACGCCAGATTGCCAAGGTGCGCCGCCCTTGCCGCCATCACAGCGTCGTGCACCGTCGAATTCGGAGCCTTCCGGCTACGCACGCACTCCAGAAAATTCCGCATGTGGTCCACGCTGCCATCTCGAGCGGACTTCATGGCCGCCAACGGCTCCGGATACTGCGTCTTTTCCGCAGGGATCACCCCTTCCGGGTACACCGCAAAACCGTCGCGGTTGATTTTCATCATTGCCTTCGTGCCCCGGAAAATGATATTCCCGCCTTCCAGCCGGCACACCAGTGTCCCGTTGTAAACAACTTGAAACTTTCCGTAGTCCCAGGAGGCGTTGATCGTGTCCGGGCACTCCAGATGCTCCAGCAAGTAAACCCCGCCATCTGCCTGCGCCCGCTTCGGGCTGTCATTTCCCATGTACCAATGAATGACGTCGCAGTAATGACTGTATAAGTCTGTCAAATGGCCGCCCCCAAAGTCCCAGAACCACCTCCACCGGAAATACCGCAGCGCATTGACGGGTTGAGGCGGGGCGTTCCCCAACCATCGCTTCCAATTCAGTTTCGATTCGTCGACCTTATACTTGGAGGGTTCGCTGCCCAGATAGTTCTGATACCAGGAAGCCAAAACCAGCGTGATGTCCCCCAGCTTCCCCGAGGCAATCAGCTCGCGAGCCGCGATGAAGTGCTCCCAGCTCCGCTGTTGATAGCCTACCTGCACCACGCGGCCGGACTCGCGGACGGCCGCTTCCACTTTCGGCCCTTCTTCGATGGTCTTGGTGAGCGGCTTCTCGACATAAACGTCCTTGCCCGCCCTCACCGCGTCGATGGTCATGGGCACGTGCCAGTGATCGGGCGATCCGATGATAACGGCGTCGATGTCCTTCCGCTCCAAAAGCGCGCGGTAGTCCGCCACGGCATCTGCATCGGGCGCAACCTTGGCGCGCGTTTCGGCGATTCTCGGTTCATACACGTCGCAAACCGCCGCCACCTGGGTGTTTTCCTGCTGGCGGGCCAGATTCAGCAGATACCGGCACCGTCCTCCCAGCCCGATGCCTCCCAGCCGAATGCGGTCATTCGCCCCTAGAATCCGGCCGCGAGACACTGCGGTCCACACGGCGCCGGCTTTCAGCAAGTTCCTGCGGTCCCTTTGCATAGATCCTCCCCACTCCCGCCCGGAGGTCCGCCGACCCGGCGGCTGCGCCGTGTCGGGAGCGTATCGGAGGGCATCATACCAGAGGCGGGCAATCTACCGCCTCCGGTCGCCTCGTTCCCTGCCCCGGTCTCCCCGGGGACGGTCATGAGCCTTCTCGTGACGGGGCTTGTCGTGGGCTTTCTCGGCTGGACGAGCTTCTTCGTGATCGGCGCGCTTGGCGCCGTCGCCCCCTTTCAGTTTGTCCCGCTGTTCGCGCAACACCGCCTTCCGGCTGAGCTTGATTTTGTTGCCCTCCAGCGCCAAAACCTTCACCAGGATCTGGTCGCCTTCCTTCAGTTCGTCCCGGACGTTCTTGATCCGGTTTTCCGAAATCTCGCTGATGTGCAACAAGCCGTCGGTTCCGGGAAAGATTTCGACAAAGGCGCCGAAATCCACCAGCCGCACCACCTTGCCCAAGTAGGTCTTGCCCACCTCGGCCACAGCCGCAATCTCGCCGATAAGCTGCATGGCGCGGTTGGCCGACGCCTCATCCACGGCGAAAATGTTGATGGTGCCGTCGTCGTTCACGTCGATCTTCGTTCCGGTGCTATCCACAATGCTGCGGATCATCTTGCCGCCCGGTCCAATCACCTCGCGGATTTTGTCCACCGGAATGGTCATGGTAAAGATGCGCGGAGCGTAAGGCGAAAGATTCGGCCGCGGCTTGTCGATCACAGCGTCCATCTTGTCCAAAATGAAAAGGCGAGCTTTACGCGCCTGCTCCAGCGCCTCCGTCATCAAGGCGGTGGTCACGTTGGGCACCTTGATGTCCATCTGAAGCGCCGTGATGCCCTTGCGGGTCCCGGCCACCTTGAAGTCCATATCGCCGTAGTGGTCTTCCGCCCCGGCGATGTCGGTGAGGATGGCGTAAGCGTCTCCTTCCTTGACCAGACCCATGGCGATGCCCGCCACCGCTGCCGAAATCGGCACGCCGGCGTCCATCAGCGACAGGCTCGCGCCGCAGACCGTGGCCATCGAGCTGGAACCGTTCGACTCCAGGATGTCGCTGACCACGCGCAGCGTGTAAGGAAACGTCGCCTCATCCGGTATCACCGGCGTCAAGGCGCGTTCCGCCAAAGCCCCGTGGCCGATCTCTCGGCGTCCCGGACCGCGCATGAACGCTACCTCGCCCACGCTGAACGGAGGGAAATTGTAGTGCAGCATGAAGCGCTTGCTGGTTTGCGTCGGATCGAGCATCTCCAGGCGTTGCTCATCTTCCTTGGTGCCCAGCGTCACGGTCACCAGAGCCTGGGTTTCGCCGCGCGTGAACAGCCCCGAGCCGTGGGTCCGGGGCAGCACGCCCACCTCGATGTGGATATCGCGGATTTCGTCAAACGCGCGCCGGTCCGGCCGGATGTGGTCGCGCAACATCTCATCGCGGAAGATGCGCTCCTTCAGCCGGTCGAACAGCTCGCCGGCTTCTTCTTTCTGCTCCTCAGGCACGCCCTCTATGGCCTTGGCGCGAAGCTCGGCGATCTTCTTGTAACTTTCGATCTTGCCGTACTTCGCCGTGTTCAGCGCATCGCTCAGCTCGGCGCGGTATTGCTTGTCCAGTTCTGCGGCCAGTTCGGCGTTCCACTCGCGCGGCGCAAACTCGCGCTTGGGCTTGCCGGCTTTGGCCACCAGCTCCCGGATGCCTGCCGCCACTTTACGGCAGCATTGGTGCCCGAAGTCGATGGCTTCCAGCACCTCTTGCTCGGAGGCCTCGTTGGCGCCGGCTTCCACCATGACGATCCCTTCATCGGTGGCGGCGACCACGATGTTTAGCTTTGATTGCCGGGTCTCTTCGTAAGAGGGATTGGCCACCATCTTGCCGTCCACCATTCCTACGCGCACCGCCCCCAGAACGTGATGGAACGGGATGTCGGAAATGGCCAGCGCCGCCGCAGCCCCCACAATCGCCAAAATCGACGGATCGTGGTCCGGATCGGCGGATAGCACCAGACCGATCACTTGCGTCTCACATTGATAGCCCTCCGGAAACAGCGGCCGGATGGGGCGGTCAATGAGACGGCTGGTCAGCGTTTCCTTCTCCGTCGGGCGCCCCTCGCGCTTGATAAAACCGCCCGGAAAGCGGCCGACTGAGTAGGTGTACTCTCGGTAGTCCACCGTGAGTGGGAAGAAAGTGGCGCCCACTTTCGGGGTGTCATTCGAACATGCCGTCACCAGGACGACGGAATCTCCGGAGCGAACCAGTACGGCGCCGTGCGCCTGCTTAGCGACTCGTCCTGTCTCCAGCGTTATGACTCGACCATCCAGGTCGATATCAACGGTATGCACCATGGTGTGAATCTCTCCATTCCCGGACGGGCCACTTGCCCGCCGGCCAAATTTGCGCCGGCGCCAAGGCCGGCCATTTGAAGGAGACGAGATGGGATTTTCTTGGGGGATCGCCCACCAGGGCGATTCTCGCCGAGCGAGTGACTGTCAAGTGCGATGTCCTCAGCATCCGAGCTAAACGGAGACAGGACAGCGACGGGCAAGCCGCCCGCTCGCACCTCGGAGCTCTTTCCTCTTTGCTACCGGCGAATTCCCAAACTGCGAATCAGGGCCTTGTAACGCTCCGGATCCTTGGTTTTCAGGTAGTTCAGCAGACGGCGGCGGCGCGCCACCATCGCCAGTAACCCCCGGCGAGAGTGGTGATCCTTCTTGTGGGTCTTAAAATGCTCCGTAAGCTGAGCAATACGCTCGCTCAACAATGCGACCTGCACTTCGGGTGAGCCCGAATCCGTCTTGTGCACTCGATACTTCGCAATAATCTGCTTACGGGCCTCCGCCGTCAACGCCATCGAGGGTGGATACTCCTTGTCTTTCCTTTATCTTCGTTCCTTACGCATGTAGGATACCACAAAAACGCCCCCTCCAGCCGTCCGGCCTGGACCACCTCTCGGCTTGCCGTAAAATGGGGATGTCATGTCCCGCCTGCTGAGGACCAGATGGATGCGCGGGTTGGCGGTTACCGCCCTCGTCGTGCTGGTCACGCTGCTAGTCTGGCAGGGCTCGTTCACCTTCGGCCCCTACGGACCCCGAACCCCGGAACAAACCTACCTCTTTTGGGCCGTTTCTACCCTCGTTTTCCTGCTTACCGTCACGTTAGGCTTCATCTTGTTTCGTACGGCGCTCAAGCTCTACATCGAGCGCCAAGCCGGCAGCGAGGGCTCAAAAATCAAGATTAAGCTCGTCCTGGGCGCGCTCACCCTCAGTTTCCTTCCCGTTATCTTCTTGGTGGTGTTCGACATCCACGTGCTGAACCGCAATCTCGACAAATGGTTCAGCCGCCCGGCGCAGGACATCAAACTAAATCTGTCGGAGATTGCTTCCGCCCTGTCCGCCGAAACCTACGCCCGCGTAGAGGCGCAGGCAATGTGGCTGGCCGCCAGCGGCGAACTCGCCGAGGCGCTCGCCGCCGGGGATCCGCGCCCGGGCGCCCTGAATGCACTGTGCCGGGAAAAAGGCATCGATGTGGTCCGTTTGGAGCGCCCCGGGGCGCCTGCGCTCACCCTTTGCGAAAGCGCGGGCGCCGGCGAAACGGCGATCGACGCCCGGGTTCCCATCCGGCTGCCGGGAGGGGGGCAGGCGGTGCTGGAGGTGCGTGACCGCATGGCGGTCGATCTCGAACAGCGCCAAACAGAAATACGCGATTCGATCGCAAAATACGACCAATTGGCGCAAAACAAGCGCGATTTTCGCAATTTTTATCTCGCTTTGCTGGTCCTCATCTCCCTGTTTCTTCTTTTCTTCGCCACCTGGATCGGGTTGTTCTTCGCCCGGCAGATCAGCGTTCCGATTTCGGCGCTGGTGGAAGCCATGCGGGAGATGCGCTCCGGGAAGTTATCCGCCCGGGTGAATGTGAAAGCCATTGACGAACTCGCCATCCTGGTGCGTGGTTTCAATGAGATGACGCAAGAACTGGAAGCCAACGCCCGGGAACTGGAACGGAGGCGCCTGTTCACCGAAGCCATCCTGGAAAACATCCCCACGGGAGTCATTTCTCTCAGCCCGGATGGCCGGATCTTGCGGGTCAACCGCGCCTTGGGCAGGATCTTCCCACCCGAGCAAGCCGCCGCCGCCAAGGTCGTGGACGACCTGTTCTCGCGCGAGGACGCCGCTGAGGTCCGTTATCTCATGAAGCGAGCGCGGCGGTTGGGTTTGGCGTCGCGACAACTCGAACTGCGCGCCGGGCAGCGCCATGTCCATGTCTCCATTACCGTTTCTTCGCTGGAGGTAAGGGAGCCTTCGGGTTTCGTGATGGTGATTGAGGACACCAGCGAACTGTTGCGAGCTCAGAAAGCCGCCGCCTGGCACGAGGTGGCGCGCCGCATCGCCCACGAAATCAAGAATCCCCTCACCCCGATTGCGCTATCGGCGGACCGCTTGGTGCGGCAACTGGATCGAAGCACCGTTCCGCCCGATTTCGAACGCATGGTGCGGCAATGCGCCGGCATCATCAGCCGCGAAGTTGAATCGGTCAAGACGCTGGTGGATGAGTTTTCGCGCTTCGCCCGGTTCCCCGCCGCCAAATTGGAATTGGCGGACCTGAACCCGGTCATTCTCGAGGCGCTGGACGCCTTCCAGGGGCGCTTGGACGGCATCGATTTGAGGGTGGAGCTTGCTCCGGACCTGCCCCGCGTTCACATCGACCGGGAGCAGATCAAGCGCGTGGTCGTGAATTTGGTGGACAATGCAGCGGAAGCCATGCTGGAATCCCCCGTAAAGCGCTTGCTGGTGGCCACTCAGGCGACCTCCGGGGAAACGGTGGAACTCACGGTGGCCGACACCGGCTGCGGGGTCTCGATGGAAGACCGCGAGAAGCTTTTTTTACCGTACTTTTCCACCAAAGGCCGCGGCACCGGCTTGGGACTGGCGATTGTGAATCATATCCTGTCGGAACACAGCGCGCAAATCCGCGTGGACGACAATCTGCCCAGCGGAGCGCGCTTCATCATCGAATTCCCGGCTGCGGGAACGCCCGACTCCGAGCCGGCTGCCGCCAGGAGTAGGGCATGAGGAAAGCTCGCGTCCTGGTAGTGGACGACGAACCGGGCATCCAAGAGACTCTGACCGGGATTCTGGAGGACGAGGGTTTCGAGGCTACCGCCGTCGCTTCGGGCGAGGCCTGTCTGGCCGAAATCAAGCGCAGTCTGTACGATCTCGTGCTTCTCGACATTTGGCTGCCGGGAATCGACGGTTTGGAGACGCTGGCCCGTATCCAAGAGATGCCCCTGAGCGAGCGCCCCGCCGTGGTCATGATCTCAGGACATGGCAACATTGAGACCGCTGTCCGTGCGACCAAAATGGGCGCGTTCGATTTCCTGGAAAAGCCGGTGACCCTCGAAAAGGTCACTGTCGTCGCCAAAAACGCCATCCAGCAACGCCGTCTGGAAGCCGAGCTGCAACATCTGCGCAACGGGGGCGCGCAGCGGTATCAGATTGTGGGCGAAAGCGTGCCCATGAAGGCGCTTCGCCACCAGTTGGCGCTGATGGCCGGCACCAACGGGCGGGTGCTCATTTATGGAGAAAGCGGCGTGGGCAAAGAACTGGTGGCGCACGCCATCCACGCCATGAGCCAGCGCGCCTCGGAGGCATTTGTCGCCGTCAACTGCGCCGCCATTCCGGAGGATCTAATCGAGATCGAACTGTTCGGAAGCCGACAAAGCTCGGCAGGCGGCGCCCGGGAAGACAAGATCGGGAAGTTCGAGAAAGCCGACGGCGGATCCCTGTTCCTGGATGAAGTGGGCGACATGAGTTTGAAGACGCAGTCCAAAGTGCTGCGGGTTCTCGATGAAGGCCGTTTTGAGCCGGTGGGCGGGGCGCAGCCGGTCCAGGTGGATGTCCGGGTCATCGCCTCCACGAACAAGAATCTGGAGCTGGAAATCGAGCGCGGCAATTTCCGCGAAGACCTCTTCTACCGCCTGAATGTGATCCCCTTCTACGTCCCCCCGCTGCGCGACCGCCGGGAAGACATCCCCCTTCTGGCGGACCACTTTCTACGAGAATTCACCACCGCCTACGGGCGCAAGCCGAAGGAGCTGACAGCCGACGCCTATCGCGCCTTGATGGACTACCATTGGCCCGGCAACGTGCGTGAACTTCGCAATCTCATCGAACGGATTGTCATTCTGAACCCGCAGCAGAAGGTGGACGCGCGGCACCTGCCGCTGGACCCGGGCAAACGAGCGGTCTTCGACGCCCCCCACAGCCGGTTTGCGAGTTTGCAAGAAGTGCGCGAAGCCGCCGAACGCCAGTACATCTTGAAGAAGCTGGAGGAAACATCCGGCAACGTCTCGCGCGCCGCCGAGTTGCTGGGGCTCGAGCGCAGCAACTTATATCGCAAGATGAAAGCGCTGGGCATCACGCTGAAAGAGTGATTTGCAGTACAATGGGGAACAATCTCGGGATGCTGTCGCCCGAAGACCAAGGAGGGATATGAGGAAAGCTTTTTGCACCATTACGTTTCTGACGACGGCGCTCGCATGGGGCCAGCCAGTGCTGCGGTCCACCGATCCGGTGGTGAACGGAGGAAGTTACACGCCCGGCATTGCTCCCGGCTCTATCTTCGTTGCATTTGGAACGAATCTGGCCGGCGACGCCGTTGTGTTGAACCAGTCTTTACCGTTACAGCCCACGCTCGGCGGAGTTTCCGTGCGGTTCACCCCGGTGGCGGGAGGGCCAGCCATCAACGCTTTGATGGTGTACACCACCAGAAACCAGATCGCCGGCTTGTTGCCGAGCTCCGCCACGCCGGGCGATTACAACGTAACGGTGACCTATAACAACCAGACTTCGGCGCCGGCACGCGTTTCGGTGGTGGCGCGGAACTTCGGCATTGTCAGCGCCGATAGTTCGGGCTCTGGCCAGGCGCAAGTGCAGAACTACCGGACAAGCACGGAATGGGATCTGAACCGGGTGGCTAGGGGGAGGCTGGGGCAATTCACCACGGCGCCAGCCAACCCCGGGCAAGTCTTGGTGATTTGGGGCACCGGTCTGGGGGCGGACTCCGCTTCCGATTCGAACGGCGGAGTGGGCCAGAATTTCACGGCTCAGACCCGAGTGCTGGTGGGAGGGCGGGAGATTACGCCCGCGTATGCCGGTCGTTCCTCCGGGCTCCCGGGCACCGATCAGATCAATTTCACGCTGCCGGCAGATGTGATGCTAGGTTGCAGCGTCCCTTTGCAGGTGCGTGTGGGGGACACATATAGCAACACCACCTTCCTTGCCATTGCCGCAACGGGGCGCAGCGCCTGCGAGCACCCGTATCTTACTGAGCAGCAACTACTCCGGATTGCCGAAGGCGGCACCATCGTCAACGGATACATCACACTCAGCAAGCAAGGAACCACTGTCACGCAGCAGGGAATGACGATCGACATGACGCTGGAGTCGTTGACTGCCAGTTTCCAACGGGTCGGCGTCGGCGGACTCGGCGGCGCGCAAGAGGGCTTCGGGACCGTTATCGGTTCTTGCATCGTTTACCGTTCACGCGGCGACCAAGAAGCGCTGCTGACAGGACCCCCACCGCCGCAACCTCTCGACGCCGGGGCTCAGTTGACTCTGAACGGCCCGAATGCGAATAACATCGCCATTCCTCGGGACGCCGACACGAAGTCCTACTACAAACTGCTGGCGCAAACCATGTCGATTCCCGGCTTGCCCGGCGGACTGCCCAACATTCCCGGACTCGGGGGAAGCGGAACGCCCGTTATTGCGCAGGGAACTTATACGGTTCGTGGGACCGGTGGCGCTGACATCGGACCGTTTACAGCCACCCTCAACATGCCGCAGCCGATCAGTTGGACCAATAAGGACAGCATCAGCCAGATCAATCGCGCCTCCGGCGTGACCGTCAACTGGTCCGGCGGCGGGGCAAACGACCGCGTCTCCATCATGGGCACGTCGGCTGAGCGGACCGGCGGCACAGAAGCGCGGCCGATCTATTCCGCGGCGATTTTCGTATGCATTGCGAACGCCAGCGCCCGGACTTTCACCGTTCCTTCCTCGGTGCTGATGCAACTTCCCGCCAGCCCTGGCCCCGAGGGCCTCAGCATCCTTGGGATCCAGCAGTTTAACGACGGCTCAGCGGGACGCTTCACCGCCCCCCTCACCGCCGGCGGAACCACTGACTACGCCACATTTAACTACGCCATCGGTGAGTTGAAGAACGTGACTTACCGGTAGCGCGAAGCGCACGACGGCCGGCGCCCAAGCTCTAGGGCGCTCGCCGCAAATCCTTCGCTATAATTGCCGCATGAGGCTTTGTTCGGTTGTCTGCGCGGCATTCGCGGTCTTCGCGCTGGCTTGCGCTCAATCCAACGCACCCAAGACCATCTCCGCGGATGAATTGGAAAAGCTGCTTGAGCGCAAAGATGGTTTGTTTTTCCTGGACGTCCGCGAGCCCGGTGAAATTGAGAGGCTGGGCAGCGTGAAGGGTTATGTCAACATTCCGCTGGGACAACTGGAAGCTCGCCTGAAAGAAATACCGAAGGACAAGCTCATCGTCACCCTTTGAAACCGGGGGACGAGAGCCGCGCGTGCCGCGGCCATGCTTGAAAAACATGGTTACAAGACACTGGGCTCTTGCGGCTTGGCCGAATACCGGGAGAAGAAAAAGCCTCTCGTGTACCCGAAGAAATAGCCATCAGTAAACGGAAAGCTCGACGGGCGAGCCGGTTGCGCAGCCCAGCGTCTTTGCTGCGGAACCCTGATACACCGCCACCTCCAAGTAACCGCAGCTTCCGGGCACCAACACCGGCTCACCTGGAGGTCCCTCCGCATAAGCGGACACCAGACGGGTGATTCTCCGGGTTCCGATGGCCAGCTCGAAGGGCCGCAGCCGGAGTTGCGGGAATTCCGCTGTCTCCAGATTCGTAATCAGATTCCCAAAGTGGTCCGCTTTCAACACCATGCCGGACCAGATGCGCCGGCCGATGCGCTGCGGCGCAGTGGCGTAGCCCCGGTGATAGTCATCCACCAGCTTTCCCAGCCGCGCCCACGGAAGCCCTTTGCAGAGCTGAGCCGCCACTGGGGCGAAGATGTCGCGCCCGTGGAACGTCTGACTCACGTCCTTGAGGAAGTAGCGTTGCGCGGTGATCGCGCGGACTTGGTGCTTTTCCTTTTCGAGCACCATGCACAGCACTCCGTTGTCCGGGGCGACAAAGTATTGTCCGGCTGCTCGCGCCACAATGGGGCGCCGCGAAGTGCCCACGCCGGGATCTACGACCACCACATGCACCGTGCCGCGAGGAAAGTAGCGATATGCCTGCGCGATGGTGAAAGCGCCTTCAATGACTTGGAAAGGCGTGACGGAGTGGCACACATCCACGATTTGCGTTTGGGGCGCTATGCCCAAGATTACGCCTTTCATGACACCGACGAAATGATCCTCCAAGCCGAAGTCGGTGGTGAGGGTGAGTATGTGTCGAGGCATCACTTGTTAGAATATAAGGAAGAATCCCCGCCGTGACTCGCTGGTACTTCGATCACAACGCCACGACGCCCGTGTCGGCCCGCGTACTGGAGGTTTACACCCGGGCGCTGGCCGAGATTCCCGGAAACGCGTCGAGCGTCCATCAAACGGGCCAACACGCCCGGAGGGCTCTTGAAACCGCGCGGGCTCAAGTGGCGCGGGCGCTCCGGTGCGATCCCGCCGAGGTGGTGTTCACCAGCGGCGGAACCGAAGCCGATAATCTGGCGGTGTTGGGCGTGGTTCGAGCCGCCCGGCAGCCCGCTCCGCATGTGATCACAACTTCGATTGAGCACCCGGCGGTGCTGGCGGCTTGCGCCCAACTGGAACGCGAGGGCGCGGCGGTGACTTACCTGCCGGTAAGCGGAGATGGGGTGGTGGATCCAGACGACGTGCGCCGCGCCATTCGCGCGGGAACGGTTCTGATCAGCGTCATGCACGCAAACAACGAAACCGGAGTCTTACAGCCGGTGGACGAGATTGCCGCGCTGGCGCGGGAACACGGCATTCCCATGCACTCCGACGGAGTTCAGGCCATGGGAAAGGTCCCGCCCGCCGGCGGCTGTGATTTGTACGCCATGAGCGGCCACAAGATTTTTGCGCCCAAGGGCATTGGAGCTTTGCGCGTGCGCAACGGCGTCAGGCTTTGGCCGCTGCTTTACGGAGGACACCACGAGCGGGACAGGCGTCCGGGAACCGAGAACGTGCCCGCAGCGGTGGCGTTAGGGGAAGCCGTCGAGTCGCTGGCCGCCAGTTCCACCGAGCAAGTCAAGGCGCTGCGGGATCGTTTGGAAGCTGCGATTCTGGATCGGGTTCCTGGAACGCGCGTTAACGGCGGCGGCGCACCGCGTCTGCCCAATACCTCCAACATTTGTTTTCCGGGCATTGGCGCCGAAGCTATGGTCATTGCTCTGGATCTGGAGGGCTTTGCGGTATCGACGGGATCGGCGTGCTCCAGCGGCGCCGTCGAACCTTCCCATGTCCTGTCCGCGATGGGCCTTTCGCCCGCTGAGGCGCGCTCCAGCGTGCGATTCTCCCTGGGACCTTCCAACACCGCCGATCAAGTGGACGCCTTGGTGGAGGCGGTCTGCGCTGTCGCGGAGCGGTTGCGGCGGCGGTCCCGCTCCGGGAGCGTACATGCCTGAACCGGATGTCATTGCCGTGGCCATGAGCGGCGGAGTGGATAGTTCCACGGCCGCCGCCTTGTTGCGCCGCTCTGGACGCCGGGTCATCGGGTTGACCATGCAATTGTGGAACCAGCGGCGCCTTCCCGAGCTCGCCGCCGCAGGCGCGACGGGCCGCTGCTGTTCCCTGGATGATGTCTACGACGCGCGGCGCGTGGCCCAGGAACTGGGAATTCCGCACTACGTGGTGAACTTCGAAGAAGAATTTGAGCGCACCGTGGTGAGGCCGTTCATTGACGACTATTTGGCGGGACGCACGCCCATTCCTTGCACGCTGTGCAACAATTTCGTCAAATTCGACCGGTTCCTCGAGCTGGCCGATGGGCTGGGCGCCGAACAGATTGCAACCGGTCACTACGCCCGGATTCGGCGGGATGAAGCCACCGGGCGCTATCAGCTCCTGCGCGGCGCAGACGAGTCCAAAGACCAGACGTACTTCCTGTTCGGCCTCACGCAGAAGCAGCTCGCCCGAACGCTGTTCCCTTTGGGCGGCTACACCAAAGCCGAGGTTCGGGAGCTTGCCCGGCAGTTGGGACTCGGGGTGGCCGCGAAAGACGACAGCCAGGAAATCTGCTTCGTCCCCAACGGCGACTATGCGGCCTTCATGGAGGCGTACTTCCGTGAACAGGGACGTTCGCCGGCAGGCGCGCGCGGCGAGATTGTCGACACGTCCGGGCGCGTGCTTGGGGAGCACGAGGGCGTGCATCGCTTTACCATCGGGCAGCGGAAGGGTCTAGGCATCGCCGCCGGCGAGCCGCTATACGTCATTGCGACGGACCCGCACACGCAGCGCG
>Ga0272446_1003280_pt1 | contig 20660 bp, 22 predicted proteins | sample YNPCB0061_FD_194587 | JGI IMG/M metagenome (GOLD analysis project Ga0272446, IMG submission 194587) | Hot spring microbial mat communities from Yellowstone National Park, WY, United States - YNP-CB-006-1 | ecosystem: Environmental > Aquatic > Thermal springs > Hot (42-90C) > Sediment | place...
TTGCGGTGGAAGGCTACGGATAAAGGTTTGAATGTCACTGGCTGGCCACCACGTCCCCATCGGGCTGTTTGGATTTGAGACATAGATCAGGCGCGAAGCCGTCGCCTTTGCCGTCTCGATCAGGCGGGGAACGTCTTCGCGCAAATCGCTCATCGGCACATAATGCAGCCGGCCACCGCGAGCGAGGACATGGAAATTGAAGGTGGGATAGGCCCCCTCGGTCGTCACGACGCCATCACCGGGTGAAAGAAACAACGTGGCCGTCAGTCCGAGAAGGCCGTCAATCCCTTCGCCGACGACGACACAATCAAAAGGGACCCTATGATGCTCGGCAATTGCCGATCGAAGCTCGTAATTCTCCGGGTCAGAATACTTCCAGTTTTCCGCGGCGGCCTCACGCATCACCGCCACGGACTTGGGTGACGGCCCCAAAACGCTCTCATTGGCCCCAAGTCGGGCGCGGAACGGACGGCCGCGTGCCCGCTCCATGGCTTCAGGACCAATGAAAGGCACAAACTTGGGAAGCGCAGCGATCGTTGGCGTGAAAGGCGGGCGGGACATCGGCTGAATCTTCAAACAAGGACTTAGATCAGGCAGAGGTCCGCCAGCTTTTTGCGCATCTCGAACGGCATCGATGCGAGCTGATCGTTCTTGCCCGATCTGAGATCGGCGGGAGCATCGCCGACATCGAGATAACGCCAACCTTGGAATGCGCGCCTCGGTGTCGGCCGAACCGGGATCAACTGCGGCGCCAAAAGAAGTCTGCAACAGGGCGAGCCGTCGTCCTTGTGGCTGTCCTCGAAGCCGACGAGTTTCTGACGAACTAGAATGACGCCGCGAATGACCCAATAGAGCGAACCGCCATCGAGCAACTCGGACTGCCGCTTAGGGGTCTGATACGTCGTATGGTAGACGCACGCCTTGCCTTGCGGCGTCCGGGACCGGCGATGCTCCGCCTGCCACGCCCTAAGCTCCTCAACCGAGGCAGCGCCGACGCAGAGCTTGACGAGATGAAGAGTCATGTCGCGCTTTGTGCCCCAGCCATGCCCATACGGCAACACGGTTTTCCAATAGGTCTCACAAGTCTAAGGCTTGGCCGTGCATGTCCCTGCGTATTGCGCGAAGACGGGCTGACCGAGAAGCCCGAAATGGCGCGAGTGAACCGCTGGATATTTACCGGTTGCCGGATCAAGATCGTAGATCGTGGTGAGATTTAGAAAGCCTTCGTTGGCAACCTCGAGAAAATGATTGGCATTGAGGGCGCGCACGATCCTCAGCGTGCCACTCTGCTTGCCGCTCAGAATGAGGGATGCCGACTGTCTATCAAGATCGATGCTTCCAATCTCAAACGAAAGCTCGGAGGGCGGCATGTCCTGGAACTTTCCCGCTTCATAGGTCCAAGAATATCCTCTGTTGAAATCGCAGGCAAAATGCGTCGGACCGACATCTTCTGCCCAAACATTTATCGCTCCAAGGCCCAAAGCTAGGCTGAAAAATATGATTCGAACCATCGGCATTGATAGTCCCCCGGAGACAGATGCCCCATCCGCATGCAATGATCGGCACGGATACTATCGCGCTCTTATTGCATTCGGACCATGGCGACAAGGCAACAGGTCGTCGGGGGTTCCTGATGCGGTGCCAGATTGAAGGGCTGCAAGAGCGCGCTTGCCTTCAATCAGTCTGCCGCGTGGCACGGCCAAGCAGCAACATGGGAAACTGAGTCAGGATGCAATTGAAAGCCTCGCTGGTTTTTCTTGCAGCAATTGCAGCGCTTTCAGATCTATCAGGGTGTGCCGGCACCGGCGAACCCAACCCTACGGCCTCGATCCTGCCCCCTGCCGCGGCGGCGACAGCAACCGCGCCTCAAAGCGACTATCAACTCTCCCCCACCGAGCAAAAACTCAATTGCAAGCAGATCACCGGCCGCATGCAGGTCCGCATTCTGCAAATTCGCGACTTCAACGATCGGATGCAGGCCTCCCTGCTGTCGCGTGGCCTTCACTCAGCGTTTGCAAATACCGCCGGCACCTCACCCAAAGGACTTGATCCCAATGGGGCCTATGCCAGCGACCTGAAGATGTTGCGGGCCTATAATGAGTTGCTCGCGGCAAAAGGGTGCAAGAGCTTCAATCTCGATGAGGAACTGCAGAAACGAGGCGCAGGTGACATGCCCAGCGCAACGGTGCCACCGCCCCCGCAAGGCCCCGCCACGGAGCCCACCCAGGACTAAGTGATGCGGGACCAGACGCCAGCATCCCGCGGCTAACGCTCGGGCCGTTTGGCTGTATACTACGGCTATGACCGACCAGAACAATTCGCCAATGGAGCGGGCCAGTTCCTTTCCGTGGCCACCTGTGCTGTTTGCAGCAGCAATCGCCTCCGCCTTGCTGATGAATTGGCTTGCGCCACTGCCTTGGCCGGGCAGTGACGATGGTCCGGCGCACGCAATCGGGCTCGCGTTCGGCGCCGCCGGAATCCTCCTCATTGCCTTCGCGATCCGGGCGCTCATCATCCACGGGACCACCGTGCGACCCGACAGGACGTCAACGAGACTCGTCACCAGCGGTCCATATGCCTGGTTGAGAAATCCGATCTATCTCGGCGAAGTGCTGTTGCTGCTCGCCGGTGCGGAGATTTCCAAATCGATCTGGTTTGTGGTCGCGGCGCTGGCCTTTGGCCTGCTTGTAACCGTCCTTCAGATCCTTCCCGAAGAACGTCACCTTGAACGCCAATTCGGCGATGCGTACCTGACCTATAAATCCCGCACGCGCCGCTGGATTTGACGCTGACCCGCCATGAGCACCGACTACGCGGAAAAGGAACGGGACTTTATCGCCGGCCTTCACGAGGATACCGGCCGTGACCTTGCCGGCTGGATGGCCGCGATCTCGGAGAGCGGCCTCAAAGAGCGCAACGCCATTATCGATTGGCTGCGTCATCAAGGCTTCCAGTTTGCCAAGGCATCCTGGCTCGAGCGGATCCACCATAATGGCGGCCGGTTGATCTACGCCGATGTCGGCGATGTCGCAAAGATCGCCCGCCGCTCCCTTTCGACCCCGGTGCCAACCGAACCGCCGCCGGCGCGCGATCTTGTGGCAAGCCCCGAGCCCTCGTCGCCGAAGCCTGCTCCGCCGGATCCTGCACCATTGGATAGTGATATCCGGCGCCTCCTTCTTGAAGCCAAAGGGCTGAGGCCCCTTGCCGAGCACATTTTGCGCGAGGTAAAGCGCGTCGTTCCCAACGCCGAGTTTGCGGTGACGAATGCCTTTATCCTGATATCGGCGCCAGCTCCCTTTGCAGCACTGCTTCCGGGATCGAAAAAGCTGCGTCTCTACGCAAACTTTGCCTTGGCAGGCGGCAACCGGATCATGGTTGCCGACGCGGTCAACAAGGCAATGCCGCCATTTCCTGAAATGCTGCTGCTCGACGATGCCCGAAGCATCGATGAGGAATTCTTGCGATTGATCCGTGCCGCCGCTAAGCGATAGACATACAGGCAAGCTCGAGAAGTTGCATCGACGACACCCCGATCGCACCATTGATTCGCCCGAATTTTCATCGCCACTGAGGCAGACGGAGGCGTCAATGCTGGTTGAGCGACGGCCCGCGAAGGTCTTGGGTCTTGCGATTGTTGCGCTTTTGAACGTCTCGAATGCCATCGAGGCGCAGACGGCCAAGCGCGACGCCATCGCCGAATGGCTGAAAACGGCCGATAACAATCCACCGGCCTCGTCCGGCCCGCAAAATACCACCGGCTCATCCAGTCCCGACGCGAACCCAGGCAATACTGCGGCCGACCCGCGCGATGGCGATCCTCAGTACGAGCAGGCCAAGGCCCTGATGGCCGCGATTGATGCCATCCTGAAGGATGCCGCCGACACGCGCGCCGGCGCCAGGAAATTGCCGAGCCGCGACGACTACATCATCCCGCCCTTCTGGAAAGAAACGCGCGAGGATCGCGACGCAAAAGTGCGGACGCTGTTGGATTCCGCTCTCTCTGTCGTCACCAACGTTCCGGTCGTCGAGGTTCAAAAGAAGGTCGACCGCCTCCGCCGTAACATCCGCGACATTGAAGATGAGAACGTCAAGCTCAAGGAAAAGCAGCTCGTCGCACCGAAGGATGCCACGTTACCCGGCATCCTGACCGATACGATCGCCACGATCGAGGCGAAAATTGGCGAGAACAACCAGCGTATCGAGGCCAACCGGGCCGAGATCAAAGCCGAAAAGGGCGAGATCGCCAAAGCTCTGAAGTCCGCCGGCGTCGAGTTGCAGCCCGAACAGATCGATCTCCTTCTCGACAGCGTGCTCTCGGGCGATCTCGTCCGCCTCGTCGCGGTTTTTAACGCCGCCAAGATGATCGATGGTCAGCTTGCCAAGCTGATCAGCACCACCGGCGATAACATGGACGCGGCGCGTCGCTATTTCGCAATGCACGCCGCTCTTTTTGCAATGTTGGTGCAGGCGCAGGACGCAACAATCGCAAAAATCGATACTCAGTACCTTCCAAAGCTTGAGGCCATCATCGCCGATATTGCAGCTGCGCGCGGCCGGACGGCCGAACTCCTGAAGGCTGAAAATCGGCCCGATCAGCAGCGCGCGCTCGAGTCGAACCGCGAGAGTCAGAAGCTCGCCGACGAAGCGGCCCAGGCTTACCGCCGCTATCTGCAGCAACAGCGAGAGCAGATTGCCAAGGCCCGCCTGAAGGCAACGCACGACCTCAAGATTGCCGATAACACCTATGAGACGGTCGAAGCCAGCGTCCAGCTCCGAAATCTGATGCGTGAAAGCGCAACCTCGTTCGAGGCCATCCAGAAACTCGAAGCCCCGAGCTTCGAGCAGATCTTCAAGAATGACGAGTTGCGGAAGGAATTCGAGAATCTGACGCGCAAGCTCGATGTGCCGGCAAGCTGAAGCCTGAAGAGAGTCCGGCTTCGGCCTTCTGTTTCCCAGCGGCTTCAACTATGTTCTGAATGGGACTATAACCTGTCCCCAGGCGGGCTTTCGTTTATGACATTCACGAAACGCATAACCGAAAGCGCGGCGGCGACCAGGACGTTCGGCTCGCTCAAGGTCGAGCGCCGCGTTCTTGTTATGCCAACGCGCACGATCCCCATCGCGAACCTTGCGAGTATCACTGTGGGTACCCACGTCACGCCGAAGCCAAGATTGCTTTATTGGCTGGCGGCGGCGCTTTTCGCAGTGATGGTCTTTGGATCGATGCGCCCGGATTTCTCGTGGGGCCCCTTCGCACCGACTGGCGCGACAGTCATCCTCGCAATCATCATGTTGGTGTTTGCTGTCCTCGCACTCTGGCCCGACGACAAGACCTATTACCTTCTGCTGTCGTCCAACGATGGGACTCTCTCCCGATTTAAGTCCCCTGACCGCGCTCTCCTTGAGGACGTGCGCAACCTTCTGACCGACAAGATCAACCGCGCCGATGAATCGATGGTCTTCATCATCAACTTCGAAAAAGGTGAAATCGACAATCTCGCAATCGGCACCGCGCCGTCGGGTCACCCCTTGAATGGGGCTGGGCATGGCACGGGCTTCACTGGTCGCACAGCACAGAGCGAGCGGCCAGGTGCCGTGTCCTCCCTTCGCCCGCGTGCAACAGGTGCGCCCGAAATGTCTCACGTTTCACACGTCTCGGCGCACCAGCCGCGGTCGCAGATGGGAGGCACATCAGCGCCGACGGGCGGCAGCTCCGCAGATACTTTTGTCGACTACAGCTCGGTCCTGCCCGCGATCGTAGAAATGCACCGCTTTTATGCGCGCCAGCCCGGCACCCAACACCTCGAGCAGAAACTTTCCGAACTTGAACTCTTGATGCGGGCTGGAACGCCGACCCCAGCGCAAAAGACACGCCTCCGCGAGCTTGCGGGGGATATGTCCCAAATTCTCGCGCCCTATCCGCAGGCGGTCGAGTTGTTCGACCACATCGGTGGTCTTGTTGCCTGAAGCCCTGAGACCCGGGTGATAATCGTTAACGCCGGTACTGCACGAAGTCCGTGAGTTGCCCGAGACGATCATAGAGCTTCCGTGCCATCGCGTTCTTCTCCTGCGTCGCCCAATAAGTGCGCGTCGCGCCGCGCCGATCCGCTTCGGCGTATGTCGCCTGGATCAGTGCCCGGCCAACGCCTCTGCCGCGGGCTTCAGGATCGACGAACAAGTCTTCAAGATAGCAGTACCACGTCGGCGACCACGTGGAGCGATGGAAGACCAGCGCCGCAATGCCCAGCACACGACCGGCGTCATCCGTCGCGATGAGCCCAACCATGCTGTCATCATCCCCCAGCAGTCGCTTCCATGTCAGTGCGATGACATCGTCGGGCACACTTGTCTCGTAAAAGTCTATGTAATCCCGGAACAGCTTCAGCCACTGCACCTCGTCGGCCGCAACAACCGGCCTTACATGAATTGTCATTTCGTGCACTCCCGGACGGCCAAGCTGCCGCAGGCTTTGTCAGACGGGCAGGAAACACCGGAATAACAACCGTGAATGCGCCGGTCCCCACCCGACCGATTAGGACGAATATGCCAATATGACGACCGACGCTGCGATGCGCGATATGTCTCTTAACCCGTATAACCGCCAAATTTCGCGGCTAAGTGAGCCGTATCGAGGCTATTTGGTAACGGGTCATTAGGGATCAGGCCCACCACCTTCACCTGCGCTTGAACAATCGAATCGGCGTCCGTACAAAACCGACCCGATTCTCTGTGTGAAGTGAAAAACATGCGGCAAGTTACGATCCACGCCCTGGCTCTGGCGACTCTCCTGTTTCTTGCTGCAGCCCCTCCCCTCCTTGCCGAGATCGAGGACGGCGGCGCCGTTAAGATCGACGCCTGTGCGAGCGATCAGCAACGACTTGGGCTCTCCCGGATTGTCGAGGTCGACACGACCGGGGGAGCCGATATCGCCGGCAGCCAGAAGGGAGCAACCCACTTCCTGAACGACGGAGAGGTCGTCCTGACCTTCGACGACGGGCCGGTCAGAGGTGACACGAGGGCGATTCTCAAAGCGCTCGCCGACCAGTGCACGAAGGCGACGTTCTTCATGGTGGGGCAGATGGCCCTCTCTGATCCCGAGATCGTCCGGGAGGTGGCCGAAGGTGGTCACACCATCGGCTCGCACACCTGGTCCCATAGAAATCTCGGAGCCACAGCCCTGCCGACCGCAGAACAGGAAATCGAAAGCGCCATTTCGACGATTTCGAAAGCCAAAGGCTCGCCGATCGCTCCTCTCTTCCGATTTCCCTACCTAAGCTTCAGCCGGAAGGCCGATGCCTACCTGAAAAGTCGGAACATCGCGGCGGTCTGGGTCGATATCGACTCGAAGGACTACCGGACGCGCGATCCCCAAGTCGTCAAGCAGCGAATCCTCGCGCAGCTCGCGACGGAGAAAAAGGGTGTCATCCTAATGCATGACATCCACCCTTGGACCGCAAAGATGCTTCCAGACCTCCTGAGCGCGCTGAAGGAACGCGGCTTCAAGGTGGTCCACATGGTGCCGAAGGCACAGGTTGAAACCATCGCGTCGTACGATGCCGCGGCTGAGAAGGCCATCGCCGCGAAGACCGCAGCCAAAGCCGCCAATCCCGTTCTGGCTCATTCGATGGTCTGGTCGATGACCCGCCCTCCGGCGCCCGAGGCGGGTGCCGCAGCCACAAAGCAGCGGGCATCAGCCCGAGCCAAGAAGGTCAGCGCCAAACCCTCGGCAACCGACAGTGTTGCCGGCACCGCTGATGAACCGGCGAAGGGAGCGGCAAAATCAAAAAAGGCCGGCACCCCGAAAGACGATGACGTGCCGTGGCCGATGAAGTTCTTCGCCAACTGATTGGCCTTCGGCGCGATTGCCCCGAACTCCGGTCAGGCTCCAACCAAAAGCGGTTTCAAGATCGGCCTAGCCAATTGTGTCGGCAAGTCGCGATACGGCGCGCTGGATTCCGATCCCGCCCCGGAAACACCGAGCCTTCGGGCGATGCCGTCGATTCTATGAGCCCATAGCCCCTTCCGCGGAGGGACGCAATCACCCCGCCGTTCAAAAAGGCCCCGGCCGGACCAAAGTAAGTGGCCACAATGTCCGGGCAGACGTCCAGACATGCTACGCGATCAGCCTGCCGATATGTAGCGCTTACCGGGCGCGTCAGCCAAATGGTGCGGTTGAGAGGACTCGAACCTCCACGGGTTGCCCCGCTACCACCTCAAGGTAGTGCGTCTACCAATTCCGCCACAACCGCAGGCCAGACAAGGGACCCAGCCATCAGCGGATGGAGGAGCGCCGAGCGACGCTCATCGATCCGCGAAGACGCCCACGTAACAGAGCGATCCCGGGAAGGCAAGCGGCAGATTGGCCTTGATCGTGACTGCTCTTATTCTGTGTGCCGCCAGGTCGTAAAAAACCAGAGACCGGAGAAATCCGCCGAGAGTTTTCATCAATGCAGCGGCCGGACACGAGAGACCGCACGGAAGCTCTATCGGCCAAGATAGGCCCTGAGCCTGCTCTCTGACCGTTCCTTCGTTGGCGCCTCCGGGGACTGGCCCGAACGGCAGTGATGGCCTAAATGAGCACCATGCCCAATGGCAATCTGACGATGTTGGACACGGCCCCAGCGGTGGAATGGGTCATCAGCGATGCCCCCGTCGATTATCCCGTTGCCCTCGATCTGATGAGCAGGAGGGCGGCGGCCATCCGCGAGGGACATGCCCCGGAGCTGGTCTGGCTTCTTGAGCATCCGCCCCTCTACACCGGCGGCACGGGCGCCAAAGACTCGGATCTTCTCAACCCACTCGGGCTCCCGGTTTATCGAACCAGCCGCGGCGGACAGTTTACATATCATGGGCCTGGGCAAAGGGTCGCCTACGTGATGCTCGACCTCAAACGCCGCAACCTCGACATCCGCGCCTTTGTCACCCGGCTTGAAACCTGGCTGATCGTCGCGCTGGCAGAGTTCAATGTCACCGGTGAAACGCGACCCGACCGCGTTGGCGTCTGGGTCAGGCGGCCATCGAAGGGAACGTTGATCGAGGATAAGATCGCTGCGATCGGATTACGGGTCAGCCGCTGGGTTTCGAGCCACGGCATCAGCCTCAATGTCGATCCCGATCTCACGCACTACCGAGGGATCGTCCCTTGCGGCATCCGCGATCATGGGGTGACGAGCCTCGCGGACCTTGGACTTCCCGTTACGCTCTATGACGTCGACGTCGCGCTTCGGAAGAGTTTTCAACAAACCTTTGGTCCTGTGAAGCCGATCGCGTGACTCGTAGCCGGACCCGAAGGCGCTCCGCGGAGTAGAGCGATAAGTCCATGACTTTCCTAAAGGAAAAGGCGTCTGCGTCCAAGCTGGACACAGACGCCCGATAAGCAATGCCGCAATCTCTTCTCTAACCTATTCTTGTTCCCCTTTACCTGAGGCGCTGCCACCAGAAGGCGCTACCTCACTCTCGGGAGAATCGTAGTAGAGAAAGCCCCCTTCGACAGAGACGCTTTCCGAACCGTCGAGTTCGTACTCGTCGTTGACATCGTCGTTGAGGCGGATGATGCAGCCCTTCTGACAGACCCCGCTGATCACCTTGCCGACTGGCAGAACCTCGTCCTGGTGGGACGAGCCCTCGGTGATGGTGAGTTTGACCTCTGTGTCACTTCGGTTCGTAATCATGGCCGCTGAAGCGGCTGAGGTCATAAGAAGAGCTGCGATCGCGCAAGCCGTAAGAGCCAACTGGTCAGTACGGCTGCTCCTGCGACCGCGGCAGAATGACATTACTTCTTCTTCTTAGCTGCCTTCTTGGCAGGGGCCTTCTTGGCAGCTTTCTTTGCAGCTTTAGCCATTTTCGATCGTCCTTCCGTTTGGAACGTTGACAGACGATGAACGTCCGTCGACCCGACCCGAGTCGAGTCAGTTTTGACATTGATAAGATTCAAGACAATGCACAAACGAAATTTGATGTTTGGTACTATCGAAAATGTCGATAGATGAGTTTTTGCCTCAAGCGAGGAGGATCTGACCGATGGACGTCAATCTTGCCCGCACATTCCTGATCGTCGCCGAAACTGGAAGCTTCGTGGACGCGGCGCGTAAGATGAACATCACGCAATCGACGGTCTCAGCACGCATCAAGGGGCTCGAAGAGCTGCTGGGGCGCCCGCTTTTCACACGCTCGAAGTCCGGTGCGGAGCTGACCGGAGCCGGCGAGCTCTTTCAAAAGCATGCTCTGGCGCTGGTCCGCGTCTGGCAGCAGGCCCAATTGCAGGTCTCGCTCGCCGATCAGCACCCCGAGCACATTTCGGTCGGCGCACCCTTGAGCCTTTGGAGCGGATTCTTGTTGAAATGGGCCTCTGGCCTCAGGCTTCAAATCCCGGGAATTGCTGTTTCGGCCACGGCTGGCGCATCCGCAGTCCTGAACCAGCGCCTGATCGAAGGAACGCTCGACCTCGCGGTCATGTATCGACCCTCGCCACCCCCTGGGCTGACGATCGAGCACCTCTTCGATGAGGAGTTCGTGCTCGTATCCTCAACCAAGAATTCGTCGCGGCGCGGGGTGAACGACTATCTGCTGATCGATTGGGGAAGCGATTTCGTTCAGGACCACGCCACCGCCTTCCCGGAGCACGCGAACCCCGCAATCAGCCTCGATCTTGGCCCGATGGGTCTCGATTATCTGCTCGCAAACGAGTGTTCCGGCTATTTCCCGGCGCGGATCGTGCGCAGCCTCATCTCGCGCGGCCGGGTCCGCCAACCCAAGCGGACCCGCAAGTTCGTCTATCCCGTCTATATGGTCTATCCCGAAACCCGGAATGAAGAGGCCTATGAGCCGATTCTGAGGGGGCTAAGGCGCGCCGCCGCCAAGTTCAGCTAGGCCCTTGCGGTCGCCCGGGCTCGTAATGGCACGACCCGCCACTCAGGCAAATTCAAGGATGACCGCATCGACCGCCAAGCTGTCGCCCGGTTTGGCTGCAACCCTCTTGACCTTGCCGTCGCGTTCGGCCTTCAAGATGTTTTCCATCTTCATCGCCTCGACGACGGCGAGATTATCGCCCGCCTTGACATCTTGCCCCTCGGCAACATTGATCGCCTTGACCAGGCCGGGCATTGGGCAAAGCAGGAACTTCGACATGTCGGCGGCAGCCTTGACCGGCATCAGGGCTGCGAGTTGCGCTTCCCGCGTCGTATAGACGTGAGTCGGTTCCTGAATGCCGCGGTAGGACAGGATCATGCCATTAGCGATCGGGCGCACCTGCACCGCCACATTGACGCCATCCACTGTCCCCTCCCAAACCGGCTGACCGGGCCACCACCCTGAGGTGATCTCCAGCTTCTTTTGAGGACGCCCTTCCTTATCGAGTACGGTCACCGAGTAGGGACCCGACATCGGCCCTGCGACCTCAAGCTGCACGGTCGCATCTCCGACTTTGACAACCCGGCGCTTGGCAAAGCTTACCGAGCGGCCCGCCATCTGATGGGTGATCCCGCGGCGGCGCTCATTCCCGAGGTGATCGATGACGCCTGCGACTGCGGCGATTGTCGTCAGATCTTGGCCTTCGGGCCTCCGCGGCGCGAAGCCGTCGGGGAATTCCTCTTTGATGAAGCCGGTCGAGATCTTGCCCGAGCGCCAGCGCGGATGCTGCATCATTGCAGCGAGGAAAGGCACATTATGCTGGATGCCATCGATATAAAACGCATCGAGAGCCGCCGCCTGCGCATCGATGGCCGCGAGCCGGGTGGGCGCATGGGTTACCAGCTTGGCGATCATCGGATCGTAATACATCGAAATTTCGCCGCCCTCGAAGACACCGGTGTCGTTGCGCACAGTGACGCCGTCTTTCGTCCCTTCGGCAGGGGGGCGGTATTTCACGAGGCGGCCGATCGATGGCAGGAAGTTCCGGAACGGGTCCTCCGCATAGACGCGGCTCTCGACCGCCCATCCCTTGAGTGTGATGTCGGACTGCTTGAACGGCAGTTTCTCCCCCGCCGCGACACGGATCATCTGTTCGACGAGATCGATCCCGGTCACAAGCTCCGTCACCGGATGCTCAACTTGCAACCGCGTATTCATCTCAAGGAAGAAGAAGGAGCGGTCCTGTCCGGCGACGAACTCGACGGTCCCGGCGCTGTCGTAGCCGACCGCCTTGGCGAGCGCCACGGCCTGCTCGCCCATGGCCTTGCGGGTCTTTTCGTCGAGGAGCGGCGAGGGCGCCTCCTCCAGAACCTTTTGGTTCCGGCGCTGGATCGAGCATTCGCGCTCGCCGAGATGGATCACGTTGCCGTGTTTGTCACCTAGGACCTGAATTTCGATGTGACGCGGATTCTCGATGAATTTTTCGACGAAGCACCGGTCGTCCCCGAAAGACGACTTCGCCTCCGAGCGTGCCAACAGAAAGCCCTCCTCGGCCTCCTTGGCATTGTAGGCAATGCGCATACCCTTGCCGCCGCCGCCGGCGGAAGCCTTGATCATAACAGGGTAGCCGATCTCCTCCGCGATCTTGACCGCATGTTTGGCGTCCTTGATCTCGCCCATGTAGCCAGGAACCGTCGACACTCTGGCGGCGGCCGCTGCCTTCTTGCTCTCGATCTTGTCACCCATGGCCGCGATGGCCTTGGGATTTGGGCCGATGAAGACGATCCCGCTCTCCTGGAGCGCCACCGGGAACGCTTCCCGCTCCGAGAGGAAGCCATAGCCCGGATGCACGGCTTCAGCGCCCGTCGCCTTGCAGGCCGCGATAATCTTCTCCATGACGAGATAGGACTGAGCCGCAGGCGCCGGGCCGATGTGAACCGCCTCGTCCGCCATTTCGACGTGCAACGCGTCGCGGTCGGCGTCCGAATAGACTGCCACCGTCCGGATGCCCATCTTGCGCGCCGTCTTGATGACCCGGCAGGCGATCTCACCACGGTTTGCGATCAGAATTTTCTTGAACATGGGCCGGCCCCGGTCCTTTCCGTGATGTCTTAGAAGTGTGAGGATTGGCTGCTTCTGAGGAAAGCAACACGCCGTTCTAGTGCGTGCCAAAGGCCGCGTAAACACGCAAGCGTGCGCTGAGCAGCCGCCCGTCTGCGATCCGCTGCCGCAGACCGATCCATGGCCGCCCAGCGGGTTACAGGGTCGCCCCTTTAACGAAATTGAACGTGGAAACCCCTGTTCAGGCGGCGCGGGCGAGCCGGTCGACTGCCTCAACGAGCGTTGGATGAATTTTCGGGCTCTCGCGCTTCAAATATGCGACGAGCGCCGTCTCGCTCGGGCTCAGCCGGTTATTTCGGCCGAGCCGGGTGACAAGCCAGGAGGCCTCAGCCTCGGTAATCTCCTCGTTCGTGATAATTTCGATGCGCTGATGCTCGAGCCGCGCCAACGCCCGCTCCTCCGACGTCTGATCGTGGTAGGCATCTCGCACCGAAGCGAGGTTGGATTGAACCATCGCCATAAGAAACGCCAGAACCGATGTCGGCTGCTCAGGGTATTGAAGGCTCGCCTCCTGCCGCAAGGCCTCTTCGCGCGAAGGAACGGAATACCCCGATGTTGACATGATGACGTTTGCGATCGCCTTGACGAAAAAGTCGGTCCAGATGGGGTTCGGCGCCGCATCCTCGACCGCCTCGTCGATGTCAAAGAGAATATCGGCTTCATCGCGCGTGACCGCCACCTGCCCGCCGCCGGCGAAGGCGTAGAGAATCCGCCGAAGCAGATCGACTTCGCCGTCCGTGATCCGGCCCGGCTCGAGCGATGTGCCATTCCGTAAGGGCCCCGACCCGGCGATCACCGCGTGCTTCACCTGCTCGAGTGCAAATCTGGCCAGGCTGACGGGCGCCCAGCGGGCCTTATCGAGAACGTTGACGACGAGTTCGAGCTCGCTCTTACTGTCGACAACGCCGTTACACGAGATCTTGTCGATCAGCCAATGGGCGTTGCCGGCGGTGATGTAACCCTGCGGGCGCTCCTGGAAGACGAGATAGTCGGTAACGGCTTCGATGAAGAATTCGGGCCAGTCGGCGTGTTGCACCGGACACGCATCATTGAGCTTGAACAACAGATCGGCCTCTTCCGCCGTCACGATGCCGTCTTCATAAAAGATCCGCCGGAAGAGCCGGACGTCGGTTTCCCTAATACTCCCCCGCGCAACAATCTCGTCAATCGGAAGCGACCGCAACCCACTCATCGGATACCCCACACCCCAGGCGGAACGACGTGCCGCGAGAGTAGGGAGGGATGCTTAATCACCCCTTAAGCGCTGAATACTTCTTGAACACGGATGAGGGCATGCGGCGACTCTGTGGCAGCGGCGTCACAAAAAAATCGAGGGCCGCAGCCATAGGGCTGCGGCCCTCGTTGCACCCATCGCACCCCCGCAAGCGCGACGGGAATTCTAACTCCGTTTCAAGCGCCGGTTACGGGCGGCGGCACGGGACGATGACGGGGCGCGCCACTGCCGAGGTCATCTCAACAACCCTGCCGTATCTGCGATTTCTCGATATCCGAAATGATTCTGCGCTGGTTCTTCGAAAGCGGAACGTCGTCCTCGTCGTCGAACCGGCAACCCGCGTTACCGAAATATTTTATGGCCTTGGCTGTTTTGAAGCAGTAGCCCGCATTCTTGTAGATCTGGTTACGCATCACCCAGAGCTCTGCGCATGAATAGGCATCACCCTGAATGTCACCCGCACGGGCCGGGGCGGACAGCGAAAGCGGCGCCATCAGCAGGGCACCGGCAACGGCATGATTTATGAGCGATCTCATGTGTGGGTCCTGCTTATTGGTCCTGGCAAGATCTTTTCAAGTTAACGATGACTCCGCCTGACGGCGTAGGCCCCGATCCTCCCGTCACTGCAATGAACGGATCCAGTTCCATCGCATCGCGTTTGGCAATCCCACGATGGTCACTCGCGCATGAACCTAGGCTGAAGGCTCCAGAGTGCTGCAGTTCATAATAAGATAAGATGACGGCTTATGACCACAACCTGACACAAGACGGGTCAAGGCCCTCGGCGGGGAAAAACCGGGCGGGCCAGGTCCGCTGGAAATTCCGTCGTCCCGAACTCTCACCGCCGTCTCAGCGCTCGTCTGCAAGATGGGCCAGGATCCGGGCGCGTGCCGGGGGCAGGGTCTGACCGCGCGGGATAAGAATGTGCTTTTCAAGAAAGTGGGCGGTAAGCGCAAATCCGAGAGTGAGGTCCGCATTCGTAGCGGGCCCGCGCTCCTTCGTCAGGAACGGCGGCAGTGCAAGAAGTTTGTCTCGGTAAGGCTCCCCCGCCGACGCCGAAACGGCGCGTCCTGATTTTGGCGATACATAAACCAACCTGTCATTGCTGCCTGTCGCAGCGCAGTGGCTGAGATCGAGGCCAAAGCCCATCTCCTCGAGCAGGGCCAGTTCCCATCTGACAAGGAGCGCCGGCCAAACGGTTGGATCATTGAGAAACCCAAGCACGAAGAGCGTGATTTCATAAAGGTTCGGGTGCGGATCGCGCTCCGGCAGAAACCGGGTTAAGGCCGTGATATTTGACAACGCCGCGAGCGCCGCTGGATCATCAAGCACCTCGGCCGCAAACGCGCGCCGCATCTCGATGGTCATATGGCCGAGTTGATCTGCGAGACGCGCCTTCCATGTTGCATCGATATGGTTGCCAGCTTGCAAAACGGGCCGCAACCGCCGTGACCTGCCGCCATGCACGAGGCCCAGATGCCGCCCGTGTCCGCGCGTCCATAGATCGACAACCGCGGCGGTCTCTCCGTGTGGCCTCACGGCAAGAACAATGCCTTCATCCGTCCACTGCATACCTCAACGAGCGCCCGGCTCTTACGACTTCGGAAAAGGAAGGCCCATTTCCCGGTACCGCTCGGGATCACTCCCCCAATTTTCGCGCACCTTAACAAAAAGAAAGAGATGCACCCGATGCCCGGTCATCTCCTCGATGGCGCGGCGTGCCTCGCTCGAAATCTTCTTGATCGTCGCGCCCCCCTTGCCGAGCACGATCTTCTTCTGGCCGTCGCGTTCCACAAAGATGGTCTGCTCGATACGGGCCGAACCGTCTTTCAGCGTCGTCCAACTCGTCGTCTCGACGGTCGTCGTATAAGGCAACTCCTGGTGCAGATAGCGATAGATGCATTCGCGCGTTAACTCCGCTGCCTGCATCCGCATCGGAACATCCGTCACATCGTCTTCGCCGTAATGCCATGGCCCGACCGGCACCACGCTGGCAAGGTAGGAGCGAAGATCCTGAAGGCCCTCTCCCTCAAGGGCCGACACCATGAAGATCCGGTCGAAGGCGAGAAGATCGCTCAGACTTTTCGCGAGCGCGAGCAGCTTCCGCTTATCCTCCACCCGGTCGATCTTGTTCAGGACTGCGATGCGGCGCATTGGCGCCGACTTGAGCCTCTCGATGATATTTCGGGTGTCATCGCTGAGGTCCGTTGCCGCGTCAACGACCAGAAGAACGGCATCGGCGTCCTCAAGACCGCTCCAGGCCGCGTCGATCATCGCCCGATCGAGGCGGCGCGTTGGCCGAAAGATGCCTGCCGTATCGATGAACACGATCTGGCTCCGGCCCTCGATGGCGATACCCCGGATCGGAGCCCGCGTCGTCTGGACCTTGTGCGAAACAATGGCAACCTTGGTGCCGACAAGAGCGTTGACCAGCGTTGATTTGCCAGCATTGGTCGCGCCGAGCACCGTCACAAAACCACATCGGCGCTCTTCCGCACCTTCCGGCGCCTGGGACGCGCTGCTGTCAGACGTCGCCAACGCGTCCCCCCACACCTTCACGCGCAAGAAGCGCGGTTGCAGCCGCCTGCTCAGCAATCCGCTTGGACGCCCCTTCGCCTTGGGCGGGGGCCTTTCCGGCAATAATCACCTCTGCGGTAAAGCGCGGTGCATGATCCGGCCCTTTGCGCGACACGACAGTGTATTTTGGCAGTGCCAGCCCCTGCCCCTGAGCCCATTCCTGGAGAGCAGATTTGGCATCCACCGCCACTTCCGGCACCGGTTCCGACTGCTCCTTCCAAAGTCTGCGGACAACCGCACGCGCCTTTTCGAAACCGCCGTCAATGAAAACCGCGCCGAGTACGGCTTCGACGGCGTCGGCAAGAATTGTCGTCTTGTCCCTGCCACCGCTGTCGGCCTCGCTTTCCGACAGGATCAGATGGGCGCCAAGGCCGATCGCGCGCGCAACCTTGGCACAGGCCTCACCACGAACCAGTCGATTGTAACGGCGCGCGAGTTCGCCTTCACTGGCGTCCGGGTACTGCTGATTGAGGATTTCCGCGATCGCAAGACCGAGGACGCGATCGCCAATGAACTCGAGACGCTCGTTATCGAAGCGCGCGGCCTTGCCGCCACGGACGCTTGCATGCGTCAACGCCCGCTCCAAAAGCCCCGGGTCTTTGAACCGATGTCCGAGTTTGGTCTCAAGCTCTTTGAATTTGCGAGATCTCAGCATGACGTCGATGCCGCTTGGCCGTCACCGCACGAGAGTGAAGAACCTGTTCCACCGGATGTCAAACGGCCAGGTCCAGGGCGCATACCAGCGGAATGCGTCGGGATCATCAACCGCCGCCGAGAAGAAAATGATCTCGGCCCGGCCAATGAGATTTTCATATGGGACGAAACCGACGGCACTGCGAACACGGCTGTCCGTCGAATTGTCGCGGTTGTCACCCATCATGAAATAGTGGCCCTCGGGAACCTTGTAGATTCCCGTGTTGTCGTAGGGGCCATCGGGATCGCTATCGAGAACCTTGTATTTGACGCCGTTGGGCAGCGTTTCCTCGAAGACGGGGATGTGACGGGCCCGTTCACCGTCCTCCCGCGTCACAAATTCGCCAGCCGGCACCTTGGGCACAGCCTGCCCATTGATAAACAGTTGGCCATTTTTCATTTGGATTTCGTCGCCGGGCAACCCTATGACACGCTTGATATAATCGGTCGAGTTGTCGCGCGGGAGTTTAAAGACGACCACATCGCCGCGCTTTGGTTCCGCCCCGAAAATACGCCCCGAAAAGAGATTCGGGCTGAAGGGAAAGGAGTACTTGCTGTAGCCGTAGGAGAGCTTCGAGACGAACAGATAATCGCCGATCAGCAGCGTTTCCTTCATAGATCCCGACGGGATGTTGAACGGCTGGTAGAAAAAGATGCGGACGAACATCGCGATGGCGAGCGCTTCGACGACGATGATGAGAGTTTCCGCCCAACCCGATCTCGACGCCTTGGTTCCAATGCTCATTCAGGGGCTCCTCTGCGCCGCCGAGCGGCATGCCGCTATAGCGAGTTTGCCCCAGGCCCGCAACGCGGCCGGCAAATCTGACAAAAACTTAAGCAAATTCAGAGACTGAGACTGCCGCTGGAAACCGGTGAGGGGGGCAGCATTTTTCTCTTCCGGGAAAAGCCCTTAGCCGCCGAACTGCCCCACCCTGTTCTCGGCCGAGATCACCACAAAGGCTTCGGCAATCGGATATTCATCCGTCAGCGTCAGATCGATCCGTACCGAGTAGCCATCGGGCGTCAACCGTGCGAGCTGGCGCGCCGCCCCGCCCGTCAGTGCCAGGGTCGGACGACCAGAGGCTGCATTTACGACGCCGATGTCGCGGAAGTGCACGCCATTCCGGAACCCCGTTCCCAGAGCTTTCGTCGCGGCCTCCTTTGCGGCGAAGCGCTTTGCGAAGGTCCGCTCCGGATGAGCTCGGGAAAAGGCTTTACGCTGCTCCTCTGCGGTAAAGACCCGCTGCAAGAACCGGTCGCCGTAGCGCGCGATCGTCTTTTCGATGCGGCGGATGTCGCACAAATCATTTCCGATCCCGATAATCATTCGCTGCTCCGCGCCAGGTGAAGCTCGTCGCGCGCTTCGTCCATCAACAGCCGCATACGCCGGACGGCCGTGGACAAGCCGCCGAAGATCGCCTCGCCGATCAGAAAGTGGCCAATATTGAGTTCGACGATCTCGCCGAGACGCGCAATTGGCTTCACGGTGTTATAGGTGAGCCCATGGCCCGCATGGACCTCAAGACCGGCCGCACCCGCGGCCCGCGCCGCCTTTGCAAGCCGCTCAAGCTCACGCGCCACACCCACCGCATCATGATCGAGCGCCAGATTGCAGTAGCGCCCCGTGTGCAGCTCAACGATGTCAGCACCAACCTTGGCCGCCGCCTCTATGGTTTTGAGATCGGGCTCAATGAACAGGGAAACGCGAATGCCGGCATCCCTGAGCCTGGCAACAAAAGGCTTGAGTGCCTTCGCATTGCCAGGGACATCGAGCCCGCCTTCCGTCGTCCGCTCCTCCCGACGTTCTGGCACCAGACAGCAGGCATTGGGAACATGGCGGATGGCAATCCGCAGCATTTCGTCCGTCGCCGCCATCTCGAGATTGAGCGGACGCGTTAGCTCATTCTTCAGGCGGGTAATGTCGGTGTCTGAGATGTGGCGGCGATCCTCGCGCAAATGGGCCGTGATCCCATCAGCACCGCCTTCGATGGCAAGATGGGCGGCGCGCAAGGGATCAGGATGAACACCACCTCGCGCGTTTCGCAGGGTCGCCACATGATCGATGTTGACCCCGAGCCGCAGCGTTTGCGGACGAACGGGCAACATGACATTTTCAGTGAACTTACGGGAGGAAGCCAAGCGTTTGCGCCACCGAACGTTTGAAAAAAGCCCTGGCCGATCGTGCCGGCTCAGCAGAACCTGCGGCGCTTCTGGAAAACCCGCACCGCCCGCCGTGTAGGATAATAACTGAAGACGGCTGCGATCAAGCCAACGAGGAGCCCTCCGACCACCATCGGCTCAACGATCGGCGACAGATTAACGACGGCAGTATCGAGCGCTTCGGGACTCGGCGCCATCAATGTGGCGCTGAGAGCATTTGCGCTCTCAGTAAAGTGCTCCGCCGCGTATGCCGGATCATGGCCAAGGACCCACGCGCCCGCGATATAGGAAGCGCTCCAGATTGCCGGCCAGCTCAGTGGATTGCCCACGAACGTGCCGATCAGCGCCGCCGGAACACTGACCCGCAACAGCAGCGCGAGAGCCGCCGCGAGCAACATTTGAAAGCCGAGAAATGGCGTGCACGCCGCAAAAACACCCGCGGCACACCCGAGCGCCACTTCATGTGGCGTGGCCCGAACCCGCAACATGCGCCGCCAATAGTAGGCGAGCCATGTGCCAAATGGCGCAAGCGTCGCCGCCCATGCGCCGGAACACTCGGAAGCGACTGGAGACTTTTCTGTCAAACCGGAACGGCCCATTCCTTACGCTGCGTGCGCATTACTGATGCTCTGAATTAAGGCAATTATAACCTACTCAAAGAGCCGTTCCACCTTGGCGACGGAGGATTTTGCCCGAAGACCCGCGATGATGTGGTTCAAATGCACCAAATCAAAGACTTCGAGCTCGATGTGCATGACCGTGAAGTCCGCGGCCCGCCTCGCCATTTTGATATTGTCGATGTTCCCGCCGGTTTCACCTATCACCCTCGCAATTTCGGCAAGGGAACCAGGAGCATTGACAGCCGTGACGCTGATTCGCGCCGGAAATCTTTGGGGGTGATCCGGGTCGACGTCCCACGTCACATCGATCCAGTGCTCACCCTCAAACTCCTTAAGTCGAGGCGAATGGATCTGGAACACGCGGATTCCTTCCCCTGGGGCCATCACGCCAACGATCCGGTCCCCCG
>Ga0272446_1003281_pt1 | contig 20657 bp, 19 predicted proteins | sample YNPCB0061_FD_194587 | JGI IMG/M metagenome (GOLD analysis project Ga0272446, IMG submission 194587) | Hot spring microbial mat communities from Yellowstone National Park, WY, United States - YNP-CB-006-1 | ecosystem: Environmental > Aquatic > Thermal springs > Hot (42-90C) > Sediment | place...
TGCAGTTGGATTCGGTTATTCAGCAAAACGCCAGTTCCAGCGAGGAACTGGCCTCCATGGCAGAGGAACTTTCATCCCAGTCCATGAATTTGCGACAGACAGTCCAATACTTTTCGTTACAAGAAGCGGATGTACATCTGGTGAACAGAACCGACAGCAAATCGAGCACCTATAAAGGTCCCATACCCCAAGGCGCTCCAAAGGCAGAGAGGACCCCTAAGGCTTTGCCTAAACGGCCCATACCGCTTCCATCGGAATCTAAAATCCCGATGCCGGAACACAAACCGGGACATGCTACATCTGATACTTCCCAGACCATCATTCCGCCCCCCACAGCGAGTGATGACGATTTTGAAGAATTCTAAAAAAAAGGCTGACCGGCGGTATCGCTGGTCAGCCTTATTAGAGCCGGTCCTGCAACACAATGGGTTGCAAAGATTCCTTTGTTATGTTTGCTTACATTGGCAGTACGGAAGGATCATAGTCCTCTGGGGGAATAAAGCCGAGGAGCTGGATGCAGGTGGCTGCCAGGGAACTAATCCCGAGGCCTGTTTTAAGGACCCCTTCACCCGCTTTGTAAGGATATTCACCCTTGTGCTCCGGATCGTAGATGATGCAGGGCACAGGATTTAAGCTGTGGCTTGTTTTGGCCTTGGGCTGGCCGTCTTCCTTGTAGATCACTGCGCCGGTTTTCTTATCATGCTCGAACATATCATCCGAGTTTCCGTGATCCGCAGTAATAACCATGACGCCGCCGGACTTTTCGACCGCCTTGGCAAGGCGGCCTAACTGCAGGTCCATGGCTTCCATGGAGCAGACCACCGCTTCGTAGTTTCCCGTATGGCCTACCATATCACCGTTGGGATAATTCAGCCGGATAAAATTATATTTGCCCGAAGCAATGGCTTCTAACACCGCATCGGTAATTTCGGCACATTTCATCCAGGGGCGCTGTTCAAAGGGGAGCACGTCGCTGGTGATTTCTACATAATCTTCCAATTTATCGTTGAACTTGCCGGTCCGGTTGCCGTTAAAGAAATAGGTAACATGTCCATATTTCTGGGTTTCCGAAATAGCCAGGGTCCGTACGCCTGAGGCCGCCAGGTATTCTCCCATGGTACGATCGATGGCGGGAGGGCTTACGAGGTACCGCTTGGGCACATGCATATCGCCGTCGTATTCCATCATCCCCGCATATACCACCTTGGGCCTGCGGATCCGGTCGAATTTATCAAAATCGTCCTGTTCAAAGGCGGCGGTCATCTCCAGCGCTCGGTCACCTCGGAAGTTAAAGTAGATGACCGAGTCCCCGTCTTCTATGGTGCCCACCGGTTTGCCCTTTTCGGCAATTACAAATTCCTTCAGGTCCTGGTCGATAATGCCGGGGATTTCTTTCCGGTAGGTTTCTACCGCTTCCCGCGCTGAGCTGAATTGCCGGCCCATACCGAGTACATGGGTTTTCCAGCCCCGTTCGACCATGGACCAGTCCGCCCCGTAGCGATCCATGGTAATCCACATGCGGCCGCCGCCAGAGGCAATCCGGGCGTCAAAGGATGTATCGTTCAAACTCTTCAGGAATGCTTCGAAGGGGTCTACATAGTCCAGGGCGCTGGTCTCACCTACGTCCCGGCCATCGAACAGAACATGAATCCGAACCTTTTTAACCCCTTCCTCTTTGGCCTTAGAGATCATGGCCTTAAGATGATCAATATGACTGTGGACATTGCCATCGGAAAAGAGGCCGATGAAATGCAGGGCCCCGCCAGAGGCTTTTACATTATCAATGACCTCTCTCCAGGCTTTTCCCTGGAACATGGCACCGCTTTCGATAGATTTAGAAACCAGGGCTGCACCCTGGGAAAAGACCCGGCCGCAACCTATGGCGTTGTGTCCTACTTCGCTGTTGCCCATGTCCTCGTCGGAGGGAAGACCCACCGCTTTGCCGTGGGCTTTTAGGCGGGTATGGGGGCTCTTTGCTTTAATAGCCTCCAGATTGTACATTTTGGAATCCGCGACCGCATCGCCTTCCTTATATTTTCCGTAGCCGACCCCGTCCATTATGACGAGTACAATCGGACCTCGGCGACCCTTCCAGGCCGGATTTTTTTTGAGGGCTTCCACCATGGGGAACTCCTTTAGTATAGATTGATAACGAAGTACTTCTAAAACCTTATGTTTTTAGAAGTCTCCAATGGGGTGACAATTGCAAAAATACGTTACTTTTGCAATAACCTAGGTCTATAATACTAAAAAAACTTGACAATACCAACCGGTGCCACGGATACTTGGGGTATGAAGCTCCTTGTTTTTATTTTAAATGATGAACAATACCTGGAAGAAATTTTGGAAGCCTATGTGGAAGCAGGTATCTCCCGGGCTACTATTCTGGATTCTGAGGGAATGGGCCGTTTCCTTACCTATGAAGTGCCCCTCTTTGCTGATTTTAAGGACTTTATGAAGGGCAACAAGCCCTATAATAAAACCATTCTTTCGTTAATTGAAGATAATGCCTTGCTGGATCAACTGGTACCGCTCATAGAAAAAACAATTGGTTCCCTGGAAAAAGCGGGTACTGGGCTTATGTTTACCCTGCCGGTGGATTGGGTCCATGGGATATCTAAAATATGCAAGGAGGAGTAGAACTATGGTGGATTTTGCTGGCATTCTGGATCTTTCCTGTATTGAAATAGATGTGGATGCAATGACAAAAGAAGAAGTAATTAAAAAAGCCGTAGAATTATTAGAAAGGGCTGGAAAAATTACCCAGCCGGATTCCATCTATCATGATATCATGGCCCGGGAACAATTAGCCTCTACCGCCATAGGGGAAGGGATTGCGGTCCCCCATGCCTTAAGTGATGCCATGCAAAGTACCGTGATGGCAGTTCTCCGGCTGAAAAGCCCTATCGAGTACAATGCCCCTGACGGAAAGCCGGTGGATCTCTTTTTTATTATGGCAGGCCCTAAGAACGATACGGCCTATCATCTGAAACTGCTTTCCAGACTGGCCAGGCTGCTCCATGATCCCCATTTTCGGGAACAAGCCCGAAGAGCTACCAGGAGCGAAGTGCTTGCATCCCTCCTTTTAGAAAAGGAAGAATAGATGAAATTTGATTCACGACGTCCATGGGCGATTATTCGCTATGGGATCACCGTGCTGTTTTTATTTATTTGCTGGATGCTCTTTTCAGCAACGGTGGAAATTCCCTATTTACTAATCGGTTTTTGGGGTTCGCTGATAATTGCCTTTATAGTCTATCCAGTTTTTATCGAAGAACATGAAGCTGGGCGGCGTTCTGTTATTCCCCGTGTTTTCCCTTTAATATGGTATGTTCTGCTTATTATATGGGGGCTCTACCGTGCAAGCTTTAAGATGTTGGGTGCAATTGTTACCGGAAAGATACATCCGGGAATTGTGCATTTTAAAAGTTCCCTTCGTTCTGACCTTGCCCGGGTGGTGCTTGCCCATTCCATCACCTTTAGTCCTGGAACCATAATTATGGATTTGGATGAGGACCATTATATAGTCCACTGGATGTTTGTAAGCACCAGGCATAGTAAACAGGCTGGTGCAGAAATTAAAGGTTCTCTGGAGGACCAATTACGGAAGATTTGGGTATGAAGGAACAGATTTTTTATATTACAAGCTGGATTTTTATTATTTGTATTGGTTTAGCAATCATACGGCTTGTATTGGGCCCCCGAGGCGCCGATCGACTTACTGCCCTGGCGGTTATTTCATCCCTCATTCTGGCTCTCCTTGTGCTTTATGGAACCCAGGAGGGGCGGCTTCTTTATCTCGATGTAGCACTATTGTATGATGTATTTGGTTTCCTTGGAATTTTAGCTATAGCCCGGTTTTTCCGGGATAGGGAATCGAGGGATCGCAGCTTATGATGGCCGGTGTAATTGATAGTATATCCGTGATCATTGCTTTTTTTGCCTGCATGTTTGCCATTGCAGGAACCCTCAGTTTATTCAGATTCCCCGATTGCTATACCCGATTACAGGCTTCTTCATTAGCAAGTTCTACCGCTCCCTTTACCATATTTTTACTTAGTTTATTGAATGCCGCCGATATGGCATCGGCTTTTCGCATTCTTCTCATCATGGTGTTTTTTCTTGTCTCTTCCCCCACCACAACCCATATTATCAGCCGTTATGCCTGGTTTTACGGAATCATTCCATGGATAAAATCCGGGGAGAAGCCATGATTACCTTTCTGCTTATGTTTGTTTTAATTGGTTCTGCCTATGCGCTTTTTTCCCGGGATCTTCTTTATAGTACCATAGCACTTTCCATGACCAGTGTTGTTTCAGCCCTGATTTTTTATCTTTTGCATGCGCCGGATGTGGCAATTACAGAAGCCGCTGTAGGAGCAGGGCTTTCTACAGTGATTTTCATCTGGATAATAAAGCATACAAGGCGGAGTGATCCATGATCTATATTATGGGAATTGTTAGTATTTTGTTGCTTTCACTGGTGCTTGGTCCCATGATTATTCCCGATTTTGTATGGCCCCATATCGCCCGAGATTTTTTACTACATAATGGTCTGTCAGACACTGGAGCAAGTAATCTGGTTTCGGCCATTTATTTGGGCTACCGGGCCTATGATACCATAGGCGAAACCATAGTTCTTTTAGCCGCAGTGACTGGAGCGGTGTATCTTATTACGGGATCCCCCGCATCGGTTCATGGTTCCGAAAAGTTGCCTCAAAAACCTAAACGCAGGACCAATATTATCAGTATGACCACAGGCAAGCTCGCACCGGTGGTGATGCTCTTCGGCTGGTATGTCATGTTTTTTGGACACCTATCACCGGGAGGGGGATTTCAGGGTGGTGTGGTCCTTGCATCGGGCTTACTATTTATTGCACTGGGCCGTGAAAACCACCAGAGAGAATCAAAATTAGACCGAAGCGGCTTACATATTATAGAAGTATCATCATTGTTTTTAATTCTTTTATTATTGTCTATTCCATTGGTATTTGGTGCATCCATATTGGAAAACCCATTTGGAAAAAATGGCAGTACCATACCAAGGGTGATCTATATTGTCGGATTTAATATGGCCATAGGCCTTAAGGTTGGTTCTGGCCTTACTCTGCTGGGTTTATTAATGATGGATATGAAACATGATGATTAACCGCATCCTTTTACTAGGGCTTTTCCTTCTGGGCTTTTATGGACTTATGGTACAGAGAAACATGGTAAAAAAAGTATTTGCCTTATCTATACAAAATTCTGCGGTGGTACTGCTTTTTATTCTAGAAGGGGGCAGTATTGGTAGTCATGCACCAATTGTAACCGAAGGTCAAACCGCCTATGTAGACCCGATTCCCCAAGCCCTCATGCTGACTGCTATTGTGGTTGGAATCTGCGTTACAGCCCTTGCTTTAGCCCTGGTGTACCGCTTATATCAAAAATATGAAACTTTGGATGTAGAAGAAATTCAGAGGAAAGCCGGCAATGAACAGTGAGACCCTCATACTGGCTCAGATTCTCTTGCCCCTTTTAGGTGCAGCCCTTTTTTTTATCGCAAAATTGATGAAAAATCAGAACCTTCGGCGAATTGTTGAAGTTTCAGGAGGCTTTGTTGGGTTGTTTTTGCCCCTGGTTTTTCTCATGTTGCTTTATCCCCTGGTGAGTAAAGGCCCGGTACGTTTTTTTGTTGGAAACCAGAATCCGCTTATCGGTATTGAGCTGCATTTCGATGGCATGAGTTGGCTTCTGAGCATTATGGGATTCATCAGTGCATCTATTGCATGGCTCTATTCCCGAACTGCAGGTCCAAAATCAGAGGAATTTTCTGCCCTCTTTCTTATTCAGACCTTTGCTCTGACCGCCACCGCTTCCTCTGCAGATTTATTTAATCTCTTTGTTTGTTTTGAAATTTTAGGCATTGCATCCTATGCCCTGACTGCTTTTTCCGGGAAAGGCCGGTCATATATGGCAGCCTTTAGCTATATGGCGGTAAGTTCTACGGCCATGGCAATTTTTTTGTTAGGTGTTTTTGGTATATATCGCATTACAGGTTTTCTATCCTATGACGGTATCGCTCGGTATATAACTTCAGTGCATTCAGAGGGGCAGATTGTAGGGATTGGTCTTTCATTAGTCTGTATTGTTGTTGCCACTGCAGTCCGGGTTGCTATATTGCCTGTCTATGGCTGGCTGCCGGAAGCCCATGCATCGGCGCCCCATGCCATTTCTGCAGTGCTTTCAGGGGTTTTAATAAAGGTACCCCTTTTTGCATTAGGCCGCTTTTTATTTTTGCTCATGGCCACTGTTTCTGATATTGATATTGTTTTTAAAGAGATCTTGGATGTGTTAAAATTTTCAGGTACCCTTACAGCTCTGGTGGCCGTTTTAGTTGCCCTGTCTCAAAAAGAAGCAAAACGGCTCTTAGCATATCATTCTGTCAGTCAGATTGGATATATAGTCAGTGCCTGGGCTATAGCCAGTCCTGTGGCCATTGCTGCGGCCTGGATGCACGCTTTTTACCATTCTTTATTCAAAGGTCTTTTGTTCCTCAGCATCGGATCTGTAACAGACGCCGCAGGTTCTAAGGATGTTTATGCAATTCGCAATGCATATAAAACTGGCATATTACCAACGGTAAGTTTTTTCATTGGAGCCCTCTCTATTTCGGCCTTTCCCCCTTTTAATGGATTTGCCAGTAAGGCCGCTATTTCCTATCTGCACATGGGCTCTTGGGAATATATGATCCTGAGCTTTGCTTCTATTGGTACGGTTGCCTCTATGATTAAATTAAGCAGGATATTCTGGCCCGTTAAAAATAAGGAGAAGACAAAAACCTTCGCAGACAACCCGATCCGCATTACAGGGTTTTGGTTAAAGTTTTCATTGTTGTTTTTTTCCATTGCTTGTCTCATGACGGGACTTTTTGCACCACAAATAGGCGCTCTGGCAGGGTCCCTTGTTGGATCTCAACAGAACCCGGTATCAGGTAATCTGTATACATTCAATTCTTTACAAGGGACCCTTTTGCTGTTAGTTCAGGGTATAGCGCTCTATCTTATTATAATCAGTCCCCTGGGAAAGCTCGTTACCCATAGCATAGAAGCACGGCGGCCCAGCTTTGCCGGGCTACTCTTTGCTTTTGCTCTTAGTCTCGGCATGCTGGGCGGTCTGGTCTTGTTCCGGCATTAGCAGAGCGGATTTTAAAACCGCATATCCACCAGGGTAATATCATCTGCCAGATGGGATTCTCCAATCCAGCGATTCACCTCTTCATCAATCTTCTGGGATAATTCCGAAATCGGTGTACGGTGTAATTCCCTAAGTAATTCGATGGTTTGTTCTTCCCCATACCGTTCGCCAAAGGGGTCGGTCATATCCGTAAGCCCGTCGGAATAAGCGGTAATCCGCAGGCCTTTAACAATGGGCAGTGATATTGGTGCCTCATTAACCAGTTTTTCTTCGATCCCCAGGGGCGGCAGGTTGGGGCGGGCGATTTTGCAGGATATTTTTTTCTCCTCTTCCTGGGGGATAAAGACCAGTACGGGGGAGAATCCGCAGTTGTGTACTTCTACCATATTGGCATCAAAATCGATGTAAAAGAGGACTGCGGCCACAAAAACATCGTCGGGGTTCACTTCCTTAATCATCGCATTTATTAACCCTGTGGTTTTTCGCGGATCTCCCTCATAGGCAAATAATTTAAAGGCTGCAAAAAAAGCTCCCAGGGCCGTGGTTGCCAAAGAGCCAGAGATGTTTTTCCCCGCCACATCAAAACAGGCTGCCATATATTTGTTTTGTCCAATCCGAGCGACCCGATAAAAATCGCCGCCGACCTCATGGGCCATGCGGTTGTAAAACATAATCTTATAACGAGGATCCTCCGGTATTGGTTTATTGAGCAAATACTGTTGTATTTCACCGGCCCTTCTGATATCTTGAGCGCGAATTTCGTTTAAGTGTTCCAGCATCTGCCTCAGATTAACAATACCAAGATAACTCCTGTGGTGCTGTACAATATACCATCCCGGGTCATCATCCTGAGTTTCCTTTAACCCATCGGCTACAATCCGATCGACAAAGTCGGTGGCTTCTACCGTTTTTCTAGCGGGGATTACATAGGCATCCAGGTCTTTCTGCCAAAAACGCTTCCAGGTTGACTCAACAATATCCTCCAGTACATGCCGGGGAACTACTCCAAGGACTGCACCGTCCCGTTCTATGGGAAGCACCTTTAATTCTGGACGGTCCTTAAGCAGTTCCAGAGCCCAGCCCGCCTCTGACCCGGCACTGAGGGGTTCCACGCAATCGGCTATATAGCCGACCTGCAGGGGCGAAAAAAGCCTTCCGATATCACGAGCCTTGGTAGTCATCGAAAATCTCCTGTTGTTAATTGATTTTTGATAGTATACTATGGAAATACAAAAGGGGGTACTATGAATATTTTTTCTAGAATAAAAAACACAATCGCCAATGCTTATAAACAGCTCCTGGGGGTCTCTAAAACAGTACTGAACTCCTTAACAAAATCAAAACACCCCCTGGCTGAGCGAATCCTCTCCGATGCATTGCAGTTAAGCGGTATTCCCTCACCAACCGAGAAGGAAGAATCTCGATCTACCTTTATTGTGGAGCGGCTTGGTAATTTAGGGGTTCAGGGGACTCTCGATGAATCGGGCCATCTTCTAGCTCGTCTTCCCTGTTCTGTAGCAGAGAATGTAAAACCCATACTCCTCGTTGCATCCTTGCCCAGTGAACACTGGCATCCTACTGCAAGCCTGGGACGGCTCGATACCGAAAAAGCCTATGGTACGGGACTTGCCGATTCGATTGGGCCAGCAACCCTGCTTGCCGTAGCAGAGGCGGTAAAAACAGGAATGCTTCGTTGCAATCGGGACCTGCTCCTGCTCTTTACCGCTACTCCCCCTAACAAGGTCCCTGGAGATCTTTTCAATACTTTAATTCATGGAACTGATACCGTACCGGATGCGGTTTTTTCAATTCGAGGTCTATCCCTGGGAGCCATAAATACTTCCTATAGGGGGACCTATCATATTCGGGTTAGGTTAATTCTGGATGATTCAGAAGATACTGAACCACGATATTCCGCCGTAGATGCAATTACCCAACTCGCCCAGAGCCTTTCTCTGGTCCAATGGGATGACAAAGGCGCAACAAGTTCCGCCGTAAGCCGTATAGAAGCTGGATTTGGTTTTGGAAAGCACCCCACAGAAGGTCTTGTAGAAATTGAACTCTATTCTTCCGACCCAGCGGTGCTCGATATGGCAATGAAAGCTGCAGTGGCTACCGCTGAAAAAACTGCTGTTCAATTTAAAGCAAAGGCTCAGGTCGATGTAGTGAGCTCTATTCCTGTGGGTAACGCAGATGTAAATCAACGAATCATCAAGTTACTCACTGCAATAATGAAGGATTTACATATCAAAATAAAGGAGAAACCTGCGGTTTCTGCGGTTTCCTATTTTACTACGCAGGGTATTCCCGCTTTAGTTATTGGTATGGCCCGGGGGCATATTGGGCTCGACTCTGATGAAATAGAAGTAGAAAGCCTTGAATTGGGACGAAAGCTATTGTTTGCCCTCCTTGAAAAATTCCCCAAAGAAGGAACCTTATAATGCTCCATAACGATTCCATACTTTCTCGAACATGGCACCATTCCCATTTTGCAGATATCGAAGGGCTTGTCGCATTAAAAAAACAAAAAGGCCTCACCATATCCCTGGCTTTCCCTACCTTGAATGAAGAAGCCACCATTGGCAAGGAAATTCTTGTTATTCGCACCGAATTGATGGATCGTTATCCCCTGCTGGATGAGATTGTGGTCATCGATTCCTCCTCCCAGGACAAAACTAGAACCATAGCCGAGCGATACGGTGCGAAGGTCTACCAGTCTAAAAACATACTCCCCGCTTATGGGACTTACCGGGGAAAGGGAGAAAATCTTTGGAAAAGCCTATATGTGCTTCAGGGGGATATTGTGGTATGGGTGGATGCGGATATAGCCAATATTTCCCCCAAATTTGTTTATGCCCTGGTGGGGCCCCTTCTGGAAGATGACAGCATTGGTTATGTTAAGGCCTTTTATGAACGGCCCATACGGTCCAGCGGAGGGCTTATGCCATCTGGTGGCGGACGGGTTACGGAAATACTCGTACGGCCCCTTTTTTCACTTTTTTATCCAGAATTAGCAGCCCTCATTCAGCCCCTGTCCGGCGAATATGCAGGCCGTCGCAGTTTGCTTGAAAGGCTGCCCTTTTCGGTGGGCTATGGGGTAGAATTAGGCCATCTATTGGATATCTATCATCAATTTGGTATAGAAAGTCTTGCCCAGGTAGACCTGGATATCCGGATCCATCGGAACCAGACCACCCAAGCCCTGGGTAAAATGGCCTATGGGATTCTGAATACCTTTTTTAAACGGGCTAATCAGTATGGGGACGCTCAACTGCTTAAGGCCCTGGGACCTTACCATATCAGTCTGGAAAATCAGGGAGATGACCATCGAATCATAGAAACGGATATCCCGGCAATAGAGCGGCCAGCCATGGTGAGCATTCCGGAGTACCGGGAGCGCTTTTCTGCGTCCCCGGCCCCGGAATCTAGCGATACTCCTCCCAGGCCTTAATTTCAAGCCCCTTCTCTTCCTTGTATACCAATGAATCGATAAACTGGCGGGCCACCTTGATGTTCGTAAAGAGAGGAATATCAAAGTCGACCGCTAAGCGCCGGATCAGGTAGTCGTTCTTTAATTCGGTCTGCCGATTGTTTTTAGGTATATTGATGACCATATCCACCGACCGGGACTTAATCATGGTGGCTATGTTGGGCTCCTTGGACTCGAGGGGCCAGTTCAAGGCGGTGGCCGTTACTCCGTTAGATTCCAAGAATTTGACCGTACCCCGGGAACCATACAGTTCATACCCCATTGCTACGAGCTTTCTGGCCGAATCCAGGAAGTCTACCTTGTCTTCTATCGGTCCTGTGGAAAGGAGTATTTTTTTCTTCGGTATCCGGTAGCCAACGGAGAGCATCGCCTTAAGGAAGGCATCGTCCAGGTCGGTGCCGATACAACCCACCTCACCGGTGGAGGCCATTTCAACCCCCGTAACCGGGTCTGCCCCATGGAGCCGGGAGAAGCTGAATTGGGCCGCCTTTACACCGACCCACTCCAGTTCCAGGGCAGAAGCGGGGGCCTTCTGGACCGGTTCATCGAGCATTGCCCGGGTCGCCATCTCGATCATATTAACCCGGCTTACCTTAGAGCAGAAGGGAAAGCTCCGGCTTGCTCGGAGATTACACTCAATAACCCGCACCCGGTTCCGTTGGGCGAGGAACTGGATGTTAAAGGGACCCGTAATATCCAGAGCCTGGGCAATACGGGCGGTAATTTTACGGATTTTCCGAATGGTTTCGATATAGAGCCGTTGGGCTGGCAGAACCACCGTGGCATCCCCCGAATGAACCCCCGCATTTTCGATATGCTCGGTGATGGCGTGAAAGAGTATCTCACCCCGCTTTGCCACCGCATCAACCTCTATTTCCTTGGAGTTCTCCACAAACTTGGAAATAACCACCGGATGTTCCGCCGAAACTTCCGCCGCAAGATTCAGATAATCTTCCAGGCTTTCATCATCCCAGGCCACATTCATCGCCGCCCCTGAAAGGACGTAGCTGGGCCTAATCAGAACCGGGTAGCCTACATTTGCCGCAAAGGCCTTTGCACTGGCCAGGTCCGTCAGTTCCTTCCATTCAGGCTGTTCTATCCCCAGCTCATCCAGGAGGGCAGAGAATTTATGCCGGTTTTCCGCCATATCGATAGAATCGGGCCTGGTCCCCAGAATAATGGTCCCCGCTTTGTAAAGCCTGGTGGCCAGATTGTTGGGAATCTGGCCCCCCATGGAAAGTATCAGCCCTTCGGGACGCTCATATTCATAAATATCCAGAACCCGTTCCAGACTGAGTTCTTCGAAATAAAGCCGGTCGCAGACATCGTAGTCGGTGGACACCGTTTCGGGATTGCAGTTGACCATGATGGTGTAGCGGCCCACCTGCCGGGCAGTTTGCACCGCATTGACACAGCACCAATCGAACTCCACACTGCTGCCGATCCGGTACGGTCCGGACCCAAGCACCATGACCCCCCGGTTTGCGGGCAGGACATCGTTAATGGAAAGAGCCGCCGGTGCGGCCTGTGTGTTGGTTGCAGCGCCATAGGTCATGTAAAGATAATTTGTTTTAGCGGGGTATTCCGCCGCCAGGGTATCAATCTGCTTAATGGCCGGTTTCAGCCGATACTCATCCCGAAGTTTTCGGATCCGCTCTTCCGGGAGCCCCACCAGTTCTCCGATCCGGCTGTCGGAGAACCCTTGCCGTTTTGCCTGGGCCAGGAGTGCCCGATCGGGAATGCCTATACTGGGACTGTCAGCCTCACCGTTTGAAAGGGTTTTGAGCTGTCTCAGACTTTGTTCTGTTTCGAGTACCGCCGCAATTTTATACAGGAACCAGCGGTCAATTTTGGTGATCCGGTGGATCTTATCCACGGACCACCCTGAGTCGAGGGCCCGGTGAATCGCAAAGATACGCCGGTCCGTAGGTTTTGCCAGGGCTTCCTTTAGGTCCTTAAAATCGGTGCCCAAAAGCCGCTCTTCGCCGCTTAAGCCCGAGGCTCCAATCCCGGTCATTCTGATTGCCTTCTGCAGGGCCTCCTCGAAGGTTCTGCCGATTGACATAACCTCTCCGACGGACTTCATTTCCGAGCCGATCCGCTGGTCCACGTTTTTAAATTTGGTCAGGTCCCAGCGGGGAATCTTCACGACACAGTAGTCCAGGGCAGGTTCAAAACAACTCTTGGTAACCTGGGTTATCCGGTTTTCTATATCAACCAGGGAATAGCCCAGGGCCAGTTTTGCCGCCACATAGGCCAGGGGGTAGCCCGTGGCCTTGGATGCCAGGGCAGAGCTCCGGGAAAGCCGGGCATTTACTTCGATAATCCGGTAATCCTCCGAATAGGGGTCCAGGGCGTACTGAATGTTGCATTCTCCCACAATGCCCAGGTGACGAATGACATCGATGGCAATACGCCTCAGTTTGTGGTATTCCGAATCGGTGAGGGTCTGGGAGGGGGCTACGACGATACTTTCCCCGGTATGGATACCCAGGGGGTCAAAGTTTTCCATATTACAAACCGTAATACAGTTATCAAACCGGTCCCGGACCACTTCGTACTCAATCTCCTTCCAGCCCCCCAGCCATTCTTCCACCAATACCTGAGGTGCATGGGCAAAGGCCCGGTCGCAGCGGCGCCGGAGCTCCGCTTCGTTTTTACAGAGCCCCGAACCGGCACCGCCCAGGGCATAGGCCACCCGGACCATGACGGGGTAGCCAATCTTCTGGGCCGCATTCACCGCCTCGGCGGTACTTGTGGTGGCGATGCTCCGGGGCGTTTTTGCGCCGATTTCGTTCAGCCGGTCCACAAAGAGCTGGCGGTCCTCCGTATCCTCTATGGTTTTTATAGGGGTGCCCAGCACCTCGACCCCGTATTTATACAGGGTGCCATCCTGCGCCAGGGCAACCCCGCAGTTTAAGGCAGTCTGTCCCCCAAAGGAAAGAAAGATGCCGTCGGGCCGTTCCTTTTCGATTACCTGCCGGACATATTCGGGGGTAATCGGCAAAAAGTAGGTCGCATCGGCCATCCCTTCGCTGGTCTGAATGGTGGCTATGTTCGGATTTATCAGCACCGAGCTAATGCCTTCTTCCCGGAGTACCTTTAACGCCTGGGAACCGGAATAGTCAAATTCACCGGCCTGACCAATCTTAAGTCCCCCAGAACCAAGGACTAGTATTTTCTTATATTGATGAACCGCTGTTCTGCTCATTTTGTACCCCCTGCCATGTTCCGCTTCACATCCTGGATAAACTCATCAATTAAAAACTCCGTATCCCGGGGGCCGGGACAGCCCTCCGGATGGAACTGAACTGCCCGGAATTGGCCCCCTTCGGACCGGATTCCCTCTACCGTGCCGTCGTTGGCATTCTCGAACCAGGTTTTCCAATCCCGCGGCAGGGTATCCTCCCGGACCGCATAGCCATGGTTCTGGCTGGTTATGTAACACCGTTGGGTGCCGGTTTCTATGCAGGGCTGATTCTGGCCCCGGTGTCCATAGGGTAGTTTGTAGGTATCCGCTCCGGCTGCCAGGGCCATGAGCTGGTTTCCCAGGCAAATGCCAAAGATGGGTTTAGTTTCCTGCAGGGCCCTGCGGATGGTGGCGATGGTTTTTGCACAGGCCTTGGGGTCCCCCGGGCCGTTGGATAAAAAGAGTCCATCATAGTCTATGCCAGAAAGGTCATGGTCCCAGGGCAGCCGGATTACTTCGACCCCCCGGCTTAAGAGTACTCTTAAAATATTAGCCTTTGCACCGCAATCTAAAAGGGCAATCCTCGGAAGGGTTTCACTGCCCTTGATATGGGGGATATAGCGCTGTACTTCCTTTGGCGAAACCTCCGCCACAGGGTGGGCTAGGTCGCCGGACTCAAAGGTTACTTCCCGGCTCCCCTCTACAAGGATTTTCCCCCGCATGACCCCGTGTTTCCGGAGCCGTTCGGTTAATGCTCGGGTATCGATGCCAGATATGCCTACGACGTTCTGTTTTTCCATCCATTGGGATAGGGTTGCTTGGCTTGCAAAATGGCTGGGTTCCTCACAAAGGTCGGCGACCACAAAACCTGCCACCTGGATACGGGTGGATTCAAAATGAAGGGGAATACCCCATTCATCCAGAACCATGTTTCCCTCCGAATCCAGGGGAACTCCGTAATTGCCGATAAGGGGGTAGGTGGCCACGAGAATCTGGCCCCGGTAACTTGGGTCCGTCAATGACTGGGGATACCCGGTCATGCCGGTGGTAAACACCACTTCCCCCGCCTGAGAACGGGCCTTTCCAAAGGCCCATCCAAAAAATTCCGACCCATCTTCCAGCACGAGCCTGGCCGAAAGCCGGCCGCTGTTTGCCTTGCGTTTCATGGAACCTCCACAGGATGTTTTCCCGATAATAGGGACAGACTGTGAAATATACAAGGGGTATAAAAGAAATTCGGAATAAAATATTGAAAAATGGTGATAATAATGGTGCTTATAATCCTGAAATTCAAAAAATACTTGATTTCTATTCTTAGAAACCTATTATTGCAGGATCCAATTTCAAAACTCGGTTGGTTTTGAAATTGCAATGCTAGTTATCCAATAAGATCGCAAAAGGCCGCATCGGACAGTTCTGCCAAAGTCTGGGGTAGTATAAGAATTTGCAGACCCCGGCGGCCGGCACTGACTGAAATGGAATCAAACATCAGGGCGGTTTCATCAATATAGGTGGGAAACTTTTTTTTCATGCCCAGGGGGGAACAGCCCCCGCGGAGATAGCCGGTAAGGGGCTCCAGGTCCCGAAGGGGCAGGGGGCGAACTGCCTTGTCCCCTGCGGCCTTGGCTGCTTTTTTAAGATCGACTTCGCAGGTGCCAGGGATGACACACACCAGGTATCCATTGCGTTCGCCTTCCAGTACTATGGTTTTAAAAACCCGGTCCGCTTCCAGGCCCAGAAGTTCCGCCGCATGGGTGGCAGAGAGGTCCTGTTCATCAACCTCATATTCCAGTACCTGAAAGGGTATATGCTGTTGTTCCAGCATACGAATCACCGTGGTCTTTTCCATTATGGCGCCCCTTCTTTCTGTAGGATTTCCTGGGGTCTACAGGGTTTTCACTGCCTGAGCCAGGGCTCGGCCCCGTTCTTCCAAAACCTTAAGGTCCGCTTCGGTGGGAGCTCCGGGCCATTCATGGGACTCAAGGGAGGTCCATTTTAGATCCGCAATGGCTGCCTCATATTCCTTTTTTGCGCCTCCAACCCAGCCCCAGGACCCGATGCGGAGTACCTTTTTGTTGTACACATGCTTTCGTTTCAGAATATCGATGACATAGGCCATGGGGGGGAACATGGCATATTCATAGGTCGGCATGGCTAGTACTATTCCTGCACTCTTATAGGTATCCGCCAGCACATAGGATACATCTTCGTTCGGGACCCGGTGAATAGAGTAGGGAACCCCTTCCGCTTCAATCCCGCGGATGACCGCATCGAGCCCAATCTTGGTATTCCCATACATGGACCCCCAGACGATGGCGATCTCCTGCTCTGGTTTTCCGTTGGTATAGAGCGCGTATTTCAGGTACCGTTCTACAATCTTCATCGGTTCTTTCCGCCAGACGATTCCGTGGCTGGGCGCCACACAGCGGATGGTAAGCCCTTCGAGCTTTTTAACAGCCCGTTCTACAAAGATGGAAAAGGAGCCGACGATGTTGGCATAGTAGCGGAGGCTTTCTTTTTCATAAAAAGCATGTTCTTCCGCGGTAAACTGGTCGTCGAAAACCCGGTCTCCAAGGGCCCCAAAGGAACCAAAGGCGTCGCAGGTAAAGAGGGTGCCCGATTTTGCCTCCCAGGTCATCATGGTCTCAGGCCAGTGAACGTTGGGGGTTTCGAAAAACTCTAGTACCATGCCCCCGCCCAGATCGAGCTTGTCGCCGGTCTTTACTGCACGAAGGTTCTCTGAAAAGTGGTAAAAGGTTTTTACAAGCTCAATCCCTTTGGCGGTGGATAGAATTTCTATATTGGGGTTAATGTTCTTAAACTCCCCAAGCCAGCCCGTGTGGTCCGGTTCCAGGTGGTTTAAAATAAGGTAATTAATGTCTTTAAATGAAATACCGAGGGATGCCAGCTCTGCTTCCAACTGTTTGGGAGCATCGGTCCAGTCTCGGACCAGATCAATGAGGGCGATTTTTTCGCCCTTAACCACATAGGAATTAAGGGATACCCCCTCCGGAATTGGCCAGATACCTTCGAATAGATCGTCGGTTTTAATATCTGCATGCAGGCAAAATACCGAATCAGAAATAGGATATGCTTTCATAGGTTCCTCTCTTATAAAAATATTACTAAAAGAATTAAGCTTAGTATAGCAAAAAATGGGCCTCTTTCAAGGCTCTGTTTGGACGAATTGGCAATTCTAGGTTATAGTTATATATTGTCTCATCATAAGGATTGGGAATGGATCAGGATTCAAGGTCTAGGTTGATAGATGGGCTCCTCATGAAAGTTGAAACCGCCTGGAAGCTCTCTGCCGTAAACCCGGCAGCTGCAATAGAAACAGCTGAGTCACTCTATGAGCAGGCTCGAGAACTTAACTCAAAAAAGGCTAAAGCCTGGGCTCTCTTAATAAAGGCGAGAGGGGCCTTTATGATGTCCGATCTGGAACTTGCCAAGGCTTCAGTGCTCGATGCTATTGCCTGTTTCCAAAAATATAAAGAAATGACCAGCCTGGCTGAAGCTTTTTTACTTGAATCGGCCATATTTCTCCAGCAGGGATCCCTGGACCGGGCTCTGGAGGATGCAACAAAGACTCTGGAAATTGCAAAATCCTGTGAACATCTAGTGCTGGAAGCCAAGGCAGAAAACAGCATTGGAGAAGTTCTTGTAAAGGCCGGCGCGATTCAAGAAGGGCTTGAATACCTTATGCAAGCCTCGGAGTGTTTAAAAAAAATTGAAACAAAGGCAGTACAGGAGACTGCTGACCAGGGCGAAGGTCCCGGTGAAATTCAGGAATTGCAGGCTCGGTTATTCTTTAACCTGGGAAATGCATTCTTAACTATTGGAGAAACCAATAACGCTATAGATTATTTGGAATTAGCCCTGCAAGCGGCAGAGCAGAACCAGGACAGTGGTTCTCAAATTACCATTTTAAAAGGACTTTCTATAGCCCATCGCCGAAGCGGAGATAGAACAAAGGCCCAAAATCTATTGTATCAATCGATAGCGCTGGCTCAACAATCTAAACAGGACCTTTTGCTCCTGGATTTATACCTGAAACAGGCGCTCATACTTATAGAAGCGGATATTTACCCTGAGGCTATAGAGACCCTGTCCCGAATTATCGCTGAGGGTGAAAAAAATCAACTGCTTCCTACCCTTGCAGAGGCCTATCGGCTCCGTTCCCTCGCCCATGAGCTCCTTGGTGATCCTGCCTCCGCCCTGGAAGATTACAAACAGTTTCATAAAAACCAGGAGGCCATTTCCGGTGAACAAATAGCCCAAAGCAAACGGGATGCGGAAATCCTCTTTGAACTGGAACGTGCAAAAAATGAGGCGGAAATTTACCGGCTCCGGAATGTGGAACTCCGCCTACATAAGGAAGAGTTGGAACAGAGCAATAAACGACTCCAGGCTGTTATGGAAATTGGGCGGGTGGTAACCGCTTCGCTGGATATACAGGAAATTGCCCGCACGGTCCATGCAAGCCTCTCCCACCTTATGGATGCCTCCGGTTTTTCCCTTGCCCAATATGATGAACCTCACAACCAGATTCACTTTATCCTGTTTATAGAAGACGGAAAAATCCACGAACCCTTTACCGTTGTCGGAGATAGCAAAGATAGTTTTGCCGCCTACGTTATTCAGAAAAAAGAGCTGATCAAACTTGATAATATAGAAGCGGAATATAAAAACTATGTCGAAAATGCCCAGCATTTAGGGGGAAGAAAAACAAAGTCCATGATTTTTGCCCCCCTTGTTATAGGGGGTAAAGTTCTCGGTGCGGTCAGCGTGCAAAGCATGAAAGAGCATGCCTATACCAAGGAAGATGCGGAGCTTTTAAGGTCCGTGAGCAGTTTTATTGCGGTAGCCATGGAAAACAGCCGGACCCATGAGGAATTACTCAGGCTTAATCAGGCTCTGCGGGCCGAAAAGGAAGCCCTGGAACAGCTGACAAAAAAGGTGAGCCGCCTTGCAAACCATGATGGGTTAACGGGTTTGCCGAACCGGCTCCTTTTGGGTGAATTGCTCGAAAAGGCCGTTCTACGGGCCGCCAGACACGAAACTATGGTAGCGGTCCTCTTTATGGATTTGGATAACTTTAAGCCGATTAATGATCAATTCGGTCACCATGCTGGTGATTTGGTGCTCATAGAAATAGCCCACCGGCTTAAAAATGCCCTGAGAGCCATGGATGTCATTGCACGGGTCGGCGGTGATGAATTTGTAGCGCTCCTCACCGACATAGAAAACGCCGAAGCGGCCTCCGTGGTGGCAGAAAAGCTCCTGGATGCTGTAAAAGCGCCGGTCCATGTACAGAACACCCCCTGTCATCTGGGTGTTTCGATAGGTATAGCCCTATTCCCCAAGGACGGCAAACAGGGGGACGAACTCCTGCACCGGGCTGATGAAGCCATGTATAGCATTAAACGGGAAAACAAGAATGGATACGCATTTTACCAAAAGAAAGGCTAGCCAGGGCTGAGTATTTCATCAACCTTGGCCTATTGATTGGGTTTTTGATTATTTTTTTAAGACCGAGACAACCCGTTCCAGGACTTTCTTGCGGTCCAGGGGTTTTACTATATAGCTTTTTGCACCTAAAAGCAGTGATTTTTTTACCACGTCTTCCTTACCGAGGGCGCTTACCATAATAACTACGGCATTTTTATCAAACTCGAGAATTTTTTCCAGGGCAGACACCCCATCCATAACTGGCATGGTAATATCCATGGTAACCAGATCGATATTGGGATACAGTTCCTTGTATTTTTCAATTCCCTGCAGTCCATCAGTAACAGCTCCGACAACCTCAAAACCTTCGGATGTCAGAATTTGCCCCAGTTGTTTGGCAATAAACATGGAATCGTCAATTATGAGTACCCGATAGGGAGTCCCATCCGGTTTTAAGCCGTCCGGTTCCTTTTCGTTGATACTGGGCATATCGCTTTTGGCAATCATGCGGTATCCTCCTGATTCAGTTATAACCTAAGTAGGGACTTAATTCAAGAGAAAAGCTTTTTGGCCTGTGGAATTAATGGGGGTCAGATTGCTCTTCTATTTCCTGGGCTCTTATGCTAGAGTCGGCCCATGTCGGTTCCTTTTTTACTTGCTCCGATGGCGGCCCTGAGTCACCGGGCCTTGCGTCAGCTTATTGATGAATTTGGCGGTTGCGATGAGTATTTTTCTGAAATGTTGAGCGCCCCATCGCTGTTGGCAGCCAATCCTTTAGAATCCTATTATCTTGATAATGGCCCGGTCCCGGAAAAACTGGTCTACCAGCTGGTTGGTTCAGAGGCGGATATACTTTTTAAGGCCGCCGCACAGCTTGATGAACGGGAATGCCGGGGTATAGACCTGAATATGGGTTGTTCAGCGCCGGAAATTGTCCGTATCGGGGCTGGTGTATGGTGGATGGACCATCCCGACGAAGCCTTTGCCCTGGTGGGCCGGCTCAGGAAGGCGATCCGCCGCCACCGGTTCAGTGTAAAACTGCGGCTTGGTTTCGATGATAACCTGGACCGTCTTGTTGCCTTCTGCCAGGGGCTTGAACGGGAAGGGGTGGACCTGATAACGGTTCATCCGCGGACCAGCAAGGAAAAGCTGAAGCGCCGCGCGCGGTGGACCGCCGTGGAGGCGGTTAAAAAAGCCCTGGCTATTCCGGTGGCTGGCAATGGGGATATAGAAGATGCGGGCCAATTGGTCCACCGCGCGAAAGGCGGCTGTGACGCGGTGATGGTGGGCAGGGCGGCGGCAAAGGCCCCCTGGATCTTCGCCCAGGCCCGATCGCTGGAAGGTCTGCGGG